>Ga0326727_10025833_pt1 | contig 10972 bp, 14 predicted proteins | sample MB2enrmetagenome_FD_207643 | JGI IMG/M metagenome (GOLD analysis project Ga0326727, IMG submission 207643) | Lab enriched peat soil microbial communities from McLean, Ithaca, NY, United States - MB29MY | ecosystem: Environmental > Terrestrial > Soil > Wetlands > Peat | place: USA: New York... | reverse complement strand
CAAAAAAGAGCGGCTATAGCCCCTGAGACTCGCCCTACACCAGTCCTTCGCGCTCAGCCCACTTTAAGTCCTGAACCACCTTGCCCACATCCTGCGCGCGCTCCCGCGTCGTAATCAGTAGACAATCTCCCGTATCCACCACCACCAGATCATTCACCCCAACCAGCGCCACCACCTTGTCCGGCGCGTAGACGTAGTTGCGCTCTGCGTCGATGGTGCTGTTCACCGGATCGGTCGCATCGAAGAAGTTGTACATCTTGCCGTCCGTCAGATGTTCATGCAGCGCCGCCCACGAGCCCAGATCGTTCCAGCCAAAGTCCGCCGGCAGGCAATAGATCTCCGACCCCGCCTCGCCCTTTGCCGACCGCGGCTCCAGCACCGCATAGTCGATCGATATGTTCTGGCACTGCGGATACACCTCGGCCAACACGCGCTCAAACTCCGCGCTCCCCTGCGCCGCGGCAATCTTCTCCAGCAGCGGGGCCATCGCCGGACAATGCTCGCGGATCGCCCCCGCCAGCGTCCGCGCACTCCACAAAAATATCCCGCCATTCCACGCATAGTTGCCGGAGGCCACAAACTCCTCTGCCCGCGCGCGGTCCGGCTTCTCCGTAAACCGCTTCACCCTTCGCACCGGCACGCCGCCCACAGCTTCAACCGCCGCGCCCAGCTCAATGTATCCGTATCCTGTCTCCGCCCGTGTCGGCGGAACCCCCAGCACCACAATCTTGTCGCCGCTCGCCGCCAGCGCCGCACCCGCGCGAATCACCTCAGCAAAGCGCGCCGTATCCTTCACCACATGGTCCGACGGAAAGATCCCGATCGCCGTCTCCGGCGCCGTCGGCTCCAGCAGAAACGCCGCCAGCGCGCACGCCGGGGCCGTATTCCGCGCCACCGGCTCACTCAGAATGTTTCCCCGCGGCACCTCCGGCAACTGCTGTGCGATCACTTCGTCCAGCAGCGTATTCGTGATCACCCACACGTCTTCCGCCGCGGCCAGCGGCAGCAACCGGTCCAGCGTCTGCTGGATCATCGTCCGCTCGCCATCCAGCGCCAGCACCTGCTTCGCCCGCGTTCGCCGGCTCCTCGGCCAGAAGCGCGTTCCGCTGCCGCCCGCAAGAATCACCGGAGCAAAACGCAGCCCCGCCTTACCACCCGCAAAGTCCATAGCCTACCAATGTTAGTGGAAAAACCCGCGCCCGGCACCGGAACCACGGTAACCATCCCGCTAACCCGGCGCGCGCTCAGCCGCACCTACTCACAACTCACAGCTTGCCCAGATACTCCCGCATCCGCTTCACGCCCTCATCCACCACGTCATGGGAGACGGCGTACGACAGCCGCACATGCTCGGTCGTCCCAAAGGCCTCGCCGGGGACCACCACCACGTGCGCCTCGGTCAGCAGCTTTGAAGCCAGGTCCGACGCCGACTTGATCCCGCCCCTTCCGATAAAAGCGCTCACATTCGGATACACATAGAACGCGCCCTGCGGCACCGTGCAGGTCAACCCCGGGATCGTCTTGAACCCCGCCAGCACCTGGTCGCGCAGCTTCAGGTAGTCCGCGCGCATCTCCGCCACACACTGCTGCGGCCCGGTCAGCGCCGCAATCGCAGCCTTCTGCACAAAGCTGGTCGTATTCGATGTGCTCTGCGACTGCAGCTTGCTCATCGCCCCGATCACCTGCTTCGGCCCCAGCGCAAACCCCGCGCGCCAGCCCGTCATCGCATAGGTCTTCGACAGCGAGCCGAGTATGACCACATGCTCCTTGCAATCCGTAAACGTCCCGCCGCTCACCGGCGCGCCCGTAAACGTCAGGTACACGTAGCACTCATCCAGCAGCACGTAGATGCCGCGCGCATGCGCCAGCCGCACAATCGCCTCCAGGTCGGCCGGCGACACCACCGCCCCCGAAGGATTCGACGGCGTATTCAAAATAATCGCCTTGGTCTTCGGCGTAATCGCCGCCTCAATCATCGCCGCCGTAATGCGGAAGTCCTCGCGCTCATCGCTCTCCACCAGCATCACCTTGCCGCCCGCGTACTGAATGATGTCCTTGAACGACACCCAGTACGGCACCGGCAAGATCACCTCGTCGCCGTGGTCCACCAGCACCTGCACCGCGTTGAACAGCGCCAGCTTGCCGCCGGTCGTGAACACACACTCCTCAACCGTATAGTTCGAGCCAAAGTCCGCCGCGTGGCGCTCCACCACCGCCTTGCGCACCGCCGGCACGCCCGCCACAGCCGTATACTTCGAAAAATTCTTCTCGATCGCCTCGATCGCCGCCTGCTTGATATGCTGCGGCGTGGCAAAGTGCGGCTCGCCCGCGCCAAAGTTCGCCAGGCTGATCCCCGCAGCCTCCATCTTCAGGGCCTCGGCCGTTATCGCCATCGTCGCCGATACTTCAATCCGATTGATCCGGTCCGTCAAAACCTTGGTCGCCACAGCGCTCATGTCCTCAACTCCTCTTCACTGCTCCCACCAGTCTCTCAGTTTTCCCCACCGAGATAAAGCCGCCTGCGCCCCAAAAGCCGGGTGAGATCCCGGGTGGCCCATCCTTTCAGCTTCGTCGAAAGGGTGGGTTGCCTCTTTGTTCGTAATTCCGAAGATGATGCCCACCACCTCACCGGCCGACCACTCCTCCGCCACCGATCACGCCCTCAGCCCTGGCATTCCCGCGCCCACAAACGCATGCTCCTCCGCTCCAGGTTTCTTCACCACCCAGGTCGTCATGCACCGCTGCCCCTGCACCACCGTCGTCTTCAGCGGGTCCACCAACTCTCCCCCCAGCGCCTGCGTTAGCTGCATCAGCTTGGCCTCGTCCACCAGAAACCACTCCGCCCCATGCCCCATCCGAAACCGCCCACCTCCCAGAGCCTCAAACGCCATCTCATCCCCCGCCCCAATCGTCGACGCCAGCCGGCAAAACAGCATCCCGCCCGGCCGCAGCACCCGCCATAGCCCGGCCACCATCACATCCATGTGCGCTTCATTCCGCGCAAAATGCAGCACCGAGTTGCACGTCACCACATCCGCAAACCCATCCGGGAACGGCATCGCCTCAATTCCCGCTACCTGGAAGTTCGCGCTCGGCAACTCCGGCGCAAGTCTCTTCGCCATCTCGCGTACGCTCGCGACCGCAGTCACATCCGCATCCACCCCAAACACCTCGTACCCTTCGGCCAGCGCACAGCCCAGCAGATAGACCAGGTTCCTCCCACCGCCGCAGCCTGCGTCCAGCACCCGCATTCCGGGCGCAATATTCCCGCGTAAAATCTGGTCGAAGAGATAAATATCGATCTGCCCGAACTGCTCCTGCAGCGTCATTCCCCCACCATACCAGCCCTGATGCCTCTCCACCCTTGCGCCGGCTCACAGGGTCTCTTTGGTCAACTCGGCAAGCGGAGCGTCATCGCCGCAGTTCAGGCAATGCAGCTCGGCCTTCGTCGGCGTGATGAACACAACCTTCACCGTAATCAGGGTTGCGTCGAGACGCTTCACCTGGAACGTAAGCGCATTACCGTCGAGCGTGGGATGGATCAGTGTATGCGGCTCCATCGCGACAACCTTGTGCGTCTCGCCGTCCAGACCATAGAAGACGATGGTGCCGTCCAGCGAACCGGTGTCGTCGGCCAGGGTCAGCGTCACGCTGGGTACGCCCTCCAGCGTTCCGCGCCAGATGCCGAGTGGGTCCACCTTGCCCACGGATTGGGCGCGCAGCGGAGGCCCCATGAGCAACAGCACACCCGCGATGATCAGCAGCAGGGCGGCAAGATAGACGGCGGCTCTTCGCATCCTTTCCTCCGAACGACTCGTTGTACGACGGGCTCGAATCCACCAAGGCTCCCACCAAGTGATCTCCACTGCCGATGGTCGCAACGAAACTCAGTGCCGACCATCGGGAGGACCACGCGACGCAGTAAAAGGGCGTGGGAACGCCTATGGCTGGACCGGCGGCAGCTTTGCCAACGCTGCCGTAGCCAGCGTTCCGCCCAGCCCCATGCTGTCGATGGCGGACGACGGCACAATCACCATCGATCCCTTGTCCCGCATCGCCTCGTACAGCATGTTCATGCCGCGTAGATGCAGCGCGCCGGGGTTCGACTCATACACCCGCGATGCCTCGGCAAACTTCGCCGACACCTGCACCTCCGCGTCACCCAGGATCACCCGGGCCTGTCGCTCGCGCTCGGCCTGCGCCTGCTGCGACATCGCATTCTCCAGCGAAGGCGGAATCCTCACATCGCGAATCTCCACCGACTGCACCGTGATGCCCCACGGCGTCATCTTCTCGTCCAGAATCTTCTGCAGCTCGTGGCCCATCAGCTCGCGTTCGGCGACCATCTGCGCCAGATCGTGCCGGCCGATCGACTCGCGTAAGGCAGTCTGCGCGCTCATCGTGATCGCGTCGGTAAAGTTCTCCACTTCGAGAATCGACTTCTCCGCATTCCACACTAGCCAGAAGAAGATGGCATCGACGCTGACCGGCACGGTGTCGCGCGTCAGCGTGGACTCGGCGAAGACCGTGCTGACTCGCACCCGCTGGTCGACATAGCGGCTCAGCGTATCGACGATCGGGATGATGACCACCAGGCCCGGACCACGCAGCGCGCGATACCGCCCAAACCGCAGCACCGCCACCTTCTCCCATTGATCGATGACTTTGATCGCGAACAGAAAGTAGGTGCCAAGCGCCGACCCCACAATCACCCCGATAGGCGAGTCGGTAAATCTGGTCAAGAGGAACCCGCCGAACACGCCGACCACAAAAACGGCGAGAGCCACCTGATTGAACTGCCTGAACTGGTTGAGCGACACGGTTTCCTCCTCGTACTTCGATCTACTGGTTCGGAACTTCGGGTGAGAGTTGTTGGAGCGCCTCAAGCAGATCGCGCACCGTGAATCCCGCCGATCCCGCGCGAGCAACAAACTCGGTCGCCAGTTGCGCAAGCTGGCGGAGCCGCTCTTCTGGGGTGGTTTCGACGGGGTTGTTCGCAACGAACGTGCCCGTCCCCTGCTGCGTATCGAGGATGCCCCGCAGCTCCATCTCGCGGTAAGCACGGGAGACGGTATTGGGGTTGATGGAGAGATCGACCGCGACCCGGCGGACCGTGGGCAGTTGATCGCCCACACGCAGGGCCCCGGTGGCCACCGCCGCCTGCACCTGATCGATCAATTGCCGATAAACCGGGACGCCGCTATGAGCATCGAGCCGGAAGGCAAACTCGCCTATGGCGGACTGGGGTGCTAACTTCACTCGATCAATGTACTAGTCTACTAGTACATTGTCAACAGGAAAAAGGACCCACCCTAAATCTTCCCCTGCCCCTTCTTCTTCATCCGCTCCATCACCAGCGGAGGCACCAGCTGGGTCACGTCCCCGCCCAGCTTGAACACGCCCTTGATCAGCCGCGAGCTGACGTACGTGTACTGCTCCGTCGGCATCATGAACAGCGTCTCCAGGTTCGGGTCCAGCTTGCGGTTCATCATCGCCATCGGAAACTCGTACTCGTAGTCCGTAATCGCCCGGATCCCGCGCAGCACGGCCTTCGCCCCCTGCTCCCGGGCAAAGTCCACCAGCAGCCCATCGAACGTGGTCACCGAGACATTCTTGTACCCCTGGATCTCCGCGGAGATCATCTCCAGCCGCTCCGCCACCGTGAACAGCGGCTCGCCTTTGTCCGAGTTGCGCAGGATCGCCACCACCAGCTCGTCCACGATCTTCGCCCCGCGCGCAATCAGGTCCAGATGCCCGTTGGTCAGCGGATCGAACGTTCCCGGATAGATCACCTTCACATTTGGCATACCAAAGCAGCATACCTCAGCCCGGATGCGAATAATTCCCCCCGCTGCGTAGTCTTCCTTGCCTCCGCACTCGTCAGTCCTGGTAGCAGCGCAGAATGGCCGTAAGCACAGCCATTCTGGGCCGCCGAGACGCATCCAGGAATGCATATGGCGCAAGAAGACATCCAGGCCCTCCCATCGACGGACCTCACCCTCCGCGCCCACGCCGGCGCGCGCGCCACCCCGCTCGACGACCTGGAATGCGTCGTCGCCCTCTATCAGCCGCGCGTCTTCCGCTTCCTGCTCGCCCAACTGCGCGACCGCGACGCCGCCGAGACCCTCACCCAGGAGACCTTCCTGCGCGCCTGGACCGCCCGCGCCAGCTTCCGCGAGGACTGCTCGGTCGCCACCTGGCTCATCCGCATCGCCCTCAACCTCGCCCGCGACCACACCCGCACCGGCCGCTTCCGCTTCTGGAAGCATCTCTCCGCCAGCGCGGTCGATGTCGCCGAGGTCGCCGCCAGCCTGCCCGATCGCGAAGTCTCCGCCGAAGCCCGCCTCATCGCCCAACAGCAGGTCGCGCTCATCTGGCAGACCGTCGCCAGCCTCTCCGAGCGTCAGCGCACCGTCTTTCTCCTCCGCTTCCTCGAAGAGATGGAGATCCCCGAAATCGCCACCGTCACCGGCCTGCCTCTGGGCACGGTCAAGAGTCACCTCTACCGCGCTCTGCACATCATCCGCACCCAGCACAGCACCGCCGCCCACAACCCGGCTTTCTCTGACATCGCGACCCGCAACTCCGAATCCTGCATCTCCGCTGCCAAGGAGGCGCTATGACTCCCCAACTGGCCCGGCAACTCGAAGTCGCAACCTCCGCCCACCTCACGGAGGACCAGTTCGGCGAGCTGCTCGCCGGCGACGCCCAGCAGCCCATTCCTGCGCCCGTCCAGGCCCATCTGCTCGCCTGCCAAAAGTGCGCCGCGGAGTTGGCCGGCCTGCGCGAATCGCTCTCCTTCTTCCAGCAGGCAACCGGCGCCTACGCGGACAACGAACTCCGTCATCTGCCCCAGGCGTCCCTTCCGGACCGTCCGATGCGCTCACCCGTGCTAGCCGCCGGCCTGGAACCGGCATATTGGCTCGCGGCCGCTGTTCTGCTCGCCGGGTTCCTGCCCATGCAGTCCGCGCATCGTAATGCGCTTCCACCGGCCCCAGTCGCCGCATCCAGCGATACCGGCGAAATCGAATCCCAATCCGACGAAGCCCTGCTCAACGATGTCGACAGCGAACTATCCGCCTCGGTTCCCGCCTCCATGCAGGCGCTCGTCGATCCATCCACCGATGACACGGACATCTCGGCCCAGACTTCAACCCAAAGGAAAGACTGACACTATGAACTCCCGCCCGCTCTATCGCCCACTCATCACCCTCGCCGCCTTCGCGTTCGCTGGCTCCATCGCCCTGGCCCAGACCCCTGCGCAAGCCCCAGCCTCCTCTGCACCGCCCAGCGCTCAGGCCGCGCCCATCGAGCGTCAGGCCCCCGCAAATGCGCCTCCCGGCATGTATCGCCGCGGCATGGGTCAGGGGATGCGTCCCGGCATGGGGCAGGGCCACATGCGTCCCGGCATGCAGGCCAACCCCCGCGCCAACATGATGCGTAACCAAGCCAATGTGCGCGACGGATTCCGGGGTGGACCGGCTGGCGGATTCCGCGGCGGACCGGGCGCCGGATTCCGTGGACCGCAGGGCCCAGGCATGGAGGCAGGCTTGCGCATCGGGCCAGCCGGAACGTGGTGGAAGAACCCGACCGTCGTCCAGCGGCTCGGCTTGACCCCCGACCAGGCCAAGAAGATGGATGACATCTTCCAGCAAAGCCGCATCCAGCTGATTGACCTCAAAGCCAACGTCGAGAAGCAGGATGCGATGCTTGAACCGCTGCTCAGCGCCAATCCGGTGGACACCGCCAAGGCCTCGGCCCAGATCGACAAAGTCGCGCAGGCCCGCGCCGACCTCGAAAAGGCGGACGCCAAGATGCTGCTCGGCATTCGCGCCGTGCTCACACCCGATCAGTGGACCAAGCTGCACAACCGCGCCGGCGGTCCCGGTGCACCCGGACAGGGTGGCCCCGGCGGTCCTGCCGCGCAAAACGACTTCGGACCCTACGGTGAAGGTGGCTACGGAGCCGGACGCGGCCCCGCCCGATACGGCGCCAGCGACATGATCGCGCCCCCGCCGCAGCCCTAAGTCCTAAAATCCAAACGAAGACGGGCGGACGAAGACACTCCCTTCGTTCGCCTTTTTCTTGATGCACGCCAGTCGCAACCTGCGTATGATGGTGCGCGCACCTCCACCCATCTTCCAGGAGCCTTCCTCGATGTCCGACCCCATCGACGCACCCGCCTCAGTCTTGCCAGCACCAGCCCCGCTCGCCACTCCAGCCAAGTTCGCAAACCCTGGCCCGCTCGGCCTTGCCGGCTTCGGCCTCACCACCATCGTGCTCAGTGCCATCAACGCCGGCCTTCTGCCGCATGAGGCCGTCGCGGCCGTCGTACCTCTTGCCTTCGCCTATGGCGGCGTCGCCCAACTCATCGCCGGCGTCCTCGAGTTCCGCACCGGCAATACCTTCGGCATGGTCGCTTTCACCTCGTACGGCTGTTTCTGGTGGTGGTTTGCCTTCCTGCAGTGGACCATCGGCGCCGGTTGGCTCAAGGCCCCGCCCGCGGTCGCCGGCGGAGCCGTGCTGCTGGCATGGGGCATCTTCACGCTGCTGCTTTGGATTGTGAGCTTCCGCCTGAGCAAGGCCGTCTGGAGCATCTTCCTCCTGCTCACCATCACCTTCTTCCTGCTCGCCTGGAACGACTTTGGCTACTCCATCGGCCCGGTCACCTGCGGTCAGATCGGCGGTTGGTTCGGCCTCGCCACCGGCATCGACGCCCTGTTCGTCGCCTTCATCGAAGTCCTCAACGCCACCGCGGGCCGCATCGTCATCCCACTCGGCAAGCCACTCGTCAGCTAACCACCTTGATCTGAAACTCGTTTGCAGCCAGACGCATTGCGTTGTCATACAATGTGCTATGATGCGTGCATGGCGTCGGTGAACATCAGCTTCCGCATCGATAAGAAGAAGGCCGCCAGACTCGACTCGCTAGCGAAAGCCGCCGGGCGTACCCGTACAGAGGTGATCGATGAGGCCCTTGAAGGCCACTTCTTTGTTCAGGAGCGAATCCTGGCAAGGATCGACGCTGGCATCAAAGCGGCCGATGAAGGCAGCTTCGCCACCGAAGATGAAGTCCAGGCCGAGTTCGCGCGTTGGCGTAAAGCACGATGAAGATTCGGTGGACCGAGGACGCGCTGAATCACCTTCGCGAAGCCTACGATTACATCCAACTAGACAAGCCATCCGCCGCCGCGCGAATGGCCGATCTCATCGAGGCTGCGGCCCAAAATCTCAGCCTCTTTCCTGAGATGGGCAGGCCGTCCAAACGGCCGAGGACGCGCGAACTGCTGGTCCCAGGCACGCCCTTCATCCTCGTCTATCGGGTGAGCGGTGATGCGCTCCAGATTCTCGCCCTATACCACGGCGCACAAAACTGGCCGAACCGACTCTAACCTAGCCCCGCTTCCCCTTCACCACTTCGGCTGCCGCAACCGCCCCATTCACCGGGACTGCCGGAAGCTCCGCAGCCACAATCGCCGCGCCAATTCCCAGCTTCTTCCTCAACTCGGAGTCGACCCGCGCGAAGATCTCCTTATTCTCCTTCAGGAAGCCGCGCACATTCTCGCGTCCCTGCCCGATGCGTTCGCCCTGGAAACTGTACCAGGCGCCGCTCTTGTCCACGATCCCGTGGGTCACCGCCAGGTCCAGCGCGTCGCCCTCGCGCGAGATGCCCTCGCCGTACAAAATGTCGAACTCCGCGTCGCGGAACGGCGCCGCCACCTTGTTCTTCACCACCTTCACCTTGGTGCGCGACCCCACCACCACGTCGCCTTCCTTCACCGCGCCAATCCGCCGTATATCGATGCGCATCGACGAGTAGAACTTCAGCGCCTTGCCGCCCGTGGTCGTCTCCGGGTTGCCGAACATCACGCCAATCTTCTCGCGTATCTGGTTAATGAAGATCAGGCACGTCCGCGACTTCGACACCGTCCCGGTCAGCTTGCGCAGCGCCTGGCTCATCAGCCGCGCCTGCAACCCCATGTGCGAGTCGCCCATCTCGCCATCCAGCTCAGCCTTCGGCACCAGCGCGGCGACGGAATCGACCACCAGCACGTCGATCGCCCCCGAGCGCACCAGCGCCTCCACAATCTCCAGCGCCTGCTCGCCGTAATCCGGCTGCGAGATCAGCAGGTTATCGATATCCACGCCCAGCTTCTTCGCGTACGCCGGGTCCAGCGCGTGCTCCGCGTCCACAAACGCCGCCAGCCCGCCTGCCTTCTGCGCCTCGGCGATAATCTGCAGCGTGATCGTGGTCTTGCCCGACGACTCCGGCCCGAAGATCTCAATCACCCGTCCCCGCGGCACGCCGCCCACGCCCGTCGCCGCGTCAAACGAGATCGATCCGGTCGAGATCACCGAGATCGGCACCACCGCTTCCTTCGACCCGAGCCGCATCACCGAGCCCTTGCCAAACTGCTTCTCCAGCGATGCCAGCGCTGCTTCTATTGCTCTGTTGCGTTCATCGGCCACGTGTCGTCTCTCCTCGGATTAAGGCTCAGGGTTAGGTCAGTCCGGATTCTAGCACCAAATCGGGACATAGCGAAGAAAAAACGAAATGTGAGCAATTTTGAACACTGTTCCACGTGGAGCAAAAGCCCCCCGCGCGCCAGCTTGCTGACACGCTGCCTCGCTGCTCTTTACGGATTTGCCTTTGCGGCCGTCCCGAACGCGCCGGCCACCTGCGGCGCCTTCGGCTCGAAGTAATTGCGCTCCCACAGTCCGCGGTAGAGCGCGCCAGTCAGCTCCGCCGCCTTGGGTCCGAAGGTCGGCTTGCCGCCCTCCAGGAAGATTACCGTCACAATCCGTCCTGCCGGGGTCTCCGCATAGCTGGCGAACCAGCCAAATCGCGTCCCGTTGTCGGAGCAGGTCCCGGTCTTGCCCAGCACCGGAAACTCGTGGAAGTTGACCCGCAGCGAGCGCGCCGTCCCATAGTCCACCGCGCCTTCCATGCCATCGCGCATCTCCGGAATCA
>Ga0326727_10025832_pt1 | contig 10972 bp, 15 predicted proteins | sample MB2enrmetagenome_FD_207643 | JGI IMG/M metagenome (GOLD analysis project Ga0326727, IMG submission 207643) | Lab enriched peat soil microbial communities from McLean, Ithaca, NY, United States - MB29MY | ecosystem: Environmental > Terrestrial > Soil > Wetlands > Peat | place: USA: New York... | reverse complement strand
GCCACGTCGCGGCTGACACCGCGATCGTGTTTGACGGCCGTCCAGATGCTGATGTGGACGGCGGCGAGCATGGCGCGTTCTTGAATCATTGGACCACCTCCTGGTGCTCGATGCCGAAGCGGATGAACTCCGGCGTGTGCGTAATGGCGCGATCCCGCGCTGCCGCGTCGCGCATGGCCATCACGCGCATCTCGGCTGGCATCCGGTCAAGGTACTTGAGGCCGCGCGCGATGGAGCTATCGCTCATCACCCTACCCAGCGCCGTCGAGATGGCAATCTGTGCGGACGGTTCTGTCGGTAGCGGCGCCGACTCGGGATTGAGCAGGATCTCGTCGATCGATGGCAACTGGCGGAAGAGGCGCAGAAAGGCCAGCAGTTCCGCAGATGCGGCCTGCCCCACGGTCCCGTCGAGCAATTGCGCCTCGAACTCTCCAGCGCCGGTTAGAAAAGCTGTGTTCTGCCTGCGCGCAACGCCCGTGAGGACATGCGAGGCCATCTCCCAGGAGCGCGGAGTGGGCCAGGCGTTTGCGTCCGAGGTTGTGTCGGCCGCGTGCAACAGGTCCGGCTTGAAGCGCAGAAAGGCGATGATCTCCGGCCGCACGCCGGCGCCCACGGCCCACCTGCACCAGTCGCTCAAGTCGGCTTCGAGTTCAAGATGGACAAAACGATTTCTGAGAGGCCGCGGCATCGCGAAATGCACACCGCGCTCCGATGCCGGGTTACCGGCGGCGATGACGACCCACCCTTCGGGGAGCACGTATTCGCCAAGTTTGCGGTCGAGAACGAGCTGATAGCAGCCGGCCTGGGTCATCTGCGGCGCCGAGGTCAGCTCGTCCAGAAAGAGAATGCCCTTACCTTCGTTGGGCAGGAACTTGGGTGGAACCCACTCGGTCTGGTCCGATGCAATGCGCGGCAGGCCGCGAAGGTCGACCGGATCGAGCTGTACAGCGCGCACATCGAGGAACTGGATTTCAAGATCGTGCGCCACCTGAGCGACGATCTGCGATTTGCCCACGCCGCACGCGCCCCAGATGTGCAGAGGCACACGTTCGCCGATCAGCGCATGAAGCGCTTCGTAGAGCTTGGATGGTTTCATGGATTTGGATCCCTTCGGGTATGGGAAAAGAGATTTCGGAGAGTACGCTACCGTACGCAACTAAACATTCAGAGCGTCAATTAGTGAGTGATTTGGCGATGGGCTGGGACAGCTACCGAAGATCGGTGAAGCGCACCCGTTTCCGGGGATCTATGCTGAATTGGCCGGGTGCGTGGCGGAACTCGCCTTAGCGGTCTTGCATTCACATCTCTGCGCAAATGCCCGCGGCCCACCGATTCAGATGGTAGTAAACTGGTCGCAAATCTCAGGAGATCAGGAAGATGGTCTGCTCTGGATGCGGCAAGGAGTCGGCGGATGAGTTCAGCTTTTGCCCGTACTGTGGCAAGAAACTCGCCGCGAGCCTGCCAGCAACTGAACCGCCGGGACCGTTGCCACACCTCAACGCTGTCCCAGAGGTCGAGGCGAATAATCACGCTGACGTACCGAGCAATGGATCGGACAAGATCGGCACGTATGTTTTTGGGGCATTTTCTGCAATCTCTGCACTTGTATCGTTCATAAAGGGAATTGTCCCCATCTACCTTGCAGAGGCCGCCATCTGGGCCGCCTGCGCTTGGTACTGGCATCGCAAGAAGACGCATAGCGAACTCGCCAAGACCATCGTTATTGTCCTTGCTGCCCTGGTCGCCATCGGCGAGGTCATCCAGATCGCCTCTCAATTCAGGTCGGAGTCTAAGCCGACTGTTGCGAGCGTCCCCAATCTCTTTGACCAAGGGTTCGCCAGCCAGCCCCACGGCACGGAACCCAGTCAAGCAGTCACGACCTCTGGGGCATCGGCTGCTTCGCATGTTGCCGAGATCGAACAGCAGGCGGTAGCACTCTTTAATCAGAAGCAATACAAGGAAGCGAGACCGCTTTTCGACCAGGCCTGTGGTGGTACCGACGAAAACGGCTTCAAATACGTTGGTTTCGATGGCGACATGAAAGCTTGCAACTACCTCGGCTATCTCTACGCCCAAGGCCTCGGAGGCTTCCGCGACAGAGGGAAGGCGCGGGACCTCTACCAGAGAGCATGTGATCAGGGAGTATTGTCCAGTTGCGCCAGCCTTGGCTCACTCTATCAGGACGCAGGAAAAAGTGATGAGGCACGCAAGTATTTCAGCAAAGCCTGCCATGGCGGAGTAACTGAAGCCTGTGGGTTGCTGCACGGCGTGGAGTAATTCGGGGGGACGAATGAAAGGGCCCGGCAGACAGCGCGGCACATGGTTCCTTCGTTTATAGAACGCACAGGAGGTGGAAGTGAAGAGCGGAACGATAGTACTTTGGACGCTGGTTGCATTCACGGCAGCAATGCAGTTGATGGCGCAACAGGGTGAGGGTCCGATCCTGCACCCGAAGGCTACTTCAACGAACTCCTCAGGAAATGCCCAAGCCGTGTGCAAGTTCATAAGCGAACATATGCAATCGGAGCTGCCTCAGTCACCAACTCTTTGTTCGGCAATGCAGGAGGCAACAGGAGATTACGAGATCAACGTCTTTTCGCCCAAAGATGTCCTTGAGAGGGACATGCGAAAAGCGTGGTCATCGGCACTGTTTCAGACTCTGGAGTCGCTCGTTTCGGAGAAGTCATTGAACGGAGCGTGCTCGGGAAAGAAAGCGGCCTGCTGGGTAAACGTGACGGATTCCCTGATGGCAGCGGAGAACATCCGCTATAGGTTACTTCTGTCGGAGGCGTTAGTGGTTTCTGCTACTAATGGTAACAACTTCAAGGATTTTTCTGACACCTGGTACATCATGTGGTGGAATTCAATGATGAATTCTAAGGAGGCCGAGCATCCACAGTCGAAAGAAAATGCTGAGCTAATAGCGAAAGATGCATGCGAAGAGTACCTCCAAACCAACGCTGCAGAGTTTGGATTGCTCCATAAGCCGCCGCCCTCCTGCTCCGTTCTATTGGCGACTGACCAGTCCATCTATGTCGAGTTGGATTTCAGCGAATTCGTCGGGGCGCTAGTAGCGAACAATTTGGCGGAATTGCCGAAGACATTCGGGAAGGCTTTCGACGCGACATCGTATGGCGGACAGGTTATCGTCAAATCGCCATGGATGAGTACGTCCGACGGTGCGCAATCGCGCTTCTACTATACTTTTCCGCTTTATGCACTGGAGTTCTTCTTTGAAGAAATTCATAGCGGCTCAAGAAGCGAAGCAGAAAGCCATATTACTCTCGTCGGAGATTTCCGGGGCGAGGGACAGACGAACTTGACTAGCCTGTTTCGCTCGGACCAAAAGGGCGACTCCCTCACCGTCAGGAACGCGGCAATTGTTCACGTCAATTTTGGCCAAGATGATTCAGTTTTGTTACAGACGACTGACGGCGCAGAATGGCGGACGACAGAACAGAATTTAATTCGCTGTGGCGTATCCCCCGGCAGCGAGGCATCAATTTTCCTGCTGCCAGATAAACCGCCGTCTTTTTCTGTTGATTATGGGGGAACACCTTGCCGCCTTGATGTCACTTTTGTGAGGGGCTGGTGAATTTAGTCAAATGCTTTTAGCAGCGCTACGAGAATGCACCGCCCAAGGGGATCGATCATGCCAGCTGAACAATCTGAGATTACTTGCCTAGCGTCGCTGGAAAAGGCCTTGGAGGAGTTGAGACTTGCCTTCGGCGGAGAGGCGATGTGGTGGCGCGGCCACGCCGACGCGGTGAATTGGATACTGAGGCCGTCTGTATTCCGTAAAAGGCGGAACGGTCAGCCCTATAATGAAAACGCTCTGATCAACAACTTCCAGATGCGTGCGTTCGGAAGGCTTGGTCACCGGCCTAGGCCATGTTCGGACCTCGAATGGTTGTTCCTCGCACAGCACTATGGGCTTCCAACCAGGCTGCTTGATTGGACGGAGAGCCCGCTTGTCGCGCTGTACTTCGCAGTGTCGGAGGAATATTGCCAGGGCGAGCTTGCGGGTTGCAACGCCTGCCTCTGGGCAGTTGCGCCTCGCAAGCTGAACAAGGCGAATTCAAACCGATCCGACCCAGCCAATGCGCAGGATGGGCTAATCAACCCCGAGAATTCGGTAGTGCAAGCGATGGCTATGAAGGCGCTCGGTTGGAAGGATGAGGACGTGTGGAGTCGAACTGGGCAGAACCCTTACACGCTGCCACAGGTCGTGGCGTTAGAGACTTTTGAGATAGACGAGAGGATGGTTGCGCAATCTGGACGTTTTACGCTCCATACATGCGAGCAAGCAATCGAGAGCCTTGGCGATAAAGATCAGTACCTTCGGAAATTTCTGATTCCTGCCGGCTCGAAGCCGACGATTCGGCAGAGGCTAGAAGACCTTGGAATTAAAAGATGGAGCCTTTTCCCCGACTTGCAGGCGCTTGCCCTTGGCCTCAGAGACCATGAGTTCACGAATTGAAGCGGCGCAGCATCGGGAAAGCAAGCAGAAAAGATCTTGGCCTGCGCTGTTCATGATCCGATTTTAGGCATGCGGGCTTTCAGGGCGGCGGTGACAAGCGCTAAAGGCTGAGGGCGGCTTTCCCGGACCGCGCCCTAGTCCGCGACAACACGGACGATTTCGATTCCTGTCACTGCGTCGTTGCGGTTGGCAAAAAACGGATACTCGAGGCGCTTGTGTACATCGTAGGTTTTGTAGTCGATCCTCGTTTGCCCGTCTTGCCTGTACTTCACCGTCACATAGAACCTCCCCTTTTCAGGGAGCAATTCGTCGATCTTCACCCGTCCCGCGCCGCTCTTCGGATCAAACGCCGTCAACGTCACCATCAAGGTCTTGTCTTCGCTGACCACGGTCCCGTTAACATCCATCGATGTAGTCCTCCTAGTTGCACTTCACTCTGAATCGATGTGTCCCGCCCGTTGTTAGCGCGTGTTCATAAACTCCGACCTCGGTCATACCCGAAAACTCAGAGTATTGATAATTGGATACTGCATCGTCGATTGGGCATTTTGCAGTCATGGGACACGCAGTGCTGCCGCTGGCTGCGGCATTCGCTGTGTTGCCCGTTGTGGTGGGGACAAACGTCACGGCCATCCCGACAAGCGCCGCAAGGATCGATCTGCGGATCAGATTGGCATTGGAAGTCATTGACTTCTCTCCTTCGCCCCAATAATACCCCACTATTCTGCGTGACTGGCCTACACTTATGCGCCTGGAAAAGAAATACGAATTGCAACAGTCAAACTTGGGTGACGTGGTGGCGTAGTCGCTTGAGCAGGAAGCGAAGCTAAACGCCGGGCCAGGTTCGGGAAATCCGCTATCTAGTTGCGATGGGAGAAAGCATCCAGGAGATAAACGATCTCACCGGGGGCGGTTGTGCGTCTGCATCCATTCGGCGATCCGTTGCTTGTCCGCCCGTCTGCCGTATCGCCCGCACATTCGACCTCACTTCTCATTCACTTTATCTGGCACTTTGCGAAACACAGAATTAAATATCTCATGTGCCAGATCAACCGATTCTTCGATTGCGCGACCAGTTGGAATCACTCGCACATTTACCTGCCTCTCCCGCGCCAAGCGGATGCCAGCGATGAGGCACGCACCTAGATACACCATTCCCTTGTTGATGCGAGGCATGTTGGCGTTGGGATCGAACATCAGCGCCCCCCGGCCCGTTTCTGGCGCGTCACCATCTGATCGATCCGTCCAAGGAAGATCTCGGACGGCAGGTAGCGGCGCTTCTCGCCGCACAGTGCGCACTCCACAATGATGGATTGGAACGGGAACTCGGCCACGCCGGTCGGGACGTCCCGGCGGCACTTCTTGCAAGCCACAACAAAGGTCTTCCGCGTTGAGGGTCCCTGGAACATAAAAAGAGGATAGGCGAATATATGGCGAACGTCCATGTTGCTGCTCCAAGTGAGGAATCCTGGCGGCGATCCGTTCCACGCTAAGCTGTTGTGGAGCGGAGCCAGAATACCTATAAACCACACAATCTTAATTGGTTACACGGAAAGCTGCGCGTTGGAGCAAGGCCGCCCGACAGGTCCTCTCTTGGGTGCGCGGTTGTGGAGAAGGTGTGGATAAAACGCCAAGACTGCGGTCGCCGAAGGCAATCAGGCGGCCTCGTCCAGTTCTTCGCTCTCCTCGGGTTCGCTCGTGTAGCCTTCGCTGGTGGAATCGTCTTCGTCCTCGACAGGTGCGGGAACGTCGAAGAGCGAAGCGGTCTTGGCCGGAACTGGTTTTGCTGGTTCGGGCGACTGAGCGACAACAGCGGCCTGTGCGGGTTCGACTTTCACAGGCGTCTTGCTGGTTGGCGTCTTCGATTTGGCGCGCGCCTCGGCTTGCGCGGTCTTGGTGGCTGCGTCCATCTCGCTCTTTGCCTTTTCGAGAGCATTCTTCATCTGAAGATGCGACGCCACAAAGCCAACCAGGGTGGCCGCGAGTTGCGTATCCAGCTCTTCGGCCGTGCCTGTCACGCTCAGCGGCGTGGTGAGGGCGTCATTGTCGCCGTCCTTCATCTTCTTGGGAACGACATTGACGCGAATTTGATCGTCGTCGAGCGCAGTAACCGTCATGAGCACGGCGCGGCTGCGCAGAATGGGAACAAGCTCTTTGAACATGAGAACTCCTCCTTGTGTATCGGGTGAAAGTCGTCGTTTTTCCGGTGGGATTCATCGAGTCGGCAGCTTTGCTTGCATCTTCCGGTTGCGAAGGCAGGTCTTCCGCCAGAGTTCAGGATCGACAGGCAGTGCTGTTACCTTGCCCGTCGCAGCATTGAAGAAGCCGCCGTGGTGCTCGATCTTTCCGTAACGTAAAAGGCGCGCAAGCATCGTCAGAGCACTTGCGGCGAGCGTCTGATTGATAAACGGCTCCTGGCGTTCGAGAGCCTCGACAGCCGAGCAACTCGGAAGCGGGTCTTCGCCGGCCTTGACGTCGGCGATCTCCGGATACAACTCGTTCACCGTGCGCAGCCTTTCTGCCGAACGCCGGTTGCGCGCATTCCACGGCTGGCCGAACACGAACTGGCCGCTCGCCGCATTGTTGCCAAGATCGAGCCAATAAGCGGTACGGTTGTTTGATTTGACGAGCGACCGCGCGATGACGCTACGCGCCGCACGGCTGTCCACGCAGCCGATCAGGAAATCGATTGATGAGTCCTGAATTCTTTCGAAGGTCCGCTCGTCGAAGTTTCTCGGCTCGGCCTTCCAGTTTGTTCCCCAGAAGAGGTTGATGCGATTGACGAGTACTGTCGCCTTGCTCAACCCGATATCGGAGATCGAAAACGGCTGACGGATGCAGTTGGTTTCGGAGACCGTATCGGCATCCATCAGGACAACGTCAAGGCCTGCAAATCGTCCCCAGACGCGCAGCGCCTGATCGAGATACGGCAACCCCATCGTGATTGCGCTTCCCGTACCTCCGGCTCCAACGACGAGAACACGAATCGGTCTGCGCGCATCGGCGCGAAGGGAGAGTATGTGTTCAATGCGCATGATTGCCCTGCTCTCCGCGCACGAATTGCTCGACCGTCTGCGGCAACTGAATCAATGACTCGGTTGGGAAACGCCTGCGCTTGCCCTTGAGCGATTCCCAAAGACCCTCGAATCCGCCCTTATGGCGCGTGATGCGGCCGACGTTTGCGTGCGTGAAGGCGCTTTCGTAGAAGCCGCGCTCCCAAGCCGGGATCGCCGCGACCGTTGCGCTCTCAGGCCGTCGCATCGTGCCGGTGCAGACACGGCCGTCGTCCGAGAGATTCCAGAAGGGCGCAACGGCAAGAGTCGTCGTAACCTGGGGCCGTTTGTTTACGGCAAGCGCCCGGATGCTCAACTCGCCGCTGGCGACCTTCCAGACCAAAGGGGGCTGCGGGAAGATGCGGCCGTTCAAATCAGAGGCCTTGCCTTCGGCGTTCTCGTAGAACATCTGCCGGCGTCGCGCCGGAGTCCACCAGACGATCATGCGATCCGCTTTGGCAAGAATGTTCGCCGGCAATACCTCGGCCTGGACGCTGCCGCCGAGCGAACGCATCAGAGACTCGACGAACGCGAGGGTGAGAGGCTGCGCCGGACCGAGCGTGGGTGGCCCGCTCTTTTGGACCAGAACGTCATGCCTGGTGATGAAACTCGATTGACGGTCGCGGTAGACGAGCAGAGCCTCACGCAGCTCGAAGCAGTGATTCTGACCGATCGAAAGATGGATCTCCACGACGGGCCTCCGACTCATGAATCGATTCGACAAGCGAAAATAGTTCCGCATTGATCTGAATGAAGCGCGCTGCAATCCGCAGCGCGGTGCGCACTTCGCCTGCATTGGCCGGCGAGAAAATGGCGCAAAGCGCAGGCTCGGACGAGCATTCGAGCATCGACTGGCTCTCTTCGTCGAAACAGGCTACGATGGCATCTTGCTCTTTGAAGCAAACGAGAAGGCACGGCAATGGCGGTTGGTCGTAGCGGCCCTCTTCGAGGTACTCCCGTGATTGCTTCAGGGGAAGCCGCGCGAGTTGCTCGATGCGGCGCAACCGGCCGATCCAGTCCTTGAAGCGCCCTTTGCGATGCAGTCGCAACAATGCCCGGTCGTACGCCTTGCCTTCGCGGAAATCGCGCTTCAGCGTCTTCCGGATGCACTCGGGCAGAGCCTTCTCTACCTCCGGGAACTCATACTGACCCTGGTTTTCTTCGTCGTCCTCGGCTGCGTATTCGTGCATTTGCTCTTCGTACATCAGTGCGTCGTCATGGTTATAGAGGCGCATGACCTTGTAGAGAGCGTGAGTCAACGTCCAGTAGAATGCCGCTCCCAGCCCTTCGGCTTCAGCTTCCATTGCTTCGATCGCTGGGCCAATCTTCAGATAGCCCGATCCACCGCACTCGATGATCACAGCAAGCCTTCCCGATCCGAGTTGCGCGTCTTCGCCGTACCGCTCAAGTGCATCGGTGACCAGCAGGTGATACTCGACATTGCGCGTAAGTAGCTTGTCGCGCGCGTCGCCGATTCCGCTAGCCATCGAGGTTTGTGCGAATCGGATTGCGCTGCCGCCAGCCTGCTTCCAGGTATTCTGATCGCCCAGTTCCTCGCGCACCAGCGCGGCGCACAACTGGAAGAGCAGTTCGCGATTGGTTTCGTGGGTGTAGTCGGTGCGAACGCCAACAAGAAACGGCAGTGCCTGGCTGAATGCGGGCGCCAACGTCATTACGCCAGTGGCGGAAGCAGTTCTGGTGGCGTCTGTAGCAGAGTCCTGTCTGTCCCGGCATAGCGTTGAGTGGCCTCTGCGATGGCGCTCGATAGGTCGCACGATTCCTTGCATTGGAGATGCCTCGCCAGGATCAGGTTGGCAGCGGGTGGAGCCTCGGCGGCTTTGGCCATGAACAAAGCTGCCAGCTTTGCTCTCGTCATTGAACGCCGGGCCACGGCTCACCCCTTCGAGCCGATAGCGCGGCTGAAGGAATAGCGGAGCGCGGTTCCGGTATCCTCCGGCCCGGTCAATGTGGCCGTGGCGATCTCCGGGTAAGTCGGTGTCAGCAGGTCGCGGACCTCCTCAGCCGTCATCTGCGGCGCAGGATCGGGAATGCGCGTGCCATTGAAATAGAACTCGCGCGGCAAGGCTTCCACTTTGAGCGTGGCCATATCGGTCGTCTCCTCGTCTGCCCCTGGTGGGCAGAAATAGTTGATACGGATTGTTTGTGGATTTCAGAACAGGCTGGCTTGAACTGGGGTTCCTTCGATCACAGGCGACACTGGTTCAACTACGGCTAAACCAGCGGTTATCGCGCCGGCATCGTCTGTTCGACTGGCAGGAGCACGATATTTGGCCTCTAAACGCCTGAGCGTCTCCATATCGCTAGCGCGCTCCGCTTCGGCTACACGCAGTTGGTAGCGGGCCAGATAGTTGCGCTTGCGCACTTCCTGCTGGATTGCACGTTCGACATCAGAAAAGGTGCACTCTGGATCGCCCCAGCACGGCCACTTGAGCGTCTTCTCAAGGAAGCGCAGCCGGTCATGGTCTGTTGCGAACCAGGTCTCGTAGAAGGTCGGCCTATCCACGTGCGCAATATGCCCGAAGCACATCGACAGACGGTGATAGAAGTCCTTGGTGAAGAGTGCCTGCGCCCATTCGGACTCGATGAAGCGAAGGATGTGATTTCCGAATTCAGCTTTGTCGGCCGCTGTTGAGAACTTGGTCGGCGTAAATTCGGTGGGAAGAAAAGGTCCCTTCGGCATAAGATGCCTCCGAAGACACGAGTGGCCAGCATCAGCTGGCCATTCGCGTTGCCTTGTTAGCGAACCGGCATTGACCGGCGTCGCTCGGAACTACTTCTCCCTGGTGGGAGAGTATTACTGCTTATTTCATGTGGAAAGAGAGATTTCGAAATGCAGGCTCGATCTGTCCATCGAGCGTAAGCTAGTTGCCGCTCTTCCTGTCATTCCGTTGACTGGTTCTGCGTCTGCTCTTGAGTTCCCGGTAAAGGTCGGTCAACTGATCGACGGTATCGGCGCCGCTGATCTGTTCGTCGGTCGTTTTCCCGAGCCACGGGAATCGGTCTTCAAGCAACTGGAGTACCAACTCGACGAAGGTCCGCGGTGGTCGATTCTCTTTGGTCACAGGATCACCTCGATCGTCTTTGTTGTGAAACAGAAGGGAGATTCGAAGTTCCGCGCAATCTCAGCCGAAGAGGCTGAGTTGCACGGGAACCGTCGCCGCCGGCCAGGGTGTGTTCTTGATTTCGGTCCTGACAGGTTCGAGCAGATGGATGCCGTCATGATTCGATGACGGATTGGCAACCACGAAGTCCGGCAAATCGAGCAGCGAATCGCCTTCCTGCTGGATTGGCGGAGGAGGCTGAGGCACGAGTTGGCCGCGCTCCTTCTCAAGTTGTCGCCAGACCAGATCCGCCGATTCCCCGACTCCGGCCTTTTCGACCAACTCGCGCGCCATCGCGCTCATCAGGTCTTCGTCGG
>Ga0326727_10025831_pt1 | contig 10973 bp, 7 predicted proteins | sample MB2enrmetagenome_FD_207643 | JGI IMG/M metagenome (GOLD analysis project Ga0326727, IMG submission 207643) | Lab enriched peat soil microbial communities from McLean, Ithaca, NY, United States - MB29MY | ecosystem: Environmental > Terrestrial > Soil > Wetlands > Peat | place: USA: New York... | reverse complement strand
TATGCCTGCCAGTTGGTGTTGGTTGCAAAACTTATCGCGGTGTTGAGCGAGAGGTCCCAGGAGGGAGGGCCGATGGCAGAAGGATTGAGCGGCAGGAACTGCTGAACCTCCTGAAGGATGAACACGAAGGCGATCCCCATAAGAGAGAAAATCATCAGCGCAACAGCGAACATCTTCCAGTCCATCTCTTCATCAGCTGAAACGCCCGAAGTGGTGAGGAACCACCGTTCAATGGGTTCGAGGATCGGTGAGAGGAACGTTTTCTCTCCCGAGTATATCCTCGCTATGAACCTCCCGAGAGGAACAAACAGTACTGCGATCACGACGGCAAAAAGGATCAGCTGGACCCAGTCCATCATGGGAATACCAAAGAAGAGTGTAGTGTTTTCTGGCGACGGTATAAAGGTCGACGCAGAAGGTGTGACGGTGATCCTGCCGGCGCTCAGGTCATCGAGTGCGAGGTTGAGGGAGAGAACGTTTACGCGGGGCTCACCGAAGATTCCGAACTGACGGGGCTCGATATGCTGGGCGACGAGCGCATCGATTACCTGTGCGCTCATGTTCCGCTCCCGGGCAACCCTCGGGACCTGATAATACGCGGCCGCGACACTGATATCCGGGTCAAGACCGCTTGCTGAAGCGGTGACGAGATCCACGGGAATCGGCCGGGTATTATTCGGGTCGGCCGCATGGAGTGCTGTGACACGGGCTTTCACGGCATCCACAAGCGCCGGGTTGGTCGGCCCGAGGTTCGAGCCGGTGGAACTTTCGGCGTTATCGGGAAACGGCGTTGTGGCGGATGGGCGACCCCAGAAGTAATCCGGTGAAGTAAACGGCTGGCCGATCAGCGCCGAGCCGGCAATTGCTCCGTTGTGTATGAGGAGGCTGCCGTTTGCTTGCGATGGGAAGATGAGCTGCGCAATACCGGTGATGACAAAGGGATAGAAAATTCCGGTAAGGAGTGTGATCAGGAAAAAGATCACCAGTGCAGGTTTTACCTGTTTCCGGATCATGGACCGAAGCGATTCAAGCGTCATAGGATCACCGCATGAATAGTTATCTGACGGGTCATCGTGTACAGGTTCATTATACCAGCGTACCGATTTTATGTGTCGAGTCTCCAGACCGAAGCTGATCTAGACCGGGGTACGTAAGCCCTCCATCCTTTGAATCTGCAGGGCCTCGTATATGTAAGAAGAAATCTTCTCTGCGTTCCTATTAAAACCGCGTGCCTTTAAGTTTTAGTATCGCATCATGCGATCGGTCATTTGGGTCACGGGCATTTCATTCCTTCTGCACCGCTGGCAGGGGAATTGCAGGTGTGACGGAAGTCGTTCCAGCCAGCACACATAGGTATGGCGATCCCTCTCTGCAATGACGGACTGCCCGTTTGCGTGCCGACCACACGAAAGAAAAAGTTTGCAGCTTGTGACTTCACCTGCAGCGGCAGACCGTGCAGAAATCCGGTATCTCGGCAGGCTTACCCCCCCATTCTATTTTCCCCTCGCAGATTACGCAGGCCCGGTCGCCAATCTCCGCGCTGTCAGCAACCCGGTGCGTCACCACGATAGAGGGGATCTGCAACTCTTTCACAAACGTGCGGGTAAGCTCTTTTACGGTCTTTGTACTATCAGCATCGAGCGCCGTAAACGGCTCATCGAGCATCAGGAGGTCCGGCTCGATGGCAAGGGCCCGGGCGAGTGCGACCCGCTGCTTCTGCCCGCCGGAAAGGTTCCCGGCTTTGACCGTTGCCAGATCTGCGATATGCATGTGCTCCATCCAGGAGGAAACGCGCTCCGCGATGACCGGGCGCGGGACGTGGCGGGCACGCAAGCCGAATGCGACGTTGTCACGCACGGACATGTGGGGGAATACCGCTGAATTCTGGAGGACGTACCCGATGCGGCGGTCCTCAGCCGGTACATTGATGCCCTTGTCCGTGCTGCAGAGGCACTCCCCATTCAGGGTTATAGAGGCAGTATCGGGATGGAGCAGTCCCGCGATAATATTGAGGGTCGTTGACTTGCCCGCACCGTTCATCCCCATAAGGGCCATGATCTTGCCGGGCTGTACGGTCAGCCTGAAATCAAGGGTATAGTCCCGGAGGCGTTTTACCATTGCCGCTTCAAGCATGTTCTCCCCCCCTCTTCTGGATCAAGCGAACGGCGATCATGATCCCAAACGATATAATCACCAGCACGATCGAGATGGTCAGCCCGACATTGACATTGCTCTCTATTCCCACGTACACCGCAAGCGGCATGGTCTGGGTAACCCCGGGCAGGTTGCCGGCAAACATGATCGTTGCGCCGAATTCACCCAGTGCCCGGCCGAATGTCATGACCGCGCCGGATACAAGGCCACCTGCGGTCATCGGCAGGATGACCTTCGTCAGGGTCCTTAGCGACGAGGCCCCGAGCGTCCGTGCAGTCTGCTCGTAGGCCGGGTCCAGCTGTTCAAAGAGGGATTTTGCCTGCCGGAGGTAGAACGGGGACGCGACAAAGATCTGCGCCATGATCACCGCAAGCGTGGTAAAGGCAATCGAGATACCGAACATGTTGAAATACCTGCCGAGAACCCCTGCCCGGCCATAGAGCATGAGTAGAGCGACACCGGCGACGGCCGGGGGGAGGACCAGCGGGAGATCGATGAGCGTATCCACGATCACTTTTCCCGGGTACTTATACTGGGAATGGAAATAGGCAAACGGCGTGCCGATGATGATGACTACGGCAAGGGTGATCGTCGTTGTATACAGGCTCAGCCAGAGTGCACTTGACACCACGGAATCGTGGATGGTGGTAAAGAACATAGCCGGTGTAATCCGGAGAAAGAGGGCGAGGATTGGCAGTGCAAGATAGAGCGTGACTGCCGCGATCAGGATACCGGCACCAAGGTAGGTAAGGGTGCGGTGATATCGGCGCTGGCGGGGATGTACCGGGGTCATACGTGGAAGACCGGTGTAAACCAAATCAAGGAGGATTCATTGGCCGGACCGGTAAAAAAGACAGGGTGTTTCAGGAGGGCCCCATGAAGCCATATTCCTTCAGGATATTCTGCCCTGCCGTTGAGAGCATGTATTGTTCAAACGATGCAGCGGCATCCTTGTTGATACTCTCGTTGAGAATTCCGATGGTATAGGTCTGGAGATAGTTGTCCTTTACCGGAATTGCAATGCTCTGGTAGGTACCGTTCGCAGCTGCGGCTGCCGTGGACTGGTACACAAATCCTGCGTCAACTTCCCCAAGGGATACTTTGGTGGCGACGGCCGGCTCGGAGGTTTCATAGGTCACCACATTGGCGAGCGTTGCATTCTCCCATGCTTGGTTATAGGTGGAATTTGCGAGGTTGGCAAGCACCGCGAGTGTTGCCGTCCCGGCCGGCACCTGTTTGGCCTCCATGGCAATCTTCACGCCGGGCTTTGCGAGGTCGGCGAGCGACTGGATATTGGCGGGGTTGGAGGCCGGGAGGATCAGGATCACGTAGTTGGTCGCCAGTTTCTTGACAGTGCCGTTCACGAAGTAGCCTTCGCTCAGCAGGGTGTTGGTGTAGCTGTTGCTTGCAGAGATGAAGACATCGGCATATGCGCCGTTCTCGACCTGCGTCTTGAGTGCCTGCGTACCGTCAAGGTCGAACGAGACCGTGGTCCCCGGGTTCGCAGCGGTAAACGAGGATCCGATCGTTGTCGAAGCGCCACTCAGCGAGGCAGCCGTGAAGATGACAAGATTTCCGGGCGAGGCGGTGTAGACCGGTTTTGGTGTGCCCGTGGCCGCAACCGTGGCTGCGGGAGTTGATGTCTGCGGGGTGCTTGAGGTGCAGCCGGCGAAAAAGACCGTTGCGAGCAGCAGGGTGCAGGCGATACTGACGAGAAGAGCCTTTCGGGAGATGAACAATCGTTCCATTTTTGTAATCCTTCCTTTCAGCTGAATATAGTGAGAGAATAATCTGTATGGAACGGAATGTTTATTAATTTTTTTTAATTTTGTTGTAAAGTACATTAAAAATTTTAAACATTCGTAAATGGTATCTCTGAGAAAATAAGCAATGTGCAGGATAGATCTTTCTTGTAATCACTCACCCAGACATCCATATTTGCCCCCCCAGGCAACATGCCGGATACGCATTTTCAAATACCCATATCGCATAAGAAAGCAGTGGTGAAAGCATGAAGATCAGTGCACGGAACATCCTGAAAGGAAAAGTGAAGAAGATCACCCCCGGAGCTGTCAACTCGGAAGTCACGATTGAACTCGCCGGCGGGCAGGAAGTCACCTCGATCATCACCAAGAAATCGGTGCAAAACCTCGGGCTTGCCGTTGGTTCACCTGCATATGCAGTCATCAAATCCAGCGAAGTCATGATCGCTGTGGACTGAAAACACTCCCTCTTTTGTATAATCCGTCGAGCGAAATCATTCACCCTTTCCTTTCCCGGTGTGAAAAACCCGATTGCCTCTCTCCGGTAAAATCCTGTTCTCCTATCCTCCTGCAATCAATTACGTACCCGACAGTATTCCCGGCGGAAAGACCTCCCGTACGTTATGCATCTTCAACGAGGCTCTCGAAGGGTGTCATCCCGCTTATATTATTTGCCAGACTGTTGAGCGACTATCTGTTGTATACTATTTTCTATTTACATTTTAATAAAATCAATCAAAACACCAAAACTTATAACCTTACACGTGCCACGTTTTTTGGGTAATACCATGGGTTCGATCCGTGACACTATGCACATGTTCGAGATTCGGGATCTGCATCATCTCCTGCCGGCGCATGACGGGTGGGAGAACAGGGAAAAGTCATCAGCAGGGAGCGGAACATTGTACCGCTATTCCCGCACGGTACGGGGGAACAGCGAGCTGGCGACCGTGCTGGTCTCGTACGATGAGGTTGTCCCGGCAGGAACGATCAGCGAGGTCCTGCGGCATGAGGAGAACGGATGGAGAAACAGCCGGTATTTCCTTCTCGTCCCCCAAGGTGCCGATGTATCCGCTGTTCAGGCACCGGTGCAGGTTCATTTCATGCCCGGTTTTGGCTTTCGTGACGGAAAACTGGTCTGGCTGGCCAGGAAGAAGAATGCAAAAAAAGTGATCTGCGAGTACCTGCCGGCAACCTGATCTGCCCGAACTTCGGTTCCTCCGGCTCCGATAAGAAACTGCCTTTCATCTCTGCTGATCTGAGGAAAAATCTGGTTAGAAAAAGTGGGAAATTAATTATTTGAACGGTAGCCCATTGAGCGGGCGAGGGCAACCAGCTCGGCGAGCTGCGCTTCCTGCCGCCGGGTCAGCCGCCTCCCCTTCTGGATCAGCCGCCCCAGCCGGACAATACGGAGCCGGTCATCATGGGAGAGTGCCGGGGTGTTGTGCGCCCACTTCACGAGATCAAACCACTGCTGGCGGCTGAAGGCGGTCTCCCCAGCCGCCGGGGCCGCTCCGGTCATCTCCGGCAGGGTACCTGTATCCTCATCCTCCTCTTCAGCTGCAGGACCTGCATCTGCACTTTTTTCTGCCCCGGCAAGGCTCTCAGCGGACTGTTCATCTCCTGTTCCCCTGAGTAACGGTTCTTTTTCCACTCCATGCCCGGCGGGAATATCCGGGCCCTTCACAGCCGGCCCTGCGTGTGTACCGGTTTGTATTTCCGTTCCGGCAGCCATTGCGGGAGTGGCATCCGGAAGGTCGTGGATGTCAAGCTCATGCGGCTCCTCGTAAAGATCCTCGACGCTCCGTATCTGCACCGGCGGGACTTTTTCCATTTCATCCTCCGGTGGGGCTGACGGCTCGTCGCGGATCAAGTGCAGATCTGCAGGGATCTCTTCTGACAGGGCGAATACCTGGTGTTCCGTATCTACAACGGCCGGCAGATCTGTTTCCCTTACGATCACCGCCTGTGCCTCAACCGGCACCTCTTCAATGATCGTCGTGGTGGTGACCGGTTTTTTCTGGGGGAGCGACTGCCGGACCTCTGCGAGTTCATCCTCAGCTGCACGCCGCTTCTCGGTCTCAGCTTCAACCCGTGCCATCGCCTGCTCGAGTTCCCCGGAGAGTGCCTGCAGTGCCGCCTCCTTCTCTGCCTGTTCTTTTCCTGCGGAGATCAGCATCGCTTCGAGCGATTTCTGGCGGGTGAGCATGGTTTCGAGCTGATCCTTCAGCTTCTGGATCCTGCTCTGGCGGCTGGTCTCCTCGGTTGTCTTCGCTTCGGTGACTGCCTGAAGATTCTCCTCGATCTTCTCCTTTACCTGCTTCAGCTGGTTCAGTTCTTCCTCCGCGCTGGTCCGCTGACGCTGCTCGTTCCCGAGCTCTTCCCTGAGCTGGTCCCGCTCATAAGCGATCGATCGTGCCAGTTTCTCTGCCTGTGCCCGGCCCAGGACGGCAGCGGCCAGCTCGTCCTCGAGGTTTTTGCGGCTACCCTTTGCAGTCTCACGCTCCCGGAGAACAACAGCCATCTCCGCTTTCTGCGCATCAAGCTCCTCCCGGATCTTGTTGTATGCCTGACGGAGCGACTCCAGTTCGTCACTCTTGGCGCTCACGCTCTCTTTCAGGGTCTTTTCCGCGCAGAGGCGCTGGTGCTTCTCCTCCTCTGTTGCAGCGTTTGCCTGTTCAAGCCGCTGGATGAGCGTGCGCATATCGCCATCGCGCTTTTCAAGGGTGGCCTTCAGACCCTGAATCTCGGTCTCAAATGACGTGCTCTTCTGCCGCTCCGCCCCAAATGCCTCGGTGAGCGCGTCAAATTTTTGCTGCAGTGTATCGCGGTGCTCCCGTATACTTCCCTTCTCCGCGACAAGTGCGGTCTCTTTCTTTTCCATCTCCTGCCGGAGCACTTCGAGCTGGTGCTCGACATCAGTCCTGCGCGATTGTTCGCCGGAAAGGTCATCAGTGAGACGCAGGTTCTCCTGTGCCTGCAGGTTTGCTTTTTCCGTGAGGTCATGAAGCATCTGCCGGAGTTCCTGCTCGGTCCGGTTCTTCTCTTCGCGGACTGACCGTGCTTCCTCCCCGGCAACCGCTGCCCGGTCTTTCTCGGCGGCAAGGGCGCTTTTAATCCCTTCCAGTTCGGCAACCCTAGCGACCAGCTCTTTACCGGTCTGCTCCCTCTCCCGGGCGAGATCGCCGCACCTTACATCAAGGGAAGTGCGGCGCTCGATCTCATCGTGGAGCTGGTGCCGGACGCTCTCGAGCTCTGCACGGGTCTGTTCAAGGTCCCGGTTCAGCGCCTCGGCATCGCCACGAAGGGCGTGCTCAAGTTCGTCCTTCTCGGTGGTAAGCGTTCGCATCGCCCCCTCCGCTTCTGTCAGCCGGGAACGGGTACTCTCAAGATCCTGCGTGAGCCGGGCGATCTCCACATTATCCGCGTTAATCGCCCATTCGCGGTCTTCAAGCTGCCCACGGACGTCCATTACTTCCTTTTTCTGCTCCTGCAGAGCGGACTCCGTGAGGGAAAGGGCCCGGGAATGCTCTTTTACCATCATCTCGAGCCGGCTTACTTCGCTGCTGAGGCCAGCGGTCCGTTCCGCCACCTTCTGCTCAAGTTCTGCCGCCAGTGCATCGAGCTCCTGCTGCCCCCGCGCCTGCTCTGCGGCACGGCTGATGGCGATCTCAAACGAGGAAAGGACAAATTCGAGCAGCTTCCGGCGGTCGGCCGTTATCACGTACTCGCGTTCTTCATGCCGTATCTTGAACTGGGTCTTGATCTTCTCCGGGTCGGGCTTCTCGACCGGTGCAGCGAGCAGTGCGTCGATGACCGCGTAGAGGTATTGCGGATCACATGGCCGTGCGATGAAGTTGTCCGCGTTGCTGTCAAGGACGCTCAGGAGGTCGCCAAGGCTTCCGGTGCCGGTGACAAGGAGTACCGGGATCCTCCAGAGTTCATCATCCGCCTTGATCTGGCGGCAGACCTCGTAACCATCCTGTCCGGGACCGGTCGTATCGCAGATGAGTAGGTTGGGCAATCCTGCCCGAAGGTTCTCGAACAGACTTTCGGTGCCGGAAAAGAGCGTCACCCTGTATCCCATCGGGGCCAGCTGCCGCTCAAGCTGCAGGGCGTCCGTGGAGTTTCCGCAGAGAACGAAGATATCGATGACGTCTTCCTGCGCAGCGATATCTTCATCAGTGCCTGGTGGATCGGAATTCATCTCCATAACTCTCAACAGAGAATTTTAACCGCGCTCTCGTACGGGGAATTTTCAGGGTCATGGATTTACGCGTCTGCCTGCCAGATCTCATTTCAGGTGAGAGAAAACAGGAAAGAAGCGGGAGAAGCGAGCGTTTGCCCCTCAAAACAAGAAACTTTTTGACCGGTTTGCCCGGTGTCTGCATGCGGGAGGGTCGAGGCTCCCGACGTTGACACTGAAATTCCAACGGCTGACCTCTGTTATTCATTCTATAAATGGTAAAGATATAAAAACTCTCTCCCGTGAAGGGATCCGGTGCGGCCTCATATGGCACAAAAAGAGGCATTTCCTCAATTCTGGAGTTTTCCTTATCTTTCAACAGAGATAGTAAATTAAATAATTGAGGGGTGGCACAGGAGCGTCAGAGCGATTCGTAAAAATCTCTTCGGGTACTGGCAAAGGAGCATGTGAAGATAATTATCAGATTATTTTCCACGCGACGGAATCGTAGGGGATGTCCCTGGAAAAAATTGTCTATATTGCGATCAAATGCCGCGGCAACGGGCCGAAGGCGTTTTTTTCAGAATAAAACCCGTGGTTGTGTTTTTGGCATATCGTAAAAAATTACCTGCATGATACGCGCTGCTTTTTCGAGTATCTCTCCCAAAGCCGGCATTTTATCCTTTCCCGAAATCGGCGTTCAGCTCGCAAAGAACCCTGTCAATATCGGTCGTTGGCAACCTGCAGGCATGCCCGGAGCAGACATAAGCCATCGTTACCCCATCCCGTGCTGTAAGTTCACGTGTGAACGGTGCGACGGCGCCAATTGGTTCCCCGGCCGATCCCGACGGGCGCTGAAGTACGACCGTCCGCGGGAGATATGCTGCATGCAGGGCACGGATCATGGCGATCGTCCCTTCATTTTTGGGATCACCGGCAATCACGATCTCGCGGGAGGGGTCGAGTGCGAGATCGAGTGCAACAAGGAACCACGCGCACGAGGCAGGTGCATGGCGCATCACCCTCCCGAACAACCGCATGAGTACCGCTGCACGCTCTTCGGCATCAGTATCGCCGGTCAGTCGTGAGAGCAGGAGCAGGTTTTCGCAGGCAACAGAATTGGAAGAAGGAACGGCGCCGTCATACCATTCTTTCCTGCGGGCGATGATCGCTTCCGCCCGGTCGGAGACGGAGAAGAACCCGCCTTCCCCGGCGTCCCAGAAGTGATCGATAAAAAACCGGTCCATCACAACGGCGTCGGACAGGAGCTGCACGTCATAAGTTGTTTCATAGAGCGCGATAAGCGCCCTGACCGTGAACGCATAATCGTCTGCAAATCCCGGAATTCCTGCATCACCTTCGCGGTACCGGTGGTACAGTCCTCCATCCGGACTGCGCATCCGGGTGAGAATAAATGTCAATGCGCGGCGTGCGGCCTCAGCGTAGGATGGCTCGCCAAATGCCCGGGCAGCATGTGCAAGACCGATACAGAAGAGCGCGTTCCAGTCAGCCAGTACCTTGTCATCCCGCGGCGGGTGTGGGCGGCTGTTCCGCATGGCTAAAAGGCGCTTGCGGAGAACGTCCATGTCAGCATGCGGTCCGGATCCCCATCCATCTTCCGGGCTTTGAGGTGGACACCGGGGAATATTCTTTCCGGAGCGGCCACCGGCATCAGGAAAATTGCCCTCTGGCAGGATGGTGAATGCCTCTGCTGCACGTGCCGCATCATCATGACCGAGCCCGGATTCCAGTTCTTCCTGCGTCCAGGTATAATAGGCGCCCTCCCCGCCCTCGCTGTCCGCATCCTCTGCCGAAAAGAAAACCCCCTCCGGGGAGGTCATGTCGCGGAGCACGTAGGCGATGATCTCTCTGGCAATCCCGCAAAAGGCGGGGTCTCTTGTTACCTGATATGCTTCGGTGCACGCGATCACCATCAGCGCCTGGTCGTAGAGCATCTTCTCAAAATGGGGGACACGCCACTTAGCATCTGTCGTGTACCGGTGCAGCCCGTACCCGATCTGGTCGTATATCCCGCCGTCACGAATGGCGCGGAGGGTCTTTTTTGCCATGTGCAGGGCCTGATCCTTTCCGGTTCGATACCAGTACCGGAAGAGAAAGAGCGGGATGTGCGGCGACGGGAACTTCGGTGCAGAACCGAACCCGCCGCTCTCCGGGTCGAACTGGAGCGCGAGGTGTCCGAAGGCATCGTCCATCATGGCGGCATCGGGACCATGGTTGCCCGCACTTCCTGATGGGACTGCCCGGAGCGCCGATGCGATGCCCTCCGCGGACAGGGTGATCGCATCCCGCTGTTCTTGGTAGTGCCTGGCGATCCGGGGGAGGATATCGAGCAGACCATCCATGCCGAACCGGCTGACCTTGGGGAGGTAGGTGGCCGCAAAGAACGGCTTTTTTTCCGGTGTCATGATGATAGTGAGCGGCCATCCTCCCTGCCCTGTCAGCATCTGGCAGACGGCCATATAGGTGCTGTCAATATCGGGGCGCTCTTCGCGGTCAACCTTGATGCAGACAAAGTGCCCGTTCAAGAGCGCCGCTACCGCGGGATCCTCAAAGGATTCATGTGCCATCACATGGCACCAGTGGCAGGTGGCATAGCCGATGGAGAGGAAGACGGCCCTGTTCTTTTGGCGTGCACAGGAGAACGCCTCGTCTCCCCACGGGTACCAGTCAACCGGATTTTTTGCATGCTGCAACAGGTACGGACTTTTTTCGTGGATGAGGCGGTTGGACCAGCCCGGAACCACCGGGCCATTACCCGCTGCAGGCATTTTTCCGGGCATAGTGAGCGCGTGTACCGTGCACCATGATGAGCTTTTTCACGCGATCCTACCGGAAGGACGCCTGCCTGT
>Ga0326727_10025830_pt1 | contig 10973 bp, 22 predicted proteins | sample MB2enrmetagenome_FD_207643 | JGI IMG/M metagenome (GOLD analysis project Ga0326727, IMG submission 207643) | Lab enriched peat soil microbial communities from McLean, Ithaca, NY, United States - MB29MY | ecosystem: Environmental > Terrestrial > Soil > Wetlands > Peat | place: USA: New York... | reverse complement strand
GACTCCAGTTTTCTTTATTGCCTCGTCAACAAGTTCAACAGCCGGGTCTATGTATAATAATTTGTCTTCATTATGGTCAACCGTAACTTTTTGTGATCCTGCATTTCTACCAAGCAAAATAAAGTCCAGACTAATATTATATTTTGAAGCCAAAATATAAGCCCAGTTTAACGGGAAAAGGCCGCGCTGCTTGGCGTCGGTTATTGATGGGCTGCTTATTCCCAGCATCTCCGCAAGCTGCACCTGCCTCTTGATCCCAAGGGTCTGACGGAGTCGATCCCATACCTCGTCGAAGGGAGGCCCTGCTGCCTGTTCCTGGTCTGAACTCGCACCCAAACTCGCACCCCCTTGTTGGAAAATTTTACACATGATTACAGATGGCTAGCTGTAACTGTCGGAAAACTTAACTCGCACCTAAAATTTCCTGTTGACTTAAATATTAAGCCGGTGTGAAAATGACACCCATGTTTCAGTTGACGTTATCCACCAAACCCTCGCGGATCAATATCCGGGGCTAAGGAATTTTCGGATTCGCCATGCGCCAGATGTCATTGTGGGATTCGCCGAGCCTGGACGCCACCGCGCGGGTCAAAAGCGCCATGCGCGAAGCGCTCAAGGCGTGTCCGAAATCCCGCGAGATGGTGACAGACGAAATGAACGCCCTGGCGGCGCGGGAAGGCCTGGTGGATGAAGGCCGCTCGCCCGTGACCCTGGCCCTCCTGGATAAGTGGGTGGCCGCCGGGTCTCCCAACCGCGTCCCGTACCACCTGCTGGTCGTCTTCTGCGAGGTGACCAACTCCCTCCTGCCCATCCAGGCCATGGCCTCTCCTCTCGGGTGTCACGTCATCACGGGCGAGGATCTCGACCTCCTGGAATGGGCGCGCGTCCAGATGGAAAAACGCCGGCTGCAGGCCCGCAGCAAGCAAATCGAACAAAAGTTGAAGTGATGAAAACCAACGCCATCAAAAAATGGATGATCGACCATGGGGTCTACCATTGGATGATCGCCCGGGAGGCGGGGTGCTGCCGCGCCGAGGTGACCAACGTCATCGGCGGAGTGCGCAAGAAAGGTCCGGCCGCGCAGGCCGTCAAGGATGTCCTTTGCTTTCTTGGTTGTCCGAAACGCTACCTGGCCGACTGAACGGTGCGCGGAATGAAAGACGCCTACTCAACACAGGAATTAACGGATCTGCTCGGCAAGGCCAGGCAGGTCATAGAGCGCACGGCCAAGAATAAGGACTGGCGCTATCGTGAAGAACCGGGCCAGGGCCGTGGCGGAAAGATCAAGCTCTGGCTGGTTGCGAGCATGGATGAACAAACCCGGATCGCCCTGGGCAAGAGCGTCCGTACCGGCCTGACCTTGATCCACGGCTCGGCCAAGCCCGCGCAGGATCAGCCCCTCCCACCCTCGTCCATCCCCGCTTGCCAAACGTCCGACCCCGAACTTCCCCCCGCGCTGCTGCAGAAAGCGGCCCTCAAATCCGACTTGGTTCAGGCCTATTTGGATGCCAAGGCCTGGGGCCGCAAGCACGGTCGCCCCATGTCCAGCGTGCGCGCGGACTTCGTGACCGGCTACAACGCCGGAGCCATCTGCGCCTCCCTGCGCGCCGCCTTGGGCGAGACCTCCTGGCAATCCCTGGAACGCTGGGCTGTTGAACTGCGCCGTTCAAACTACGATTGCGCGGCCATCGCCCCCAGGTACGGGCTGCACCGCAAAGGGCACACCAAGGTCACCCCGGCCGAGGAGGAACGCCTCCTGGCCCTGCTTCTTTCCCAGCACCAGTTCAAGATCGGCACGGCCATCGAACTGACCAAGCAGGATCTGAGCCGGCAGGGCCTCGCCTCGCCGTCCTCGGCCTCGACCCTGCGCAACTTCGCCGAGGCCTGGCGCCGGGAACACGCCGACGTCTGGACCCTGGCTCGGGAGGGCGAGAAGGCCCTCATAGACAAGATCGCCCCATTCCTGCGCCGGGATGCCTCGCTCCTGGCTGTGGGCGATGTGCTCATAGCCGACGGACACCGCCTGAATTTCCGCATCAAGCATCCCGTGCATGGCCGCCCTTGCCGGGCATCCCTCATCGCCTTCCAGGATTGGGCCTCCCGGGACATCGCCGGCTACACCTTCATGCTGGAGGAAGATCTGGCCGCGGTGCACCTGGCCCTGTACCGGGCCATTCTGCGCCTGGGCAAGCTGCCCCGGGCCGTGCTCCTGGACAACGGCAAGGCCTTCAAGGCCAGGATCTTCACCGACAACCTGGACCTGACCACCTCGGGCATGGCCGGCCTTTACGGTCGCCTGGGCATCCAGTGCCACTTCGCCAGGCCCTACAACGCCCGTTCAAAACCCGTTGAATCCTTCTTCAAGACCCTTGGCCTGTCCTTCGAGAAAGCGGTTTCCAGCTACTGCGGCGGCAACATCATGGCCAAACCGGCCCGCATGCGCCGCAACGAGAAATTCATGCAGGAAATCGAGCCCGAACGCCTGCTGACCATGGACGAAGCGGCCGGGCTCTTTGAATCCTGGTTGAACACCTTCTACCGCGTCAAATCCCACTCGGGACTGTCCGGAAAAACCCCGGGCGAGGTGTTCGCGGCCGGCCGAGGCCCAGGCCTGGACCAGGGACAAATCCGCTTCCTCATGATGCACGAGGAAGTGGCGGACCTGGGCAACAACGGCGTGCGCCGCTTCAAGGGTGAGTACTTCCACGAGGCCCTGTATGGCTTGCGCGAGCAGGTCCTGATCCGTTTCGACTGGCACGATCTGCGCCAGATATGGGTCTACCGCCTGGACGGCGAGTTCCTGTGCATGGCCAAGCGCCAGCAGCCAGTGCATCCCATGTTTTCCCTGGCCGGGGGCAAGGATGCCCCGGGCTACAGCGATTTCAAGCAGGGCTTGTCCGAACAAAAGAGCCTGATACGCGGCACCAAGAAGCTCGTGCGCCAGGCCGCCAAGCAGGGCCTCGTGGCCCAGGCCCGGGACATCCTGCCCATAGCCGAGATGGAGGCGGCCTCCCCGCGCCTGGTGGCCGACCTGGAAAACATCGAGGCCGAGAACACTCCCCAGCCCCGCCTTCCCGATTTCGACGACGATATCGCTGCCAAACCGGCCGGTCCCGGGCCGCTCATCGACCCCACCAGGCTGGATTACCTGTCCACCGAAGATCTGGAGGCGGAAATCAGCCACTTCCAGAGCAAAATCAAAGGAGGCGCGCGTTGAAGAAGCGTTTTGCGGAAACGGACAACGTCCGGCGATTCCTGGCCGGAGTGAACCGGGCAGTGATGAGCCCCCCGGGCATCGACAAGTTCATGCTGGTCTACGGCGAGGTGGGCCTGGGCAAGACCGAGACCTCCCTGTGGTGGAAAAACTGCCATTCGCCCCGGTCGGCCTTCGTGCGCATCAAGAAGGCCATGAGCGTGCGCTGGCTCCTGGAGGAAGTGGTGGCCGAGCTGGGCCTGGTGCCGGAGCGGCGCACCTCGGACCTGTTCCACCAGGCCGTGGGCGAACTCATGGGCAGCGACCGGGCGCTCATTTTCGACGAGGTGGACTACGTGGCCGACAAGCGCACCCTGGTGGAGACCATCCGGGACCTGGGGGACATGACCGGCACGCCCATCATCCTCATCGGCATGCCCTGGGCCGAGATCAAGCTGAAAAAGTTCCCGGCCCTGTGGCGCCGGGTGTCCCAGGTGGTGCAGTTCGGCGGCCTTGGCCCGGCGGATGTGCGGGCGGTCATGGACCAGATCTGCGAGGTCAAGGTGGCGGACGACGCGGTGGCGGCCATAGCCGAGTCGAACAAGTGCGTGTCCACGGCCGGACTCTACCGCTGGGCTCAGGCCTGCGAGTCCGTGGCCCGCAAGCATGGCGTGTCCGAGGTCCGGGCCGAACACCTGGCCAGGGCGGCGGCATGAACACGCGCGGCATCATCGGCAGCGTCAAGGCCATGCTCGCGGACATCTCCGTGGTGGATGGCCACTTCCACGAGGCCTCTGCCAGCCTGAACCAGATCCTGAGTGGCTTGCCTGAACTGCCACGCCGGCCGGTGCTGCGGGTTTTGGACCGGCTCTGCCGGGACGGTGATTTGAAGCTCCAGACAGAAGCCTTGGTGAGCCCCGCGCCAGGTGAGAGTGGCCCCAAAAGGCGCAACCCCACCTGGTTGATCGTGCGGGATCTGCGCCAGAGGCGCGACAACCAGGTCAAGGCCCGGGTCACCTGCCGGGACAAGATCTGGGGCACCCTGCGCAGTCTGCGCCGGGCCATGACCCTGTCCGAACTCTGCCGTTTGACCGGCTGTGGGGAGAACGTGGTGCGCGAATACCTGCTGATGCTGGTGCGCCACGAGTACGTCGCGGCCAAGGGCAAGATCGGCCGGGAAAAGGCCTGGATGCTGGTCAATGATTGCGGCCCCAGACGGCCGGAAACCCCGGAGGCCACGTCATGAGGAACTGGCTGGACATCCTGCGCGCCCAGGCCTCGTCAAAAGGCCAGGCAGCCGTGGCCCGGGAACTCGGCTGCGCCAAGTCCACGGTCTGTCAGCTGCTCTCCGGCAAGTATCCGGCGGATACGGGGCACATGGAGGCCCGGGTCTTAGGCCTTTACGGCTCGGGTGGCCTGGTGGCCTGCCCGGTGTTGGGGCTCACCGAGCCCGGGATCTGCGCGGACAACTACGAACGCGCCAAGCGCATCGGCCTGCGGGCCGGTAATCCGGAAACCCTCAAACTGTTCAAAGCCTGTTTGAACTGCACCGTTCGAAAAGGAGGTCGCTCATGATCGGAGACAAAATCGCCAGTGTGAACCTCAAACTGGCTGAGTTGGCCGGCAAGGTGGATTCGGATGCCTGGGGGATCATCAAGCTTTGCCGTGCGGAACTCCTGGACGCGGAGATGGGCGCCAGAGAGCTGGAAAACCATCCGATAGTCATAGCTCAACCTACGAACTCCAACGACCTGGATTTGCTGTTTAAGGAACCTCAAGGCCCCGGAACGGTCACGCTTTGGAGGGCGGATTCCGAGGAGGCGAAAAGTGGCCAGGCGTAAACCCAAGGTGGCTGGCTTGGCCATCACCGACCTGTTGGAAGCGGACTCGGCCCTGGCCGCGCTGGCCGCATTGGACCGCGAAATCTCGCGCATCGAGATCGAAATGAACGAGGGAATCCAGGCGGTGAGGGAAGCCGGCGATGAAGCGGCTGCGCCCTATCGCCAAAAACGCGAACAGATCGAGGCCGCCCTGGCCACTTACGCCACGGTCGGCAAGGAGACCTTGTTCACGAAGGGCAAGCGGTCTCTGAAACTGATCCACGGGATCATCGGCTTCCGGGCCTCGGAGGAGGTCAAAACCCTCCCCAAGATCAAATGGGCGGACGTGCTGCTCAACCTCAAGGCCATGGCCAAAAGGTGTGCCGGGGTAAGTCACTGCATCCGCATCAAAGAAGAGCCGGACAAGGAAGCTTTGCGGCAAATGCCCAAGTCTCTGCAAGCCGAGGCCGGGGTGCGGATCGTGGCCAAGGACACGTTCTACTACGAGGTCAAGAGCGAAACCGTCGCCGAGAAGGCGGCTTAGGGGGGCTTATGCGCACAATCACCGTTGAACAATTCCTGACCGAGCTTGCCGCGCAGAACGTGCCCGATGAGCACCTGGCTTTTCGCTGTCCCATGTGTGGCACGGTGCAATCCGCTGCCGATTTCATCAAGGCCAACGCGGGTAAGGACCTGGATGAAGTGGATAAGTGGCTTGGCTTTTCCTGCATCGGCCGCTTCACCGACGCCGGCCCGCACAAGAAAGGCACGCCGCCAGGAAAGGGCTGCGATTGGACATTGGGAGGCCTTTTCAAAATTCACGAACTCCAAGTTGAGCATGAAGGGGAACTCCACCCTCGCTTCGAGATCTGCACGCCGGAAGAGGCCCAGGAACACATGAAGCAAAACACCGCCGACCAGGCGGCTTAGCCATGGCCATGCGCACCGAGCAAGAGGTCCGCGACATGCTCGCGAAGATCCGGATGGAACCCGATTACTGCGAGACCGTAGTCGAGACTCTGGAGTGGGTTTTGGGTGAGGGAGTTCGTGACCCTTTGGAGAGCCTGGATGTGAATGGTTGTCCTGCTGCAACGGAGGAAGGGTGAGGCGGAAAGCCTAAGCGAAACCGCCCTGCGGGGCGGTCGTCTGGGCGTGGCGGCCCAGGCCTGATGAGCAGCCAAAGGCGAGGAGATGGCCATGCAGTACGCCTATTGCTGGTCTGACGGGAGGGTGAAGGTGGGCAAATGCGTGCCTCCTGGCGCTCTCCCCATCATCGCCGGCGACGCGGCCGAAGCCATGAGGGCGACCGGCTGGCGCAATGGTCATTACCGGGTCCCGGGCGTTGCCCAGGCCCGGGGTGAAGAGGAAGCCGTGGCCGCCGTGGCCAAGTTCCGCGGCACGTTCGTCAATGAAAACGGGGAGGTCTTATGCAAGTAGCCTATTTTTACCGCAATGGCCCCATCCATATTGGGGACAGTGTTCCGGAAGAGGCGTTGCCCCTGGGTATGGGCACGGAGGAAAAGCTGGAAAATGCCCTCCAGCGCACGGCCCGCTTGGCTTATGACAATAAGACCTGGCTGGTCCCTGGTCTGCCGGAAGAAGATGATGACGAGGCCGCCCTGGAGATCGCCATGAACTTCCATCGCGACTTCCAGGAAGTGCTGGAGAAGCTGCCGTGAGCGCCTGGGAATCCATCCCCGAGCTGCCCGGCTACGAGATCAACGAGCTGGGCCACGTGCGCAATCTGCGCGGATATGTCGTGGCGCATGGAAAAGGCGCTTGCCTCAAGGTTAATGGCAAAAGCACATACTTTTCTCGTGGCGCGCTTCGCGCCCTGGCCAAGCAGTACCTCGCAGATCCTTTGATGCCCGCGTCGGCCGAAAAACCGGAAACCCCGGATAAGCCAGCGGTTACGCCTTCCGCCATCGAACCAGGCAGTGAAGACGAAAATCCACTTGCGAGTTGTCCTGTCATTGTCGGGCATATGCGCGACTACAATCAGCCCGAACACGTGCGGTCCGTTGGCGATCCCTGGGCTGAGGGCATCATCGAACCCAATTTTCCCCATTGCTGGGATGGAGTGATGTGATGGCCGCGAAAATCCTCTTGGTCGAGGCCGAGGAACAGTCCGGCTTCACCCCCAGGCTGCACCCGGCCGGCGGGTTCAAACCGTGTTTCAAGCTCGGGCTGCACCATGCCTTCAAGACTCCGGACGGCGTGGCCTGCCCGGGCTGCAACCGCTTGTGCGAGCTGCCCAAGGACTTTGTCCATGGGCAGCCCTTCATGATCGTCAAACGCCCGAGCATCAAAGGGAGATGACCATGGAACAGGCTTTCCAGCAGGTTTTCGCGTTCGAGATGGCCATGGCCCATATGGTCTGCCCATGCTTTGGGTGTTCGGCCCAGCGCAACGGCTGCGCCGAGACTTGCGACCTTTTCCATGCCTGGGACAAGGCCGGTCGGCCAGGTCCTTCGGCCGTGACCACCAGGGAGCGCAATCGTGTCTACGCTTGAGCGTTACCAGGCCGATACCTGCGTCACCGGGGCCATGGTCAAGGACACCACCAATGACGAGGTGGTCTGCATCTGCCCCAGGAACCGGAAGGAACCGGAAATAGCCCTGAAAAGGGCTCAGTTCTTCGCCAAGTGCATCAATGAGCACCTGGTCAAGCGCGGAGGCAAGCCATGATCACCGACGCCCAACTGCGAAAGCTCCATTCCCTGCGCCGGGCCTTGGGAATCGAAGACGGTGATTACCGTCTGGCCCTGGCCGAGCGGTTCAACGTGACCTCGGCCAAGGATCTGTCCCAGCGCCAGGCCGCCGTGCTGATCGGCGGCTGGGAGGACCAGGCCGTGGCCGCCGGCGTCTGGGTGGCCCAGCCCAAGCGCGACATCCCGCGCCGGCCGCCCCAGTTCGCCACCGAGGCCCAGCTGCGCATGGTCAGAAAGTTGTTCGACAAGGTGGCCCGCTGCCCAGTGGCCGAGCGCGAGGGCGCCCTGGATAAGCTGGTCAAGCGCATCGTCAAGAAAGAGCGCCTGCGTTTCCTGGCCAAGCGGGACGTGGCCCCCATGGTGGCCGCCCTGGAAGCCATGGACGAGGCAAGGAGGGTGGCCTGATGGCTCAGTCACCGGACCTGGCGGCCATGGTCGAGCCGGACGATTTGACCGGCGACCTGGCCCTGGTGGCCCAGGAATGCGGCCTGGACGTGGCCGTGAAGCTTTGGGAAGGCATGAAGGGCACCGTGGTCAACGTGCCCAAGAACGGCCTGCAGAGGGTCGTGATGCGCTATGTGCGCAAGTTCTACAACGGCCGCAACGCCAGCGAGTTGGCCGTGCGCTGCGGGATCTCGGAGCGGCAGGTTTACGCCATCCTGGAAGACGCGCCGATCAAGAATGATCAATACAGGCTGGTATGAAGGCAAATAGATAAGGCAAGCTCAGGGTGATTTCCGGGCTACGGCAGTTTTTCCCATTCGCTCAAGTCGGTCGGCTCGGAAATCTTCGGGAGGCTGTCCCACGGATGATAGCCAGTGTGCTGCCCAGACATATCATCAGCGGCTGCCTGGGGCGAATGGAAGGAACCAAGCCTTTCTCCATCCACCCCAAGCCACCAGCGTCCTTCCCCATCGGGCATTATGTAGAAAACGCCAACGCGTGAACGGTAAATGTAGCGCATGAGAAAATTTTAATGACCAAGTTTGATAAAGGCAACGAGAAAAGACATGAATAGCCGCCCCATATCCTCCCTGCGCCCGCGCCTTGTGCGCAAATATCTTTGGCTCGGGCCGGTGATGCTGATCATGAGCTGGGAGCGCACAAGCCCCAAGTGCGCCTACCTCATCGGCCGCAAGGATAATTTCCGCAACTGGCTGCCCTTCGCCATTATCTTGTCCACCGGCCGCGGCCCCGCCCAGGGATTTCGCGTGGCCCTGGTATGCATATGGGGCCTCGGGCTGGGGTTGGCCTGGAGAAAGAGATGAGCGTGGCCCGCATCGCCTTCCTGGCGTTCGTGGCCCTAGGCAACATCATGGGCGTGCTTGCGTTTTTCGGCGTCCGTATTCGCTTAATGCGCGTGAGAGAACGCAAGATGCTCTTCAAATCGAGCAATAAAATTGCGCACGGGAGAACGCATAATGTCTGATCCCCGTAAGGCCGCCCTTTTTTTCACCGTGAAGTATTCGTCCGGCCGCACACGCACGGTGTCGCTTTTCCCTGCCGCCGACTTTCCTGGAGGCGAGGGCATTACGGATCGTTATCGCTGTCGGGTGGGCCGGTCCTGGCACATGCCCGGCGGTCAGAAGTACTCCTTTCTGACCGTGGACGAAGCCTGGGATCTGGCCCTTGGGGAGGGCCTCCGACCGGAACCCCAGCCGGAGCCGGATCTGCCCGTGGGCAGCTACGTACGCGTTCCCAGTTCGTGGCTAGCGGGGCAAGCGCAGTACACCAGGACCTACACCAAGTCCAAACCATTCCAGGGCGTCGATGGACGCTGGAGAGTGTTGTGCGCTTTTTTCGAGGAGCCGATCTTGATAAAGAACATCGTTGCCGTGGAGGTGAAGAAGAAATGATCGTCCGCAAAACTATCCTGGGTGCCGTGCTGGTGGGCTGCCTATTCACGTCTTCGGCCATGGCCGAGCCCATCCACGTCTGCGCCTCGGGCACCGTGAATTTCAGCCCCAAGGGCGGCTGCATGGCCGCCCTGGTGGACCGCATCGGGAGGGCTCAGAAAGAGATCCTGGTGCAGTGCTACTCGTTCACCTCGGCCCCCATCGCCGAGGCCCTGATCGCGGCCAAGCAGCGCGGAGTGACCGTGCGGGTTCTTTCCGATCCCACGAACCTTACCGGCCGAGGCTCCAAGACGGCCCTCCTGGAGGCCGCCGGCATCGAGGTTAAATACGATTTTGGGCAACCCGGGCTGGCCCACAACAAGACCATGACCTTTGACGGCTTGGCCGTGGCCACCGGCAGCTTCAACGATTCCATGGGAGCGGAACTGCACAATGCGGAGAACCTGCTCATCCTGGAGGATGCGGGCCTGGCCGCGATCTACGCCGGGAACTGGCATGAGCACGAGGCGACTTCGGTGCCCAGGGCGCAGGTGGCTCCGCATTCCCGGCACACCCATGGTCTTGCGCCTCTTGCGGCAGGCCTATAAGATTTTGTACTCAGGAATTGGAGGCAACCATGGACAAGTTGACCCTTTTAACGGCGTTCATACTTTTTCTGTCGAACTTGGCCATTCTGGCCGGTATGGTGCGCCCGCGTTGGGTGATTCGCTGGGGCAATACGCGCTCCAGGGGCCGGGTGTTGCTTTATTACGGGGGGGCGGTCCTCATTTGCTTCGTGACGATCGGCATAATGGGGCAGCCCGCGAAGGAGAATTCCCCCGCGCCAGTGGTCGAACAACCGAAAGTCGCCGAGCCTGCCGAAAGTGCAGCCAAGGCAAAAGCCGAGGCCGCCGAACAGGAGGCCAAAGCCAAGGCCGAAGCTGCTAAGCCCAAGGTGGCCTCTCAGGCTAAGCCGCTAAGTACCGAAGAGCGCATTAAGGCTGTACTCGCCAAGGCGAGCGAGCGGATAAAGGATGTTGAAGTGATCAAGCGGATAAACGGGAGCTTTCTTGCCCAGTTTACCCTGAAAGATGAAGATGCTTGGTCCGGATCTAGCTACGTGCAGGACTCACTGCTCCAGACAAAGAACATCATGAGGGCGCTGGCCGAGGATGGGGTGCTATCTTCCTTGGAGGTGATCAATGTTCGGGTGGATGCCAGGATGCAAGACAAATATGGCAATAAGTCGGCCGACATGCTGTATAGGGCCTCTTTCAAGGGGGCGGAAATCAGCAGGGTGAACTGGCAGAACGCCGATCATTTTCTGGTGGCCAATTTGGCGGATACGGTCATGGCCCCTCCGGCCGGAAGGGCGGCCCTTGCGGATTTTTGCAAAGACAATCTGGATGACGCC
>Ga0326727_10025829_pt1 | contig 10973 bp, 10 predicted proteins | sample MB2enrmetagenome_FD_207643 | JGI IMG/M metagenome (GOLD analysis project Ga0326727, IMG submission 207643) | Lab enriched peat soil microbial communities from McLean, Ithaca, NY, United States - MB29MY | ecosystem: Environmental > Terrestrial > Soil > Wetlands > Peat | place: USA: New York... | reverse complement strand
GGCTCTCCCGCCGCTTTCGAGAACCAGTGGATGCATCGCGACGGAAGCCTGCGCCGCATCGCATGGTCGGCCTCGCCGCTCTTCGACGACCAGGGCCGCATCAACTTCATCATCGCCACCGGCATCGACGTCACCGTCCAGCGAGGCGCCGAAGAGACCCTGCGCGAGAGCGAGGCGCGTTATCGTCAGTTGGTCGAAGGATCGCTCGGCTTGGTCTGCACCCACGACCTCCAGGGAATCCTGCTCTCCATCAACACCCACGGCGCACAGACCATTGGCCGCGCCCACCAGGACTTGGTCGGCCATCGGCTCTCCGAGTTCATGCCCCAGGACCGTCGCGCGGAGTTCGACCAATACCTCGGCAATATCGCCCTCAGCGGAGAAGTCCAGGGGTTGCTTCATCTCTGTCACGTAAACGGCGGCGTGCGCGTCCTGGCTTTCCGCAACAAGCTCATCCAGACCCCCGCGCGCGGTCCCTACGTCCTCGCCTTCGCCATCGATATCACCGAGCAGGTTCACGCCGAAGACAAGCTGCGCGCCCTCATGCGCCAGTCCAACTCCGTCCTCGAGTCCGTCGGCGACGGCATCTTCGGCATCGACCTCGCGGGCATCTGCACCGTCGTCAACCCCGCCGCATCGCAGATGCTCGGCTTCAAGCCCGAGGAACTCCTCGGTCGCAACATGCACGCGCTCATCCATCACACCCGCGCAGACGGCGTCCCCTATCCGGAGGATGAATGCCCCATTCAAAACTCCATCCACGACCTCGACACCGTTCGCGTCTCCAACGAAGTCTTCTGGCGCAAAGACGGAACCAGCTTCCCGGTCGAGTACGTCGCGCGCCCCCAGATCGAAATCGAGCAGGAGACACGGGCCAGCATTGAGCCCAGGATCCAGTCTGGCAGCCTCTTCGAAATCGAACACAATATCGATCCCGAACTCCCGCCTGCCGTGCAGCACATCAAGCCCGCAGGCAAGGCTGTCGGCGTCGTCGTGGCCTTCACCGATACCACCGAGCGCCGCGCCCTCGACCGCATGAAGGACGAGTTCATCTCCACCGTCTCGCACGAGCTGCGCACTCCGCTCACCTCGCTGCGCGCAGCCCTCGGACTCATCACCGGAGGTTCGCTCGACGCCCGCCCGCAGAAGCTCCGCCAGATGCTGGAGATCGCCGCCGGTAACACCGACCGTCTCGTCCGCCTAGTCAACGACATCATCGAACTGGAACGCATCGGCTCCGGCAAGACCGAGCTGCACAGTACCATGTGTTCGGCCGACGACCTCTTCCGCCGCGCCGCCATCCTCATGCAGTCCGACGCCTCCAATGCCCAGCTCCGCATCACCTTCAACTCCCAGGGAGTCAATGTCTGGGCAGACCCTGACCGCATCCTTCAGGTCCTCTCCAACCTCATCTCCAACGCCATCAAGTTCTCCCCCCCAGGCACGGAAATCCACATGCGCGCGCGCCGCAGCGACACCGACGAGGCCGAAATCCAGGTCCGGGATCAGGGCCGCGGCATCCCTGAAGACAAGCTCGACAGCATCTTCGAGCGCTTCCTCCAGGTCGATGCCTCCGACTCCCGCGCCATGGGAGGCACCGGCCTCGGCCTCTCCATCTGCCGCTCCATCATCACCCAGCACAGAGGCCGCATCTGGGCCACCAGCACCCCGGGCAAAGGGTCAACCTTCCACTTCACCCTCCCCACCCGCCCCGCTGGCAATCTGCTCTAACAACAGAGTCGCCGCCTCTATCGCAACTCCACGCGTATCGTCGCGCCGTCCGCATCCATATAAGACACCTCGCGGCCCGTCATCGTCACCGCAGGATCGTACTTCCCTCTGACCTTCCCGCTGTTGTCGTTCCAGTTCAGCGGGATGTTGGATGCGTGATCGCCGTCGGTCAGGCACACCAGCCAGCGCAGGCACGTTAGCCGATATGGAATTCCCGGCATTTTGTTCCAGCCCTGTAGCAAAGTGCGATACTCCCCCGGCTCCGCATCCTGCCACAACAGCACGTCGTCCGAGACATTGACAAACACCTGCACCCCGCTCTGCTTCGCATCGTCCTTGCTTACCGAGGCCAGCGGGTCGCGCACATAGATGCGCTGCCGGTTCACCGCCATCAGCGCGATCACCGCCACCAGCACCAGCAGCAGAATCTTCTTCATTGCACCCCTCAACCAGCAACCGGCAACCGCCTTACTTCTTGTCTTTCTCCTCGTGGTACTCCTGCTCGGTGTTGATCTCCCACAACGCCTGCTTGTCCACCTTGCCCGCAACCAGCCCATCCACCACATGCATCGCCGTCAACATGCTGTGGTCCTGGTTGTTGTACTTGTGCATTCCGTTGCGTCCCACCAGAAATAGGTTCTCAATGCTATCGGTAAACGTCTTCAACTCATCGAAGCGATCATAGGTGCCGAAGTACGCGGGGTAGGTCTTGGGCACATGCACCACATGCGCGTCGCTCACATCCGCAGCATTCAGGATGCCGATCTTCGCCAACTCCGCGATGGCGAACTTCTTCATCTCCTCGTCGGACTTATTCCACAGATCGTCGCCCTCGTAGCAGAAGTACTCCAGCCCGATCCACACCTTCGTCGGATCGCCGACCAGGTACGGGCTCCAGTTGTTGAAGAGCTGCAACCGTCCCAGCAGCACATCCGGCTCCTGAATATAAATCCATGTGTCCTTCAGCAGGCCGCCGTCCGGCTCCGTCACCTTGAGCCGGTCCACCAGCAGCCCGACGGTGATGAAGTCGCGATACTGCAACCCGTCGCTCACTTCCAGCACATTCGCCGGAATCGGCGTCTGCATCGCGCGCAGCAGATCGCGCATCGGCATGGTGGAGAAGAAATAGTCTCCTGCAAACGTCCTTCGCTCTCCATCCTCGCGCACTGCCTCGACCGACACCACAAGCAGATCGCTGCCCTCGGCAAAGTTGATCTTGTCCACCTTCCAGCCCATGGCGATCTCGCCGCCCTTCTGCTGGATCAGGTCGGAGACGTGCTCCCAGAGCTGGCCTGGACCGAACTTCGGATACATGAAGCGCTCGATCAGCGAGGTGTCCGTTCCCTTTTGCGCCAGGTCGCCGCCCTCGCTCTTTGCGCTGAACAGCTTCTTCACGAAATGCTTCACCGCTCCGGTCAGGCTCAACCCCTTGACGCGTTGCGCGCCCCACTCAGAGGAGATATCGTGGCACGGCGTGCCCCACACCTTCTCCGTGTAGCTCTTGAAGAACGTCAGGTACAGCTCGCGGCCGAAGCGGTTGATGAAGAAGTCTTCCAGGCTCTTCTCCGGCTTAATCTTATGCACGCGCGACACCATGTAGCTCGCCCCCACGCGCGCCATGCGAACCAGGCCGAGGTTCTTAAGCGTCGTCGCCGTCAGCGTGATGGGATAGTCAAAGAACTTCCGCAGATAGTAGATGCGGCTGCGTCGCGGCCGGATCAGCATCACCAGGTCGGGATTGGCCGGCTCCGCCACCAGCACGGCCCCGGCGGAGTCCTCCGCGCTGACCTCGTCGGATTCTTCCTCCTCCTCTTCGCTCTCCGTGTGGCGCAGCGGGCCCAACCCGCGCAATGGAGGCTCTTCCGCCAACCGCGCCGGAACCGTCACCACGCGCCGCTTGCCCTGGTAGCCGATCTCGGCCGCCTGCGCCTCCGCCCCTGGATCCGTGGCCGGATCGCCCGCCACCGTCAGATCGGGAGGCATCAACTCCATCCACCACTGCATCACCCGGTCACTCTTGGAGAAAAACCGGTGGCCCCCGATGTCCATCCGGTTGCCCTTGTACCGGATCGTCCGCGAGATGCCGCCAATCTCCTCGCTGGCCTCAAGGATTACAGGAACTATCTCGGTGCGCCTCAGCAGCTCCAACCCGGCTGTCAATCCCGCCGGCCCAGCTCCAATAATGACCGCCCTCTTCGCCATCCAAGCCTCTACTCCCTCAGTACTGGGCTGGTGATGAGTTTAGCAGCAAGGGTCGTGACCACCCTCGCGGAGAACCGCATGCAGCATCGTTAGCCTGTTTTTGCCTGTTTCCTCGCCGGATACGTCTAAGATGGAAAGGGCCTTTGCCGTCGAGCCTTCGCTGGCATGGTTCATGCATCTTTAGGATCGAGTCTGTAATTCTATGGCTGAGTATGTAGTCAGGTTGGCGGATGAGCGTGGCCGGGTGCAGGAACAGACGCACACCGCGGCCACCGAGGAGGAGTTGCGCGCGCGCTTCACCCAGGCTGGGTACTACGTTTACTCGGTCAAGGCGCGTGGCCTGCTGGCCGGCTCCGGCAAAGCCAAAAAGGTCAAGCTGGAGACATTTCTCGTCTTCAACCAGCAGTTCCTCACCCTCATCCGCGCCGGCCTTCCCATCCTTGGCTCCCTAGAGTTGCTGGCCCGCCGCCAGAAGCTGCCTCACTTCCGCGCCCAACTGGAGGACATAGCCACTCGCGTCAAGAACGGCGAATCGCTCTCCGAAGCCTTCGTGGCCCAGGGAGGTTTCCCTATCGTCTATACCACCACGCTGCTGGCCGGTGAGCGCTCCGGCAATCTGGAAGAGGTCATGCAGCGATACCTCGACTTCCAACGCGTTAGCCTCACCTTCCGCAAGAAGCTCACCGCCAGCCTCATCTATCCCGCCGTGCTGGTTGTCATGGTCATCTGCCTCTTCATCTTCCTCATCACCTTCGTGGTTCCCCGCTTTGCCGAGCTGTACGAACAACTCGGCACCAAGCTCCCCCCCATCACTTCCTTCCTCCTCCAACTCGGCAAGGGCGCGCAGAGCTACGGGATCTACGCCGCCATCGCCTTTGCTCTGCTTGTCTTTCTCTTCGTCCGCTGGATCAAGACCGACGCCGGCGCGGTCCTGGTAGACCGCATTCGCATCAGCCTGCCCCTGGTTGGCCCCGTCTGGCTCAAATACCAGGTCGGCCTCTTCGCGCGCACTCTCGCCACGCTGCTCACCGGAGGTCTGCCCCTGGTGCCCAGCCTGGAGGTCGCGGCCCACTCCATCGGAAGCCGCCAGATCGGCAACGCCGTCTTCCGCGGCGTGGAGACGGTGCGCGAGGGCAAGGGCCTCTCCACTAGCCTCGCCAATACAAAAGTCTTTCCCGAGCTCGCCGTCGAAATGATCGAGGTCGGCGAATCCACCGGAGCCCTGCCCCAGATGCTCAACTCCGTCGCCGAGTTCTTCGAGGAAGACGTGCAGACCAACCTTACCGCCGCCATGAGCCTCATCGAGCCGGTCATCCTTATCGTCATGGGATGCGTCGTGGTCACCATCCTGATCGCACTCTACCTGCCCATCTTCAGCCTCAGCTCAGGCAGTGGTGGAACATAGGCAGCCCGACCGTAACCCTACACCGGCTGCACCACCGTATCGCGCCCAATCGCAATCACGAAGTAGTTCGCATTCGTCTCGCCCACATTAGTCAGCCCATGCATCACGTTGGACGCGGCCAGAAACACGCCGCCCGGCCCCAGCCGTTCCGGCCTGCCGTCGTTGTCGATCTCCACCGTGCCTTCGCGTATCAGCATGAACTCCGAATGCAGGTGCTTGTGCGGCGGATGAGGCATATGCCCGGGCAGCAAAGTCGTCTCGTGCATCTCCACCGTCTCGCCCGTCGGCAGCACGCCATGCACCACGGCGCGGCTCTCGCCATTCGCGTTCTTCACCACCGGTAGATCGGCAAAGGGAAACGTCCGCTGGATGGATAGCACCGGGTTGCCGGTCGATCCCGCAGGCGGCGAAATGGCCATTCGGTCCTGCGCCTGGGTTGAGGTCTGCGCCTCACTCGCGGTCGCCGCCAGTGCAGCCAAGCTGGAAAGTGCGACACAAAGATCACGCCGGTTCAGAGTATTCATGGAAAAAATCCTACACCGCGCTGGCGATCCTTTGTCATGGATCCCTGAATCTATTTAATGGACAACCACGCCCGGAACACTGGCATCCTACGGAATCGCAATCAACAGCCCTGCACTCACGCTCATGGATTGCTCGTACCCGCTGCTAAAGCTGTAGTCATAGCTTGGCTCCAGATACCAACCAAACCTCCGTTTCAGCCCCGGCCAGAACATGAAATCCAGAGCAGCTTCTCCCGCCACCGAATTGCTGCTCTTGCCGCCGCTGATCGTATGCGCCCACTCCGGGCCAACTCCGCACATAAACTCCGCCGTTTTCGAGAGCGTATACGGCTTTTTGAACAATAGGTCGGAGTCCCACTCCGTCTGACCGCGGCTGAAAAATGGCGTCACCCCAGCCTCAATCTCCAGCCACTCGGGGATGGGTGTTACCTCGACCGCGAAATTCGGGCCATAGCTCGGCTTGCCATGGGTAAGCGACCACTCCCCCGCCCCGCCCAGCTCCAGGATGGCGGCCGGCTCCTTCTCCTCGGCCTGGCCATAGGCCTTCCCCACGAAGATCAGGGTCGCAAGCAACGCTGCTGTTGCAATTCTCATGGACCCAGTTTATCCGGCATCTTCAATCTGTTCAGAATCGACTTCTCAGCCAACTGCGGCACTCGCGCGCAATGCCTCCGCCTACTTCGCGTCGCCGCCGATGGCCACCACAAAGTATCGCGCCGGAACTGCGCCCACGTTCTTCACCGTATGGTTGGTCCCGAACGCCACATAGAAGACGCCGCCCGGCCCCACCCGCTCCGTCACAATCTTGCCCTCGGCGAACTCGTGCTGGAACTCAAGTATTCCCTCGCGCACCAGAATGAACTCCGTGTGCTGGATCACATGCAGCGGATTGGGCACTGCCTCGGCCACCTGCATCGACTGGTGCAGGTTGACGGTCTCGCCCGTGGCCAATGTGCCGTGCGCTATGTCACGGCTCTCTCCGCCGTTTGCCATCGTTCGCACCGGCATCGCCTCGTAGGCAATGGCGTGCGCGGGGCCAAGTGTGCCCGCGCCCGCCGCTGGTGCGGGCGGCGCACTGGCAGCAGCGGGCTTCTGCTGCTGTGCAAAGGCTTCTGCAGCGCCCGCGCCAATGGCAGCCAGGGCCGGTAGGGAGACGCACACTTCGCGACGGCTCATCTTTTTCATGTACGCAATCCTAACTCATGCCCCCACCCCATGCTCTTCGGGTGCCCATCCATGACGCGCCCTTTGTGGCATGGGTGGGATTTCGGGTGCCCCATCCTTTGCCGTCTCATCGCAAAAGGTGGGTTGTTTTTTGTTGTCATTCCGTAGCGAAGCGGAGGAATCTGCTTCTGTCTTTGCCATCGCCCTTTTGTTTGCCATTCCCTAAGCCGGGGATCCCCAGCCACCCCCCCGCCCTTGCCTGTTTTTCATTAACAACCAACAACGAACAATCTTCAACTGTTTTCCGTTGTCAACCCTCTCAACTCTCCGAACTCACCGTAACCCACTCCATATCAATCATTTAAAAGTTGCAAATACTTGGCATAGTAGTTATGCTCCATCCGCTATCATTAAGACAGTAAGCAAAACTAGAGAAGTCTGGCCCGGCCCGCTGAACCTCTTTCCCACACTCTGTTATGCCAGGCTAAGCTGTTTGTTTTCTATTTGATAGCTATAAACCGTGATAAATGAAGACTTTATAGCCACTTTTTATATCACTATGAATCCAAATATCTTAGGTCTGGACTTATTTATTGTTTTTTAATTTAATATATATATTAATATATATTTTCGGACGATTCTGTCTCGCAATCTCATTCCCTGTATTCTGAACCTGGAACCCCATGCATCTCACCGACTCCCACGCCCACCTCGACATGTTCCCAGACGGCCTGGCCCCGGTGCTGGCGCGCGCCCAGGCTGCCGGCGTGCAAACCATCCTCGCCATTGGCATCGGCGACGGCCCGCACCAGATGCAGCGCGCTTTGGAGATCGCGCAAGAGTTCCGAGGCCAGCCAGCCACGCCCGCAATATACGCCAGCGCCGGCATCCATCCCCAGGAGGCGCATCAAGCCACAGGCGAAGCGCTCGCCCAACTAGCCGCACTGGCAGACAACGCGCGCATCATCGCCATCGGCGAGATCGGCCTCGACTACTACCACGTCGACAATCCCCCCATCGCCGTGCAGCGAGCTGCCTTCGTCGCCCAGATGCAGGTTGCCGCCGCCGCGCACAAGCCCATCCTCATCCACTGCCGGACTTCAGAGTTGGCGACAACAGAGGCCAAGCAGAAGTTCGCCGCGGCTGACGCCTGGGAAGACATCCTGGAACTGATCCAGGCCCACTGGAACCCCCAGGCACGGGGCGGAATCCCGGCCGGCATCCTGCACTGTTTCTCAGGATCGCTCGAGCAGGCCCGCCGCGCGCTCGACCTTGGATTCTATCTATCCTTTGCCGGCAACCTGACCTATCCCAAGGCCGCCGGCCTGCGCCAGGTCGCAGCCGCTGCACCCGCCAACCGCATCCTGATCGAAACCGACGCGCCCTTCCTTGCGCCCATTCCGCACCGCGGAAAGCAGAACGAGCCGGCCCTGATGGTCCACACTGCGGAGTGCCTGGCCGGAGTGCGCGGAGTTTCGCTGGAAGAGATTGCCTCCCTAACGTCGGCAAACTTCGCCTGGCTCTTTCCAGCAACCAACAACCGGCAACCAACAACCTGTAACTAGCAACCGTCCTATACTGTTATTTATGGCATCCGACAACAGCTTCGATGTAGTCAGCAAAATCGACCTGGCCGAGGTGAAGAACGCGGTCGATCAGGCAACCAAGGAGATTCACACCCGCTTCGATCTAAAAGACTCGAAGTCCAACATCGCCATCGAAGGGCCAGACGTCATCCAACTCGCCTCCCAGGACGAGTACAAGCTGGAAGCGGTCAAGGAGATCCTGCGCCAGAAGCTGGTCAAGCGCGGCGTCTCGCTCAAGAACCTGGAGTACGAGAAAATTGAGCCTGCGGCAAACTCCAGCGTCCGCCAAAAGATCAAACTGCAGCAGGGTATTCCCTCGGACAAGGCCCGCCAGATCGCAGCGCTGGTCAAGGAGATGAAGCTCAAGGCGCAGGCCAGCATCCTGGGAGACACCGTGCGCGTGACCAGCAAGGACCGCGACACCCTGCAGAAGATCATTGCCAAGCTGCGCGCCGGAGACTTCGGCGTCGAGTTGCAGTTCACCAACTACCGCAACTAGCTCGCCTCTCGCATCTGTTCACGCAGAAGGTTCTCCGCGGCTTCTTTATGCCGTTTTTTTTGGTTGACAACGAATCGCGGAATCCCCATCCCCGACCTGCTACTCTAAACTCAAGTGAGCGCTCTCTCTATTGCGACGGCTAAAGAGGTCTTCGACCTACTACGCGACGACCTGGCCGCGATCGAGCAGGAGTTTACCCGCCAGTCCGCCTCCGAGGTCGACGTCATCACCGACATCGCGCAGTACCTCATGGCCGGCGGAGGCAAGCGCATCCGTCCCCTGCTTCTACTGCTCTCCTCCAAGGCGCTGGGCTGCACCAGCCACTCGCGCATCCGCCTCGGCGCGGTGGTCGAGATGCTGCATACCGCGACCCTGGTGCACGACGACATCATCGACGAGGCCGACACGCGGCGCGGCCGTCCCTCCTCCAATACCACCTGGGGCAACGCCAAGTGCGTGCTGGCCGGCGACTGGCTCTACATGCAGTCCTTTGCCACCGCGCTGGAGGAGCGCAACTTTCGCGTCCTCGAACTGCTTATCGCGCTCACTCAGCAGATGGTCGAGGGAGAGCTGCTCCAGATGCAGAAGCTCGGCCGCCTCATCAACGAAGAGGAGTACTTAGACCTCATCTATCGCAAGACCGCCTGCCTCTTCAGCGTCTCCATGCAGTTGGGCGCCGCCATCGTGGGCACCAGCGAAGAGATCGAGGCCCAGCTCGGCGAGTATGGACGCAACCTCGGCCTCGCCTTCCAGATCGTCGACGACATGCTCGATCTCACTGCCACCGAAGACATCCTGGGCAAGCCCGTGGCCAGCGACCTGCGCGAGGGCAAGGCAACCCTGGCTGTCATCCACGCGCTGGAGCGCGGCACCGGGGCCGACCGCGAGGCCATCCGCACCGTGCTCGCCGAACGCAGCTTCACCAGCGTCTCCCACCCGCAGATTCTGGAGATACTGGAACGCCACGGCTCCATCGCCTACGCCATGGACACGGCCTGCGCCTACGCCGAAGCTGCCCGCCTCTCCATCGCCGACCTGCCCCACTCCGAGGCCAAACGCGCCCTGCTCTGGGTGCCGGGCTTCGTCACCTCCAGGGACCGCTAGCGCGATTGAACAGAAAAATGCCCCGCGCGGCTGGTTGGCCATGCGGGGCATTTTTGATCTGACATATCCTCGAAGCGGAACTGGACGCCGCACAATTACGCGCTCTTGGCCTCCACCTGTTTGGGCTGAGCGGCGGACGAGCCGATCTCCACCTTCACCTGCTTCGGCTTAGCGGCCTCTTTCTTTGCCAGGGAGATGGTCAGGACACCCGCGTCGTAGCTTGCCTTCACCGCGCCAGCGTCCACCGTCTGGGGCAGGGTGAAGGTGCGGGTGAAGCTGCCGTAGCGCCGCTCGATGCGGTGGAAGTTCTCTTCCTTCTCATCCTTCTCGAACTTGCGCTCGCCCTTCACGGTCAGTGTCTGGTTCTCCACGTTCACGTCCAGCGCGTCCTGCTTGATGCCCGGAACCTCGAGCTTCAGCACCAACTGGTGCGCGTCCTCATAGATGTCCACCGGAGGGATGAAGTTGCCCATGGCTAGCGACTCCTGCTCCCCCTCCGGGAGGGCAAAGTCGTTGAAGATCGAATTCAAGCGGTTCTGTAGCACGGCCACATCGGCCAGCGGCGAACGGAACGGAACAAATCGAGTCAATGTAGTCATCTCAAAGTCTCCTCCAATAAATTTTTCTGCCTTCGGATGGCGTTCTGTCACCCTCGGCATCGATATTTAAATAGTATCATAAAACAAGCAGATAATATGATTAAAATACACTCATATTTACAAATAAATCCTCCTCATCTGTAGATTGCTTCTATCTAT
>Ga0326727_10025828_pt1 | contig 10973 bp, 8 predicted proteins | sample MB2enrmetagenome_FD_207643 | JGI IMG/M metagenome (GOLD analysis project Ga0326727, IMG submission 207643) | Lab enriched peat soil microbial communities from McLean, Ithaca, NY, United States - MB29MY | ecosystem: Environmental > Terrestrial > Soil > Wetlands > Peat | place: USA: New York... | reverse complement strand
CCCAGCAGACGCTCAGTCTGCAAGCCCGCCCCCTGCTCCCTCCAGCCCGCGATTGCAAGCTCCGGCCCTTGCTCAACATTCATCGTAAGCCGCCTCTCTCCCATCCTATCGTCACCGCCGTATAATTTTTCCATGCCAACCGCCGAGATTGAGCTCAAATTTCCCATCCACGATCTTGCGGAGTTGCAATCTCGTCTTCCCGGCCTTGGCTTCCAGCTCGACACGCCCCGCGCCTTCGAACAGAACACCCTCTACGACACCCCCACTCGCTCCCTGCGTCTGGCCAGGCAGATCCTCCGCATCCGTCGTTACGGCGGCCTCTGGATCGTCACTCACAAGCGCCCGGCAGACCACTCCGTGGACGGCGACCCGGCCGGCTCCGGCGATCAAACCGGCTCCGGCGCAGCAACCAGTTACAAAGTCCGCATCGAGACCGAGACCCTGGTCGATGACGGCCCCGCGCTGGCCGCCATCTTCCATCGGCTCGGGTTCGATCCCGTCTTCTGCTACGAAAAGTACCGCACCGAGTGGTCCTGCGCCGCCCCCGCGGTCGACGGCCCGCTCTTCACCGGCCCGGCCCGTCCCTCCGAACCCTTCCCGCCCAGCTCCAGCTTCCACCTCCTCCTCGATGAGACGCCCATCGGCGACTATGCCGAGCTGGAAGGCACGCCCGCCTGGATCGACAGCACCCTGGCCCGGCTCGGTGTCGATCCCGCCGCCTGCCTCACCGACAGCTACGGCAGCCTCTTCCTCGCCTGGAAGCAGCGCACCGGCAGCCTCGCCGAAAATCTTACCTTCGACGAAATCCCCGCTCCCGCCGTCCTCCGGCAGGCGCTTCCCTAACGCATCCCTCCCGCCGTGCCGATACAACCTCTGAAGGCCCATTCAGGCCGCACTGAGTCAGAGGACTGCATGAAACTTGAATCCAAGCTCGGCATCAGCACCGGCGTCCTCATTCTTGCCATGCTGGTCAGCGCCTCCGTCGCGCACATGCGCGAGCAGGAGGCTAACCGCCTCGCCACCACGGTCGCCGACGGGCGAATCCCAATCATCTGCCGGGCCCGCGAGGTCCGCGCCGCCATGATGACCAGCGTGCAGGCGCTGGAGACCTACCTCGTCTTCGACAACGATCCCGCCTCCTCCCAACAGCTTCGCCAGCAGCGCGCGGACAACCTGGCTGCGGCGGACGCGCCCCTCGCCCAGCTCCTCGAACTCTCCCGTCACTACGATCTCGGCAGCGATGCCTCCATCATTCGGCAGATTCAGCCGGGTCTGGTCCAGCTCCGCCCCATGGAAGAAGAGGTGGAGCGGCTCAACGAGCTGCACACTTCCGCGGGCGCAAGTCAGGCCCGTGAACTCCTGCGCACTCAGATCCTCTCCCAGAACTCCACCTTGTTCGCCTCCATGGGCTCCCTCGTCCTCTCCCAGGAGAAGCAGTGCGACGCCGAGATGGCCACGCTGAAACAGCTCAACCTCGCCGTCCTCATCACGCTGTGGACCGCCACCATCTTGGGTGCGCTGGGCGGCGGCGTCATCTCGTTTCTCCTCGCCCGGCGCATCACCCGCAGCATCGGCCTGGTCTCCAGCCGCGCCAACGCCATTGCTTCTGGCGACCTCACCGGCGCCGAGCTCGACATCAACTCCTCCGACCAGATCGGCTCGCTCGCCCGCGCCATGCAACAGATGCAGAACAGCCTGAGCGGCATCATCGGGGCCGTCTCTCACACCGTCGGTTCGCTCACCTCGAGCGCCGTCTCCATGAGCGCCGCCACCGACCAGATTCATCGCCGCGTCGACCAGCAGGCCCAGCAGACCCAGCAGGCCGCCACCGCCATGCAGGAGATGTCCGCCTCCATCGCCGAAGTCTCCCGCCACACCCAGTCTGCCGCCGAGACCGCCCGTTCCGCCGCCCAGACCGCCCATGAAGGCGACGCCATCGTCAAGCAGATGCTCGACTCCATGCGCTCCATCGCCACCGCCGTCAACGACACCTCGTCGGCCGTCGGCCTGCTCGGGGAAGACTCACGCCGCATCTCCCAGATCGTCACCGTCATCGATGAGATCGCGCGCAAAACCAACCTGCTCGCCCTCAACGCCGCCATCGAGGCCGCGCGCGCGGGCGAACAGGGCCGCGGATTCGCCGTCGTCGCCGGCGAGGTCCGCCGTCTCGCCGAATCCACCGCCCAGGCCACGGGCGAAATCTCCGCCATGATCCAGGGCATTCAGGACCGCACCCGCACCGCCATCGCCAGCATGGCCTCCGGCAACCTCACCGTCGAGCAGGGCGTCGTCACCACCAACCGGGCCGGCGAGGCCCTCGAACGCATCATCGGCATGGCCGAGCGCGTCGATCGCATGATCGCCCAGATCGCCATCGCAGCCTCCCAGCAGGCCGCCTCCGCCGACCAGTCCAGCTCCTCGCTCGACTCCATCCATACCCTCAGCTTCGAGAACCTCACCGAGATGGCCACCACCACCGCCGGCATCGAGGGCCTGCGCGCCACCGCCAACGCGCTCGAACGCCAGGTCGAACGCTTCCGCCTCCATGCCCCTCAGCCTGCGCGCGCGGCCAAACTCGCCGCACCCATCCATCGCGCACTCCCGCGCGCCACCGCCGCGTAGTCCAGCAATCTTCTCGTTCGCAAGAATGACACCGATCGGCGGCTGCTCAAATCAGCGCTAATCCTTTCCCCACTCGCTGACTCGCTGACTCGCTAACTTGCTGACTTGTTGCTCTTAGAAGATCTCGAAGTTGACCTCGACGTTCAGAAACGTCGCTACCGGCTTGCCATTCTCCGTCCCTGGCTTGAACCGGTACTGTCTTACCGCCTCCATGGCCTTGTCGTCCAGCCCCATCCCCACTCCCCGGATGATATGCACATTCTGCGGCATCCCCTTCTGGTCCACGATCAGGCCCACCAGCACCACGCCCTGGAACTTCGCCTTGCGCGCCTCTTCGCTGAACTCCGGCTCCACGCTGTAGGTCAGGATTGGCCCCTTGACTCCGCCGCCAACCTGCTTCGCTCCGCCGCCATAGCCGCCCCCATACCCCGGCCCAAGCCCGTTCCCGTAGCCGTTCCCGATCCCCGTGCCGTTGCCTCGCCCCAGCGAGTTGCCGCCCAATGTCGAGTTCGGATCGCCGAAGTTCGGCATATTGTTGTTGGCCATCTTCAGGTTGGTCTGCACCTGGATGGTCGGGTCCGGCATCCTGATCTTCGGCTGCTCCAGCGGAGGCGGCGCCGGCGGCGTAATCTGTTGGTCCGCGAACTTCGGCAACCGGCCCTTGCTCACAGGCGCCGCACCATGCTGTCCGCCGCCCCCGCCCATCTTGTTCAACGCCGGGTCCATCGGAGGAGGCACCACCTCCGTCAGTTCCATCGCCTTCTGCAGCACGTACTGGTGGTACCTGTGCGTCCCCCACGCCACGCAAATCGCAACCACAACCGCGTAGATGACGATTGCGGACGCCGTCGCCCTCGGGTCCTGCTTCGTCGCCATCGGGTCGGGCCGCGGAATCGGCTTCGACTCCAGCACCAGAGGCGGCAGCTTCGGCGGGAAAAACACGTCCCGCAGATTGCTCCACAAAGAGCCCCAAACGCCCTCTTCGTGCTGCATAATGTCGCCTTCGCCCAGTGAAGACTCCACGCCAGCCTTCAACACCGGTGCAGGCTTGTTCGGATCTACCTTCGGTATGAACCCATATTCAGACAAGTCGTTTCGCCTCAACAGCAGGGCCCGGCCGCAGCCTCTCTGTCTTCCCTTCGGATTGCGCGCGCCTGCTATCTCTCAGTGCATTATCGGTCTTGCGCCGGTTTTATTCCATGCTGCGCGCGGCTTCTGGCCCCACCCAACATTCTACAAAAAATTCGCCCGTTCCACGGGCTCTTCTCTCTTTGACGCTTATCGGCCCCAGGAAGTCTCGCCATCTCTCTCCCTGCAATCGCCTTCGCCTGGCGGCCTGCCGGATACAATAGAGTTTTGGCCAGGAATGGACCTCCCAGCCCCCGCCTCGCCGCCAGCCGAACCAGTCCCGCAGCCTGAGCACACCCGCAACCCGAGGAACGAATGCCCGAAGCACCCAAACCCAGCGCCCCCAAGCCGCTCAAATCCACGCTGAACCTCCCGCAGACCGCCTTCCCCATGAAAGCCAATCTGCCCGTCAACGAGCCGCTCCGCCTCGCCCAGTGGGAAGAATCGGACCTCTACGGCCAAATCCGCCGCGCCCGCGCCGGCTCGCCCCGCTACATCCTGCACGACGGCCCGCCCTACGCCAACGGGGCCATCCACCTCGGCCACGCCCTCAACAAAGGATTGAAGGATTTCATCGTCAAATCGAAGACCATGGCTGGCTTCGACGCTCCCTACGTCCCCGGTTGCGACTGCCATGGCCTGCCCATCGAGATCAAGGTGGAGGAGCAGCTTGGCCGCAAGAGGCTGGAACTGCCCGCGACGGCGATCATGGAGGCCTGCCGCGCCTACGCCCAGAAGTTCGTGGACCTGCAAATCTCGCAGTTCGTGCGCCTGGGCGTCTTCAGCCGCTGGGACAAGCCGTACATGACCATGACCCGCGACTATGAGGCCCACACTCTGGAAGCCTTCTATGGCTTCCTCGAAAAAGGCTTCGTCTACCGCGGTCTCAAGCCGGTCTACTGGTGCATCCACGACCGCACCACACTGGCCGAGGCCGAGGTCGAGTACGAACAGCACACTTCGCCCTCCATCTACGTCCGCTATCGCCTCACCTCCGACCCTTCCACAATATTGGGTGCCCCATCCATGACAGCTTCACCGTCATGGGTGGGTGAAGTGTCACAAAATCCCATCTTCACCATCATCTGGACCACCACCCCCTGGACCCTACCCGCATCCCTCGCCGTCGCCTTCCACCCGGAGATGGAGTACGTCGCCCTCGCCACGCCCGATACCACCTACATCGTCGCCGCATCGCTCGCCGAGCAGGTCATCGCTGCCTGCAATCTCGCTGGCGCGCACGAGGTCGCACGCTTCCCCGGCACCGCGCTCGATGGCGCAACCTTCGCCCATCCCTTCCTCGACCGAACCATCCTCGGCGTTAACGCCACCTACGTCACCGCCGACCAGGGCACCGGGGCCGTCCACACCGCGCCCGCCCACGGCGTCGACGACTTCGCCACCGGCCAGCTTTACCACCTCCCCGAGGTCCAATATGTCGACGACTCCGGCCATCAGATCGGCACCGAGCGCTTCGGCGGCGGCCAGCCCCAGCCCTACGAGGGCCTCACCGTCTTCAAGTCCAACCCCGTCATCGTCGAGTTGCTGAAGGAAAAAGGCGCGCTCCTCGCTATCTCCAACCTGGAGCACTCCTACCCGCACTGCTGGCGATGCCACAACCCCGTCATCTTTCGTGCCACGGAGCAGTGGTTCATCGGCATGGAAACCCCGGTGAAACGCGTCGACGGCTCCGAGACCACATTCCGCCAGTTGGCCATCGAGGAGATTGATCGGGTGGTCTGGGACCCGGCCTGGGGCAAGGTGCGCATTGCCAATATGATCGCTACCCGCCCCGACTGGTGCATCAGCCGGCAAAAGATCTGGGACGTGCCCATCGCCGTCTTCCTGTGTCGGCAATGCAACCGGCCGATCGTCTCCGCGGAGCTCAACCGCGCCGTGGTCGCCCTGATCGAGCGCGAGGGCATCGAGGCCTGGCGCACGCCCGCGGCGGATGCGCTGCTGCCGGCGGGCTCGCTCTGCGCCCACTGCGGCGGCACGGCGTTCCGCAAAGAGACCGACATCCTCGACGTCTGGATCGACGCCGGAGTCAGTTGGTTTGCCGTCTGCGAGGCCGACCCCGATCTGAAGTCTGCCTACACCGCCTTTCAAAACGGTGAAGACGTTCCAGTTCTGTACCTGGAGGGCGCCGACCAGTACCGCGGCTGGTTCCACTCCTCGCTGCTCACCTCGGTGGCCCTGCGCGGCCACGCGCCTTACTCTCGCGTAGTGACCAACGGCTGGACGCTCGACGAACAGGGCCGCGCCCTCTCCAAGTCCCTCGGCAACTTCATCGACCCCGTCGCCATCATGGACCAGCTCGGCGGCGACATCGTCCGCCTCTGGGTCGCCTCGGTCGACTTCCGCGAGGATGTCGTCGCCAGCCTTCCCCTGCTCCGCCGCCTCGCCGAAGAGATCTACCGCAAGCTGCGCAATACCTTCCGCTTCCTGCTCGGCGCGCTCAGCGAGACCGACCCGACGACAGGCGAAGTCCATGACTTCGACCCGCGCCCCATGGCCGACGGAGGCGATGGCGTCGCGTTTGATGCAATGCAACCGATCGACCAGTACATCCTCGCCCGCGCCGCCGACCTCACCGGCAAGATCCGCGCCGCCTACGAGAACTTCGAATTCCACCGCGTCTACCACCTGCTCAACGAGTTCTGCAACTCGGAGCTATCCGCGTTTTATCTCGACGTACTCAAAGACCGCCTCTACACCTATCCCATCAAATTCAAGCCCGGCAACGCCGAGCAGGAGCGCCTCTACCTCGCTCGCCGCTCCGCCCAAACCGCCATCTACAAGATCACCGACGCCCTCGCCCGCCTCACAGCGCCCATCCTCAGCTTCACCGCCGACGAGGTCTACCAATCCCTCCCCCACACCTCCGGCAGCGTCCACCTCACCATCTTCCCCGAGCCAGAAGACCTCGCGCCTCAAGACACCGGCACGCTCCTACAAAACTTTGAGATTCTCTTGAAGTTGCGCGATGGAGTCCTTCGTCTTCTGGAAGAGAAGCGGGTGAACAAAGAAATTGGAAAATCACTCGAAGCCTTCGTCGAAATTGAGGTGCACACTTCGAACCCAGCGAATGTTCGTGCGTTGAAAGCCTACAGCTTAGGTACCCTGCAGGAGCTTCTAAATGTTTCACAAGTACACGTCCAAACCTACGACGCAAATCCAGACAGCGCCTCACCCTTCATCGTTCTCGTGATGTGCTCAATCAACACCAAATGCGAACGCTGCTGGCGTCATGTCCCTGACGTAGGCCAACAAGAAGAATATCCCACCGTCTGCCTCCGCTGCGCCGAAGCTCTCGACGCCATCGACTTCCCACCCTACGCCACGTCCAGCGTCTAATAACCTGCAACCTGCAACTAACAACCCGCAACCTGCAACTGAGAACTCAAAGACCACAATGCCCGAAACTGACAACCTGCAACCTGCAACTCGCAACTCCGATTCCAAAGACCGCCGTCCCTGGCTCTTCCTCATCTCGGCCCTCGTCATCCTCGCCGACCGCCTCACCAAGAACGCCATCATCCATCGCATCCGTCCCGGCTACTCCATCCCCATCCTCCCCGGCGTCTTCCGCCTCTCGCACGTCATCAACACCGGCGCGGCCTTCTCGCTGTTGGAAAACCTCCCGCCCAACGGCGTCCGCATCGGCCTCATCGTCTTCTCCGTGGTCGCGGCCATCGTCGTCTTCGCCTTTCTCTGGCTCTCCGGCCGCACGTTCTCGCTCACCTCGGTCGCCCTCGCGCTCATCCTCGGCGGCGCGCTGGGCAACCTCTACGACCGCATCCGCTTCCACCACGTCGTCGATTTCCTTGCGGTGAAGATTTATCACTACAACTGGCCCGACTTCAACGTCGCCGACAGTTGCATCGTCATCGGCGCATGTCTCCTCCTGCTGGAAATCTTCCGCCCCCAATCCCACACCTCCTGACCCCCGGCATCCCGTACGGTAATTGCCCCGGCGATGCGATCGAAGGAACAAAACCGAATTCCCGCGCGTAGAATTCTCTGCGAGGTGCAGGAATGATCGTGAAGATTGTTATCGCCGCCGCACTGTGCTGTGGCATGGCCTTGGGACAATCGCCCTCACCCACGGCTCCGGCCCAACCCGCCGCACCAGAATCCGCCGATGCACTCGTCGATCGGTTGGTGGAGAATTACGTCGCGCTCTACGCCACCCTTCCTTCCATCACCGCTCACGAGAAAGTCGAGACGCACGCCTCCAGGGGAATACTCTGGCAAAACTCCACCGGCGAGGGCACCATGCGCGTGTTGCGCGCGGCGTCCGGAGGAGGTTTGAAGGAAACGCATGAGATGACCGTCTACAACGGGAAGCCCAACCCACCCATGGAAAACAAAGGCCCCTCCCAACCCACGGACTCGTTCATCGGCATTCCGGAAATGTTCTTCAGCCACTCGGCCCGCCCTTGCTTTAGCTTCACCCTCGCACCGCAGCCCACGAAGGATGGCCTCCTCGAACTCCATATCGCCCTGAGTCCGGAGTATGCCTCCCTGCCCAAGTGCAGGTCCGGGCTGGAGGGTCTTACCGGCATAGTCCGCGTGGATCCTGCAACGCATCAAGTGACGCATCTGGAGCGTACGATCCCCAACCAGGTAGCCCCTCTCAGCTTCTTCGCTTCGACCGATTATGCGCCCGCCAAGATCGGCGACAAGACCTTCTGGCTTCCTGCCGCGACAGACTCATCCGTCATCGTAAACAAGGTTAAGATTCACACGGTCGTCCATTACTCCGACTACCACCAATACACCGCCACCTCCACCATTCTTCCCGCCACACCGGAGCAAAGTATTCCTTGATTTGCAACTCCAGATGTTTGCCGATTCACCGCTTACATCATTCGCAGCGCTCTACCCGCACGGCATCTCGCGGTTCTTTCCCTCGGCAATCGCCTTCCGTTTCGCCTTGCGATACACATTGGCAACCGCCAGCGTCCAGAACGGCACCAGATCGACGCCCGGCACCAGCTTGGCCAGCACCGAGGGCAGAAACTCCCAGTGCCAGCCCAGCAGCCAGATCATCACCGCCGCGACTCCGCAATCCAGCACGTCGTCCGCCGGCGACTCCGCCCCCTCCACAAAAAATGGGAACACGATCAGTTGCAGCGCGTCCGCAAGCATCGCCACCACCAGCGCGACGCGAAAGCGCGGCCCCGGCAATAGTTTGATCGAGTCGTTGCTCCCGCCGGCCTGCTGCTTCTCGTCCATGTCGATTGGCCTATTTTAGTCGCACAGCCATGCCACTCGACCCGCGCTGCCCCGTCTGTGAAATACTCATACCCCGTACGAAGGTTGCGCAAACTCGCCGTTGTTATCTACCAACTCGACACGCAACCGCCGCACCAATCCTCGCAAGGTCGCTTAATCAGATGCAGAACTATCGTTGTTCCGCCCTTCTCGCTTGCCTCCTTCTCGCCGCATCGACCCTTCCCGCGCAACTCGGCTCCGCGCCGCCTGCATCCATCCGCTGGATCTCCAGCACCGAGTCCGCCCCATGGAAGCAGATGCAGGTTGAACCAGCCCCGTCGTCTTCGAAGACCGCCGCGCAGACTTCCGCACAGCCCTCCGCCGCACCCGCCATCCAACTCGACGCGCGCACAACTTACCAGACCATCGACGGCTTTGGCAGTTGCTTCAACGACCTTGGCTGGCAGGCCCTTCAGGCCCTCGATCCGCCCGCCCGCGAAGCCGCTCTCCAATCCCTCTTCGCTCCCAGCGGGGCCAACTTCACCCTCGGCCGCGCGCCCATCGGAGCCAACGACTTCGCCACCGGCTGGTACTCCTACGACGAGGCCCCCAACGACTTCGCCCTCACCCACTTCTCCATCGACCACGACCGCCAGACGCTGCTCCCCTTCATCCACGCGGCCATGCGCTATCAGCCCGCACTCGCCATCTGGGCCGTCCCCTGGTCGCCGCCCACCTGGATGAAGACCAACGGGGCATACAAGGGCGGCGAGATGAAGGACGATCCCCAGGTCCTCGCCAGCTACGCGCTCTACTTCTCCAAATACATCCAGGCCTACCGCGCCGAAGGCATACCCCTCTTCGCCGTCATGCCGCAGAACGAGCCGCGCTACAACAACAATGTCTACCCGCAGGCCGTCTGGTCCGGCGCGCTCATCAACACCTTCCTGCGCGACTACCTCGTCCCGCGCCTGCGCCAGGACAAGCTCTCCATCCAGGTCTGGCTCGGCACCATCGTCAACGAGAACATCGCCGACTACATCCTTCCCGTCCTCGACGATCCCCGCACCGCGCCCTCCATCACAGGCGTCGCCTACCAGTACGGCGGCCAGCAGGCCCTCGCCGCCACGCACCAGCGTTACCCCGGCATCAAGCTCATGCAGTCCGAGACCGAGTGCTACAACGGCGACAACCTCTGGCAGCAGGGCCTCATCACCTTCCGCAAGATCATCGACGACACCAACAACTTTGCCGGCAGCTACTTCTTCTGGAACACCGTGCTCGACGACCGCGAGACCAGCTCCTGGGGCTGGCGGCAGAACAGCCTGCTCACCGTCGATCGCAGCACGAAGCAGGTCCGCTATAACCCCGAGTTCTACTCCATGAAGCACTTCTCCGCCAGCGTTCTTCCCGGCGCGCGCCGCATCGCCGTCTCCGGCGGCTCCTTCCCGCAGATCGTCGCCTTCGCCAACCCCTCCGGCAGCCAGGTCGTCGAATTTGAGAACGACTCCACCCAGCCGGTGGATGCGACCCTCCAGTCCGGCGGCAGGCTCTACCTCCTGCACGTCCCCGCAAAGTCCATGAACACCGTCACCCTCGCCGCGCAGCCCACTTCGCAACCCTGAACCGCGCGACTCGCCGTCAATTGCCACTGGTTTCAGCCGCAACTGATAACCCGCCACTTCCGCCCCCGATTCGCAATCCCGGCCCAACTATCCGACAATGGAGAGTGGCCATGATTGAGCAAACCATCGACAGCGAAGCCGTGCAGCCCGGCGAGAGCGCCCCCCCGCGCGTCGTCCTCATCGCCAGCGACGCCATCACCATCCGCGGCGCGCGCACCCACAACCTCAAATCCATTGACGTGGACATTCCGCACAACGCCCTCACCGTGGTCAGCGGCGTCAGCGGCTCCGGCAAGTCCTCGCTCGCCTTCGACACCATCTACGCCGAGGGCCAGCGCCGCTACGTCGAATCCCTCTCCGCCTACGCCCGCCAGTTCC
>Ga0326727_10025827_pt1 | contig 10974 bp, 6 predicted proteins | sample MB2enrmetagenome_FD_207643 | JGI IMG/M metagenome (GOLD analysis project Ga0326727, IMG submission 207643) | Lab enriched peat soil microbial communities from McLean, Ithaca, NY, United States - MB29MY | ecosystem: Environmental > Terrestrial > Soil > Wetlands > Peat | place: USA: New York... | reverse complement strand
ACCGGCGCATTGCCAAACCGGCCAATGCCGATGGGGTTGCCGTTGGCGTCCGTGGTCTGCAGATTCATGTACGGAAACGCGGCCGGATTCAGCCATTGCGTCGTGGTCCGGTTCGTGGCATACGGCGACACATTGCGCAGCTGGTCGGTGCGCGTCTGGCCCACCGTGGTCAGGATGTTGGTATTCGCCGGGTCCACGGTGGTTTGGAAGGGCGTCAGGAACGGACCGCTCTGCAGCACCGTTACGCCGCCCAACTGCCAGTCGCCCACCAGCGCATTCAGCAATCCTCCGCCGTTCAGCCAGCGCTGGCCGCGGCCCAGCGGCAGGTTGTAGAGATAGGTGGCCAGGAAGCGATGCCGGCGGTCGTAGACCACGTTGCCGTAGTCCAGCCCGGGGTTGAAGCGATCGGTCAGGAAGCTGCCTCCGGCCACTGCAAAGGCATTGGGCGTGGCGCCTCCGGCATTCGACAGATCGCGCGTGAGGCTGTAGCTGGCGTCAAAGCTCAACGCCTTGCTGCCGTGCTTGGAGAGTTCCACCGTTCCGGAATTGTAGTTGCTGAAGGAAGAATTCGCCACGCTCTGAATCACGGCAAAGCTGGTGAACGGTCGCGAGCCGCTCACGGCGTCATAGCCCAGCGTGTTGGCCCTTACCTGGTTCAGGTCCACCATGGCGTCCAGATTGGTGCCCTTGCTGCCGGTGTAGCTGGTCCGCACGCCAATGCTTTTGCCCAGATCCTGCTCCAGGGTCAGGTTCCACTGCTGCACGCTCGGCTCCTTGTAGTGCACCGGGTAGGCGTAGTCGAAGTTCGCCGTGCCTGCCGCGGCTGCGTTGAAGGGCGTCTCGCCGGCCGCGTTCGGGAAGGAGAGCAGCGGATTGCTATTGGCGTCGTAGTCCTGGTTGTAGGTGGGCAAAAAGCTGGAGTGCACGGCCCAGCCGGTATACAGCGAAAAGCCCAGCGGCGTTTCAATGAACTGGCCCCAGCCGCCGCGCAGCACCGTCTTGTCGGTGTGCAGTGGACGCCACGCAAAGCCCACGCGCGGAGCCCAGTCGGTCCAGTTGGTATAGCGCAGAGCCGCGGGCAGCCCCGCCTGCGCAGCCGTTATCACTGGCGTAGGGCTGATGGCCGCGGCAAACTGCGTTGAGGTCATGGCCAGCGCTGCCTGATCCGGCACCACCACCGCTCCGGCCACCGCCGAGCCGGTGGCGCCCATGCCTGTCCAGTCCGGCACAAAGGTGGCCGTGTTGCCGCTGGTCTCGCGAATGGGCGGATGCAGCTCATAGCGCAGGCCCAGATTCAGCGTCAGGTTGGAGGCAATCTTCCAGTCGTCCTGCGCAAAGAAGGCCCACGAATAGCCCAGGCCGTTCATCTCCGGGTTGTTGGTCTCGCTCACCTCCACGTGATCCGGATAGCCCAGCAGGAACGCGGTGAACGGATCGCCAATGGTCGAGCCTACGGTGGAGTCGCCATTGAAGACATACCAGCCCGAGCGGTAGTTGCCGTAGACGTTGTCGTCGTGGTCGCTGATGCGCTTAAAGTCCGCTCCAAACTTGAAGGAGTGCGTTCCGCGCGTCCAGCTCAGGTTGTCCAGCAGCTCCACCACCTCGCCGCGCTGCGTGCCCGGATTGCCCGCGCCGGTGGACATGAAGCCGGTAATCTGAATCTCCGGCGCCTCCGAGTAGGTCAGGTCCGGCTGCAGCGCCGGCATCCCGGTCTGTTGCAGAATGTTGGCCGTGGAAAACGTCTGCGTCTCGGAAGTGTGCTGCGCGTTGAAGCCGCCGCGGAACTCGTTCAACAGCCGCGGCGTGATCACAAAGTTATGCGCAAAGGTCAGCCCCTCGTCGATCTCCGGGGTGTTGAAGCCGCCCAACAGCGGGCTGCCGGCCTCCGCGCAATAGGTGATCACGCACCCCTCAGAGGGCGCGGTGGTCACCTGGCGGTTCTTGTAGCTGAAGCGCGCAAACGCCGTCTGCCGCGCCGTCAGCGTCTTGTCCAGACGCACATCGCCCTGGTTGGCGCTGATCGGCGAGCGGAAGTTGTTCTGGTAGTTGTTCACGTAATCCGAGGCCGCGCCGCGGTTCGGCAGCGGCATCAGCACCTGCATCAGCTGGGCGCTGATCGCGCTCACCGGCACAGCGGAGTTGGCCAGCTGCGTGCCATCCGGCGCGAAGACATTGCTCACGCCCTGCCCGTTCAAGTAGTCCGTCAGGTTACCGGAGCGCATGGCCACCGATGGCACACTCAGCAACAAGGGTGTCTCGCGCGGCAGCCGCAGCCCCTCGTAGCTGATAAAGAAAAACGCCGGCTTGTCGGCCGTGCTCAGGTGGGCCAGCTTCAGCGGACCGCCCAGCGTGCCGCCAAAGTCGTTCATGATGACACGCGGCTTCTGGTTGGCAAAGGGATCGTTGGCGTTCAGCGCCGTGTTTTCGTGGTTCTCGAACACGCCGCCGTGGAACTGGTTGGTTCCGGCCTTGGAGACGGTTGTAATGTCGGCCACACCGGAAAACTCGGCGTTGTTGTTCGACTCGCTCACCCGAATCTCTTCAATCGAATTGAAGCTGGGGAACATCTCGTTCACCGGCCCGCTGAACTCCACGCCCACGCTGGAGATGCCGTCAATGGTCACGCTCAGCAGCGCCGCGGTGGTGCCCATCACGGCCAACTCACCGCTGTCGTCGGTCTGCACGCCAGCCTCGGTGGTCAGCGTGGAGATGGGGCTGGTTGAGCCCGCGGAGCGCGAGTAGATGGCAATGGGCAGATTCACCAGCTCCTCGCCCACCTTGGTCTCCGCCAGGTTCGATACATCGGTGGTAATCACCGGCACCGCGTCCTCGGCCACAACCACGGTCTGGGTGTCGGCGCCTGGCTTCAGCACCACGTCGGCGCGGCGCGTCTCCCGCGCGGTCAGCGCGATGCCCGGCAGCGCCTGCTTCTCAAATCCCGGTTGCGCGAAGGTGAGCGTGTAGCGGCCCACCTCCACGTTCTTGAAGGCAAAACTCCCTGTCTCGTCGGTGGGCAGCGTGCGCCGGGCGCCGGTTCCATCGTTGGCCAGCGTTACTTGCGCACCGGTCACGGCAGCGCCGGTTGTGTCGTGTACCGTACCCAGAATGGTTCCAAAGGTCGACTGGGCACGAAGCAGGCTGCCGCTGATCATCAGCACCAGAAATATCGCGAACCACTGCGCGAGACACCGACCCCGGCCAGGGCCGGGAAGGGAGATTTTATTCATCAGGAAAAATGCCTTTCAGAAAGGTGGACGGGAGCCCGTCAAGATCAACAGATTTTCATCTGGATTCAATACTTAATGTACCGTCCACTGACTGGCTGGGGACCGGTTTTTTAGGATTTTTTCTTCCTCCGGCCGTAGTCCGCCTACTGAAAGAACAAAAGGGCTGAGTCAGGATCTGACTCAGCCCTCTGTCATCCGCACACCGGTAAGAATCAGTTGCCCAGATAGTCGCGATAGGTGGTTTCGAGCAATCCGGTGGAGCGGGCCAGCAGCAGCTTGGCCACGTTGTACTGGTAGAGGCTGTCCACCAGGTTGCTCTCGGCGGAGGCCAGCGAGGCCTGCGCGGTCACCAGGGGCAGGTTGTCGTCCACGCCGGCGCTTACGCGGTCGGCTTCGTCGCTCACCGTGCGGCTGGCCAGCTCCACGTTGGAGCGGGCCACCTGCACCAACTGATGCGTGGCGCTCACGTCCAGCAAAGCGGAGCGGACCTGGTACTCGATGGCCGTGCGGAGGTCGGCAAGCTGGGCCTGGGTGGCCTGCAACTGCGCGCGGCTGGCTTCCTCGTCGCCCCGCTGGCCGGCCTCGCGGAAGATCGGCATGCTGACCGACCCGATGGCGGCAAAGTTGCCGCGCGTGCCCGCTCCGTTCACGGTTGCTGTGCCGTAGTAGCCATTGAAGCTGAGCGAGGGCAGGCGCTGGACGCGGTAGGCCAGATGGATGGCCTTCATCTCTACGGTCTGGTTTTGCACCTTCTGGTAATCCTGGCGATTCTTCAGGGCTACATCCAGAACCTCAGCCGGTGTCTGGGTAGCCAGCTCGGCGTAGGGCGCCGGGTCGGTAAGCTCGATCTTCTGCGCCGGGGCCAAACCGATCTCGCGCTTGAGCAGGATCAGATCCTTTTCGTAGGCGTTCTCTGCGGCGGTCAGCTGCTGCTCGCGGGCCTTGAGCTCCACCTGGGCGCGCAGGTCGTCCAGGTGGGCCGCTACCCCGGCAATGTGCTTCATGTGGGCGTCGGCGGCCAGCAGCTGGGCCTGGCGAACCAGCGCCTGGGCGTTGGAGACCTCGCTGGCCGAAGCAATAGCGTGCAGATAAGCCGTGGCCACCTGCTGCACCACCTCGCCGCGGGCTTGCGTTACCTGGAAGTGAGCAGCCTTTTCCGCGGCCGTGGCGCCCTTGAAGGCGGCAATCACCGGGCCGGAGAAGAGCATCTGGCTGTAGTAGATGTTGCCCTGGGTCAGGTCGTCCTTGGTGATGGGCGAGAAGCCTGCAATCGAGCCCATGCCCAGCAGCGAAGCAAACTTCTTCACCGTGCCCTGGTTGAAGCCCACGCTCTCCAGGTTGTTCTGGTGCACGCCGGTGCCGCCGCTGAGCACGATGTTGGGCAAAAAGTATTGCAGAGCGACGTTCTTCTGGCCATGGAGATCGAGCTCACCGGCCTCTGCCTCCTTGAGGCCCAGGTTGTTGCGCAGTCCCTGGGCAATGGCCGAATCCAGCGAAAGCCGCAGGATGTCGTCCGATGCCGCGTTGGCGGTGACGCTGCCGAAGAAGGGGTTCATGGCCGAGCTCGGATTGGAGCCCTGGGCCAGAGCCGAGCCAGCCAGCAGAGCCGGAGCAAGGAGCAGGCTTGCGAATTGATTTCGAAACATCACGATCACTATTTTCTCAGATGCGAAGCACTGAGCGCAGGATTCAGGGATTGGAAAAGGTGTGTGGGGTGGAAATGCACTGTTTTAGGTGCAATGTTGGCCGATGCCCGTCTGAAAACCACCCTCCCGGCGCGCTCCCTCCGCCACGGGCTGCGCATTTAGAATGAGGAACGGAAGAGCGCCCTCTGCGGCGCACGTGAGGACACCCGAAATGACTGGAATTGCAGGAAGAATTGCGCTGGTGACCGGAGCCAGCCAGGGCATTGGACGCGCCTGCGCACTGCAGCTGGCCCGGGCCGGCGCCACTGTGGCGCTGTGTGCCCGCAACCAGGCCAAGCTGGATGAAGCGGTGGCGGAGATCGAGGCTGCCGGCGGCAAGGCTGCCGCATTCGCTCTGGATGTGGCCAGCGAAGAGTCGATCAAGGCCGGCGCCAAGGCGGTTCTGGAGCGCTTTGGCAAGGTGGAGATCCTGGTGAACAACGCCGGCATCACCCGCGACGGCCTGATGATGCGCATGAAGCGGGCGGACTGGGACGACGTGATCGGTACCAACCTGACCGGCGCATTTCTGCTCACCCAGGCGCTGATCGGCCCCATGATGAAGAACCGCTGGGGCCGGATCGTGAACATCTCGTCGGTGGTGGGCCGCTCCGGCCAGGCCGGGCAGGTGAACTATGCGGCATCGAAGGCCGGATTGATCGGTATGACGCGCTCCATGGCTCGCGAGTTCGCCTCCCGCGGCATCACCGTGAACGCCGTGGCGCCGGGCTACATTGAGACGCCCATGACCGCGGTGCTCAACGAGCAGCAGCGCACCGCCATGATGGCCGCCATTCCGCTGGGCCGTCCGGGAACCGACGCGGACATTGCCCAGTCCGTGGCGTTTCTGGCTTCCGACGCCGCCAGTTACATCACCGGCCATGTGCTGGATGTCAACGGCGGCATGTTCATGGGTGGCTAGAGCAAAATCCGAGTTGCTGTCCCCAGAGGCTATCCTCTCAAGTGGCTTTTTCCTCAAGAAAAAGCCACCTTCATCTCGCTCTCCAAGGGCACGATCACTCGGATTTTGCTCTAGGGTGGGACCGAACCGACTCCATTTTCCATGCAGATACGGTGAAGATGCTCTGAACTCGCTTGCAGCCTAGACTCGCCCAGGCCAAGTTTGAGGATTGTCCAATCTTGAGACACCTTTCCTGGCCCGTTTCCTGCATGTATTCCAATCGAGCGGAAACTGAACGATCCCGCCCACTTCATCTGTGGGAGAGACCACTTGGAGCAGGGAAACCTGGCAGTGAACTATGCCGCACGCTTCGTGTGCATTGGCGGCGAGTGTGAGGATACGTGTTGCGCAGGCTGGACGGTGCCGGTGGACCGGCTGGCGCTGGAGCGCTTCAGCCAACTGCCGGAGAGCCGGTTGAAGCAGGACTTGCAAGCGGCGATTGAGCCCAAACAGCCGCCAAGCCCGCACCTGGCCGTGATCCGGATGAACAGCGAACATCGCTGCCCGCTGCAGGATGCTGCGGGATTGTGCCGGGTACATGCGCAGCTGGGTGGAGATGCCCTGCCGGAGACCTGCCGCCAGTATCCACGCTACACGCAGACCATCAACGGACGAACCGAAACCGCGCTGGCGCTGAGCTGCCCGGAGGCGGTGCGGCTGGTGCTGTTCACGCCCGATCTGCTCGGACCGGAGGGTGCAAAGTCTGCCGGTTTGGGTGCTCCGAGTCTGGATGCCAGCCAGCCCTTGCACGCCTGGGCAGACCAGATCCGCGCACTGGTTCTCTGGCTGGTCGCAGGCAACCGGAGCTATCCGCTGTGGCAGAGAATGTTCCTTTTGAGGCTCTTGTGTCATCGGCTGGATCAGCTGCGGACAAGCGGCACCGAGCACCAAACGCCGGCCTTGCTGGCGGAGTTTGAGGCCAGTGTGGCCTCCGGCGCGCTGCGCCCGGCAATGGATCAGCTGCCCAACTCCACTGCAGCGCAACTGGATGTGGTGCTGCAACTGGCAGGCCTGATGCTCCAGCACTCCAATCTTCCGCCGCGGTTTGTGGAGTGTGTAAATGCCTTTACGACGGGTATCGGCAACGGGCCTGGAGCCACGCTGGCCTCGCTTGCGGCCGGGTATGAGACGGCGCGGGAACGGTGGTTTGAGCCGTTTGTGGCGCAGCACCCGCAGATGCTGGAGAACTGGCTGGTGAATGCGATCATCCGCCACCGCTTCCCGTTTGGCTGGCAATCGAAGGAAGAGCATGCGCCCACAACCGCGGTACAGGAGTTCGACGGCCTGGCGGCCAACTTTGCGCTCATGCGCGGGCTGCTGATCGGCGTGGCCGGATTCCATCGCGAGGCGTTTGGCTCGGCGCAAGTGGTGCACACCGTCCAGGCGGCCTCCAAGCACTTTGAGCATCATCCAGAGTTTCTATCGAGAGCGCGGACCCTGCTCCTGGAGACGGGACTGGCCGACGCGCGCGGCTCAGCGCTGCTGCTGCACGAGGGCCTACGCAGGGCGCCGCGACCCATGGCGCCGGCGGTGCAGGACCAACCAGACAACGCCGTGGCCTGATGAAGAAACGACGCCGGAAGGGGCAATACCTCTTCCGGCTCACGTCTTAGCTCTCCGACATTTCGCGACCTTTGGCTTCCGCGCCGAAGGTGGTCAGTCCCGCCAGCACAAGAGCCACAAGCGCAACCGTAATGGCCAGAACAGCCGGGTAGTTTCCCCAGCGTTCAGCGGCCAGCGCCTGGCCTTTACCGTTCCAGCTGGTCATGAGCCCCCCCAGCTGGTAAGCAAGCCCAGGAGCCGTGGCGCGCACCGGGCCGGGAGCCAGTTCCGTCAAGTAGGCCGGAACCACGCCCCATGCTCCCTGCACCATGAACTGCATCAGAATGGCGCCCATTGTGAGTGTGTACACCGAGTGCCCATACGCGTAGAGCGGAATCACTGGAATGGAGAGCAACGCGGCCACAATGATGGCGCGCTTGCGACCCCAACGCTCCGACAGCGCGCCGAAGGTGATGCCTCCGGCGATGGAACCGAAGCCGTAGAGCACGCCGATGGTGCCCACCGTTTCAGGCGTGAGCTTGGCCCAGACACCCAGGAAGGTGGGGTACAGGTCCTGCGTGCCGTGCGAGAAGCTCATGAAGGCGGTCATCAGCAGCACCAGGAAGCAGAAGGTGGGCAAAAACTCCAGCAGATGGGGCGGGATGATGGGCACGGCGGATCGGGCCCGTGTGGCGGCGTTTTTGAGGCGCTTGTTCCGCGCGTCCAGCCAGACGGGCGACTCCTCAACCCGGGCCTGCACGTAGAAAACCAGCAGCGCGGGAATCGCACCCAGAATGAAGAGCCCACGCCAGCCGATGTGCGTGAAGAGCAGCGCGAAGGCTGCCGAAGCCAGGATGGAACCCAGCGCGTACCCTTCCTGCAGGATGCCGCTGAAGGTTCCACGGCCATGTTTGGGCAGCGACTCAAAGACCAGCGCCGCGCCCACACCCCACTCGCCGCCCATCGCAATGCCGAACAGCGCCCGCAACACCAGCAGGGAACCGAGCGTGGGAGCAAAGGCGCAGGCCAGTTCGATGACCGAGAAGCTGAGAATGTTGAACATCAGCACCGGCCGCCGGCCGTAGCGATCCGCCAGCACGCCGAAGAGCAGCGCACCGAGTGGCCGGAAGGCCTGGGTCATGAAGACCGCGCCCATCACCGCCGAGGGCTGCACCCGAAACTCGCCGCCAATGGCCTTGACGCAGAAGATGAGCAGGAAAAAATCCAGGCTGTCCATGGTCCAGCCCAGGAAGCCGGCCAGAAAGCAGTGCCGTTGCGGAGTTGTAAGGTCGCGGAAGGGAGACAGGGCGGACATAGGCCGGAGGATACCAGACAGCGGACAGCTTTGGCCCGGCTTTGTACCCGTGCTTTGGAGCCCGCTCCAAGCCCGGATAGCCTATTCTGGATTGAGCCGTGATAAAGCAGGACAACAATCTGGTGGCGCTGGGCGCGAAGGAGGCTAAGCCGCTCTTCGGGCTGAGCCGCGTGGAACTGGCCCAGCTGGCGGCCGCATGGGGCGAGCCGAAGTTCCGCGCCATCCAGCTGGCTGAGGCGCTCTATCGCCAGCGCGTGGCAGAGACGGACGAGATGACCACTTTGCCCAAGCCACTGCGCGAGCGGCTGACGGCCGAGGGTTACGCCGTGGCGCGGCCCGGAATCCAGCAGGTATTCTCGTCGGTCGACGGCACGGAGCGCTATCTGGTGCAGTGCCCGGGCGCGGATGCGCGCACCGTGGAGACGGTATGGATGCCCGAAGGGGACGAGGGCGAAGCCGGCGATTTTTCCTCGGATCATGAGGGACCGGTGCAGCTTCAGGAGCCGAGCAAGCGCGCCACCATCTGCGTCTCCAGCCAGGTGGGTTGCGCCGTGGGTTGCCAGTTCTGCCTGACGGCGAAGCTCGGCTTTGAGCGGCACTTGACCGCCGGCGAGATTGCCGGGCAGGTGGTCGAGGTCCTCGCGCGCCACGCCGTGGAGGTGGGCAAGGACCGTGTGAACCTGGTCTTCATGGGCATGGGAGAGCCGTTCTTGAACTACGCCAACTTCAGGGCTGCCGTGCGCCTGCTGGTAGAAGAAGTGGGCCTGAGTGCGCAGCGCATGACGGTTTCCACCTCGGGGATCGTCCCGGGGATCGAGCAATTTGCGCAGGAGCCGGTCGTGCTGCGTCCCAAGCTGGCGCTGAGCCTGAACGCGCCCAACAACGAGGTGCGTGCCCAGGTGATGCCCATCAATCGCAAATGGCCGATTGAGACGGTGCTCGACGCCATCCGCGCCGTGAAGCTGCGACCCCGCGAGCGCGTGACCTTTGAGTATGTGCTCCTGGGCGGCGTGACGGATCAGCCGGAGCATGCGCGCCAGGTGGCACGGCTGGCGCGGCGTTCAGGATTGCCCGTGAAAGTGAACCTGATTGCCTGGAATCCGGGGCCGGGCGTGAGCTATGCGACACCTACACCGGAGGCCGTCGAGGCCTTCCGCCAGCAGCTCGCAGAAGAAGGCGTGCCGGCCTACCTGCGCCGCCCACGCGGACGCGATATTTTTGCTGCATGTGGGCAATTGAAGCGAACCGTGGAAGGATAGAGGGACAATGTCCCATCCCTCCACTTGAGGGAACATTTCTTTCCAAACGAGGAATAGTGCAAAGAATTTATCGAAACCATTGAGCGAGTTCGTCCTTTGCAATGGTACTCAGCTGTTGGGCAATGAAGGCGTTCAGCGACTCGGGATCTGGATCAAACCTCGTTGCTTCGAGTCGCCTGTCCCAAGATGAGTAGTCTGCAGGATCAGCACCGACGATCAGGCCAATTCCATGTCTTGCGGCCTCTTCACTAATTCGTGCTAGCGTCTCGACCACATCTTGATTTGATTCTGAGCCAGCAGGGACATGAAGCCATAGATAGGCCTGTGTCGCTGCTCGTCTGTGCGACAAGGCTTCAAAAAACACCCGTTACATCTATCCCGTCGAGGGGTTTCAGTTCAAACGTAATCAGATCGAAGAACTTTCCGGGGATGTGTGCAAACACTCGCAACGCAGCCACGACGATATCAGGCCGTGTCCAAGTTCCACCTGTGTCGCGCCTCCCTTGCTTCGCGGTGACCTCGACAATGCAACTACGGAAACGTTTATCGCGTGCCCACTCAGAGCGGAGGACTTGAGCGACAGGTTCATAAAGACTTCCTTCGGGAATGTTGAGAGAAGGTTGTTGCTCAGGCGGACCAACGCTGGCTGGAGTTTCGTTAGCAACTGCCTGCGAGACGATGCTAACGCTCCCACCTCTCCCCTTGCCCAACTCAAGAAGGCCCAAATCTACGAGCCGATCTCGAATGGCCCAGTACAGGTTACCGTCCCATTCAAGCGCACGCTGAAGCGAAACATTCCCCGCATGTCCACCCCACTCACGAACCTTTGCGAGCAACTGGTCCTCATGACTGACCGAATTTTTGGCAGAGGAGATTTCATCCGACATAAGCGTTTCTCCGATCTCAAAACTTTACCAACAACTCCGGATTACGAGAAGGGGCTGTCTTGGCCTCGTCGTAATTGAATCGAACGATTAGGAAGGTA
>Ga0326727_10025826_pt1 | contig 10974 bp, 10 predicted proteins | sample MB2enrmetagenome_FD_207643 | JGI IMG/M metagenome (GOLD analysis project Ga0326727, IMG submission 207643) | Lab enriched peat soil microbial communities from McLean, Ithaca, NY, United States - MB29MY | ecosystem: Environmental > Terrestrial > Soil > Wetlands > Peat | place: USA: New York... | reverse complement strand
GCTCCAGCGTATAGAGGAATTCGGCACCGAACAACTGCACGAGTTATTTAACGCGATGGACATGGATGGATTCCAGCAAGAGTTTGAATGCGCGTTTGTCGATGACAGCTCATCCTATTTCTCACTAGAGATGATTTATAAATGCGTGATGGATGACGAGGGCGAAGAAGGAAAGTCTGAGCAAGACCGCCTTACGGCTAAAAGCTTTAAGGAGCTTCGAGAGAAGACACAAGGCGCACTAGGCGGCGGGTATGACGTTGGTCGGCGCAAAGATGCCTCTGAGCTTGTTAGCTTGGACGCGACAGAGACATCTAAGATTCTTCGCTTTATGGATACCTACAAACAGTCAGACTTTGCCCTACAGAAGAATGAGTTAACTAGATTTCTTGAGATAGCCAAGCCGATCCGGTTGTGCATTGACGAAACAGGCTTGGGTATGAACATGGCTGAGGATCTTAAGAAGAAGCACGGTGGACAAGTTGAGCCCATATCGTTTACGAATTCGAGTAAGGAAGCCATGGTCATACCACTCCATAAAGAGTTTGAGAAAGGCCGCAGTGGAATTTTAATCCCCAATGATCGGGATCTTATAAGTCAGATCGTTGCCATTAAGCGCGAGGTAACCAGTACCGGGGCTTTTCGCTACTCGGTGGAGCGAAACGAAAAGCATCACGGGGATAAATTTTGGGCACTGGCGTTAAGCAATTGGGCGCTCCAGCCAAGTCAATCGCAGGTCATTATGGGAGTATCGAAGGTATCCTACGAGGATATCCTGCAGGAGGATTATTATGGCGAGTTTCTTCAGTAGGTGGGTTAGTTCATGGGTCAAGTGGGGTAGGGCGTGGATCAATCGTTGGCGGTGGTCTATAAGCAAGGCCACACAGCAGGTTTTAAGCATTGATGGTGTTTACGACGTAATGTGTGAACCGTCAACACCAGGGCGTTATCTCCTGCATGTGTGGGTGGTCTCGCTTGATGAAGTTAGTCCGAAGATACGAGAAGCCCTAAGGAAAAGGCCTCGGAGCGTTAAGATAGACGTATGGCTTTACCGGAGGGAGACAGAATGAGAAAATCAATTAACGATCTAGACTCTATGGATTGGGAAGTTTACCTGAATGGGCAAAGAGAATCTTTGAGCGTATTCGCCGATGAAGAAGCCGGGTTTATTTTGACGCATGTTCTTGATAGCAAGAATCGGATTTGTGGGAGCGGAGCTGGACCGTACTACCAAGCAAAGCGCGGTGAGGTTGAATTAAAACGAGTTAGCGGACAGGGAGAATGCCCCAAGCGGATAGCTAAACCGCCTCTCGGTGTTAAGCCAGAAGAGTTTCTTGAATTGCACCGTATTCAAGAATTGAGCAGGGCAATCTACGAATACTCAACTTTCCAAACGGACGTAGAGCGTATAGATGCTAATCTAATTCTTAAATGGCACGCTGAACTGGGCAAGAGATTGAATAGCTACGCGGGCTTAATCGACAAAGGGTAATCGTTTTACCAAACCCATCAAAGGAGATGAGGGCTTAGTGTGGCAAATCTATTAACAAAACTCTTTGATTCGTTTGTCGGTATATTACCAGAGAACGCAACGCGCACAGCAAAAGACGATCCTGGGCTAACCATTAAAACTTCGCCTATGCTGTGGCCCTACGAAATCTTTGTGCTGGAATGGGAGCGGCGAACGCTTCTTCGAGATCTCGACCTTTTGGTGAAACGCGACAGCCGCCTTGATAGGGCAAATTATGTTATGGCAAATGCGGCTACTCGTGGCGGAATTGCGGTTACCGTTGGCACATGTCGGAATAGCAAGATCCAAAAAGAGGCCCAAGCCATTATAAACAAGATGATGAAAGACACTAAGCTAAACGCGCATCTCCCAGCTTGGGCACGAACCGTCTTGCGCGATGGGGATATATTTCTGAATACCATAGCTGAGATGGACCAGAACGGAAGAACCGCGCATATTACACGGATCAAGAACCTTCCGGCTATCACCATGGAACGCTTAGACGATATGACGGATAGTTTTCCTGACATCAAGAAAGCGTTTATGCAGATCGACCCAATTACTCGTCAGGACATTCAACCATTCCCCCTATGGTCGATTAACCATATGCGCTGGAAGTATGAACCAGGCGAACGCTATGGGCGTTCCCAGTACTACAGTGGCCGTGAGATGTGGGCAAAATTGAAGATGACCGAAGAGGATATGGTTGTTCGTCGTAGAACACGGGCCGTGCAACGCCGTGTTCATGTGATCGGGAACAAAGATAATCCTGGTAACGACATTGAGGTCAAAAAGTACCGGGCAGAAAACAGACTGGATGATCCTAAAAATGCTCGGATCACAGCAGATTACTACATCAACGGGCTAGGCGACGTTAAGAACCTTGAAGGTGACGCTCACCTTGACCACATCAAAGACGTGGAATATCTTCTTGAAAATGCCATGATTGGGACCGGTGTACCGTTGCATATCCTTGGTTTTGGCCGTAATGTCAATCGGGACGTTGTCGAGGACCAAAAGAGAACATACAAAGAAGATTGCAAGGGAATCCAAGATCTTCTTGAACACGGTGATCCGGGGAGCTTCAGCGGAATTCGTGCAGTATTTAATATGGCCCTGGCTCTTGGTGGCCTTAACCCTGAGGAAATCCCCATTAATATTGGGTGGGCACAATTAGATGACGATACACTCGCTGAGATGACAGATAACGTCTTGAAACTCAGGGCCGCACAGCCTAAGCCGCTCATAACGCACAAGCTTGGCTTAACCTTGCTAGCTCCGCACCTTGAACTCGACAACGAGCAAGCCATTGAAGATGAGTTGAAGGGTGTCGATAAGGAAATAGCATCCGACAAGGAAGCTCAAGCCGTAGAAGCCCAAAGCGTCAACCCTGAAAAACCTTCATCTACCAACATTGGACAAGCCACACTCAAGACAGCGGGTAAAGCAATGACGGACAGTGTTGCGAAGCAAATAAAGAAAGCGAACCCCCTGCGATCAGACAAAATGGCTAAATACGAATCTAATTTAGCAGGTAAGTTAAAAGATTCTTTTGCGTCAATTGCCCAAAAACTCACCTCAGAGAGGTTCGTCAAGAGTGTCGCCCATCTTACGGGGCAGAGTGCTGTCGCCGGGCAACCTGAAGTTCAGCTGGACGAATTGGTTATTAACGTTGCAAGAATCGATGTCGACCTTCTTCAGAATTATGTCATGGGCCAATTCAATACCGCTTGGAGTTTTGAAGAGAAAGCTCTTAGCAATCAATTCTTTGCGGGGTATTTGCAATCAATCGGTTTAGCTGAAGAAACTGTACACAAGGATGTACGCGAAAGCGTTAGTTTTGATTTAGTAAGTAAAGAAGTTCAAGATATCTTACGCGATCAAATTAAGTATCGTTTAAAAGGAATTCAAGAAACAACGCAAAAAAATCTCATGAACGTGATAAACGATGCTTATACGAATGGCGATGATGTTGCGGGTTATATTTCACGTATGAGAGATGTTATAGAGGTGCCTGAATGGCGACTTAACATGATTGCCCGCACTGAAATGGCCTATGCTTTTAATACTGCAAATTTGAAGTATCAAGCAGAAGCTGGATACACGAGGTTCAGATGGGAAGCGACGATTGATAATCGGACATGTCCTATTTGTGCTGCAAAGGATGGTGAAGTGTTCGACATATCGGATGTTGATGCTCCGCCTGTTCACCCAAATTGTAGATGTATTTTATTACCAGTTGACTAAATTAAATACTTGAGAGGCGGTGGTGCGCATTGTAGACGCACTATTTTTATTACCCAAAAACCTAGAAAGGAGCGATTAGATGGCTACGTTAGACACTAAGGAGCGTGACAAGTTGTCCAAAGATCAATTCGCATTACCGAGTAAACGAATGTTCCCCATAACAGATAAAAGTCACATAACCCTTGGCTGGGACATGGTTGACAGAGCTAAAGGGCTTACGGATGCCGAGCGTAAAACTGCCCGAAAAAACATATTAGCAGCGGCCAAGAAAGCAGGCGTTGATACCTCAGATTGGGATAAGACCGCTATGACAGACGCCATATACGAGCGCCCGGAGGTGCTTCTTGATTCTGCAAATGAGGAACATAAGGATAAGCTCCCGCCGGGTATTATTATGCGCGTTCGTAATAAAGGCACAAGGGCGAATGTGATTAACAATCACCAGAGGATGTATCCAGCCAGTGTGATCACGGATAGCCTTGAGCAAAGCAAAGGTAAATGGGACCCGATTGAATCGCCGCATCCAGCGCATCGAGAAGATTCAAATGGTCAAATTCAGTTTCTAACAAATCTCGATAACCGCGTGGGGCGCATTACTGGAGAGCCTTGGATGGACAGTGACGGATGGGTTTGGTTTGACTCAGACATTTTCGACACAACCAAAGGGCGTAACATTGCGGCCTTGATTCGTGCTAAGGAGCCAGTTGGGGTTAGTTTGCGGAGTATTGGTCGATCCAGTAAAAAAGTTATCAACGACAGCCTGGTATCTGTCTCAAACGCAATGAGTTTAAAAACCTTCGATTACGTTCCAGACCCAGCAACTGAGGGATGTGGGGCAGAACAAATCGTCATGACAGACAGCCAAATGGAGGCCATGCTGGATGGCATGAACTTTAATGACCCTATCTGTCCGCTAGATGGCACCGTACTTACTCCGGTTGATCCAGATAAAGACGATGATGTGGACTTTTGGCAATGCCCGAAATGCAAAAGTCGTTACGACGTCTTTAATGGCATCCAGGTAACAACATCCTCGAATCAAAACCTGTACCGTCGCTACGATTCTCCGAATTATGGCGCGGGTCGATCGGTTCAAGATCCGCCAGGCGGTAATCCAATGACAGATAGCTTAATTGATAATAAGGGGGACGATGAATTGCCAACTCAAGAAGAAATCCAAGCTATGATCGCCAAAGCGAATGAGCCCTATAGGGTTATGCTTGACGCGCAACAACAAGCCCAAGAGATAAAACAAAAACGAGATGAAGCTGTAGTTTTCCTTGATTCTAAATTTGAAGAACTAAAGCCAAAATATACTCCACAGGTTTTAGATGCTATCAAAAAAGCAATGGGGGAACCAAAGTCCAAGGAACAAGCCGAAGTAGTCCTTGATAGCGTCCTTGACATGGCCGGCAGTGTATCGGCTAATGAGTTCCTGCAATCCCTCGGATTCACACCTGGTCACACCGCCGAAGGCCAGCATAGAGTCCAGATAGGTAACGAGCCTAAGCCGTGGCAGCCTCTTGTAGATAGCATGATGCAATCCTTTGATCGCATTGACCAAGAAAAGGGCTTCACTCCTGACCTTGCCCTCCGTAAACATAACCAAGAATTGATTGATAAGATATTAACTAAGTTCGAGCAAAAAGATATCGGGTATCAAGCAATGAAGGATTCAGCGGAGAAGGTCGAAGCACTTATGGATAGTGGGGCGTCAGTTTCCACGGCCCAACTGCTTAATCAGCCATCCATCCAAACCGTAATCTTGATCCAAAAGTTCCAAGACCTCGAAGCTACCCAATTCATGATGACGGACGTCTTTGAAGGATCAGAATGGAGAATTCCTTCTGAATCGTTTGTGAGTAATGAATCAATCGATCCGGCAACAGAACTCTATGATATCGTCGTTGCTGAAAATAGCCCGATTCCGGAACAGGTTATTGACGTTATTTGGGCGTCATTCACTCCCAAGGCTCGCCGCAATGCGATCAGCTTAACCACAGACGTCATTCAGGCAATGGGAACCGGACCATTACGCTATAATGCTCCTGCCCGTGCCATTTACCATATCGGCAAACAGGCTGCGCGTAAGATCGATCTTTACGCTTATTGGGATATGGCGGTTACAGCTGACGAATACAACCCACTTTTAGTTACAAATGAAAGCGTAACTGTTACAGCTGTAAGTAATGGTACTAACGTAGCGTTCCACGGTCAATTACAGATCGGTGGACAAGCTGGCGCAGCTGCTCCTACCTATGGTTCATCCTTTAAATTTGCTGCTGCTGGATCCACTCCGATTACACGACCACGAACTAAGCAAATTATCACCGCCAACGGTTCAGTTCAATCAGTGACAACAAACGCAGTTACTTGTAAAGTTAGTGGCGCCTCCTTAGTGCTTGGTGGTCTTGCTATCAACTTTGAAACGGGCGATATTTATTTTGCTACTGGGTTAGGTATTGTAGTTAGTACAACATTACCCGTAATCAGCTACAGCGCGTCAACGAACTACGATCTGTGGCACTCTACAATGGGTACTGGTTATACGACATTAGAAACTTGGTATAACACCTTGCTCATGCAACTCTCAAGTACAAACGCTATCATGGGATCTTCTCCTCGCTTCAACCCGGCTAACATTGGGCTATGCAGCCTAAATACCTCTACATTTATCCGTAACGCTCAGATGTTTTACAAGCTCGCACAACCACCCGGTGTAACCTTGAACCCGACTAATAACAATTTCGGATCGAGGGACGAAATCAGCCTGAATAAGATCAACGCTCCGTGGATTTTCGGTGACAACCGAATTCTACTCACCCAAAAGAACGCAACTCGTTACGGAATTCAAACGCCTTACAAAATTGAAGGTCCGATCACTAAGCAAGACCCGACAACTGGTTTACTCTTGCCTGTCAAAGCTTGGTATGGGGAAGAGTTCAGCGCCATTGTTACACCACAAGTTATTGACGTAAACGGGAATGTATTGAATCCTGTTAGCCGTACAATCCGCATAGTTTCTTAAGGCTGCCACACGGCGGCCTTTCCTTTTTGGGAAGGAGGTTAAATAGTGACACATCGTATTTTAATAAGCAGTCATAAGAAGCCGATGCTCCACCCAGTTACAGGACAAGTTATACTACCTGGTCAGTCTTATGCCGAGCCAATTGAATCAGACGAATTGGATTTAGTGGACCCTGCCGATCCCGGACTTTTGGTCCAAAGGGTTGCAGATCCGGAAGCAACGAAAAAAGCACGGGCTGCAGCTAAAGCCAATAGATCAGGTGACGAGTGATGACGATCACAGATCTTATCGCCGAGTTTCGGACGCAAATCCGCGATAACGGGAGCGCTCAAGCATTAACCGATGTCGAAGTAACGCAGTTTATTACCGATGGCTTAAGGACTTATTCCAAGTACCGAACACGCAAACGGCCCACGACAATCAATGTCATAGCTGGACAATCAAACTATACCCTGCCGACTGATTTCATAGCGCAGGACTATGAAAGCTTCGATGAAGCCGTTAATCCTCCGCCGTTAATTACGCCGGATAGAGCTATGATGATGTCTCCATTTACACTCATTTCACAAATTCAGATCACAGCGCCGCCAATGTCCCATTATCAGCGGCAAGTTAAATACGACTTTTACCCTAGTGATTTATTGTTGACTATTAGTCCAATCCCGCAGCTATCTTACGTACTGAATTTTGATTATTATGCTTATTACACCGCAGACACTAACGGCTGTACTGTACCCTATTTGGATATCGACAATGCCCTACTCCCCGGCTGTGTCAAGGCTTTGCGCTCAATTGCCACGGATTACAGCGTAAAGTTGCAAATGTATAAGACGGGAAACGATATCGAAATTGACGACAGGACGGTGGCCAAAAACTTACAAGCCCGCGCTACTGAGCTTGAGAAACAATTCGAACGCGATATTATTAAACGTCCTAGTGGAATGACGGGGTGATGGCATGGCATTAGGCGATAATCGTTTTGACGCTCCACGCTTAACACTTGCCCTAAATGATAACGCTGTGCAGGTCACAATGACACCATCAGCAGCCGACGAAGCAGTCCCGAGGGATAAGTTCGGCAAGCCTACTCAAGCCCCTGTCACAACGACTATCAGTATTGTGATTGTTAAAGCTGAGGTGGATATTTCAGCAGTCGTAGCCGGCGGCAAGCCTAAGGAAGTCCTTGAATTTTACACCGCAGTTGGCGCCATTAGTGAAAACGATGAGGTAAATTGGAACGGTCACACATTCCGGACGAGTTCTACGTGGCCGTTTGGCCTTGGTGGACAGCAGCAACTTATGTCTTGCAAAGCAGAGAGGGAGGTGGATATCTAGTGAAACAGGTTACTTTTTCGCAATTAATAACAAAATTTATGGAAGCGCCTGCGAAGATTAACGCTGCAGTTGCCCCGGCCCTTAGGGTATCTGCTGTAGAGGTTCAGAAAACAGCGCAAGCAAAGTTTGGAGAATACCAACCCGAAGTGGGAGAATTCCCGGCCTGGGAACTACTCACGTTGGACACCCTGCATCAAAAAATGGATTTAGCTGGCGGCGGTGCAGACCCGCTTATCGGGCACTATCCCGCAGGTCAGAAGAAAGAGACCTATCCTGTCGCACTTAGGCAATCGATCGCTATCCAGATCGATGAAGCCAATATGTCAGCGGCAGTTGGGACAAATGATCCCGTGGGTGAGTGGCAAGAATTTGGCACGGACCGAGGGATACCACCACGCCCATTCTTGCGCCCGGCTCTCTACGAAAATGGAGATTTTATTAAAAAGGCTTTAAGCGATGCACTAGGAATAGCTCTCTTTTCGACGTAAGGGGGGAATGTAAATGATTCCCAACGATCCAATACTTACCGTAGATCCCTGGGACGATGTATGCACTACGCTCTCAACTCAACTTATGAGCCTGGTACCAACGCTTAAATACGCTCCCCAGGGATGGCCCGACCCTAAATGGTTTGAAGACACCGGAGTAAACTTCCCTAGTGTCTTTTTTGTAAAGGTGTCAGAAAAAGGAACAAATACTACCGGACGGGCTAAAGTTTTTAAAACCGTCACCAATTCTGACGGAACAGGAGCCGTTTATTTTGAGACTAAAAAGATGAAATATCTGCTCCAGCTAAGTGTATTTACGACTTGCCCCCAGCAGCGATTGGATATAGGCTGGGCCATTAAGCAGTATCTAATCAATCAAATACAACTTCCGATCAATGCCGTAAATACGGCGCGTTTTGATTTTAAAGGCGGCGATCGAATACTAGAAGGACGCGATAATTTTTACCGGAGGGATATTACCTTTGAGGTAATAACTCGCGTTCTGGACGGGGTACAGGGCTACAAGGTTACTAGCATTACCCCTACTTACGACATCAGCCCGACAACCACCACGTAGAAAGGACGTGAAACAATGCCAATCGTTTCCAGTACAGCAGGACAAGTCCTGGACGATGTGTATATCATTGAAACCCAAAGCCCCCCGAACATTCAGGGCGTAGTAACAGGTATCGTAAAAATGGTCGGTGATTTTACCAGGGGTATCCCTGGAGCAGTCTACACGATCAGCGACTACAATACGGCAGTACGCAACCTTGGTCCCTCTACACTGTCGGTAAATGGCCCGCTGAATATACAAGCCCTTATCAAGCAGTACGCAGGGGGATTGCAAATCACTCCGGTATTCGGTACCACTGCCACTCCGGCAGAATACACACTGGAAGATGTATCAGCCGGTAAAGTGCTCACTCTTGAGGCGGCACAAGTTCACCCACAAACAGGATTAACCACGGCCATCTTGGGTAGCGATGCCAACAATATGACGGTAACTGTTGCAGTAAGCGGCTCAACTTTTAGCCTAACGATCTACGACCCACGAACAAACACGTCTGAGACCTACACAGGCTTAACGGATTCCACTGCGGTAGCCACGATCAATGCCGCAAGTAAGATCGTCATAGCGTCGTTGCCCACATCTCCAAGCTCACTACTTCCGGTCACTGGTACATTTAGTTTCACGGGCGGCGGCAATGGCACACCTGGAGATAGTGATTTTATCGGGACTACTAACACGGGCCTAATGGCATTAAACGCCATAACGGGCAACATGGTTTTTGTGGCAAACCAGTACAGCCCTGCTGTTAACTCAGCAGTAGCCGTACATGGAAATACTTACGACTGCATACCCTTAACGTGTCTAGCGCCCGGTGCTACAGTAACCGCCACAGTTACGGGGAATGCGAACGTGCAGGATAACATGGCGTACTGTGATGGGTGGCGAACCATGTATGATACGGACACTGGGACAAACCGCAACATTGCACCAACGGCATTGGTTGCAGGTATGGCAGCACAATTAGCGTGGTATAAGTCATGGGGCAATAAATCGATTTACGGAACGCTGGCAGCAGTAACACCTAGAAGCCCGGTGGACCTAGCAACCCTTCAAGCGGTTGGTGTTCTTTGTGTGGCGGACAACATTCCTCGTGGTGGAGTTGGTACGCGTTCCGGCGTAGCCGCAAATGGCGGAGATTTATACGTGCGTCGTTCACGGTATTTCCTCGAAAATTCAGCAGTGTCATCCATGGGCTGGGCTGTCGATGAAATGCAGTCAAGTTCGCCAATGGATTCCCTGCGCAAAGATGTGAAGGGAAGCCTTGATGCTTTCCTTACGCCACTGGCTAATCCATCCGATCCTGCGAATAAGCAAATTGACAGCTTCCTTGTTATTTGTGACACGAGCAACAATACCCCAACGACCGTTGCCGCAGGGTCATTAGTAGTTAATTACAAAGTGCGACTACTTGGGTCAGCCAAACAGATTAGCGTCTTCGCTGACATCAGTACAAGCACTGTTACTACGTCAAGTGTAGCGTCTTAGAAAGGAGAGGATTAGCTTGGGTCAAGATCGTATATTAGGGAGTTCAGTCGTAGTTGACCTGTATTTGCCTACTGGTCCTTTGGTTATTAACGAACTCGATTCTTTTACGTCAGACCGTAAGTCCAGTCAGAAACAATTCCAACCATTAGGCCAAGTCGGTGAGCGGACACAGGACATCCCATGGCACTGGGAACTCTCCTTCACTGGGGCTATTGTTGATACTGGATTTGATGCTTATGTGCAGCAGGTAGAAAGCGCCGGGCAAGCAGGGCAGCAAAATATTCGCGCCGTAGTAAAGGAGACAACAACG
>Ga0326727_10025825_pt1 | contig 10974 bp, 10 predicted proteins | sample MB2enrmetagenome_FD_207643 | JGI IMG/M metagenome (GOLD analysis project Ga0326727, IMG submission 207643) | Lab enriched peat soil microbial communities from McLean, Ithaca, NY, United States - MB29MY | ecosystem: Environmental > Terrestrial > Soil > Wetlands > Peat | place: USA: New York... | reverse complement strand
GCCTGGCGGTTTGCGGGCCTGCTGCTGGACAGATCGTTGTCCGCGGAGAACATGCCACAGATCCCGCCTACCCTGATCCCGTGGTCCCCCAGGATCTTCATGGTCTCTTTTGCGCGATAGCCCAGAGCAGGGCCGTAATGGTTGCCGTGCAGCTCAATGAAGTGGATGCCTGCCGTGGAGAGGCGTGCTGCGGAAGCGGACAACGGCTCGATGCCGAAGCCCCAGTTGCTCCAAGAGAGGTTCAACCTTTGGGACAGGCGCTCAGGATGGTTTTTCTTGAGGTCTATGAACGATTGTCGGATCTTCTCTGATTTCTGCTCGAAGGCCTGGAGCTTCATATCTGTCCCTCCTTAAGGAACCTAGGAACTATTAGGACCAAAGTGCTGAAGGAAAACAAGTGGCTCCCACTTGCTCCTGTTCGTAACGCGTAGGCCTTCCGCAGCCGCCTTTTCGCTGACGAAATACTCGTCTCCTGAAAGCTGGCCGAAACTCAGAACACAAGCGGCTTCTGCCTCATATTCGCCGAACATGCCGAATCGCAGAACGAGAATCCATCCGAAGGCAGCAGCTTCTTTCCCAGCCGCAGTTCTTCCCGGAAGCACAGTCATTTCTTTAGCTGCAAGATATTCGTCTCCATAAACGACCCACCGAACACAGAATCCGTCATCCTTGACCGTGCATGGAAGCGGGGGACAGAGGAGGCGCTTTTTGTAGCGCGTATCGACGTTTTTCTCCCAGTCCACGAGGCTCATGATGTTAGTCAATGTCCTGCTTGCCGGCCCTCTGGGGCATACGGCCCCTTCTGCTCAGTGGAAACATTTTACGCGGAGAGACTAAAACGATCGTCATTTCATGCCAACCTCCTCGTCGATTCTCGAATGATGAGTTCCGGTGAAAACACAGCATCAATCTTTTCGACGTTCTTCCGATCCCGAAGATCCAGCAGGATCTCCACAGTCTTGATTGCCATCTGCTGGATAGGCTGACGAAGAGTCGTCAAGCGCGGATAGCAGTACTGAGTGATCGGGCTATCATCCATTCCGAGGATAGAAATGTCATCAGGGATCCTAACTCCGGACCTGGAGAGCTCGCTCATGGCGCCTATTGCCATGAGATCATTCTGCGCCCAGATCCCCGACACATCGATGCCGGTCTTCATTATATGTCTCGCCGCAGCAACGCCAGAGGCGTACTCGAAGTCCCCTTGGAAGACTTGGGCCTCCGGGAGCGAAATGCCTCTTCGCCCGAGTGAGTCACGGAAGCCCGAGAGCCGTTGTGTGCTGTTCACGCCGCCGCCGGTCAGGCAGAACAATTTACGGTGGCCGAGATCCGCGTAATGTTCGCCCGCCAAAACGCCTGCTTTGTAATCGTCGACCCTGACCTTCTGGACTTGGCCTTCTTCGTGGAAGCAATTCATCAAGACCATGGGAATTCCGCTCCCCTTCATCTTGTTGAACAGTTTGGTGTCGGATATCACGATGATTCCGTCGACCATCCTTCCCAGGAGCCGCCCGATGATCTCATCCTCCGTCTGCCCCTTGCGAACTGCAGTGTTCACCAGGAGCAAGGTGTAGCCCCTGCGTGAAACGGACTCCTCGATACTGCTTATGACGCTGGAGAAGAGCTCGCGGGAAACCTCTTCGATCACGAGAGCGATGAAGGCGCCGCTTTTCTTCTTCATCCCCTTCGCCAATAGATTCGGGACGTAATTCAGTTCCTTGATGGCCTTTTCCACTTTCTGCCTCGTTTGCGGCTCAACGAAGGCGGAGTTCGTCACCACACGAGAAACAGTCGCAACGGAAACCCCCGCCAGCTTTGCTACTTCAACAACCGAAGCCATTGCGACCTCACCTCTATTTGAATGTAAACGTATACGTAAACGTTGTCATAACTTGCTATTGCTGTCAAGAAAACAAATTTTCTTTGTTGAGCGCAGCGACTGTGCGGTGGCGTCACGCCGAGATGGGCTGAACGCTCAAGATGGTCTTTGACGTTTCCTACTGACTGCCGCCTTACCGGGCAGGGTCGATTAGGCAGTGCGGCGTCCGGGAGCCCGCCCCGCTGAGGTCCGTCCAAACCTTGCACACAACGAGGGAGAAAGCGGAGTTGGTATTGTCACCGCCTTGTCGGTACCACGGAATGGAACTATACTGTAGGCAACCAGAGGTTGTATGAAGAGGCTTGTTTTTTTGGCATGCCTTGTAGCTGGAGGGATGTTGGCATGCACCTCCACAAATACCAGTGATTCCTTCCTTCTCAAGAGTCTGGATGATCAGAGCAAATCCAGGGCACTGACGGAGGCCGGAGTTGAAGCGTACGATGTCCATCTCGTGCACCAGGCGGAGTACGACAAGATCGCCGACATCAGGAACTATTTTGTCGTGGCCCTCAAGTACGACTCTACCAACGCCCGGGCCCAACAATACCTTGCCCTGGTGGACGACTACAAGAACGCGCAGCTTCGAGCAAACCTCCGTGTCGCCTCCAAAGCGCTCAAGAACCCCAAACGAACGGATGATGACAACTACGCCATCTTCGTTGCGCTCCAGACCGCCATCAAAATTGACCCGGGAAACGCGGAAGCGCAGAAGATGCTTGCCGACACCGCTTCGGTTCGCTCCGCTCTGGTGAACTCCTACATTGCCAAGGCAAAAGCAGCAACCGACAAGATTGACGCGAAAAGCACGGATTCCGTGATGGAGGCGCAGTACACGGAGGCTTACCAGCAAACAGGCAGAGCGCTGGACGTGGATCCCAAGAGCTCCGACGCTCAAAACCAGCACACCGCGGCTCGCCTCGCGCTTGCCAAACTTGTCGCTCACCGCATCGACAGTGCCCAGAAAGCCATCACGGCGGGCAACTTTCTCGACGCGCGCGGCCAGGTGAACGTACTCAACGATCTGAACAGGCGCGTAGACAACAGCTTCGAGGCCGACGTGCGCCAAGTGTCCTACACGCTAAACTACACGTGGGCGGTGAGCCTGTACAATCGCAAGGACTATACCACTGCGGAAGTCAAGAACGAAGCCGCCCTGGCCGTCATGAAGACCGACGAGGCGCGGGCGTTGCGCAGCAAGCTGGCGGAGAAGACCGCCCAGCCGACGGCGACTCCGGTGTCTTTTGACGCGTCGCTGCAGGACATCGACAACCTGATTGTCGCGGGAGAGCTGGTGGCGGCGCACCGCAAGGTGAACGCCCTGGCTAAGGTCACCAAGGAACCTTCCAACATGCAGCAGCTGGACAGCCGCAATGAAAAGATACTCACCAGCCTGAAGGACCTATACGACAAGGGCGTCGACGCCTACCGCAATGAGGATTTCAAAGCGGCAATCGATCTCCTGCAGACCGTTGTTGCCATCCAGGTAGACTACGAGCAAGCAGCGGACTATCTCGACAAAGCGCGTTCCAAACAGAAACTACTCGAACAATTCTGAGGCTGCGTGTGCGCTCGCGGTGACTGCTCTGGCCGAGCAGCCCCGCTCAAGGAGAGGGAGAGAATGAAGGACAAGTCCAGGCTGGCCAACCATGCAGCGGAAATAGGTTTTGCCATCATCCTGATCGCTTGGTATGTGCTCGCTAACGTCAGCCAAACCTTGGGAGGTTTCAATCCTCTCCAACTCGCTGGATCGCTCTACGGTTCTCCGCCGAGGGAGCCGGGCGGCTGGATAGCGGTCACTGTCGTTATCTGGCTCGTTCCCGTGCTCTGCGTGTGGAAAATCGCGGCGCTCTTCCTCAAGGACCGCGCTCCCCTTCTCGCGGACGCTAGATCGCCCTTTGCCATCCTTATGAACATCGTGTCGAGCGCGCTCGTGGTCGCAATGATCGTGGTCCATATCATCGCCTTCGCCGCCAACGCGCGCTACTTCGAAGCGTTCCATCCCGCCACCTACGCTGTGCTGGCTATTTCCCTTGCCTTCAACGCCTTCTCGATCGTCGCCCTTATCATGAGCATCAGCAAGCGTGACCCGTTCTTCCAGGAGTATCTTACGTTCCGAAGGGGTGGAGAGGCGAGCGATGGGCAGGGAGTGCTGTCGGTCGTCCCGCGCCAGGGAATCCAGAGACGGCTGATCCTCACGTTTGTACCTTTAATCCTGATTGTCATCGTGGTGCTTTCCGTCGTGCTCCTTAGCAACTTCAAAGGCACCATCCAGGACGCGGTATTTGCGAATGCGGAGAGTGTAACGGAAAGTGCGGCCACCCAGGTCAAGGCGAACCCCACCGACCGGATCGCGGTGGATGATTACTTCAACTACGCTGCCAAGAAAAACAGCGCTGCCACGGGCACGGGGTCTTCCTTTCGGTTCAATACGCTTTCTTTTTATCGCAGGGACGTGAAAGCAGGGGACTTCGTGCTGTGGTCCGGTACGGACCTCAGCCGAGTTGGCGAGACGGCGAAGCTGGATTCTCCTCTTACCAGAATGATCTCCCACTACAACGAGCAAAAGGAGGTCTATGAGTTCTTGGCTCCCGTCATGCTAAGCGGTGTGTTCATCGGCTTTGTCACGGTGGATTACGCGCGGGACGTGATCTTCGAGCCATACTTCCGCACCCAGGTGAAGGTTTTCGTTATAGCCGCGCTCTTCATGTATGCGTCGGTCTTCCTGATCTTCCTGTTCGGGCGGAACATCGTTTTCCCTATTCTTTTCCTGAGGATGAGCGTGTACTCCATTTCGGACATGCTCTCGCGTATGATCGAAGGCAAGGAGAGAGTTTCCGCGGGGCTTCTCCAGTACAAGGACCGCGTGACGACCCATGACGAGATCAAGCTTCTTTCCAATGAGGTCAACAAAATGACCACAGTCATCCGCGGAGTCATCCCCTATATTTCCGCCTCCACGCTGAAGTACTCCGAACGGGCGAAGCCGACGACCGAACGAAAGGAGCTGACGTTCCTGTTCACCGACATCCGCGGGTTCACGAGCATTTCGGAGACCATGAACCCGGACAAGGTTGTGGAGATGCTCAACCATTACCTCGACCTTCAGACCTCGGTCATCCACGCCAACAACGGGGAGATCGACAAGTTCGTCGCAGACGAGATCGTGGCGATGTTCGATGGACCAAACAAGGATGTCAACGCCTGCAAGGCTAGCCTCGAGATCCGCAAGGTCATGGCGGCGGAAAAAGAACTCGCCAAGGCACAGGGCAGAGAGGACGTGTCTATCGGGATTGGCATCAATACAGGCCAAGTAGTTTTCGGCAGCATGGGGGCCAAGGAAAGGATGGACTTCACAAGCATCGGGGACACTGTGAACCTTGCTGCGCGCCTGGAAGGCACCAACAAGGAGTACAAGACCAAGACGCTCATTGCCGAGGCAGTCTACGTGAAGGTCAAAGACGCATTCCTCTGCCGTGAGATCGATCTGATGACGGTGAAGGGCAAAACGCAGCCGGTCCGTATCTACGAGGTGCTGCAAGAGTCGAAGGCTGCGACAGAGAAACTCCTAAAGCTTAGGGACAAATTCGAACAATCCCTCGGGCATTACCGCAAGCAAAAGTGGGACCTTGCGGAGAAGGGTTTTGCCGCGCTCGCCAAGGATCTCGGGGACGAAACGAGCGAAGTGTTCCTCGGGCGCATCAAGGATTTTCGGAAAAATCCTCCGGCCAGAGGCTGGGACGGAGTATTCCAATTGAAGACGAAGTAACTGGCCCAATCCCCGGGGAATCCTCTGGGGCTTTTTTCAAGGAACGATGTCCGCAACAGACTCGACGACGCGCGAGGGCTGGTACGGATAGCGCTCGACGTCTTCGCGCCGCGTAACGCCGCTCAAGACGAGCACCGTCTCCATCCCGCTTTCGACTCCAGCCACCATGTCGGTATCCATCCTGTCCCCCACCATCACGGTGTTCTCGGAATGAACCCCCAGGTAATTGAGCGCGGTGCGCATCATGAGCGGGTTTGGCTTGCCTACAAAGAAGGGGCCGATTCCCGTAGCCTTCTCGATGAGCGCGGCCATGGCGCCGCACGCTGGAACCAGGCCCCCGTCCCCCGGGCCGGACGGGTCCGGGTTGGTCGCTATGAAGCGGGCTCCCTTATCAATGAGGCGAATGGCGGTCGTAATCATCTCGAAGTTGTAGGAGTTCGTCTCACCGAGCACTACGTACCAGGGCTCGATGTCCGTGATGATGAATCCAGCTTCGTGGAGGGGGTCCGTAAGCCCGCTCTCTCCGATGACGAAAACCTTGCCGTTGCTTTTCTGCGATTTAAGGAAACTCACCGTCGCCATGGCAGAGGTGAAAATGCACCTCGGCTCCAAGGCGAGACCTACGCTGTTCAGGCGATACGCCAGGTCGGCTTGCGTATACTTAGGATTGTTAGTGAGAACGAGATGTCTTGCGCCACGGGCGGAAAGCCGCCTGAGAAACTCACCCGCTCCCGCGATGGGGTGAGCGCCGCGCACCAGAACGCCGTCCATGTCTATGAGGTAGCTCTTTGGTTCTGCCATGGCGAGTGCATCATAGGTGATACTCATCGGAGCCCGCAAGGCGTATATTGTGGTCTACAAAAGCAAGGAGGCATCCGCGAATGTGCAGTCCTGAGGCGATTCTTTTCGACCTCTGGGGGACACTCATCGATTCGGTATCGTTTGATCCCCAACTTGGCAACGCAGTGCTTCTGGCGAGGTCGGAGAATCCGCGTGGTGCGACGCTGGCGGACGTCCAAGACTTGGGCGGCAGGCTCGTGAAGGCCACCATACCGCGTGAAGAGGAATCCGCCCTCGAGTTCACGCAGGGCTCCTTGTTTCGGATCCTTTCCGATTCCTTTGGGCTGCACTATCGCATACCGTTGCCTGACTTGGAGTGGGAGTTTTGGGACGCCTCCTTGAAAATCAAGCTGCGCCTCGGCGCAGTGGAAATGCTGGACGACCTCCGCTTGCGCGGCATCAGGAGTTGCGTCATTTCCAATTCTTCCTTTGGCGCTTCCACAATCGAAAGAGAGCTTGAACGCCAGGGCATTGCGAAGCATTTCGAGTTTGTCATTTCCAGCGCCGATTACGGGATCAGGAAGCCCGACGCGCTCATCTTCGAGGCCGCACTTCGAAGGATGGGGGTATCCGCGGGGAGAAGCTGGTTCATCGGAGACAACATCGGCTACGATATTATCGGCGGTCAGCGGGCAGGGCTTTTTCCTGTTGCGTACAACGCGCATGCGCCGGTGCCCACCAGCGTGACGGAGTATGCCGCAATACAGCATTGGCGCGAGCTGGCGGGACTATTGAAAATGGTGCGAGACCAGGTTGCTCCATATTCAGTCCCTGACGGGCGAAAAGCGCCTGCTTAATTGAAGAGTCCCAGCCCTATTTGACGAGCGCATTTTCCCGAGCTATCCTTTTGTTGAGAGCTAACAAGAGAGCAGCCGTTGCTCTCTGACTCTGTGCGCTGTGGAGGACATGATGCAATACACCGACGACCCTGGGGGTAGGTTGACCTAGCGCACGGGGGATGCCCTGGTCCATCTCCCGTACGGTTTTGAGCGCCGTGGGAGGTGGAGCATGAGAAAAATCAAGACATACCTCGATGTCTTTGTCCTGAGCGGATTCATCAGCAGTTTCTTCTACGGGTTGCTCAACCCGCTGTACGTTTGCGTCATACTTGCACGCCTGGACCCCAGCGTCGTTGCCGTCGGGTCCTTCATGTCCTCGGGATTCCCCGTGCTGATCGGCATCGTGCTGGGAAACCGCCGCCTGTTCCAACGGATGTACGCAGTGCTTCCGTGGATCATGGTGGTCGAGCTCGTCGCCGGCTGCGCTGCCGCGTTTGTGGCGGCCTTCGATCTTACTGTCTATTACCTCGCTTCGATGGCGATCATCGGGGTGTTCTCCACGTCTGTGGTGTTTCTCCTGCAGAAGATCAAGGAGAAGAGGTTCCGGTCCAGCAGGGCAAGCTTCGACCGGCGCTATGCTATGGCGGACGCCTTGGGGTCGGGGGCGGGCGCGGGGGTGAGCATTGTTGCCGTCTCCGTACTCAGACACCCGCTTCAGATCGCCGTCGTCGGAGCGCTTCAGACAGCAATCGTTTATGGTCTTTTCCTCCTCATGTACCGTCGGGTCCCGTGTCCGCGCAAGCGCCGGGCCGACGAGGAGCCGCACCCATGGCAGGAAACGCGATCCGTTGAGGCAGCGCTTTTCGCTGCCTGAGGCCGGGGCCGCGCTCAACGCGCGCGCCCGAGAGACTCCCGGGACTTGACAGCTCTCCGCCGCGCCGATATCAGTAGTGCAACCGCGCCCCTGAAGCGCGGCGGAAGGAGCACTCCATGCCAGACCCGTCAGTCCCTGTCCCTGCCTCCGAGAAGGCCACGCCCTCGGACTTCATCCGCGACTTCGTCGAAGAGGACCTGAAGAGCGGACGGTTCACCAGGGTTCAGACGAGGTTCCCCCCGGAGCCCAACGGCTACCTCCACATCGGCCATGCCAAGGCCGTGTGCATTTCCTTCGGCATCGCCCAGCAGTTCGGCGGAAAGTGCAACCTGCGCTTCGACGACACCAACCCGACCAAGGAGGAGCAGGAGTACGTCGACGCAATCAAACAGGACGTGAAGTGGATGGGCTTCGATTGGGAGAACAGGGAGTTCTACGCTTCTGACTATTTCGAGCAGCTGTACCAGTGGGCCGAGCAACTTATCCAGGCCGGCAAGGCGTACGTGGACGACCTGGACGAACAGGCCATTCGCGAATACCGGGGCACCGACGTCGGGGACAAAGGACCGATCACCGTCACGCCTCCCGGCCGGGACAGCCCGTTTCGAAATCGCGCGACGAAGGAGAGCCTCGATCTCTTTCGCCGCATGAGAGCCGGGGAGTTTCCGGATGGGGCGCGCACGCTACGGGCCAAGATCGACATGGCTCATCCCAATTTGCACATGCGCGATCCGGTGATGTACCGAATCCGCCACGCCTCGCACCACAGGACCGGGGATGCGTGGTGCATTTACCCCATGTACGACTTCCAGCATCCACTCTCGGACTCCATCGAAGGCGTGACGCATTCCCTATGCAGCCTCGAATACGAGATCCACAGGCCGCTGTACGATTGGTTCCTCGAGCAGTTGAGCATCTTTCACAGCCGCCAGATCGAGTTTGCCCGCCTGAACCTCACGCACACCGTACTGAGTAAGCGCTGGCTGTTGGCGCTCGTGAAGGAAGGCCGGGTCAGCGGTTGGGATGATCCGCGTATGCCCACCATCGTCGGGCTGCGACGGCGGGGATACACCCCCGAGGCGCTGCGGGACTTCGCCTCACGTATCGGCGTCTCCAAGGCGGACAGCACGGTGGACATCGCGTTGCTCGAGCATTGCCTTCGCGAGGACCTCAACAAGAAATGCACGCGTGCTATGGCCGTGCTCAGGCCGCTAAAGCTCGTGATCGAGAACTGGCCGGCGGGAAAGACCGAGGAGTTGGAAGCCGTCAACAACCCCGAGGACCCCACGGCGGGGACACGGACCGTGCCGTTCTCAGGGGAGCTGTTCATTGAGCAGGACGATTTTCGGGAAGTGCCGCCGCCGAAGTACTACAGGCTCTCCCCCGGACAACAGGTGCGGCTGCGCTACGGCTACATCGTGACCTGCACGGGAGTGAAGAAGAACCCGACCACGGGCGTCGTGGAGGAGGTCAGGTGCACGCATGACCCTTCTACGCGGGGGGGCAACGCGCCAGACAATCGCAAGGTGAAAGCCACCATCCACTGGGTTTCAGCGGTGCATGCACTGAGCGCTGAAGCCAGGCTCTACGATCATCTTTTTCCCGCCGAGTTTCCGCAGGTAGTTCCCGCCGGCATGGATTGGAAAGAAACAATCAATCCGGCCTCCCTTGAGGTAGTCCAGGGCATCCGCGTGGAACCGGGGTTGCGCCGCGCACGCGCCGGGGACAAGTTCCAATTCGAGAGACTTGGCTACTTCTGTGTGGATCCGGACACGACCAGGGATAAGCTCATTTTCAATCGGACGGTTTCTCTCAAGGATACATGGGCAAGGATAGAGAAGCGCACTTCACAAGGGTGAGGGAGGAAAACGGAGGCGCAGCCGCGCTGCCGCCTCCACGCGCTCAGGAAGTCTGTCCCGACTCCTCGCCCCCGCTAGGGGGTTGCGTTTGCAGGTTATCCTGAGGTGCTGCAGGCGCGGCCTGGTCAGCCGGGTGATCTGCCTGGATTGACCCCTCAGGAACCGTCCCTTCCTGTTCTTCGGGGCCCTTTTCTCCTTCGTGCTTCTTGTTGAAGCGGCGCTGCCTTTTTTCTTCCTGCTTCTTCAGGCGGGCAAGCTCTTTACGTCGTTTTTCACTTTGATATGGCGATCTTCCCACGTGGTCCTCCCTTCTCCATGCCGTGCCGCCCGGGAGGCAAGGCACAGACGAATGATTCTCTGCAAGAGGCCGAGCAACGAGGGAAACCGCCGGTGAATGCCCGGCGGTCTCCCCGAGATCGCCTAATAGTAGCGGCTGCGGCTTCCTCCGCCTCCTCCGCCGCTCCTGTTGTTGTCACGGGGCTTGTCGTTGGCCTCGTTGACCTTCAGCTGGCGGCCATCCACTTCCTTGCCGTTCAGCGCAGCCATGGCGGAGCGCGCAGCATCTTCGGACGCCATCTCCACGAAGCCGAAGCCCTTGGCTCGCCCGGTGTACCTGTCCGTGATCACGTTGACAGACACGACCTCACCATATTGGGCGAAGAGCTGCCGCAGCGTGTCTTCGCTGGTGTTATAGTTCATGTTGCCGACATAGATCTTTTTTGCCATGTCGAACCCCCTTTTGCTGCGGGGGCTCTCTCCCCCGCCGTTCCAATGCCCCGGAGCCTGCCAACGACAGGCTCAATGCGCTCCTTCCAACGGTGCGGGCCTTCGCGCTGCATGACTGTCACGGCTCTTTGAAACGGGGGAGAAAGGATTGATTCGGTGGTTAACGAATTCTCTATGAGGAAGTAATTCGATCACTCGAGCTTCTTCCGGATCCACCCCTGGGCGGCACACGCGGCGCTAGTTGCTATCCG
>Ga0326727_10025822_pt1 | contig 10975 bp, 8 predicted proteins | sample MB2enrmetagenome_FD_207643 | JGI IMG/M metagenome (GOLD analysis project Ga0326727, IMG submission 207643) | Lab enriched peat soil microbial communities from McLean, Ithaca, NY, United States - MB29MY | ecosystem: Environmental > Terrestrial > Soil > Wetlands > Peat | place: USA: New York... | reverse complement strand
CAGCTGACGGCTGGCTGTGCAATCTAGTTAAAACTTATGATGCATTCGGAGTGGCAGGCGTCCTTGGACCGGTGAAGCCGTTCTTCCAGAACAAACCGCCTGATTGGGCCGTGAAGGGGAGGTTCTTTGAGCGTCCTTCTCACACCACCGGATTCAAGATCGGCTGGAGTGAGGCTCGTACGGGTAATGTCCTGTTCGCTCGGTCAATACTGAATGGTCTCGAGGCCCCTTTCAGTTCTGAATTCAGCACCGCGGGAGAAGACGTGGACTTCTTTCGGCGCATGTCTGAAAATAATTGCACGTTTATCTGGTGTGACGAAGCGGTCGTCTATGAGATTCTCCCGCCATCACGCTGCACGCGTACTTACCTATTAAGACGGGCGCTACTGCGTGGAAGCAACTTTCGAAAACATCCCACGAACCGCATAAGGAATGGCGTGAAATCCTTGATCGCTGTTCCATGTTATACCCTGGCCCTGCCTATTCTTGCTCTATTTGGGCAAGCTGTATTTCTCAGGTACTTGATTAGACTGTGCGACCACGCCAGTCGGCTTCTGGGGTTTTTAGGGGTGAAGCTGATGACCCAACGGCAAATGTGAATCGCAAACCCTGACTCTGATCAAAAGGGAAATGCACCGTTGCAAAAAGCACAGCAGAGTCGCCGGTATAGCGAGTAAATCAAGGGCACACATCATTCTGTGGTGCGTAAGCAGTAACCAAAAGCAGCCCACTCATTGAATACTCAAAGTGCTACTTACTTTTATCACACTAGACAATCTATCGTTACACGTCGCTAGATACTTCTCCTGGGGACAAAAAAACAATGAAAGTGTGTGGTAAAGGCCTCAAAATAACAGGGAAACTGCTTCGTATTGCCCGACTTGAAGGGGAGGGCTACGACTTTTTAGCGCAAGATCCAGAACAAATTATAGACGCCTTACGAAAGTCCAAAACCAGAATTGATTTATTCACGTTTATCCAAAAGGTGAGCGAAACCAGCCCCCTATATCAGTACCCTATGGAGTGGGATAACTATGCCGCAGTGGAGATATCGACTTTTGATCATTGGTGGAATCAACAGATAGGTTTTAAAGCCAGAAATAAAGCCAAACAGGCACAAAAGAAAGGTGTAGTGATTCGGGAGGTGCCTTTTAGTGATGAACTTGTTCAAGGAATATGGGGAGTGTATAACGAGCACCCGGTTCGTCAGGGACGTTACTTCACACATTATGGTAAGGATATAAAAACGGTTTATAGTGAGGAAGCAACCTACCTTGAGCGCAGCATATTTGTCGGAGCTTATATTGATAATGAGTTGATTGGATTCATAAAGCTTGTCGCGGACGAGACCAACACTCAGGCGGGACTCATGAATATCCTGTCTATGATCAAACATAGAGACAAAGCCCCGACAAATGCACTAGTCGCTGAAGCTATCAAGTTATGTGCCGAACGCAATATTAGGTACCTAGTATATTCACGATATGCTTATGGGAGCAAAGAGCAAAGTACTATCAGCGACTTCAAAGAACGCAACGGGATGCATCGAATTGATGTGCCACGCTATTACATTCCTTTGACTGCAGTTGGCAGGGTTGCGCTGCAACTTGGACTACATAAGCCGCTAACGGGTCATGTGCCTGCATCGTTACTAAGCAAGGTTAGGGAATTCCGGGCCGCATGGTATGAACGCAAATATCGGTCCGCTGCAGAGCGTTCTTAGCTGAGACGGACAATGCCTGGAATTGTTTGCATAATCACTAAAATGCCGCGTGAGTGGGCTGAGTCTCGCCTAAATATTATGGTGAGGGCTATCTGCCATGAGCCTAGCTATAGAACGGGTACGTTAATTGATGAGTCCATGGGCATATATGTCGGATGGGTTGAGCGGGAAGGCTCCTTCTCCGACGGAATGCCTTTACAAAACGAACAGGGAGATATATCACTCATATTTTCCGGTGAGGAATATCCCGACCCAGAGATAGCTCTGAGACTCAAGCATAGTGGGCATACGGTTGATCTGGAAAGGGCATCATACCTAGTTCAAATCTACGAGGATGATCCAACCACTTATCCAAGAGATCTCAATGGATTATTTCACGGACTTGTCGTAGATCGTAAGCGCGGAATAGTTACGCTATTCAATGATCGTTACGGAATGCATCGTCTGTACTATCACGAATCCAAGAACGCCATATATTTCGCTGGAGAAGCAAAAGCAATACTAGCGGTATGCCCAGAATTGAGGTCAGTGGATGAAAAGGGGTTGGGCGAGTACGTAGCCTGCGGATGCGTACTAGAAGATCGCACACTGTTTCGAGACATTCACGTGCTACCGCCCGTCTCGGCATGGACTTATCGAAACGGAGCCATAGAGAGAAAAAACAAATACTTTGATGCCCAGGAGTGGGAGAACCAGGGGCAGCTGGGGGCGGAGGACTATTATAAGGAACTGCGGCATGTGTTTTCTCGCAACCTCCCACGTTACTTCAGTGGCCGTGGGCCCATTGGCATGTCTCTTACCGGCGGGCTAGATACGCGCGCAATTATGGCATGGTGCGATGCGCCACCCCGCTCGCTCCGCTGTTATACGTTTGGCGGGATGTTTCGAGAGTGCAGGGATGTTAAGCTTGCACGGCGTGTAGCTCAAATATGCCGGCAGCCATACGAAATAATTCCAGTAGCAGAGGAGTTTCTCTCGAACTTCTCTCATTATGCCGAACGGACGGTATTATTGACTGATGGCTGCTGCGACGTGAGCCATTCTCCAGATTTATATGTGAACAAGCTAGCGGCGCGCATAGCTCCAGTCCGGGTTACCGGGAATTACGGTGACGAGGTGCTGGTGCAACGTCGGGTATTTCAACCGAAAGTGCCCACGTCAGGTGTCTTCAGCGAAGAGTTAATGACTCACGCGAACTTGGCTAAACACACCTTCGCCGACCTGGATGGAGGGAATGTACTCTCGTTTGCAGTATTCCGACAGGCACCATGGCATCACTATGGATTGCTAGCGCTCGAGCAGACGCAGCTCTCAATGCGAAGCCCTTATCTTGACAATGATCTTGTACGGACTGCGTTTCGTGCACCAAAGTTAGGATCGGTAAATAATGTCCGAGAGCGTTTAATCACTGACGGCAATCCGTTGTTAGGAAAATTCCGGACGGACCTAGGTTATGGCGGGAACTCTAATGGACTGCTCGGGGCTGTCTCGCGGAGGTTTCACCTCCTTACTATGAAGGCAGAGTATGCTTATGATGTAGGCATGCCGCAGTGGGTTTCTCGTATAGACCACCATTTGGCTCCGTTACATCTGGAACGTCTCTTCCTCGGCAGACATAAGTTTTATCATTTTAGGATTTGGTACCGTGACGTCGTCTCTGTCTATGTTAAGGAGATGCTGCTAGACTCAAGGACTCTGTCTCGGCCGTACCTCAAACCAAATATGGTTCAAACAATAGTGCGGGAGCACATCGCGGGACGGCGCAACTACACACGTGAAATTCATCAGATTCTAACGTTGGAACTTATTCACCGTCTTTTTGTGGACACACAATTAAATTAACTCTTCTTTTCGCGTTTCCTCGCGAAGGACAGAATACGCCTTCTACGTATCCAGTGTTGTCAGCTAACAGGATCAGGTAGTCATTGCCAGCAGAATTCAAGTACAGGAACTGAGTATGTCGCTATCGATTGACACATCATTTAACCTCGATAAGAGCGTCGGCTCTAACACCGCCTGGTCAGTAAAGCCAATGCGTATTCCTGCTCTTGATTTTACAAAAGGGGCACTTGTGCTAATCATGGTGCTCTACCACTGGATGAACTACTTTATAGTTATAGATGGCTCCGTATATAAATATTTAAGATTTCTTACTCCGTCATTCATATTCATCACGGGTTTTCTGATATCACAAACATATCTCTCCAAGTATGAAACGTTGGGATTGCAGGTTCCAAAAAGAATGGCAATGCGAGGGCTGAAGCTCCTGCTGATTGCTTTCTGCCTCAACATGACAATTCTCGGACGAATTAGCCCGTTCGAATCAAGAGTTAGTAACCGGTCCATATCAAACTTTGCAGCGGCCTTCTTTGCAGGTACAGCTCCGATCGCATTTTCTGTATTGGTTCCAATTGCTTACCTACTTATCTTATCAGCATGTCTACTTATCATCTCTCGATATTACAAATATGTTTACCATGTGGTGTCGTTGTCTGTTGTTGCGTCCGCAATGTTCTGTGAGTGGAAGGGAATTCAATGCGGATATCTGCAAATTGTCAGCATTGGCTTGCTGGCGATAACCATTGGATATATACCAATCGACCGAATTAACCGATATGTGAGGCATTACCGACTTATCTTGATGGCATATATGGCATACTTATTTGCAATCACCTTGTAGAATGACATTTATCCTCTGCAATCGTAGGTGTATGCCTAAGTGTTGCAATCATCTACTTAGTTGGAATGAAGAGCCGGGAGTCAAGCCAGCTGCGGTACGTCACTATTCTGCTTGGACAGTACTCATTGTACGCATATATAGGCCAGATATTAATTCTTCAAGTTCTCCGGCGCTGCCTGCGTCCTTTTGGCGCCAGCCTGGGAATCTCGAGCTTTGCATTAATGGCCTGCGTTGCCTGTACGATCTTGAGTGTAAAGGTACTAGTCAATGTCAGGGTGAAGATGCCCTGGATGAATAAGTTGTACGTTGCCGTATTTAACTGATTGAATCGAATGGGCATCACGACTATCTTGTGTATTTTGATATTTCATTAAAGGCATCATCGGTAAATGATTCCCCTCATAGGCACGCTCATAATTGGCATTCTGATTTACACGCTCATTCGGCTTGACCGAAATGAACGGTTGTCTTACGCCATCTGGGTCCCTTGGGCGTGGTTGATGATTGCCAGTTCCCGGCCTATCAGTGCATGGTTAACATTCAGCGCGCCGGTGTACGCAGGCGACCAGTATATTGATGGAAGTCCGCTTGATCGTAATATATTGACACTTTTGCTGATTATGGGACTCATTGCGTTATCTAGGCGGACTCGGCAAGTTCGAGCGATCTTAGCGGCCAATCCGGCGATCATCATATTCTTTGTTTATTGCTTAATAAGCCTTTTATGGTCGGAGTATCCATTCGTGGTGTTTAAGAGATGGATACGATCAGTGGCTGACATTGTGGTGATCATTCTAATTATTACTGAACCTAATACAGTAAACGCGCTCACATGGGTTCTAAAGCGCGTTGGGTATATCATGATTCCGCTATCTATCCTTTTTATCCGGTTCTATCCATCTCTTGGGCGTGCTTACTCTCGCGGAGGAGTTCAAGAGTGGACCGGCGTGGGTACCGACAAAAACGCTCTTGGAATGATCTGCATGCTTTTTGGCGTGACATTATTGTGGCGCGGGATTTCAGTTTACAGGGAGCCCCCGACGGACAAGCGTAAGAGGGAACTCGTTGCCATAAGTATAGTATTTGCGATGATACTGTATTTAATATCGGTTGTGAATTCCCAGACTGCATTGGCGTGTTTTGTGATGGCTGACCTGTTAATCATCGTGACATATATTGGCCCGGCGTTTCGAAGACCAGCATTCGTGAGTTGCTTAGTTGGTGCGATGTTGGCAGTTTCATTTTGCGTGCTGTTTTTAGGTATCGGGGGAGGGGCTCTGTCAACTCTGGGAAGGGACTCGAGCCTGACGGGCCGAACCGTTGTCTGGCAGACAATACTTCCTTATGCAAAAAACCCATGGTTGGGGGCTGGATACGAGAATTTCTGGATAGGAGACCGGATGCGACTATTCGATCGCCTGCTGGGAGGGCTGAATCAGGCGCACAACGGTTATATTGAAATTTATCTAAATTTAGGGTGGATCGGTATAGTGTTGCTAGGTGTAATTATTGTTTCGGGATATCGGAACATTCTGAAAGGACTGCATAGCAGCCCGGAGCCTAACAGGCTGAAGTTAGCGTTTTTCTTAATATGCTTGGTCTACAACTTTACCGAAGCAACGTTTAAGATGAACTGCCTTGTTTGGATCACCTTCCTTTGGGCTGTTATGGCTATTCCTGAACACCGTTTAGGTCTTCAAGAGTCCACTTTAGAATTCAACGGTCGACAACAGCATCGAGTTGATAGCAACCGTGAATTATCAAGATGGAGACCGAAACTGCAGAAAGATCAAGCGTTACTCACCCCGAAGTCAAATAGCGCGTTTACCTTATGATTAGCTTAAGCACCAAAGAATAATCTCACTAACTATATGTTATTCAACTCGCTCGAATTCGCAATCTTCTTCCCGGTTGTAGTCGCCATCTACTTTTTCTTGCCACAACGGCAGAGAGTGCGCTGGCTGCTGGCCGCCAGTTGCTTCTTCTACATGGCGTTTATACCGGTGTATATATTGATATTGCTCGTCACTATTCTCATTGACTACTTTGCGGGCATGTGGATCGAGAGAGTCGAGGGGCGGAGAAGGACTCAACTGCTGTGGTTGAGCATTCTTTCCACTTGTACGGTGCTGTTTATATTCAAGTACTTGGGCTTTTTCACTATCAGCTTTGAAGGGCTGGCGGGACTCTTTGGATGGCATTTACCGCATACAGTTGTAGCAATAATCTTACCCATCGGGCTCTCTTTTCATACTTTCCAAAGCTTGAGCTATGTGGTGGAGGTATACCGCGGAAACCAGAAAGCGGAGCGGAATTTTATTGTTTATGCCACATACGTAATGTTCTTTCCTCAGTTGGTGGCTGGCCCGATCGAGCGTCCACAACACCTACTGCATCAGTTCAGGGAATATCATGAGTTTAACTATGCCGGTGTCATTTCAGGACTTAAACGGATGGCATGGGGCTTTTTTAAAAAGCTTGTTGTAGCTGACCGTTTGGCGCTATATGTTAACGATGTTTATGGGGCACCACGAAGTCATAACGGATTGCAACTTACCCTCGCCACGTTTTTCTTTGCTTACCAAATCTATTGCGATTTTTCCGGCTATTCAGATATCGCACTTGGCACAGCACAGGTTCTCGGTTTTCGACTGATGGAGAACTTCAGGACGCCGTATTATTCATTGTCGATATCAGAATTCTGGCATCGATGGCATATATCGCTATCGACATGGTTCAAAGATTATGTCTACCTGCCGCTTGGAGGTAGCCGGGTAAATGGACGGCGACACGTAATAAATCTACTGATCACATTCGGAATCAGCGGCCTTTGGCACGGGGCAAACTGGACTTATGTATGCTGGGGTCTCCTGAACGGGGTGTATCTCGTCGCGGGGTCGTTTACTAAACATTGGCGGAACCGTATCTTTAGCGCAGTCGGTATAGGAGAGCAAACCATAGTCCGAAAAGCAATCATGATGACGAGCACATTTTTATTGACGTGTTTGGCGTGGATCGTTTTCCGTGCAAAGAACTTGGGAGATGTGGCATATATCGTAACGCACCTCAGTCGAGGCTGGAATATTCATGAGATTAAGACTACACAATTCATGCTTAGGCAATTGCCGGTTGCCGTAGCGGCAATAATCGCGTTGGAAATCGGTCAACTCCTATGGGATCGTCTGGCCATTTCTTCTGGGCTTGGCAGATTGTCACTTCCATTGCGGTGGGGCGCCTATGCGACTTTTGTCATTATCGTGATAATGTTCGGTGTTTATCAGAAGGCACAATTCATCTACTTCCAATTCTAGGACGGCTTCGAATGCGTTACGAAGATTCCTTTGCTGATAATACAGGGAGACGTACTGAAACCGGTATCGTTGAGTCAACCCAGGGTCAATGGGAGGAGCGATCGACTGACATGAGGGAGGAAAGCGAAAAGGAAAAGGCACGGAGGGCCATGGATGGGGTCAGACGAATTAGCTGCTTCTTCATCCTGATTGCACTACTAGTGTGCGTACTGAACGTGATGATCACCATAGGTCTGCGGCATGTGAAAACAGGGCAGTATGGAGTCTCGAACCGGATCATGCAGGGAAGGGTGAACGCACAGATCGTAATAACTGGTTCATCTAGAGCTTTATCACACTATGACCCTCGCATCATTGAACTGCAAACCGGTCGCAGTGCCTTCAATTTGGGCCGAAATGGATCGCAGAGTGATATGCAGCTTGCGGTTCTGAGAGCTTATCTCGAACATAACCAGAAGCCAGAAATGGTGATACACAATCTGGATAGCTTCTCATTTGAAGCCACGCGCCAGGTATACGACCCAGCCCAGTATGTGCCGTATCTCTATGACGAGGAGCTATATAAGCCGCTGCGACAGTTCGATCATAATATCTGGAGGAGTCGCTACCTGCCGCTATATGGGTACGTGGTCACTGATATGAATTTTTCATGGGTCTTGGGTCTGGGAGCACTTACAGGATGGTCGCCACGCGAAGAGTACTTTGAGGGATTTAACCCTCGGACGAAGAAGTGGACAGATGAATTCCAAAGCTTCAAGAGCGCTAACCCAAAGGGAGTATATTGGCCGCTAGATCCAGAGGGCGAACGATCAGTGGAAAACTTAATCCGTTTATGTAAAGAACGGAATATTCAACTTATATTTGTATACTCTCCCGAATATGCGGAGATGCAGAAACTGACAATGAATCGCGTCGAAGTATTCACGCGGTTTCATGAACTGGCAAAACGTTATAAATTTCCTTTTTGGGATTATAGTGATTGGACCTATGCGAGAAACACTCAGTACTTCCAGAATTCCCAACACCTGAATGCCGAGGGAGCGGATGTTTTTTCGAAAGATCTGGCGAAGCGCTTGAACGGATATTTCTCAGCCCAATCTCAGCCTCCGGCAATCGCGCAGCCAGAACTTGTCATGTCCGGGGCTCAGACTGCGAACCAGGAGGGGCGGAATGGTGTATTGAGCTTCGCAGATATATCTACTATCCAGAGGCTTATCTCAGGGGTACTAAAACGGTGGGCCAAATTCTCGATACCAGATGGAATCATCGCCTGCAATCCCCGCCCAATAGGGAGCGGCCAACCGTAACTGGACCATTGGCCAGGGGCGGGTTATGCTTAGTCATGTACGGTGCCATAGCACTCATTTATGCTGAAAAGAAGCAGAGTGCGTACTGGTAATGTCCGTGGGGCAGCGCTCCGAATTTGAGTGCCATGCAAATGGATCTTTTATCTCTAGGCTGAGGTAACTCTTAGGCGGAGATGCCGAGAATTCCGGGGTCGACAGCTCGTCTGTGAGAAATGTGTATTTATTAGGAGTTGGACGATGATGATTCGACGGATAGCTTGGCTTGCGGTAATGACCTTGATGGCATGTTTGATTCCTGTATATGCGCAATATTCCACAGTCTCATGCCAGCACGGAGAGACTGGCACCTGCCGGCAGGCAACAAGCTGCAGTCAGACGAATGTGCAGGCGGCGATTACTGCTTCGGCATCTGGCACAAGCGGCTATGTCAGCCCCACCAGCTTCAATGGTGATGGTGTGTACATCCCGGCTGGCTCCTGCTCGTGGACGAGTTCCGTTTCTTGGTCCAACAAAAATATCAATGTCATCGGCGCGGGCGCAACTTCCACAGTCATCACGCCTACCGGAGATGCATTTGATGTGGCCATTTCCGGATCGTGGACTTCGCTCAATTCCACGGCTGCGGCATTCCGAATCTCAGGGATCGGCTTTACAGGCAGTCCATCGGGAAGCACGATCAATATAAACGGTACGAGCGTTAGCGGCCCTTCCGGGTTCTTTCGGGTGGACAACATCACTGTGAACTACACTGCCACGGGTAACATAGTTTATGTTCAGGGGCCCGTATGGGGACTCCTTGACCACTGGAATGTAACTTGGGCGGGAAAGAATTTCCTTGAACAGGCCGATTATCTGAGTACTGAATGTGTGGTCAGTCCAGGAAACACCTTAGTTTATTTAGGTGAATATAGCGGACGCACCCTTCCCATCGCGCTAGGTACTGAGAACGCTGTATACGTAGAAGCGTCCACGTTCACCTTTGTAGGGGCCGCGTATACGGCTGCGATTACAGACTCAGAATCTGGCGGGCAGAGGATGGTCTTCCGCTATAATTCAGTGACCGGTGCGACCGACCACTATGCGCACTGGTCCAGAGGCGGTAACGGTGGCTATTGTTACAACGGTCAGTGGGACGGACACAAATACGAGATTTACAACAATACCTACAACGGCCAGTCCTCGTCGGGCTATCCCATGCGCTTCGGCTCGGGCACAGGTGTCATTTTCAATAACACAATCACCGGGTATTCGGACCCAACCGTTCACGTTGATGAAACACGTGGGTGCGGCGGTGAGTCCACTAACGCGACGATGAATAGCTGCGACGGCACACAGGCAGTGGACGGGAACGCGGGAGATACGAATGCTCCCGGCTGGCCGTGCGCTGGACAGATTGGAACAGCTTGTATTGCGGGTAACTGTACGCGCACCACGATGAATAGTGTTCCGCTGCTGGTGTGGAATAACGGAGCGCAGTCCGGATGCTCTTCTGGTGGCTCCTGCACCAATTCGGTTACGGTGAACATTGACGGGCCGATGGGAAGCAGTAACAGCTGCAACCGCACCATGACTAACTACATTAAGGCGACGGCGCACAGCGTTGCAGGTTCGCTGAATGGTGCAATCGATTATTGCCAAGGTTCGACGATGCCCACAACCTGCGGTATCTATACCAACAGCTATGCGGCATACACCTATCCGCACCCGCTGCAGGGGGGAGGGGCGCCGCCGCCGGTGCCTACTGGCCTCACCACTGTCACGAATCCCTAATAGTTAATAGCCGGGGACATCAAAGGGGCCTGCTCTCTCAAGTAGCGGTTCACCAGCTCCATCAGCTCCGATCTATCCTTAGATAGGTAGGCATGTCATCCAGCTCGCCTGAAATTGAATTCACGCCTACCTCTCAGCAGTCCCCGGCCCCTTCTGGGGCCGAGACACTTGAGAAGCAAGAGCA
>Ga0326727_10025821_pt1 | contig 10975 bp, 14 predicted proteins | sample MB2enrmetagenome_FD_207643 | JGI IMG/M metagenome (GOLD analysis project Ga0326727, IMG submission 207643) | Lab enriched peat soil microbial communities from McLean, Ithaca, NY, United States - MB29MY | ecosystem: Environmental > Terrestrial > Soil > Wetlands > Peat | place: USA: New York... | reverse complement strand
CTCCAGATAGAGCACCTGGCAACCTATCCGATCGTTAAAAAGGCTATAGATGATGAGGAAATTAAGATCCATGGACTTTATTATGACATGCAAACTGGCAATCTGTCTCAAATCGTGAAAGCGAAGAGTTTTTAATGGTATTGACGCTGATGACTTTGCATCTGAAGTCCCATTTTGGCCCGACTTTAGATGCAGACTTCAGACTTTAGGTGCAGAATGGGGGTTTAGGTGCAAAGCCAAATTCGGGGGAACTTTCAAATCCAAAAACCAGATCGCTCAGGTAAACGAATTACTGGCAAAGATCATCGCATACAACCTGACTGTGATAATCCACGAGATGTATGAGAATGGGATCTCACCGGAATTCCTACGTACTGGATTGGGAAATGTACCTCAAATTAAATAACTTTTTTATCTTTAACGAATGTTTACGAGAAGAAGAAGAAAAGTCCTAAAAAGATAAACATTAAGGAAACAGCTAAAAATAAAATAAAAAAAGTTTTACAATAACCGGGCTCGTTTTTACCCAACCAGCATAATAAAAGTCTTTTATGTGCCGGTTTAACCTTTATGTGACTTAGATAATCGGTAGAATTAATTTGAATGTCTGTTACGGAGACGGATTTTTTCAACGCCCCCATGAAAGTATAAGGGAACCAAGCATCTTCTGGCATGAATGGAACCACCGAAGAGGGAAGTAGCGTAAAATACCACTGTCGAATATATTCTTGTCGCGCGAGATTTAACGCAGCTAATAAATTCGTAGAAAAACCCATCCCACAAATGACTATCTGTGGTGTGAAATGACATCGTGTCCTTTTTAGGGATCTATCTCTTATTTTCTCTAATTGATTTGAGTGTTTAATTGAGGGATGTTTATAATATGTACATTTCCTAATTATCCTCCATGGAATTTACTGACCAAAACATTGGAGCAAAGTTATTTGAATCGATAACCGGCGGATTATATGATGGAAATCCCAACTGTCTTCGAGAGTATATACAAAATTCAATTGATCATGGCGCAAAAAATATAGAGATTCGTCGGTTGATGGGGGGCCGCGTTATATCTATAAAAGATGACGGTCCGGGCATGAGTTCAAAGGAAATTGTGAAAGCTCTGTCACTAGGGGTATCTGAAAAAGATGAAACAATGGCTGGGTGGAGGGGAATAGGAACATGGAGTGGTATCCCTTCATGTTTACAACTTGTTTTTATAACAAAGAAGCGCAATCACCCTAAACTCAGAGTCGTTGTTGATAACGAGAAAATCAGAGCACATCAAGAAAGTGCAAATGCAACAGTCGCTGAAGTTTTTTTGAATGATATAACTGATCCAATCGAAGAACCCTTAGGAAAAGACGAATCAATAGAAAACACTCATTTTACTGAGGTGCGATTAGAATCAATCTTACCGACTCAAGAGTATTGGTACTCCGAAGAAATTATAAAGAATTACCTCCAAAAAGTCATTCCTGCACCATTTGATGAGAAGAAATTCAAATTTGCAAAAGAGATTAACGAATGGCTTTTAAATAACGGGGTTAAATATCGGGAGGCAAAAGTTTTCTTTAATGGAGAACGGATTTACCGAGCTCCTTTTGAGACAGAAAGTTATTATGATGCAGTCGTTAAACCCGTTTTTCTCGATGGCAATTCAAATGTGATAGCCGTAGGTTGGTTGTTATCATTAAAACACAGGAAGAAATCCAAGTGGCCCAGAAGTGGTATATTGTTCAAAAAGAAGGGCTATACAATTGGAGATGAGAATTTTATTCAGCAATATTTTATTGGTACTTTCCACCAGTGGCAATATGGAGAACTTCATATAGTCTCAAAAGATATTCGAGAAAATTCTGCTAGAGATGGATTTGAATTTAATCATGGCAAAATTCAAGGTTTTCTTGATTGGGTAAAGAAAGAAGCTGCCGTTTGGGAGAATATAAACAGATACAAGACGGATGTAGGTAAAACTGATACAGTTAATAAAATTCGTTCCTTATTGGATTTGGGGAATGTAGACAAAGCCAAACAGGAAGTTAAGAATCTAGAAGAAGGACTTACAACTCCGAGAAGTTATCCCAAAGCGAGCTATTTGGCATCTTTAAAGCCTCAAATCGATGCCACTTTTACTAAAAACCTTTCTGAATTGAAAGACATCAAAAGCCAAATAAAACAAGCTGAGAAAGAAGGGAAATCCGATATAGTTCGTCAGAGAAGAGAATTGTATTGGGCAATAGTAGATACTTACCCGCTTCCCATGAGACAGGACTTAAAACGGGTGAGAAAAGGCCACGAGGGGGATCTAATAATCGCGGCTTTGGACTCACTTGAACGTCTTATAGAGAATAAAACCGGATTAAAGGAAAGAACCTTCCATAATTTGACCCAAAAAGCATTCGGCTGGCATGAAGTTAAGGCAGGGAATCATCCCCCTATATTGGAAATTGACCCTACTAATCCAGCACTAAATAGACAATTTGGGGTTCTGATATATACTATTCACAATTTGTTTGAGAATAAATTTAAGCATGAACGCGGTCAAGAGACTTTCAAATGGTACTTTGACGCTCCTGAGGAAGAAAAAATTCTCCTTAGAATGCAATTGAATTCAATTGCTCATTTTTGTTATCGAATGATCGAGACAGCGGACGTAAAAAAATGATTTAGAGAAACGTTTTTCCATTTTTTTAAGGATCCTTTTTTGAGTTTTCACCGAAAACATTAAGATCTTTATAAGTCTATTAATTATTATGAGAGTTCTATTGGTAGAACCAGCCTATTATTCAAAGTTCCCTCCATTGGGATTAATGAAACTCTCTTCTTATTACAAATCACGGGCATGTAACATCAAATTAGTTCGTGGTCAGGAACGAAATCTGGATTTTGACGCCGATTTTATAGAAATTACCTCATTGTTCACATATGCATGGAAACCAGTTCACGATGCAATCGAATTTTATAGTTCTCTAATCCCCGATGCCAAGATTACTGTCGGTGGCATTTATGCATCGATAATACCTGAAAGAATTCGATCATTTTTCCCCCAAGTCAATATACAGATCGGCATACATGAAGGGGCAGAGAAATACATACCAGATTATGATATCTTAAACGACGTTGAAAAATGGAAGGGGTGGAATACTTCAATTCTTTTCACTTCACGAGGATGTATTCGAAAATGTCCCTTTTGTGTTGTTCCGAAGATTGAGGGAGAGATCAAATCAACAATTGAAGATATCCGACATTTTATATTCCCTGACCATAAGAAAGTGATTGTCTGGGACAATAACTTTTTAGCATCGCCCAACTGGAAAATGATGCTCAATCAATTTATAGAGCTAGGATTGAGGGTTGATTTTAATCAAGGACTCGACGCTCGGTTGATTGACGAGGAGAAGGCCGCATTAATAGCAGATTTAAAACCGGAGAATATCAGAATGGCATATGATTATCCCGGGGAGAGAAATGCCGCACACAAGGCGGTAGAACTATTTGAAGATCAGGGGATAAGACGGAGGAGAATCTTCTTTTATGTTTTATACAATTTTTACCAATCGGGATATCCTTATGCCGACACTCCTGAAATTTTCTTAGATATCATCAAAGACATCGCCGAAATGGGATCAGTATCTTATCCTATGCGTTTTGAACCCCTAGATTCTTTGAGCAAAGGTCAATTTATTTCACCTAATTGGAACACAAAAAGATTGGGAATGATAGCGAATGCTCGAAGGGTAATTGGATATGGGGGAGCATTTCCACCTTATCAAGGACTTATTAATAAATTTCAAAATGCATCTAGTTTTGATGAGGCGTTTGAACTTAGACCAGATAGTAACAGAACTCAAAAATTGATTATTGACGGGCGCGGATCCGTTCAAAGATCTGCATCGGGGTCTTGTATCCGAGCTTTTGGATCTCCCTCTCGTTGTTAAACCATTGCCGGAACTCCTCAAGGCTCTCGGAGAGCGATTCAGGGATCATATATCTCCGGTATGCGATCCACTCGCGGAATAGGGTTCCAAACAGCCGCTCGACCTTTCCGTTCTGCCACGGGCTACCCTTATCAACCTTGTGGTGGAAGATGATTCTCTGCTTTAGGAAGTCCTCAAAGGTCTTTGATACGAACATTCTCCCGTTGTCGGTATAGAGCATACGGGGTTTCTTCCCGCTGTTGTTGTCAAGGGCAGTGTAGAGACAGTCAACCGCTGAGCTGGAGGTTGCATTGTTGTAGCTCTTGACCGCCAATACCCTGCGGGAACAGGCATCAATGATTGCAAAGATAAACTGCTTCCGTCCCTTGGCGATCCTCATCTGTGTCATATCCATGTGCCAGATCGCGTCAACCTCATCGACCTCGATCCTCTCAGGAATTATAACCTCCTTCTTTGGCGCGATGTCCTTCATGATCTTGATTACCGTTCTATAGGAAATCATCTCACCATACCGCTTTTCGATTTCATGGGCAATCCGGCGGCAACCATAGAACGGAAACTCATTGAGGATTTCCCCGACAAGGTACTGGTTGTACTGAGTGTTCTTAACGTAGCGGTGGAGCGGTGCGCGGGATATGTCAGAGATTAAATCTCCTTCGCGGTTCCTGCGCAGCCACTTCTTTACGACTGATACAGAACAGTTCAACCGCTCAGCGATCTCGTTCAATTTGAGTCCTTGGTCGCGGAGCTCGATAATCTGCTTCCGGTACTCGACCGCAAAATCGCCATTAGTGTTCTTGTAGATGTTCTCATAGCGGAACAGATCGACAACCGGCGCGGGGAAAACATTTATCCCGGCGGGGTTGTAAGTTGTGGTGGGGAGTGTTGCGATTGTCATCTTCTGTGACCTCCTCAGGGCGGGGTTGTCCTGCAAGATTCCCCCGCTCTTCGATGTATCTATATTGTATCTACAAGTATTTAATCATACCTAAAGGATAGGCATTTTATAGTTATGAAGCATTGACAAAACATTTATAGAATGTGGATAAACCATACATCATATGACATCGCAAGCAATGAACATTCAAACGCAAGCCTATGAAGTGCTTGAACGAGCTGTAAAAGCCCGTGGCTCGTCTGGTGGAGTGTATCTCCCAATCTCTTGGGTTGGAAAACGTGTGAAAATTCTTCTTTTGGATCCGGTTGATGATGAGAAATAGAAATAGAGAGATAAATTGATAATATTATAAAATCCTCAGGATTCCATGGATGGCATTAATGAGGGGATTAATTGTATAGTGGCATTTGTGGGAGGGGGGCTTGAAGGATTCATTGCACCGGTTTTTGAGTTAATTATTGTAATTTTGTTATTTACCGCGCAAACCTTCCAACAATCGGTACAAGTTGCATTTCACAATACCCCAGCATATTCAGGAAACTTGCCAATTCTCAGTGTCGGGATGATATTTACATTATTTGCTGTTATCAATTTTAGTGAGAATTTTTTTCTAGGGCTAGGGGGGCCTGTCTGTGAGAATGCCGGTTATTGTTTGGGTGCGATTTTAGGAATAATCTATTTTTGGAACGCCTTCACCACAGGATTTTTCCAACAGGCTATATCAAACACGATTATTGCGGTTCTGATAATTTTAGTCGGTATAGGTATACGGATATATGCAATATCTCTCTCTCAAAAATAGACGGAGTGGTGGGGATTTAAGTTGGTAAAAAATTTGTTACAAGCCAGACCCCTATAACTATTATTGCTCCAAAAAGTAGCCCTCCGATAAACCACAATACAATTATCCGATTTCTCTCTATGGATTTGCGAGATAAAACAAATATAATCCCCGCAATCAACATTAGAGAACCGGCCTTTAAGCGGGTGAAATCATAAAATAAAGGTATAACACTTGCACCAATTACAAATATTGCCAATTGGGGTATTGCCGGAGCTTCTTTTAAAACCTGATTTATCCGCTCTAAAAAAGGACACGATGTCATTTCACACCACAACTATCATTATAAAATGGTTTAGTGTTGGGTTCCCCGGTTTAAGAAAAACTTGAAAAGCTGGAATTAAAGTAAAAATCGCTCCATCAATCACAAGAGATTCTCGAATAATCTGATCAATGATCCCGTCAATATATTGTATTCTATCAATAGTGTCTTTCCAGCCCCATTGTTTCATAATAAGGGATAATCCGATTCTACATTCACAAATTGGCCAACACTTGATTTTATACTTTGCTTTAAATTTTATTAATGTCTTGCACCTAAGTACGGTGTCTGCACCTAAAGTCGGATCAAAGTGGCACTTTGGGTGCAAAGCCTTTCTGCCCGCAACCATTATTATCCCATCCTTACTATAGTATAAAGCACCATTCATGGAGCAGCGATGTATCCGCTGCGAGTGTCTGTACAAGATGCGAGATTCCTCTGTTGAGGTAGCCAAGCCTGGTATGGCGCAGGTTTGCTAAACCTGTGTCCCCTTGGGACTCGAGGGTTCAAATCCCTCCCTCAGCGCTCAAAAGAGATAATCTCACAGTCGAGGGGATAGGATGGCTCAGAACGAAGAGATAAAATACTTTGTACGGATCGGCACCACCGATCTGGACGGCACGAAATCTGTGCGGGTCGCGCTGACCGGCATCACGGGCGTGGGCAGGCATACCTCCACGGTGCTCTCCCGCATGGCAAAGGTGGACGAGTACTCGCTGCTCGGCCGCCTCGATGAGGCAGGGGTCAACCGGCTCCGCGCCGCAGTTGAGAAATACACCACGAACATCCCGTCATGGATGGCTAACCGGCCAAAGGACCTCTACACGGGCGAGACCCGGCACCTCGTCGGGGTGGACGTCTCGCTTGCCCGCGACGAAGACGTCAACATGATGCGGAAGATCCGCTGTTACAAGGGCATCCGGCACGAGACCGGACAGAAAGTCCGCGGGCAGCGCACCAAGTCGACCGGCAGGACCGGTGCGACGGTCGGCGTCAAGAAGAAGAAGGAAGGGAGTGTGCAATAATGGGATACCCGGGAAAGAACCATAAGTCCTACCAGACCCCCAAGCGTCCCTTCGAAAAGACGAGGATTGAAGAGGAGACCCGGCTCGTCATCGAGTACGGGCTTCGCAACAAGCGTGAAATCTGGAAGGCGCAAAGCAACCTGAGGAGATACCGCAAGGCGGCCCGCGAACTGCTCGCCCTCATGTCCGGCACCGCCCAGCAGGCGCTCTTCGATGCGAAGAAAGCAGAGCTGATCGGTCACCTGCAGCGGACCGGCCTGCTCGGCCCGGATGCGGATATCGACAACGTGCTCGCGCTCAAGGTCCAGGCGCAGCTTGAGCGCCGGCTCCAGACGCTGGTGTACCGCAAGGGACTCGCACGGTCGCCCAAACAGGCCCGGCAGCTCATCACCCACGGGCACATCGCCATCGGTGGCAGGCGTGTCAGCATCCCCGGCTACCGCGTGACACGTGTGGAGGAGCCTGAGATTTCCTATTATGGGAAGTCGCCATTTACGGACGCCTCCCATCCTGAGCGCACACGCATCACCAAGACCGCAGGGGTGACATGAGCATGGCGGCAAACGAGAAAGAGAAGTGGGGCATTGCGCATATTTTTGCATCGTTCAACAACACGATCATCACCATCACCGACCTCTCCGGCGCAGAGACCGTGACCAAGAGCAGCGGCGGCATGGTGGTAAAGCAGGACCGGAACGAGAGTTCCCCGTACGCGGCCATGCAGATGGCGGCAAATGTCGCCGCGAACGCACGCGAAAAAGGAATCGTCGGCGTCCACGTCAAGGTGCGTGCGCCCGGCCAGGGTAAACAGCGGAGCCCCGGGCCCGGTGCACAGGCAGCCATCCGTGCGCTCGCCCGCGCCGGTATGCGCATCGGCCGTATCGAAGATGTCACGCCCGTCCCGCACGATTCGTGCCGCCCGAAGGGTGGCAGGCGGGGAAGGAGAGTGTGATGGAGATCGAATTCGCAAGTCTGGACAGCACTCTTGCACGGTTTACCCTGTCCGGGGTAAAGACCGGCTTTGCCAATGCCTTCCGGCGGGCAATGATCGGAGAAGTGCCGACCCTTGCCATCGAGGATGTGCGCATCTACGACAACACGAGCGCTCTCTTCGATGAAATGCTGGCGCACCGGCTCGGGCTTATCCCCATCAGGACAGATCTCGCTACCTATACGACCAAGGACGCGTGCACGTGCGGCGGGGCAGGATGCCCGGCCTGCACAGTCACCTATACGCTGAGCGTTGAGGGCCCGAAAACGGTCCTCTCAAGTGACCTGATCCCGCAGGATCCCGAAGCCGTCCCGGTCCATGACAATATCCCGATCGTGAAACTTGCGAAAGGGCAGAAACTGGTCATTGAGGCGCGTGCCGTTCTCAACACCGGGAAAGTGCATGCAAAGTGGCAGCCGACGCTGGTATGCGGGTACAAGAACCAGCCCGTCATCGCCATCAGCCATGCCTGCGATGCCTGCGGCATGTGCGTGGACGAATGCCCCCGGGGCGTCCTTGTGGCAAAAGGCAGGAAAGTCGAAGTCGTGAGCGGCAAACTTTCTGACTGTTCCATGTGCCGGCTCTGTGAGCGGGCATGCATGGCCAGCGGGATTGGTGAAGATCCCGCGATCAGGATCTCCGCAGAGCCAGACCGCTTTATTTTCGTGGTCGAGGGCGACGGGTCTCTGCCCGTCCTGGAGATTATGAAACGGGCGATCATGTTTATCAGGGACCAGTCAGACGAGCTGGAAAAACAGACAGGCGAAATTTCAGGAGAGGAAAAGAAATGACGAGAATCGTGGAGAAAACGAACCCCCGTCTGAGCAGCCTCATAGCGCTCCTGAAGAATACTTCACGGGAGAATGAGGCAAAGATCTGGCGCGAGATCGCGGGCAGGCTGGAGACCTCAAACAGGAATTACGCGGAGGTCAATCTCTCAAAGATCAACAGGTATGCCCACACCGGCGAGACGATCATCGTCCCCGGCAAGGTGCTGGGCAGCGGTGTGCTGGAGCAGTCCGTGAAGATCGCGGCGCTGAATTTCTCCGAATCGGCGACCAGCAAGATCCGGGACGCGAAAGGGCAGTGCATGACCATCGAACAGCTCCTGCAGGACAACCCGAAAGGAAGCGGTGTCCGGATCCTGAGGTGAAATCTGACATGGTTACCGTAATCAATGGAGACGGGCTCATTGTCGGGAGGCTTGCGAGCATCGTTGCCCGGCGGGCGCTTGCCAATGAAGAGATCGCGATCGTGAACGTGGAAAACACCATCATCACCGGCAGCCGTGCACGCGTGCTGGGCAACTACTACCACAAGCGCGTCCGGGGCTCAGCTGACTGGGGCCCGTATTTCCCCCGGCGGCCGGACCATATCCTGAAACGCACGATCCGCGGTATGCTCCCCTACAAGCGCCCCCGTGGTGTCGATGCGCTCAGGCGTATCCGGTGTTATGTAGGTGTCCCGGTCCAGTTTGCCGGTAAGGAAATGGAAGTTCCCGAAGAGGTACACATGAACCGGCTGAACAACCCGCAGTTTGTCACACTCGGTGCAGTCTGCACGGCACTCGGAGCGAAATTCTAAGGTGGCCACTATGGTAAAGATCATCAACACAAGCGGAAAACGCAAGACGGCAATCGCACGGGCGACTTTAAAGGCCGGTAAAGGCATGATCCGGATCAACTCTGTACCGCTCGAAAAATTCGGCACCGAGACGACCCGGATGAAGATCGCGGAGCCGCTGCTGCTGGTGCCCAGTGCGGCAAATGGTATCGATGTCACCATCGATGTATCCGGCGGCGGGGTGATGGGACAGGCTGAGGCGGTACGCACGGCACTTGCCCGGGGTATCCTGAAATGGACAAACGACCCCCAGATCAAGGACATCTACCTCAACTATGACCGGACCCTCCTTGTGAACGATTCCCGGCAGAAAGAGACGAAAAAGCCGCACGGTCGCGGTGCACGCAAAAAATTCCAAAAGTCTTATCGTTAAGATAACAGATATGATGAGAGGTCGAAAATCTTGATACCCGTACGATGTTTCACCTGTGGAAAGCCTATTTCCACGGCGTGGGAGGAGTTCAAGGCGCGCCGGGAGAAAGGCGAGGATCCCAAAAAGATCCTTGACGATCTCGGTATTTCGCGGTACTGCTGCCGGCGTATGCTCCTGACCCACAAAGAGATCATTGATGAGCTCAACCCGTACCAGTGATACGATCGAGGGGTCGTGGGGTAGCCTGGACTATCCTATTGCGTTCGGGACGCAGTGACCTGAGTTCGAATCTCAGCGACCCCATTTTCCAACTGTAGATCGCATGGAATAATTTTGAGGACGAGGAATGCAGGCGCAGACGTATACCCGGTATGAACGGGCGCGGATCATAGGAGCAAGGGCTCTGCAGATATCAATGGGTGCTCCATTACTTACCACCACTTCACGGATCGATCCCCTGGAGATCGCCATCGAGGAATTCAACAAAAACGTCATCCCCATTACCGTAAAGAGAAAGTAGGAGACTAAAGAACAGCATGACGACCATAGAGGCAATAGAGTTGCGGATCATCCTGGACAGCCGGGGGAACGCCACGGTCGAAGCTGACGTCCATACGGCCACCGGGTTTGGCAGGGCTGCAGCACCGAGCGGGGCCAGTACCGGCTCGATGGAGGCAAGGGTCCGGCCTCCCCGCGAGGCAGTAGAGCATGCTCTCGAAAACGTGGTGCCGGCCCTTATCGGTCTCGATGCATATGACCAGGAGGGTTTTGACGAGCAGCTCCGGGATATTGACGGTACCGCGAATTTTTCCGGGATCGGTGCGAACGTGGCAGTCGCGCTCTCGCTCGCCAACGCGAAAGCAGCCGCTTCAGCTCTGGGGCTCCCGCTCTTCCGGTATATCGGCGGGGCATTTGTCAAGGAACTGCCACTCCCGCTGGGTAACGTGATCGGTGGCGGTGCACATGCGGCAAACGCGACGGAGATCCAGGAATTCCTCATCGTCCCCCGTGACGCAGCGGATGC
>Ga0326727_10025819_pt1 | contig 10976 bp, 8 predicted proteins | sample MB2enrmetagenome_FD_207643 | JGI IMG/M metagenome (GOLD analysis project Ga0326727, IMG submission 207643) | Lab enriched peat soil microbial communities from McLean, Ithaca, NY, United States - MB29MY | ecosystem: Environmental > Terrestrial > Soil > Wetlands > Peat | place: USA: New York... | reverse complement strand
TCTCACGATCGTAGAACCAGGGCTTGTCTTCAACTTCGCTGGTGAAGAGGCGCTGCACGCTGCGGATGCCGTTGGTGGGGCGGCTCGCGTTTATTTGCGGCAAAGCGGGCGCACCCGCCAGGGCGGCGGCTGTCAGTAGAAAGTTACGGCGCTTCACAACAGGATTGTACTGCTTATTGAATGACGAAGGCGGTCCGAAGATCCTCCCCTCAAGTTCACCAACACGGGGTAGTCCCTTTGTCGGTCGGGCCGACTCTCCCGGCGCCTGGGGATGGGTTTGATGGAGAAAGCTTCCGATATGTGGGCTTAACGCCCGCCGGTACCGCTATCTGGGACAGGAGGCTGTTATTAGCACAGAGGGTAGTCGGCGCCGAATCCATCAGAAACCTCTTTTCGAGTAGCGCCTGATTTGGCCGAACCGATCCTGGCAGGGGCTGGTGCCGTTTCACAAGCGCAATGGGCGCGCCGGCAGGGAACGAGAACTATCACTGAAATGCTCCCGCAACGTGAAATACTCCCGCTGGTTCGACTTGCTTCGCCGATTCGTCGTTGTCCGCACCCGTGTTTCAATCGCCGACACGAGCCTGCGCTCCCACAAGATTCGGTTCTGAAACCATCCATCGGCTCCGCCGCCGTCTGAGCGCCGTGATGAGAAGCGCGTGATCTTGATACTGATTCGGTATGCTATCAGATTATTCAAGGAATCAGTTTGCTGTCGAGTCGGTGAACGCACACTCCTGCCGATATTCGTTGTTATCAAGCGCTTCGATCACGTTTGACCCCGGAACTCAGTGAAACATGGTGCCAGAAGCGAATCCGCAACTGCAATGGCGGAGACCCTTGTCGATCCGCCACGGCACGTTGTCACTCGAGGATCAGGGATTCAGGGTGCTCCACATCCAGCAGTTTACATTTGGATTCCGCAGTATCGTGATACTGTTATCGCGTATGCAGGCAAGTCAAGCCGACTCTCGAAACGCTTGCCAGAATGGTACGCACAGCGGAGCGTCAAGAAAACTCACAGCACCGAAGTCATGATCCGCAAGCTCGTCGAGAAGTCCTGCTGCTCGGAGAATTTCGATGTCTACGATAAATAAGAGAAAACGCCCGCCGCTCTCTCTGGCCTTCGCGCCCCCGCCAGCCGACGGCCATCCGCTCTCCATCACCGCTTTCCGCGCCTGGCGTCTTCGCGAGCCCGTCTCCGGCCGTCGGTACACCGTCGTCAAGCTCACCGCGCGCAACGGCGTCTCAGGTTACGGTGAAGGCGACCCTGCCCCGGCACTCGCCATCGCCGAATCCCGCGCCGCCATCATCAACCGCCGCGCCACCGAGTCCGAGTACGTCCGCCACGCGCTTGCCGCGCAGCCAGCCATGGAAGCCGCTGTCTCGAACGCCATGCTCGATCTCGTGGCGCGCACCAAAGCTGTGCCTGTCTACCAGTACCTGGGCGGCCCCACACGCTTCAAAGTCCGCCTGCTCGCCCGATTGGAGGGCTCCGACCCGCCTGCCCCCTCCGCCGCACTCGACCGCGCTCTTCGCGCCGGCTTCCGCGCCTTCACCATGCCCGTGCCCCCGCGCCAGTCTATGTCTCTTCTCCAGGATTGGGTCGATACCGTCCGCCACCACTTCACCGCCATGCAGACCAGCGCCGGCGAAGGCTCCGAATGGGTACTCGATGGAGCCGCGTCCCTGACTCCTGGCGACGCCGCCACCCTGGCCATTGCTCTCGAACGTGCGCATCCCATCTGGCTCGACGAGCCCGTCGCCGTCCTCACCACCGACGCCCTTTCGAAAATCGTCGATCAGAGCGTCATGCCCGTCGGCATTGGCCGCAACATCACCGACATCGCCGCCTTTCAGAACCTGCTTCGCTTCGGTTCCGCCAGCGTGCTTCGGCCCTCGCTCGGCCTCAACAGCGTCGTCAAAATCAAGCGCATCGCCGCCATTGCCGAAAGCCACTACGTCGCGATCTCGCCGTATCATTCCGGCGGTCCCATCGGCTCGCTCGCCGGCATTCACCTCAACGCCGCACTCCCCAACTCCTTCGCGCAGGAAGTCCCCGTCCCCGCCTCCGATGGCGATGCCGCCATGCGCGCCGCCATTACCGGCGGAAAATTCGAACGGGGTGACGGAGGCTACGCCGCTCTGCTGAACCGACCCGGCTTCGGCTTCGACGCCGACGACAAAGCTCTTGACCAGTACAGCGAGGAAACTCTATGAACCGTCGCGACCTGCTCGGCGCGCTCGCCGCTGCCGGCTCTCTTACCGGAGCGGGCTCTCTGATCGGGGGCTCTCTCACTGGAGCTTCGCGTCGCCGCGTCTCCAGCCCTCTGGCCAATTGCGGCTGCTCCCCGCAGGTTAAGGAATGGACCGACCGTCCGCCCAATGGCGCTGCCTTCAAAGACGTCGGCTCCAAACTCCGCATCACCGGCCTGAAGGTCTTCGGCGTCACTCTACCCGCAAACGTGGGCCGTTCCGACCGCCCCTACGTCTTCGTAAAACTCGAAACCAATCAGGGCGTCGTCGGCTGGGGCGAAGCCACCCTCGAAGGCAAAGCCGCCGCCGCCATGGCCTGCGTCGAAGACCTCCGCGACTTCCTCATCGGCAGCGACCCGATGCAGGTCGAGCACCTCTACCAGCTCATGTATATCGGCAGTTTCTACCGCGGCGGCCCTGTGCTCGGCTCCGCCATCTCCGGCATCGACCAGGCTATCTGGGATATCCTCAACATGCCGGTCTATGAAATGCTGGGCGGCCCCATCGACTCCCGCGGCGTCCGCGGCTACTACCACGCCGAGGCCTGGTCGCTGTCCGCGGCCCGCGAGCTTCGCGCCAAGACCAAAGCCGCCGGCGTCACGGCCCTCAAGTTCCAACTCCCCGATCTCCTCGAATGGGTGGAAACCGGTGCCAAAATCAAACGAGCCGTCGCCCACATGGAAATGCTTCGTAACGGCCTCGGCGCGGACCTCGACTTCGCCGTCGATTTCCACGCGCGCCCCAGCCCCGCCGTCGCCGCCATTATCCTGCGCGAAATCGAACCCCTGCATCTTCTTTTTGCCGAAGAGATCTGTCCCCCCGAAAACGTCAGGGCCATGCAGCGCGCCGTGCGCCACTCCGCCACTCCCATCGCCACCGGCGAGCGCCTGATTGCGGGCTACGGTTACGCCGAACTCATCGATCTCGGCGTCGTCGATATTCTGCAGCCCGATATCGCTCACGTGGGCGGCGTCTCGGCTCTCTGGAAGGTTTCGGCCGCTGCCGAAGCCTCCGGTATCCGCATGGCCCCGCACGCCTGCGAAGGCCCCATCGGCGGCATCGCCAGCCTGCACGTTGACGCTGGCTCCCCCAACTTCCTCGCCCAGGAAATCTGCGGCTTTGTCGACGCGGGCGAACTCAACCGTGTCTGGGAAGATCTTCTTGGCTTCCCCGCCATGCGCATGGTCGACGGCCGCTACCCGCTTCCAACGCGCCCCGGCCTGGGCGTCGATATCAATGAGGCCGCGCTGAAGAAGTATCCGTTCCAGGGCACCCGTCCCTTCCCGCCTGCCTTCCACGAGGACGGCTCGGTGGCATCGCTGTAGTATCCAGTAACTTGATTTACGTTTGGATGACGCGCATACCGGCCACGATTGAAATATCTACTTCATATTGCGGGCCGAAGTGCTACTTTACGTTTCGAGCGAATTCGGCCGCCAAAGCAGAGAAGTGCAACCGGAAACAGCTAACGATATTGCCGGATATCGCGTGGCTACTCTTTGCGTCCCACCGAAGGCAGTTGCGGAACTTCCTGCGCCAGTCAGATCAGCGCCGATCCCAAGGGAAAAGCTGCGTCATATGTGATGCGCTCGTGTGGGTTCAGGCGTGCAGCCAAGCTGGCCCGCATTCGATCAGCTTGTTCGTAAGTGTCGGTGACCGCAAAATCTCCTGCACGCCTGTGATCTGAAGGAATTTCTCCATCGAGCTCCACAATCATTCCATCGAATCCACTGGCGGCTTCAGTTCCACTGGCTGATTGCGGATGAGCGCCGGAAACCGCTGTTGAGGAGTCGTCAGCAGCCGCTGCGCCTCGGCGTCCGTAGCAGCTACGATCACCGGAACCCCTGCCATGGCGTACGATTCTCGAAGTACCGCGCTCGGTATGAACGTTGGGCGATAGAGATCGAGTGCCTGCAGCAACGGGCGGAGATCGGTATTTCGCGTCACAGGCCTGTCGGCGAGGGAAGTGGCATTCCAGTCCGGTTCCAGGCGGAGATAGTCCCAGATCACGCCGCTCTGCGTCGCCGAGAAGCCGCCAAGACAGCATTCAGCCGGAAATGTCCTTGTTAGTGTTGTCTCTCAGCATGGCTGTCGCAATCAGTGTAATCATCGCGCATACCAGGATGAAGACCGCGATCGGCGTGGCGGAGCGATAGTGGCTTAGCAATGACGACGCAATGAGTGGGGCGGGGCCGCCCGCAATTAGGGACGACAGTTGATATCCCAGCGATGCGCCGCTGTAGCGCAGGCGCGCGGGAAACGACTCCGCAATCAGCGCCGCCTGAGGGCCGTACATCATATCGTGCGGTATCAGCGAAAGCACAATCGCGACCGCCGCCAGAGCTGTTACTTTCGTGTTGAGAAGTGCGAAATAGGCGAAGCCATATAGCCCGGTCAAAGCCGCGCCCAGCATGTACACTCGCTTGCGGCCGAAGCGGTCGGACAAATGTCCAAACAGCGGAATCGAGAAAAACGAGAGCATCGCGGCGCCGAGTACCGCCATGAGCAGAAAGTTGCGGTTGAGGCTCAAAACGCCGGTGCCATAGGCAAACACGAACGCAGTGAACAGATAGAAAGGCGCCTGTTCAGCCATGCGGCACAGCGCCGTCAGGATAATTTCGCGGGAATGCCCCCGCAGGACCGCGAGCACGGGCGCACGCTCGATCCGGCGCTCCGCCGCCAGCTTTACGAACACCGGTGTTTCGAGAATACCCAATCGGATGTACAGGCCGACAGCAACCAGCACGATACTGATCAGGAAAGGAATGCGCCAGCCCCAAGTAAGAAACTGGTCGCCCGATACGGCGCTAGCCACAAGGACGGCGACATTTGAAAGGAACAGTCCCGCCGGTACGCCAAACTGCGGCCAGGAAGAGATGAAACCTCGATGACGATTCGTTTGCGCCCATTCCATGGAAAGAAGCACGGAGCCGCCCCACTCACCGCCCACGCCGATCCCCTGAATGAAGCGCAGCAGCGTGAGTATGATCGCTCCCCAAATTCCGATGCGTTCATAGCCAGGGACGAACGCCACCAGAAACGTGGCCGTCCCCATCAGCAGCAGCGTCGCGACCAACGTGGCTTTGCGGCCTACGCTGTCGCCGTAGTGACCGAAAACGGCGGCGCCGATCGGTCTGGCGAGAAAACCTACTGCGTACACGCCGAAGGCTTCCAGCGTGCCCACAAACGGATCGGAGCGGGGAAAATAGAGCCGTGCGAACACTAACCCCGTGACGGTGCTGTACAGAAAGAAGTCATACCATTCGATCGCTGTTCCGATCGCCCCGGCCAGAACCGCACGGCGTAACTGCCGCCGGTGCGCGGCGTCGTTGAGCGCCCCGGCCGCGTGACTTGTTGACATCTTGTCAGCCCGAGCCTTTACATTCCCTGAAATGGTTACGTCTCTCGATCGGGTTCATCGGATTCTCTTCTATAGTCTCTCCTAATGAGGTGCAAAGTTTCTGCCTGTTGCCTGATGGTGTTGGGGATGTGCGCACTTCCGATATTGACGCTTAACGCCCACGGATTGGTGCTGTTCCGCTTGGCTCCCATTGCTGCTTGCGCGCCAGTCACAAGTCCGGGATGCCGACAAACCGTCAACTCGACGGAAAACGCTACGCCGTCACGCGGGATCTGACCGACTGAGTCGAGCAAATGTCAGCAACAGGCGTTTACGAACAAGCGCGGCTAGCGGACTGAACAGGAAAAGCTTCTGGCAGTACAAATGAAGACCGATTTCCCGGTGTCCCTTGTCGGCCAGGCGGGACTTCGATTCTGCCCATGGTGTGGCCACGACCTCTTGAAGTTCTATGGTCACGACGCAGCCAGACTTTCCAGACCGCGACACTTAATTCACCCCGCGCAGCCGATTCTTTCATGCGCTACGTGGGTGGCCCCGGCGAAGTCACTTCTTTGCGGCCAGCCGCTTCAGCGCCTCCACGTTGCGTCTGTCGTCACCCTCCTCATCCACCGGCGTTTCCAGAATGAACGGCTTCTCCCGCAGCGCCGGATGAGTCAGGATGCCCCGAAATCCCACCTCGCCGATCTTCCCCCTGCCGATGTTTTCATGCCGGTCCAGATGCGATCCCAACCCACCCTTCGAATCGTTGGCATGGATCACCCGCACCAGATCCAAGCCTAAAATCTTCTCCGCGCAGGCTATTGTTTTCGCCAGCCCCTCGCCATGCGCCACGTCGAATCCCGCCGCCAGCAGATGGCACGTGTCGAGGCAATACGCCACTGCCAAATCGGTCTCGCGCGCGGCCAGATCGCGAATGGTGCGCAGCTCTTCGAATCGCGAACCGATCTGGCATCCGCTGCCCACCGTGTTCTCGAGCAGCACCGTCAGCCCCGGCGCTTTGAAGCCTTCGGCCGCTTCCGCCATGCCCAGGACGAATGCCGCCATACCCTGCTCAACGGATTGTCCTTTGTAATTTCCCGGATGCACCACTAGATACTCCGCCCCAATCATCGCCGCGCGATCCAGTTCGCCACGAAATGACGCCACCGAACGTTCTCGTATGACTGGATCGAGTGTGGCCAGATTCACCAGATAATTAACGTGAATCGTCAGCGGCCGCAGATCCGCGCGCTCGCGCACGGCACGGAAACGCTTCACATCGGCAGGATCGGGCGTAGATGCGCGCCACATGCGCGGACTCGACGAAAAGATCTGAAACGTATTCGCGCCCAGTTCCTCGGCCTTAAGAGCCGCATGCTCGAGCGACCCCGCGCGCGATGTGTGAATGCCGATGCGCAAGTAACAGTTATGCCTTGATGCAGACCGCGGTCATGAATCGTCCATCGGCACTGGGAATCTCGCCCACAATGCGCAGCCCGGCGTGCTCGGTGAGCAGCCAGCGGAACGCGGGCTTCGAGAAAAGGTAGCGGAAGTTGAGCAGGATTCTTTCGCCGCGCGCCATGTGGAGTTCGCGTCCCGCCGCCAGCATGCGCAAATCGCGCGATGCCTGAAAGCGGCGCGTCACCATAAACAACCCCTCCAGCCGGTCATCCGGTTTTTCCATGAATTCGAGTTCGCCATCGTCGGCGACGACCCCCAGTGCCGCCAGCGGCGCAAAAACGAAACGCTTCTGCTCGTCGGTCGGCGTAATCGGGCCGGCATGAAGATGGGCGTCCAGAATCAGCAGATCGCCCTTATGAATGCACTGCGCCACGTGCCGGATCTGGTCCAGCGGGTCGAATCCGCCGAGCGTATTGCCCACCATCAGAAACAATCGCGGCGCTTCACTCACGTCCGACGCCAGCACCAGATGCATGGGGCTCGATATGTCCGCCTTGATGCCGAGCGCATCGGAGTCGTCGTCTTCCGCGCCCGCGCAGGCCATTTCGAGCAGGATCTGGCTGGCATCCACCGGATGATATTTCACCTCGCGTCCCGCCGCCGCAAGGGACTTCAACAGTCCCCGGTCCTTCAATCCATCGCCCGCCCCGAAACTGATTACGGGAACTTTGTGGCCGAAAGGTTTCGTAAGATCAGCAGCTTTAGCCGCCAGGCCTTCCCATGTTCCGCGCAGAGAATCTTCGGATCGTCCGGCCAGCGCCTGCCACGCCTTCACCGACGGCGGCGTCCAATAAAAGAACTTTTCGGGTAAATCGCGAGCCTCGATCGACTCCGCGAATTCGTCGGCGATCTCCGCTTCAGTGAGTAATACCTCAATATTCATGCATCACCAGCTTACTCTGTAGGGCTCGAACCAGCTAAAATCCAGGTGCGGGGCTCGTGCCACCGAAAACGCCGCGCCGGGAATACAAGGCTACGACTATATTGCGCCACATGCGAACGTTGGTTGCTCTGATCGCTGTTCCGGTAGCCGCGTTTTCTATAACCATCAACGGTAAAGTGGTCGACGAAACCGGCGCGCCCGTGCAAGGGGCCCGCGTCAGCGCGTCGCCTGCCGCCGCAACTCCGCAGCCAGGGGGGAAAAATTCCACGGAAAGCGCCACGTCCGACGCCGCGGGCGTGTTCCATCTCGATATCCCTGTCGAAGGCGCCTGGCAGGTTCACGCGGAACATGAGGGCTTCTTCGTTTTTAACAACGTGGCGGCCGATCTCGACAGCGACTCAACGCTTGAGATCCACATGAATCACCTCAAAGAACTCGCCGAGTCGGTGGACGTGCGCTATTCGCCCCCTGTCATCGATCCCGAGCAAACTTCCGACACCAAACATCTGGATGCGCCCGAGATCCTCAACGTTCCGTATCCGGCTTCGCAGGATTACCGCAGTGCTTTGCCTCTTATGTCCGGGGCCATTAAGGATAACGGCGGCGAAGTGCATTTCAACGGCGGCGGCGCCAGTGAAACCAATTACCGGCTGAACGGTTTCGACGTATCCGACCCCACCGACGGCACGCTCACCACCAGGCTCAACGTCGATACGATTCAAACCATCGAATGGGAAGCCAGCCGTTTTTCCCCGGAAAAGGGCAAGGGATCCGCGGGCACCCTCGATATTCGCACCGAAACGGGCGACGACCACCTGCGGTTCGGCGGCACCAATTTCATTCCCGGTATCGGCTTCGAGAACGGCGCCTACATCAGCCACTGGTCCCCGCGTCTGCGTGTTTCCGGCCCCATCAAAAAAGGACGCGCCTGGTTCAGCAACGCTTTCGACACCTACTACGCCACCACCACGGTTTCGCAATTGCCCGCCGGCCAGAACCGCGCCAGCAGTCTTTCGGCAACCAACCTGACCCGCTTCCAGTGGAATATTCGCGATTGGCAAATCCTCACCGGCAGTTTTCTGGTCAACTATCTCGACGATAAGAATCAGGGCCTGTCGTTCCTCAATCCGGTCGAGACCACCACCAACGGGCGCCACCATTTGTTCCTCGGAACCATCAAAGATCAATTCATATTCGGTGGGGGTCTTCTCGAATTCGGATTCGCCGATACCTCTACTTATCTGCGCACCACGCCGCAGGGCGACCAGCCTTATGTGATCACTCCCTACGGCGCAACCGGAAATTTCTTTCGCGATCAGAACATTCACAGCGATCGTCAGGAGGGTCTGGTCAACGGATTTGTGAAACCTCTCCGCTGGTTTGGTTCCCATCAGATCCAGATCGGCGGCGATGCCGAGCGAACCAGTCTCGACCAGACCATTCTGCGCCATGAGCTCAGCGTGGTTCGCGTGGGTGGCTCGGTCGTGCGCGACATTCAGTTCTACGGCAGCCCGACGCAGTTCGTCACCAAGGTGGAGGCTTACAGCTACGCGCTCGATCGCTGGAGCCCCATGTCCAGTCTCACGGTGGAAGCGGGTTTCCGCACGCAATGGGATCAATTCACCCACGGTGCGCCCCCGGCGCCGCGTCTGGCTGCCGCCTGGTCGCCGAAGTGGCTGGCCGGCACCAAACTTTCGGCTGGCTGGGGAATTTTTTATGACGCGGTAACGCTCAGCATGCTCGCGCTCAGCCAGGAGCAGAGCAGCCTCAGCACGTTCTACGCCTCCGATGGCTCCCAGGTCGGCGTTCCGATCCTGACCAGCTTCTCACTGAAGCCTTCGGATCTTCGTCTGCCGCGCTATGCCATCACAAGCTTTACCGCCGAGCGCAAACTTCCCTGGAATTTGTCCGGCAGAATGAACTTCATCTCGCGCGAGGGCAGCCGCGGATTCAGTTTCGAACAGGAGACGCTGAACCCCTCAACCAATATGTATGTGCTGGCTAACATCCAGCGTGTGCGCTATCGTGCCGCCGAATTTGCCGTCAAACGCACCTTTCTCGCTCGCTACCAATGGTTCGCCAGTTACACGCGATCCGAGGCGCGCACCAACGCCGCGATCGATTATTCCATCGAGAATCCGCTGCTCTCGCCGCAGGCCGGTGGGCCGCTTGCGTGGGATGCGCCCAATCGCTTTCTGATGTGGGGATGGGCGCCGGTCGAGAAGAAGTGGTTTCCCCATCTGTTGCAGCCGATTGTCGGCGAAACCGACTTCCAGATCCTGACGGACTTTCGCACCGGCTTTCCGTTCAGCGTCACTAATGAGCAGGGTTATCTGGTGGGGCAACCCGACGATTTGCGGTTCCCCGACTACCTGACAGTGAACCTGGCGCTGGAACGGAAGTTCCAGTTCCGCGGCTATCTTTGGGCCTGGCGGGCGGGATTAATCAATGCGCTCGGGCGCTCCAATCCCAACGTCGTGAACAGCGATATCAACTCGCCCGATTACCTGCAATACGGCAGCGGGCAAGCCAGAGCGGTAGATGTGCGCCTGCGCTTCCTCGGCCGCAAATAATGCCGCCGCCATCGTGAGGGTGTGGAGGTTTTAGATTGCCGATTTACTTCTGTGTCTGGCCCAGCACGGCCTTGACGCGAGTGTGCAGCCGGCTCTTATAACGCGCCGCTGTACCATTCTTGATATATCCCTTGCGCGCGGCCTTATCGATTAAAGAGAACGTGCTCGCCAGATTGGCGTTCAGATCGCCGGGGTTCTTCGCCGCCAGCGCCTTGCGCATGGCCCGGATCTGGTGCCGCAGCCGCGTCTTCGCAAAACGATTGAATTCGGTACGCCGCTCGGTCTGTCTGACACGCTTCTGAGCGGATAAATGATTCGCCATATTGATCCTTCAGAATAACACAAAGACCGCTCCCGGCAGATTTGTGATAAGATTCTGCGCTTGAGCACCCTCGAAAAACTCCGCCGCGCCAACCGACGGGAGGCCTTGCAGGCTATGGCCGCCTTTGTCGCCGGTTCGCCG
>Ga0326727_10025818_pt1 | contig 10976 bp, 14 predicted proteins | sample MB2enrmetagenome_FD_207643 | JGI IMG/M metagenome (GOLD analysis project Ga0326727, IMG submission 207643) | Lab enriched peat soil microbial communities from McLean, Ithaca, NY, United States - MB29MY | ecosystem: Environmental > Terrestrial > Soil > Wetlands > Peat | place: USA: New York... | reverse complement strand
CTCTGTCGAATAAATAAAAAGAGTGTTGTGCTACTGTCGCCCCCCGCCTTCAAGAGGGATAAGCTTTTACTCTATCATTAGAGAGTAAAAACATTGCCCAGGGAAAGATCTCCGAAGTTGGTCGGAGATCTTTCCCTGGGCAATGTTTAAATTAAAAAATAGTGAATATGACTTTTGAAAAAATTCCCTCCGATTATGCTGTCCCGGAGGGACTAAAGAGGAGTATTTATACATGAAAAAGAATGAAAGGAACTAAAAGTTCGTTCCTTTCATTCATTATATAATATTTATTGGCGTTTTTGTTAAATCTCAATCTGGTAAGTAAAGGTAAATATCACTCTTCAGAGCCAAAAAAGCAAGTTCGGATATATAATAACGATTTTTATCTCGTTTTATAAGGTTTATAACGTCCGCTTAGCTCTCTATCTTCAAGTGGTATAATTACCATTTCTGACGCACTATTTTTAACCTTATAAGAGCCTGATATACAGCCAGAGCAATCGGATATTTTAAGATATTTATAAGGTTTGATGATCATTTTAGTTACCCTCCTTTTATTCTTTGCCAACCTTGCTCAAGAATGTTTACATTTCTAATGGTATCCGTAGTATCTTTTTCTAAAACACCTTTGAAAATATATTCGTCAGAAAGGTGAAGACTTTCGATAATTCCGCAAGAAACCATAAAATTACCATCATGATCGGCGCTTAATTCCGGACTATAGGGCTTGTCTAAATCTAAGTAATCCGCATAGTGCTCATACAATAACCAGAGTTTAGATTCTAAAACCTCCGGACTGTAAATTATCGGAAGTTTTAAGGATTCGAGTGCTTCTTTACGCCCAATAATATAATTATGGGAAAAAAACTTTTTCGTTAATTTTTCGACAATATCATTGATTTTTTGTTCTTCAGAAAGCTTATCGAGATGTCGAATAAGAAGTTTCTGAGCAACGTCTCTAATTAAGAGATATGAGCGGTATAGACTACCTATAGCTAAGGGCTGAACAGTATCGAGCAAACGGAGAAAGACTTGCACCATTGCATCTTCATTTATAATTCCGAGATTTTTTGTCACTGCAAAAAAAGAATAAATATCTTCAACACTCACCGGCAGTCTGGCTGTCGAGTTGAGAGGATCTTGGGGATTATAGATACTTGTAACATTGGGGTCGATTGGACTTAACTCACCTGTTTTGTTCATCAGGATTTCTGAAGCGCCAAGAGCTATTAGCGTGCCGGCGCTATAGGCTTTGTACGGAATTAATAAAGAAAACTGGTCGGTAAATTCATAGATAAGATCAACAAGTCGTAAGGCCGTTAAAACATCGCCTCCCTTAGTAAATAAAAATAGATCTAATTTTTTTATGGGACCTAAACTAACTAAATGTTTATAGAAAACAGGAATTATATCCGGAGCTATCCTCGTACTGATGCTTTGTCGGTCAGCGCCTATATAACAAATAATTTTTGAATCTCTGATTTGTTCCAGTTCCCTAAGAAGAGCTGCGCTGTGATTTGTCATATATATTCCTTTCTTTGAGACAGTATTTCTTGGCACTATCAGAAAGTATAAACTTGCGTTATATACTTTCCGAGCATAAGTGCAACTAGGCAGCCGCCTTCGCAAGGTTTTGGCTTCAGCCAAGTTTTCTTTATAGTATTTTAAAACTCTAGGTTAAATATTCTCGCTCAATGCTGAATATTTTAAGGAATTTGGTTAATAATAATTGAGGTAAATAAACCAATCAAAATTTTTGGGAGGTAAAGCAAATGCAATTAAGTAACAGTCAAGCTAATCAATTGGCAGGTCAGGCTCAATTCGGTCAAATACGACTTACTCCAGTGGCCAGCAACTTTTCTGGTGCAGGAACAACGGTCACTTATGGCTTACAAACTTCCGGTGTTAATGCCTTCAATTCCGGCAATACTTCATCGGGGGTGTGGGTCAACCCTCAAAGATGGAATTTGCAGAACTTCACAAATAACTATAATGGCGTCTCCTCAGGCCAATTTGCCCAAGCACCTAATTATGTTTATGGTGTTACAGCCGGACAATTTGGACAAACCGCAAGTGGAACCTTTATAGGTGCACAAGCTGCCTATTCTCGCGGTATGATTCAGCCCAGTGTGGATATTTCTGAAACCTCAAGCGATGTAATGGTTGCTGCTTATCTATCAGATGCCGTATTAAATGATATCAGCTTGAATGTAACCGAGAATTCCGTAACAATTTCGGCTTCAGCCTGGACGGGCAATGAACATTTGGTACTAAATCGAACGATTGCTTTGCCAACAAGTATTAGAGCTGAATCAGTCGATGCCTGTTTACAAAGTGGCGTTCTGGAAATTCGCTTGCCAAAAGCTGATAAAGGGGTCAGAACAAAAACAACAATTACCCCGGAAACAGCGCAATCCTAAATCCTAATTAACTTTACAAAATCCTCCCTCCATATATGGCGGGGGGATTTTGTGACAGGAAACCGAAAATGTAAATTCCAGATGGATCTCTGTTTGTTGTCAGGGCGCATAAGCCATTCGTTTATAATAATTGCACCTTTACTCGGCTGGTTATATAATAGTGAGTAAGGTGTATTATTTACCAGGTATCCATTTGTTAACTGTTACGGTCAATGATCTCAATTTGTACTTGAGTAAATTGCAGATGGTTCTGGTATGAAACGAAGGGAAAACAGTGAAAATGAATTGTTTCAAGACTAATTTAGGGAGTAGAAACTGATGGCTAAAGATTTTTTTGAAGCATATGTCGCGTGCCTGTTCATGTTTTTAATCCCAATTGTTATAATTCTAATTTCCAGAATAAGAAGTTTTATGTCTTATAAAGACAATGTCAAAGAAATAAAAAGAGACAAAGAAATATAACTTATTGAAGAAGGTAGGTTATTGACGATTATAATGGATAACAGTAGTCTGATAAAAACTCTGGAAAACGATCGGTTTGCTGCTTTGGTTGGCTTGGAGCTTGTTAAAGTACAGCCCGGATACGCAGTGGTAAAATTGGAGGTTTCCGACAAGCATTTAAATGGTGTCAATATCATTCAGGGAGGAGTGATTTTTACTCTGGCGGATTTTGCCTTTGCGGCAGCCTCGAATGCTTGTGGACAAATAACGGTAGGAATTAATGCCAATATAGCCTATTTTCAAGTATCCAAAGGAAAAACATTAATTGCGGAAGCAAAAGAAGTTGCAGTTTCTCGAAAAATTTCTAACTATAATGTTGATGTGTTTAATGAAAACAAGGATTACATTGCCAGAATGAGTATTACGGGCTATAAAAAGAATGCGAAGATCTAAAAATACCAAGCGAATAAAGATACCTTGTTGATATTCAAGTTCACAAAGTGGTTGCTGTCCTAAGAAACTGGAGGTCAATTATTTGGAGAAACAAGAAGACATCTTACAAGGGTTTAACCGAGCTCGCCTTAATGAAGAAGCAGTTAATGTGGAAAGAATCTATTTTTATAAGACGGACAAAAGAGTTAACCCCAAGCAAGAGGAATCTTTCCTGTTTTTTTCAGGAAAGCTGCCTGTTTTAGTGTCGGCCCCGCATGCAGTTAGGTATTATACGCAAAAGAAAATTAAGATGTCGGATCAATTCACTGGTTCTATTGTTTTCCTCTTAAACAAACTGACGGGTTGTCATGCTCTTGCTGTCACTAAGCTTTATGGAGGAGATCCTAATATTGACAACCCGTGTCTATATAAAGAAAAAATCTCCGAGATTTGTGGCAGGGAAAGGATAAAATTCATCTTAGACATCCATGGTGCAGCCCGGGAGCGAGAATTTGATGTGGATTTCGGAACGAACAACGGAAAAACCCTTCGCAATAAAGCAAGAACGCTGGAAACTCTTGAACAAAATTTTCTGGACTTTGGGTTAAGCAGGATCTCCCAAAACTATTCCAGCGCAACAGGTTTCAACACGATTGCCAATTATGCGGCGCGTGAACTGGGGATTCCGGCTGTACAGCTAGAGATTAACAAACAATATAGAGTCCCAGCGCAAAATCCCCAGGGGTTTCATCGGCTGCTGGGGGCTTTGACGGAAAGTATCCAAGAATTGGCCCGGTAACCTGTGTACAGGCGTTTCTAGATAAATTGCGAAGTTTGTGAAAAAATCGATAAGAAAAAACGAAGAGGTCTTAGTCCAAAGACAAAGGAGAATATTCAATATGAGTATGAAATTCGTTAAGAGAATACCTACTGCCGATGAAATAATTGAGCAGATACCATTGCCGAAGCACATTAAAGATATAAAAGTTACGCGAGATAATGATGTGAGAAATATTTTTAAAAATCAGGATAAACGATTTATCCTGATCATAGGCCCATGTTCAGCGGACAATGAAGAATCTGTTTGTGAATATATTGGAAAACTTGCCCGGGTTCAGGAACAAGTGAAAGATTCAATTCTAATTATCCCCAGAATCTATACAAATAAGCCTCGAACTACCGGCGAAGGTTATAAGGGCATGGCGCACCAACCGGATCCAAGTAAAAAGCCGGATTTATTTGAGGGCATAAAAGCGATCCGAAGGATGCATTTAAGAGCCTTATCGGAATATCACATGCCGGCGGCTGATGAAATGCTCTACCCAGAAAACTATACCTATCTCTCAGATGTTTTGGGATACATTGCTATTGGAGCTCGTTCAGTAGAGAATCAGCAACACAGACTAGCTGTAAGCGGAGTTGATACACCTGTGGGTATGAAAAATCCCACAAGCGGTGATTTGTCCGTAATGCTGAATTCTATTATAGCGGCTCAGCAGGGCCACACGTTCACCTATGCCGGATGGGAAGTTGAAACTACAGGCAATCCGCTTTCTCATGCCATATTGAGAGGCGCAGTGGATTCCAATGGTAGAAATATCCCTAATTATCATTACGAAGATTTAATTCGAATCGCTAAGGACTATGAAAAACTACAGCTTTTAAATGCGTCGATTATTGTTGACACAAATCATGCGAATTCTATGAAGTGTTATTCCGAGCAGCCTAGAATCGCGAGAGAGGTGTTAATGAGTAGAAAATATGACACATTGCTTAAACAGATGATCAAAGGACTCATGGTTGAAAGCTATCTGGAAGAAGGCAGGCAAGGTATAGGCGAAAATATTTATGGAAAATCAATAACCGATGCGTGTCTGGGCTGGGAGAGTACAGAAAAACTAATTTATTATATCGCTGAAAATATTTAAATATAGTAATTGACATTCATTTAAAATAATTATAAAATAGCGCTATAAAGAATTTAAAAATTTTTAGGAGGTATATTGTTAATGAAGAAATTTATATGTTCAGTATGTGGGTATGTATTTGAAGGGAATGAACCGCCGGACAAATGTCCACAGTGCATGTCACCTAAGGAAAAATTTTCAGAGAAACTAGAGGGTGTAATGCAATGGGCGGATGAACACAAAATAGGGGTAGCTCAGGGTGTTGATGCTGAGATACTTGAAGGATTAAGAGCTAACTTTATGGGTGAATGCACGGAGGTTGGAATGTATCTGGCGATGAGCCGTCAAGCGGATCGAGAAGGGTATCCTGAAATAGCAGAGGCTTATAAAAGGATAGCCTTTGAAGAAGCGGAGCATGCAGCTAAGTTCGCTGAACTGCTTGGGGAAGTCGTCTATGCAGATACCAAAAAGAATTTAGAGTTAAGGGTCGAAGCAGAATTTGGCGCGTGTCAGGGTAAAAAGGATATTGCAACAAAAGCTAAGCAACTAAACTATGATGCAATCCACGATACCGTGCATGAGATGTGCAAGGATGAAGCAAGACATGGCTCGGCATTTAAAGGTCTTCTTGATAGATATTTCAAATAATTTCTGAATTCTCAGAAGGCCTGTTCCAGCTAAATATTGGAATAGGCCTTCTACTTTGTCTGAGTGCTGCTTGGCGGAACATATCTCCAGGGTTGATAGTGCAGTTGAAATAAAAGTTTGAAGTGGGTGTAAGAGAATGTCAAATGAAATGGAAATCGTGGATAAATTGGTTTCTCTAATCGTTTCAGGCAAATACAACGCCCATGATAAGCTACCGTCAGAAAATGAAATAGCAGATCAATACAAGGTACCGAGGATTACGGCTCGGAAGGCCTATGAACGGCTCGAAGAATTAGGTTATCTCTATAAAAAACAGGGTAAAGGAAGCTATGTCAAGGACAGATATAAACAGATTGAGCTTGTTCTCTCGGGTGATGTAAGTTTCAGTCAGAAGATGATCGAAAAAGGGTATGATTTTCAATCGACAACGATATTTTGCAAAGAAATTAAATATAATAAGAAGATTTTTGATAATTTAGAAACAGATAAAGAAGATAGGATTTTCAAAGTGGGGATACTGAGGTATATTGATCAACAACCCATCGCCCTTCATATTTCTTATGTCGCTCAATCGGTATTTAAGGATATCGAGGCAGAAGGAATGGATATTACTTCTATGTTCAAATATTACAATAGTAAAGGGTATACGGAATTTCGCTCAAAACCCAGCATTCTAAGCGTTTCCTTTCCCACGAAGTCCCAACGGAAATTGTTAAATTGTACATATTTGATCCCGCTTTTGTTGCTGGAATCGGGCTGTATCGATAAAAAGACCGGTACTATATTAGAATACAAAAAGATTCTCTATAGAAGTGACTGTTTTTCCTATGTCATACCAAGACAATAGTCGCTTTATAAAGTGGTGAGACAGGGGGACGGTTCTGGTGTCTATATATTATAGACACCAGAACCGTCCCCCTGTCTGCCCTAAAGCCTCAATGCAGATTTTGCAGGAGGCTTTTTATTTTTCCGCAAAGTATGCTTTACAAAGATTTAACAAGGTACTTACGAAGCTTTAACATCGGCCAACTTGGCAACAAGTTATGATAATCACGTGGATTACACTCACAAAGGAAGGCTAATTAATGATTAGAAAAAAAAGAACTGAAATCTTAATCAAAGGTTCCCCAGAGGTCTCGGTAAAATTTGGTCAAGCAATACTGGCAGCTTATGACGTTAAGACTATTGAGGAAAGCAATAATAGTTTAGTCATGATTAAAGCCCGGGAAAGTGCTAAACGAAGCTTATTCTATTTGGGCGAGGTATTGATTACGGAATGTAAGGTCATGATCCATGGAACCTTAGGGATTGGTATGGTCAAGGGGCATGAAGCGGAGCTGGCCTATAACTTGGCAATCATTGATGCCGCGTATAATGCGGGTTTGCCGGAGACTAAGGAATGGACAGAGGTTTTATTGCTTGAAGAAGTTCGGATCAATGACCAAGCTGAAGCTTTAAAAAATAAGATTTTGAAGACAAAAGTAAATTTTGACAATATGGACGTTTAGATAAGAGGGGTATAAAGCAGATGAAACTGGATTTGGTTCATGATCTACAAGCAGCATATCGCAAAACTTTAGAGTCAATGTCTAGACCGGGCTTGATCAGAAATATCCGCCAGCAGGCGGATAAGGTGAATATGGAGATTAGTTGCTTTAACTCGACCTTACTCATGGTGCTGATGCTTTTTGATACAGAGGTGAAATTTAAGGTGTGTTCCAAACGTGAAGCGGAAATGGCCAAACTTATTAACCAGTTGACCTATGCCAAAGCAACGGAAGTGGAGAGCGCAGATTATATTCTGGTCTTGAATGATGCTGAACCGCAGGAGTTGGAGGAGGCCTTGAGAATGGCCTATCCGGGAGATTTGTTGAACCCCCATCAAGCGGCAACAATTATCGTTGAAGCTGACAGAGTGAACAATGAGCGGGATTTAACCCTGATGGGTCCGGGAATCGAAACGGAATGCTCTATCAACGTGAAAACAAGTGGCCGTTGGGTAGAGGTGCGAACTGAAAAAAACTCTGAATATCCATTGGGAATTGATCTTATCTTTACGGATCGAGACGCTAACATTTTATGTCTGCCGCGAACAACTCAAATTAGGAAACAGGTGGGTGGATAAATGGGCTATGTTGCAGTAAAAGGCGGAACTCTGGCGATTGAAGAATCAATCAAACGCTTGAAATATGAGCGCTTGAAAAAAGGTGTGGTCTTGGATTGCCAGAGAATTGAAGCCGGAATGCGCTGTTTGATCGATCAGGTTATGTCGGAAAGCAGTCTCTACGACGAAACTCTTACCGCGATGGCCATCAAGCAGGCCGAAGGAAGTCCGGAGGAAGCAGTATTTTTAATGAGAGCCTACCGTTCAACTTTACCGCGCAAGCATTATTCGCGAACGGTCGAGTCCGAGGATATGCTGGCGGAAAGAAGGATATCGGCAAGCTTCAAAGATATTCCCGGTGGACAGATCTTAGGGTCTGCTAATGATTATACTCATCGTTTAATCGATTTTAATCTAAATGAGGAAACCAATCAAGAAGCCTTCGACTGGCTAGGCAGTTATAGTTTGGAAAGCGGAGTTGACCAGGACAAGACGAATTTAGCCAACCTGCCCAAAGTGCTGGATTATCTGCGCCAGGAAGGTCTGATTCCAACCTGCGAGAAGGATGATAGCGAGCCGGATGACGTGACGAAAGAGAGTCTGCAGTTTCCTACCAGCCGCAGTGAAAGGCTGCAGATTTTAACAAGGGGACAAACAGGCGCTGTTACCTCCTTAGGGTATATTGCCTTGCGCAGTTATGGAGCTCTGCATCCGACGGTGGGAGAATTGCGGATTGGCAACCTGCCGATCTATGTCGACAACCCCTTCAACGATCAGCATGAGGATGAGGATGCTTATTATATCGGAGAAATTAAAGTCACGGAAGTAGAGACCTTGTTTCCCGAAGATATTCAAAAATTCAACGGTCAAAAAGAGCTTGAATTTAGTGTGGGCTATGGAATCTGTTATGGACAAAATGAAACTAAAGCGATCGCCCTAAGTATCTTGGATCATTGCCTGGAAACAGGGAATTCGGAGTATCCGACCCATAACGAAGAGTTTGTTCTCTTGCATATTGACTCCGTCGAATCGACAGGGTTTATTTCGCATCTCAAATTACCTCACTATGTGACATTTCAGTCCAAGCTCGACAGTGTTCGTAAATCGAGAAAAGGTAAGGAATGTCAAACCGATGTCAGAGGAGCTGAAACTCCATGAAGATTGAGTACAATTTTGCTTTTTTTGATGAGGGGTCGAAAAGAGAGATTAGACGGGCAACGCTTAAAGCGGTCGCCATTCCGGGGTATCAGGTACCTTTCGCCTCAAGGGAGATGCCCATCGCCAGAGGATGGGGTACAGGTGGGTTACAGTTGACGCTTTCCCTAGTGGGTAAGGAAGACTGCTTGAAAGTCATTGACCAAGGCTCAGATGAATCGGTCAATGCCGTAAATATAAAAAAACTGATTGCCAAAACTACCGGCATTCCGGTAACCGACGAAACCACGGCAGCGACCATCATTCAATCGCGCCACAGAATTCCGGAAATTCCCCTGCAGGAAGGTCAGATTCTGGTTCTTCAGGTACCGCTGCCGGAACCGCTGAGATATTATGAGCCGAGCGAATATGAAACCAAGAAGCTTCACGCGGAACAAGAATATAGTGGTGCCTGGCTGATGCTCTTTGAGCAGATCATGAACTACGGAACCATGTCGACGGGTGCGGATCATCCTGTTCTGGTTCAGGGCAGGTATGTTATGGCTCCCAGTCCGATCCCGAGATTTGATAACCCCAAGCTGAATAATTCCCGAGCTTTGATTTTATTAGGTGCAGGTCGTGAAAAAAAAGTTTATGCTGTACCCCCGTATACTAAGGTCGTGTCCCTTGATTTTGAAGACTACCCTTTCGGAGTGGAATCTTTTCAGGACAAATGCTGCCGATTGTGTGGGGCCAAGGGGGTATTTCTGGATGAAATACTGGATGAGGCAACGGGTAAAAGCTCGATTCAATGCAACGATTCCAGCTATTGTTTGCAGAGATTAAATGGAAAATCAGGAGGATGAGGGATTGTAAGATGGAAGATTTTGAACGGCCGGTTTTGTCTGTCAGGAACATCAATAAACAATACGGCAACGGGTGTGTAAACTGCAGAGGGTCCAAAGCGGATCGTTTGCTGAAAAATTATTGTCCTGTCTGCGGGACTGTCTATGCCTGCCGGGATATCAGCTTCGAGGTGTATACGGGAGAAATCTTAGGAGTTGTCGGGGAAAGCGGAAGCGGCAAGTCGACCATGATGGAATGTTTGTACTTTGATCAGGAGGTCAGCAGCGGAGAGGCCTATATCAATTCCTATAAAGATGGCCAAGCGAATGTCTTTGCGGAATCGTCCCAACAGAAACGTTACATAAGGAATCATATGCTGGGCAAAGTCTATCAAAATCCCCTTTTGAGTTTAAAAATGAATTTTTCCTCCATTGGCAATATTGCCGAAAAGCTGATCTCCGCCGGAAATAGGAACGTCGGAAAGATGGAAGCCCGTGGCAAAGAACTTTTGGAGCATGTAAACATACCGGTATATCGGATGAAGGAAGCGCCTAAGAATTTTTCCGGCGGGATGCAGCAGAGGGTTCAAATTGCTAAAGCGTTATCCAACAATCCGCCCCTGCTTTTGCTGGACGAAGTAACCACCGGGCTGGATCTGTCGGTTCAAGCCAGCGTACTGGACTTAATCAAGACGATCCAGAGAGAGTTGAAGATTACCGTGGTGATTGTCTCGCATGATTTAGGTGTGATCAGAATGTTGGCGGATCGAACGATTGTGATGTTGGATGGAAAGATTATCGAGCACGGTTTGACAGATCAGATTCTTGAAGATCCGCAGCATGGCTACACGCAGCAGTTAGTACAATCGCTGTTGTAGTCTTGTCAGAGCGGACAAAAGGAGTAAAACAGATGTATTTAATCACGAATGGTCGGGTTATTACGGAGGAGTCTATTTTAATAGGGTATGACCTTGTCGTAAAAGACGATAGAATTTTCAAAATCGTACCACAAGGTGAGACCGAGATCGTGGAGGGTCTTCAAGTT
>Ga0326727_10025817_pt1 | contig 10976 bp, 10 predicted proteins | sample MB2enrmetagenome_FD_207643 | JGI IMG/M metagenome (GOLD analysis project Ga0326727, IMG submission 207643) | Lab enriched peat soil microbial communities from McLean, Ithaca, NY, United States - MB29MY | ecosystem: Environmental > Terrestrial > Soil > Wetlands > Peat | place: USA: New York... | reverse complement strand
TTTCCATCGCACTTTTGCTTTGCATTCCGATGGGATTCCTATTTTATTTCGAAGCGCGCTGGCTGATCCGTTACGCCTTGGGTCGCTACGAACAGAGGGACGCAGGGCCGCACGTTTTTTTGGAGTCTTCGGTGCGTCGTTGATTCCTTTAATTTACTGTTTCGGACTTATCGAAGACGCATTTCCAGGAAGGCTCGGAAAGGCAATCGCGATTGGATTTTTTGGGGCTGCTACCCTGGGACTTTTCGTGCCGATATTTGCGACCCTGAAGGAAAGGAAGTAGAAAGCGATGACAGCAATTATCGATTTGCGTTCGGATACGGTTACGCGGCCCACGGTGGAGATGCGCGCGGCGATGGCCGCGGCCGAGGTGGGCGACGACGTTTATGGCGAGGACCCTACCGTTAATCTTTTGGAGCGGCGGGCGGCGGAGAGATTCGGCCGCGAGGCGGCGCTTTTTGTGCCCACCGGCACCATGGGCAACCAGATCGGCATTCGGCTGCACACGCAGCCCGGCCAGGAGGTAATTGCCGAGTCGCGGGCGCACATTCTCGATTGGGAGATGGCCACGACAGCAGTGTTTTCCGGCTGCCTGGTGCGCGCCGTTCCAGCCGAGCGCGGCATTTTGACCTGGAAGCAGATTGAGCCGGCGATCTACGCGCGCGGAGCCTTTCGCGCCGCCACAGGCCTCATCGAGATTGAGAACACAGCGAATCTTGCGGGAGGCTCGGTGACGCCGCTGGACGTGGTTGAAGAGATTTGGGCCGGGGCCAAGGAGCGCAAGCTCCCGACGCATCTGGACGGAGCGCGCATCTTCAATGCGTCTGCTGCGCTGGGCATCGATGTGAAGGCGCTCACGCGCGGCTTCGATACCGTGATGTTCTGCCTCTCGAAGGGACTGGGCGCGCCGGTGGGGTCAATGTTGGTGGGCTCGGCGGAGCTGATGGAGCAGGCACGAATTTATAGAAAAGCTTTGGGCGGGGGAATGAGGCAGGCAGGCATTCTTGCCGCTGCGGGGCTGATTGCGCTGGAGCAGGGGCCGGCGCGGCTGCATGAGGACCACGCCAACGCGCGCCTGCTGGCCGAGGCGCTCTCCAACATCGAACACGTTGAGATCGACTTCAATGCAGTGGAGACCAATATCGTGATTTTCCGGTTGACCGGCGGCGTGAGCGCTGCCGAGCTATCAGCGCGGCTGAAGGCGCGCGACATTCTGGCCAATGCAGTCGGGCCGGATGCGATGCGCCTGGTTACGCACCTCGACGTGGGCCGCGAGGCCTGCGTGAAGGCGGCTCAGGCGCTGGCTGAGGAGATTGAAGCGCTGGCCAAAGCGGCGTGAGCGCGACGGGACATTTTCAGTGTTTTCGTAACGCAGGCATCGTGCTATCCCACCCATTCCGCAAAAAACACGGAATGGATGGGGCACCCTTATTTCCCGACCTCTGATCCCTGATCCCTGACGCCTGTTCCCTGTTCCCTATTCCCTGATCCCTGTTCCCTGTCTCTTCACGGCTTCAGCAGAATCTTGCCTGTTGTCTTGCGCGCTTCCAGATCGATCTGCGCCTGCGCGGCCTCGGCCAGCGGATACACAAACTCAGTGCGCAGCTTGAGTTCGCCTTTGGCGGCCCACCCCAGCACATCGCCTGCGCGCCAATCCAACTCTGCCCGCGTTGCCACGTAATGCCACAACGTAGGCCGGGTTATAAACAGCGAGCCCTTGCCGCTGAGTTGAATCAGGTCGAAAGGTGGCACAGGCCCGCTCGATGCGCCAAAAAGGGCGAGCAGTCCGCGCGGCCGCAGGCAGTTCAGGCTGCCTTCAAACGTGTCCTTGCCCACTGAGTCGTAAACCACGTCAACGCCCTTGCCGCCGGTCAGCCGCTTGACCTCTGCCTCGAAATCCTGCTGAGTGTAAAGAATCACATCGGAGGCGCCCGCATCGCGCGACAGCTTCGCCTTGGCCTCGGTGGAGACCGTCGTAATCACCCGCGCTCCCAGCCGCGAGGCCATCTGCGTCAGCAAAAGGCCCACGCCGCCGGCCCCTGCGTGGACCAGCGCGGTTTCTCCGGCCTTCAGCGGAAAAGTGGAGTGACTCAAATAGTGCGCCGTCATTCCCTGCAACAGCGCAGCCGCGGCCTGCTCCATGCTCAGCCCCGCCGGAACCTTTACGAGTTGCGCCGCGGGAACCAGCGCGTACTCGGCATAGCTGCCCAGAACGCTCGCTGACGCCACCACGTCTCCGGTGGCGAAACCCGTCACGCCCGGACCCAGTTTCTCCACCGTGCCAGCCGCTTCGCTGCCGGGTGTGAGCGGCAGCGCCGCTTTGTAGACGCCCTTGCGAAAATAGACCTCGATGAAGTTGACTCCAACAGCTTCCACGCGGATCAACACCTGGCCCGGCCCCGGCTGAGGAATCGGCAACTCGGCCAGCTTCAAAACCTCCGGCCCGCCTGTCTCGTGAATCTGGATGGCTCTCATATCAGGTTCAGGATGAACCTTGAGGGTGCGCGGCGGCAAGGGGTGAAACCATCAACGGGGCCAATAACAACCTCCAACAAACACCAAGCCCCGCCCAGGCAATGCCCAAGCGGGGCTTGATGTTGTTTTGATCCCTGACGCCTGATTTTCGGTGTTACTCTTTCGGAGTTATCCGCGACTCTTTTGGTGCGCGCCGGCGCACGATGCGGTCAATCGTATACGGCGTGCGCTGCTGGCCTGTGTAGAAGTGGCGCACCTGCAAATCGCCCAGCAGGCCAATGGCCAGCAACTGGATACCGGCCAGAATCAGCACGCCGGCAATGACAAACAGCGGCCCATGCTGGTCCATCACGCTCTGGTGCGGGTGCAGGATCTTTATCCCCATCAGAATGGCCGAGAAAAGGCCGCCCAGCATGATGCCGAACGCGCCAAAGCCGCCAAAGAAGTGCAACGGCCGATTCATGTAGCGGATCAAAAAGCGGATAGTCAGCAGATCAAAGAAAACGCCGAAGGTCCGAGATATGCCGTAGTGGCTCGCGCCCCGTTCGCGGGGCACGTTCTTGATAGGAATTTCGCAGATCGATGCTCCATACCAACTGGCCAGCGCGGGAATGAAGCGGTGCATCTCGCCGTAGAGCGGAATATTCTGGATCACTTCGCGGCGATAGGCTTTGAATGTGGTGCCGAAATCGTGAATGTTCACGCCGGACAACTTGGCCATCAGCCAGTTGGCGCAGCGCGAGGGAATGCGCCGCATGACAAAATTATCAACCCGCTCCTTGCGCCAGCCGCTTACCACATCGTATCCCTCGTCCAGCTTTTTCAGGAAGTTGGGAATCTCGCTGGGATCGTGTTGCAGGTCGCCGTCCATGGCGAGGATAAACTCGCCCGAGGCGTGGTCGAAGCCCGCGGCCAGAGCCGAGGTCTGTCCGAAGTTGCGGCGCAGCTTGATCAACAGCACGCGGCTGTCAACCGCGGCAATCTCTCCCATCAGCTTGAAGGTGCGGTCTTTGGACCCGTCGTCAACCAGCACCAGCTCGAAACTATCGCCCACCTGCTCCATCACCTGCTTCAGGCGCGCGTACAAAACCGTCACATTTTCTTCTTCATTATGAAATGGGACGACAATTGAATATTTTGGCATATCTTAAGTGTAAACTCCGCCGCGATGAAAAGGATTCCATTGACCTTCAAAAAGTGGCCGCGCGATGCAAAAACGCGATATTTAATAGGAAAGAGCCCTGTGGGAATTTACTTCTCAAGCTCGTCGAGCATCGCTTGCATCTCGCTGACGGCATGAGAGTTGCCCTTGCGCGAGGCGCAATCTATACCGGCTTTCAGCCGCTCTTTGGCTTCCTGAGTACGGCCCGCCGAGGCGAGAGTCTGCGCGGCCATGAAGTAGCCTGAAGTGTAGTCCGGGTCATTCGCCAGCAGCGTGTCAAACTCGGCAAGCGCCTCGGCAACCGCGCCGCTGCCGGCCAGCTCCATGGCCAACCCATAACGGGCAAAGCTGTTCTTAGGATCCAGTTTCAGTATTTCTGTAAGGCCGGCAATCTTGTCCATTTTTCTCGAATTCGCAACGTTCTCGCGCCGCGCAGATTTGCGTATTTGGCGGCGATTGCGGAAACTGGAATTCAAGCGCTTCTTCACGCCGTCTGCCGCCAGTTTCATTGTAAGCGGTGGCACGCGAATCCAAATGGCACCAAATGAATGGAGCTGACCCGCCATGAGTCCGACAAGTTCCGCTGAAACCACGCCTCCGGCTCGCACCGTCGCCAGTACGCAGTCAGAAATGACAGAGGTCATCCTGCCCAACGACGCCAATATTCTGGGGAATTTGCTGGGCGGGCGGCTGATGCACTTCATCGACCTGACCGCGGGCATCGCCGCCTACCGGCACTCGCGGGCCTTCGTCGTCACTGCCGCCATGGACCATATCGACTTTATCAGGCCGGTGCAGGTGGGAAGCCTGCTCACCCTCAAATCCAGTGTCAACAGGGCGTTCACCAGCTCGATGGAGGTGGGCGTGAAGGTGTGGGCGGAGAACCCGCTCGACGGCATGCGGCTGCATGTAGCCAGCGCCTACCTGGTCTTTGTGGCGGTTGATCAGAGCGGGCAGCGCGTGCAAGTGCCGAGATTGCTGCCGGAAACCGCCGACGAACAGCGCCGCTATGCCGACGCCCTGCTGCGCCGTGAACATCGCGAGGCCGAGAGCGCTCGCCGCAAGCAGGAGAAGATCGCCGCTCGCCCGCAAATGAACTGAACAACAGAAGAAAAAACAAAAGTTTTCAAAAAAGGAGCAGTCACACACTATGGCTCATTCACCTGCCATGCCTTCGCCCGTAGCTTTGCCGGGCATCTCGAAGATCATCGCCATCGGTTCCGGCAAGGGCGGCGTGGGCAAAACCACGGTCGCCGTCAACCTCGCGGTCGCGCTCTCGCGGCTCGGCCAGCGCGTGGGCCTTATCGACGCGGATATCTACGGACCCAATGTGCCACTGATGATGGGCTCAAGCAAGCAACCGGCCGTCAGCGGAGGCAATCGCATTATCCCCAACGAGACCCATGGCATTAAAACCATTTCGATTGGCTACATCTCCCCCGGCGACAAGCCGATGGTGATGCGCGGGCCTATGCTCCACCAGATCATCCGCCAGTTTTTGCAACAGGTGGAGTGGGGCGAACTGGACTATCTCATCGTCGATCTTCCCCCAGGCACCGGCGACGTGGTCATCTCGCTGGTGCAGACCGTGCCGCTCACCGGAGCAGTGGTGGTTTCCACGCCCAGCGACGTCAGCCTTCAAGATGCGCGCAAGGCGCTGGAGATGTTCGGCCAGGTAAACGTCGAGGTGCTGGGCATTGTGGAGAACATGAGCCACTTTACCTGCCCTCATTGCCACAAGGAAATCGACATCTTTTCAAAGGGCGGAGCCGAGCGCACCGCGCAACAGTTCAACGTCCCGTTCCTGGGATCGATTGAGCTGGTCGCGGCCATCCGCGAAGGCGGCGACCGCGGTCTGCCTGTTACGCTGGCCGGACCCAAGAGCCCGCAGGCAGCCGAATTCTATGCGGTGGCGGAAAAATTGATGATCCGCGCGGAAGGCGCGGCTGCTGCAGCAGCCGACGTGATCGAGATCAGTTGAATACATGTGGTTGGGTCATTTGCCTATGGCAGAGGCAATGCCAAAAGAAAAGCGGGGCATGAGCCCCGCTTTTCTTTTGGTTGAGATGACAATCTACCGCCAGTGCCCTTCGATCAGCACCCACTCTCCATGACGATGAACCCAGTGATGCGCAACCCAGACCGCGCCCGGATGGGGTGGGCGCTCCCAGCGGCCCGGGGTCCAGACGTAATGATCGCCTTCCCAGCGGTGGTAGCCGTCAATCCACACAAATCCCCGCTCCGGAGGCGGACCCCTGCGTTCAACGACCGGGGGCGGGGGCCCAATGCGAATCGAAATCTGCGCAATGGAAGCCGCAGGAAACAGTGTGAAAGCGAGCAGCAGTGCCAATGCAATCTTCTTCACGGTGAATCAACTCCTCCTGAGTTTGGATTCTGGACTTGAGCTCCGGAATCACGCTGCCATTCCGGTCTGCTGATGATTTTAACGTCACTACGCAAGAATAGTTGCGCATGTGGAAATGTTTTTGTTTTGGCCTATTCATTCAGATGAATTAAAACGGCAAGAGTTCAGAGAAAATCACACTGCGCATCATTTGGTGCGCGTTTTTTCGCGCCCCGCTCACGATCGACGCGGCCCGCAGCGACTGACTATGATGGCCTCATGCGGACATTTGGGGTTGCGGCTAAAAGAGTAATGGATTGTAAAATTTTGACGGCAGATTAATGGGGAATCAATTCATGAGCAACATTTTTATTGGTGCAGAAGACAAGGTGTTTGTTTTGACCGGGGCGGGAATCAGCGCGGAGAGCGGCTTGCCGACATTTCGCGCATCGGACGGATTGTGGGCCGGCAATCGCATCGAGGATGTGTGCACCCCGGAGGCATGGGAGCGCAATCCCTGGAGGGTGTGGGAGTTTTACTCAGCACGCCGAGAAGCGGGCGCAAAGGCTCAGCCGAATCCAGCGCATGTTGCGCTTGCCGAACTGGAACGCAGGCTGGGCGACCGCTTCTTTCTTTGCACGCAGAATGTGGACGACCTGCACGAGCGCGCCGGCTCGCGACGCCTCGTGCATATGCATGGCGAATTGTCCAAGGCGCACTGCGAAGACAATTGCGGCCGCGCGCCGGTCAACGATATTGCAATTTATCACAGCCTGGACGAGGTGGGCCGTTGCCCCTGCGGCGGACGGTTGCGCCCGCACATTGTCTTCTTCGGAGAAATGCCGCTCGAGATGGATCGCATTCAGGAAGAGATTCAGCAAGCAACGCTGATGGTGGTTGTCGGCACGTCGGGCTCAGTCTATCCGGCGGCCAACTTTGTCCACTGGGCGCGGCTGAGCGGGGCGCGCACCGTATATGTGGGCCCCGAACCGCCGCTGAATGCCGAAGCCTTTACGCACATCGTCGAAAGCCGGGCGGGAGAAGTATTGCCAGGAATGTTCCACGTGGATCAATGTTAGTGAAATTGGCAAGGTAAGCAAACCTGCGCGCAGCAGGCGCAGGACAAATTTATTATTTTGTACGCGCCAAAGCAGGCGGTTGGTTTTTTCTTCCCTCGGCTTCCCGGTCGAGTCTTGCGCGTTTCGGAATCTCAAGCAAATCCTGATCGTGGGCGGTGCGATGCACTTCAGCTTGCGCAGGGCGCAATGTGCTTGGGGTGGTCTGCATTTTGTCTTTCTCCGTTTCTTTCTGTGCGGCCACAACGGGCCGGTTCTGTTGCTTCACTCAGTCCCAGAAAACCTCTGTTAGCGGGACTTGATGTACTCTTTGCGTCTGAAACGCAGTCCGGTCCAGTCCGCGTCAATGGCGACCGCGCGGACGGAATCGAAGCCCGCGGCTTTCAGAGCATCCCAGCCGGTGTCGCGATTGAAGTCGCACTTGTACTTCTTCGATGTTCCCTTGGGATAAGCAAACCAAATCGTCGCATCGCCCACGGCGCGCGCAGCGACTGTCCCGGCCAGTGATTCCACTTCGGCCTTGCGGGTAACAAACGCAAGCAGGAAGCCAATTCGAGGAACAGACTCAATATGGTGGTGAATGGTGAGAACGGGAAGGCGCGCAAGCTCCGGCTGAAAGCTCTCGGGCGCGCGCAGAACGAGGATCTCCTGCTGATCCTTGAGGTTGAGTTTGTCGAAAATTCCGCCCATGGATTTTCATAATATCCGGGCTCAAGAAATAATCTGCAAAATTTCCGGCAAAAACCGCGCTCAGAAGTGAAAGCGGTAACGGAGTTCGGCGGAGATCAGCCGCGGGTCGTTGAAATGGAAGCCACCGATAGTGATGGAGTTGTCGAGCAGGACGCGGTGGTTGGTGACGTTGAGCACGGAGCCGGAGAGCTTCCAGTTCTCGCCGATGCTGTGCCCCGCCGACACATCGAAGGTGGTGTGTACCGGCAGATACGGGCCGTTGTAGGGGCCTTCATTGGCGCCGGCAAGACCATTCGAGAAGCCGGAACCGTAATAGACATTGCTTGAGAACCAAGTGTGCATGGGAAGGTTGGCCGTAAAGCCCGTGTTGAGCGTGTCGCGCTGGTCGTGGTCCAACGAAATGTAGTTGGGGCCGAGGTCGCAGGCTGGATCGGTGGGCAGCGAGCAGGTAAAGCCTCCGATAATGTTGCCTCGCTGCTCTGCGATCTGGTTCGAGTAAGTCAGGTGCAATTGGCCGAGATGAGCCAGTTCTGGCGAGCGCAAAGTCAACTCCCAGGCGCGGATCAGCGCTCCATCGACGGCAATGGGAAAGTACATATTCGATTCGCCGAGATTGGAGTGGTCGAGGAAGTTATTGACGCGATTTTTGACATTGGCCACGTCGAGCATCCAGCCCTTGTAAGGAATTTGCAGGCCGAACTGGTGTTCTTCGTCGCGCTCGCTGGGCAGAGGAGTAAAAGTGTTTTCGCCCGACGGCAGGCTGCCGGCGTAGTTGAGCACGGAACTGGAAACGGTCAGCAGCGGTGCTGGCTGGAAGAAGTGGCCGTAAAAGCCGCGCAGAACCCAGTGGAGGCGTGGGATTCCAACGGTTGCGCCGATGCGCGGATAGATGGCGCTCTCGTTCAACTCGGCGCGGTAAATGGAGAATCGCTGGCCGCCCAGCAGAGTAACGTATTTGCCCAGGCGCAGATGATCGGCGAGGTAGAATTCGACGAGCCCGGCATTGGCGCTGGCCGTTGTGTTGGGCTCCGATTGTGCGCTGCCGTCATTGACCCGAACGCCGAAGAGGTCGTTTTCCGCCTGAAAAAACGAGTAGAGTCCGGCAGAGAATTTATTCGCGCCTGTGTCAGAGTGCAGGTCGGCCTGGGCGCCGGAGTAATTCGAAGTCTGGTGCCAGGTGGTAGCCACCGGATCGTCGCTCGCCAGTGAGTCGTAGTCCGCCTGGTTAAAGTGATAGAAGGGCGCGACGGAAACCAGCGCGTTGGGCGAGAGAGTGTGAATCCAGTTGGCGATCAGGAAGCTATCGCGTTCCGACTGTGCGTCACGCAACCCGTATGAAGCATAGTAGCCGCTGAGCGTTTCCCAGTCAGTCGGGCTTGGGTCATAGGGAACGTCGAAGTAATCCTGACGGTATTGCGCGTTCAGGCGCAGTTGATCTTTCGACGTCTGATTGCGAATGAGCGAAAGAAAGCCGCTCTCGGAGTTAGTAGCATCGTGATAAATAGCGGGCACAGGCGCTGCCAGGCCGTAGTTGGAACGGGAGCCGGTGAGGCTCGTGTACCACGCCGTCGCAGCGGAGTGGTCGCCGAGCGAGAGTTGAGTTTCGCCCGAGTATAAGTTGCCGGCATAGGCCAGTAACTCCCCCTCGCGGTTGCGTTCGAAGCCGTTGCGGGGCAGCACATTAAAGACTCCATAAGTCCGGTCGCCCACATCGGCTGAGTAACTGCCTCGTTGAGTTTCCAGCGCGTCGATGTCCTTGGGGTCCAACTGCGGGCCGACGTTAGAAGCGATCTTGGTGTTGGGAATCGCAACTCCATCAATCAGCCAACTGGTCTGGTGTCCGCCGCGCATGTGCAGCATGTCGTGCGTCATATAAGCGCCGGGAACGTAATCGGTGATCATCTCCATACCGATTGTGCGGTCCGCGCCGGGAGTCAGCTCGATGTCAGCGCGGGTGATGAGCGTGGTGGGAGTTGCCGAATCCGTAGCGGAGAAGGAAACGCCCATTCCCACGACCTCGACGCTTTCGACGGCCGGCGCAAGCTGGAGCGCGATATGCACAACAGGGTTGGTGCCCGAGGCCACTGTCAGCGGCTGATCCGCCGTGGCGAAGCCTGGGGCCGAGATCCTCAGCCGGTACACGCCGATGGGCGTCTGAGGCAATTCAAATTCCCCATCGTTGTTGGTGGTGGCGTGCAGGACGAAAGCCGAATCTGCGGCTTGCATTGTGACCTGAACGCCGGCCAGTGGCCTGTGCCGCGGATCGTGGACCACGCCATGTACAGCGGAAAAAACATTGGCGTACGCGCAGTCAGCAGTCGCAATCCAGATAGCCGCGGTCAACGCCAAGGCCGCGAGGAAGACATAAGTGGCTGGAAACGGAGAAATAGAACGCCGCATCACGAACTCATCCTGGTAGGGGAAGGGGGATAGGAACAATGCAGGCGGCAAATTGCTCGAAGTGACGTTTGCCGCCCCGGGTTTTCAAATGCTGTCAACAACGCTGTAAAAAGGCAGCCAGGAAAGCGGCTTGGAGGTTCGGGATTGGCACGCTTGCGCCAACCCCGGCTTCCTCACCGCCAATACACTCAGTCAAGGCCAAGGCGTTGTTCTTGCCCGTCACTGTCCTCCTCCGCCAGGCTTTGTTGAGGCTTCAGCCGGCATCGGCATGAGCATGATGTTTGAAATGGGTGACTTGGCTGGAAGAGGGACTGCGTCCTGAGCAACTGCCGGAGGCGCGGCCAAAGGGATATTCTGCGCGGCCGAAGCAGGTACAACCTGAATAATGTTCATCATGCCCTGATCCTCATGGTTGAGGATGTGGCAATGGAAGACGAACGACCCAATATCCTGCCCCCGGAAGTCGACCAGAAGAGTGACGCTTGGATAGGGGTGATTGGGATTTCCATCCCACCCAGGCACATCAATCATATCCAGATACTGGCCGACGACAGCAGGAGCCTCTGGCGCGCCGTTGATTGCGAAGTTGTTTTGCGATTGAGCCAGGTAGTGAACTTGGTGAAGATGGAACTCGTGGCTCTCCTGTGCGCGGTTTTCCACTGTCCACTGCTCCACTGTTCCCTGGGTGGCGGAAATAGCCGGGGGCGCTTCGGGGTTGAACGGCGCTGGCTTCTGCGGGAACACGGTCATAAAAAACTGAGTCTGGTCTGAATTTTCGGAGAAGTACAACAGACGTTTTTGCGCAATGGGCTCGTTTGCGAGGCCCGCG
>Ga0326727_10025813_pt1 | contig 10977 bp, 10 predicted proteins | sample MB2enrmetagenome_FD_207643 | JGI IMG/M metagenome (GOLD analysis project Ga0326727, IMG submission 207643) | Lab enriched peat soil microbial communities from McLean, Ithaca, NY, United States - MB29MY | ecosystem: Environmental > Terrestrial > Soil > Wetlands > Peat | place: USA: New York... | reverse complement strand
AGGCGGCCTCGTCGGTGAGCTGACCTGTTTCCATGAGGATGTTATAACCCCATTCAGGGTGCTTCTTGATGATGTCCCACTCTTCCTGATTCAATTTTCCACGCTTTCTAATAATACTGAGTGGTACTTTGGATTTTCCTATATCGTGAAGAAAATATCCATAACTCAAGCGTTCAACTTCCTCCATCCCTATTGAACGGTCTCCCTTATAGAAACTAATTGCAAGGGCAGTTGCATAGATTCCTACATTGACGCTGTGCGTATAGGTGTTGAAATCATACTCCGTTATTGAGATGAGATCGCTGAGCAGCACCTTATTCTTTATGATGTTCTTTAACATGGGCTTGAGTGTTACCTTTATCTTCTCAACCCGCTCCGGATTCGGGTTATCAAATGCATTCCTGAGCGCATGGATGGATGAAACATAGAATGTTGCTGCTTTCACCTTGGATGGAACAGTTGGATCAATGAGAATCTCTTTTGTGTGGGAGCTTATATATTCTTCAAAGGCATTCATCTCCGCCTGACCCCTAATAAATAATTTGCTGAGGCCAAAGCGGATGAGCTCGGCAAGGTGCTCTCTGGTTAACACGCGTCCCTTCTCAAGAAAGAGCACAAGCCTGTTATCGTGCTTTATAAACAGATCGACAACACTCTTTTCGTTGATCTGTATGACATCTATCGGGATGGGTCGAAATATGTTCATGCTCAATATTTCGGCATCTCATTTTCTATAGATAAATTGGTATATCAGTAACCTTGAGCATTACCAGGAGCATAGATCAATGAAGAGAAGTCACACGTTAAGCTATTTAACATTACGGCGCCACTTCCCACCCGCCACCCAAAGCCTTGTAAAGAGCGATGAGATCGGTGACGATGCTGCGCTCGCTCTGTACCAACGCATCCTGGGAAGAGTAGAGCGAACGCTGGGCATTGAGCACGTTGAGAAAATCGGTCATGCCTTCCGTATAGAGCTGTAGTGACAGGTCCACGGCCTTTTCGTTGGCCGCGACAGCCTCAGTAAGCACTTTACGATGTTGTTGCTCCTTGGAAAATGCGATGAGGGCATTTTCCACATCCTGCAGCGCCCCCAAGACCGTTTCCTGGTACGTGATCAAGGCCTGATCCCGGAGCGCTTCCTGCACGTGGATGTTCGACACGATGGCGCCCCCTTCAAAAATGGACCACGAGGCCGAGGGACCGACAAAGAATGAGCGATTGGTTTTTGTCAACCAGGAGCCGAAATGGTTATTCTTCCATTCTACTTCGCCGGCAAGTGAAAACACCGGGAAGAGATCCGCAACGGCAACGCCGATCTGGGCCGTGGCGCTGTGAAGCTGGGCCTCGGCCTCACGAATGTCGGGCCGGCGCCGGAGCAGATCCGATGGTATCCCCGCAGGGATCTGCGCAGGTATACCGGGCAGGTTGCCCGTGGGTGACAGCTGTGCCAGCAGATCCGCCGGAGGACGGGCCAAGAGCACGCTCAATGCATAGATGGATTGTTGCGCTTCGGTTTCAAAGACCGGGATTTGAGACTCGGTCGTCGCGGCGTTGCTGTCCGCATTTGCGACATCAAGGCCGCTGTCGAACCCGACTTTGTAGAGCTTGCGCGTTATCTCTGCGGTGTGCTGCTGGCTTTTCAGATTATTTTGGGCAACCACGATTTCCTGTTGGTAACCTCTGAGTTGGACATAATTGAGCGCCACTTCCGCGATGAGGCTTACCTGCACGTCTTGGAGATTTTCAACAGCTGCCTCGATGTTCGCGTTCGCCGATTCGACCGCACGCCGCTGGCCGCCGAATATATCGAGTTCCCATACCGCATCCAGTCCGGCCTCATAAAGATTTTGTGAACCGTTCCCCGGCGTGACACCCGAGGTGTGCTCCCGCTGGTAACTGCCGGATACTGTGGCTGACGGCCACAAACCGCCCACGGCCACGCCGCGCATCGCGCGGGCTTGGCGCAGGCGCGCTTCGGCGAGCGCGAAATCAAGATTCGCCTTGAGAGCCTCCTCGACCAGCGCGCTCAATGTCGGGTCATTAAACTGCCGCCACCACCCCGTGAGGTCGGCCGGCTGCGCCGTCACGACGGACGGTTGGCCGGTCTTCTCCACGCCGGCCCACGCGCCGGGGAGCGCCGCCGGCTGCGGCGTGTGATAATCCGGGCCGCTCATGCACCCGCTCAACAGCAACATAACCAAACCGAGTCCCCCAACAAGGACCGAGTGCCATTGTTCCTTCACCTTCATCACTACCTCATTCATATCTAAGCGCGTCGATGGGATCGAGCCGCGAGCCCTTCCATGCCGGATAGAAACCGAAAATAACGCCCACACTTGCGGACACGACCACGGCCGCCACGATCGCACCCAAGGAAGGCGCTGTCGGCCAATGGAGCACCTTAGACACAAGATAGGAAGTGCCGCGACCCACGATGATACCCATGATGCCGCCGAGCAGACAAAGCACGACGGCCTCTATCAAGAATTGCTGCAGGATGTCGTTCGGCTCTGCGCCGACCGCCATGCGAAGGCCGATCTCGTGCGTCCGTTCGGTCACCGAGACGAGCATGATATTCATGATGCCGACGCCGCCCACCACGAGCGAAATCATGGCCACGTAAAGGAGTAGCCGGGTTATCAGCTCTGTAGTCGAACTCATTGCCTTGGTAATCTCGGTCATGTCGCGGACCCTGAAATCATCCGGATCGGCCGCGAGCAGGTGATGACGTGCCCGCAGCACGGCCGTGATTTGCCCGATGGCGGAGGGGATCGCGTCCGCTCCCTTGGCTGCGGTGAGGATCTGGTCCACGTTGGTAAACCGGATAGGTTGCGGCAGATCCGCCTGCTCGATGCTCGACGGAACCGGGTAGAGGCTCGTGGTGATGTTCGGATAGATTTGGCTGAGCGAATTGACCTCCGTGGTGTTCGACGTATTGGTGGCGCTCTGGTTGCCACTCGAAAGGGAGGTGGCGACTACGCGGTATTTGATCGTCGTCCAGGGTGCAATGAGGGTATCGTCCTGGTCCTGGCCCATCAGGTTCGCACCCTTTTGCCTCAAGACGCCGATGACCTTGAAGGTGACGTTCCGGATTCGGATCTCCTTGCCGACGGGCGAGAGTCCTGCGAACAACTCCCTCACGATCGTCTGGCCGACCATGCACACCTTACTCAAGTTGAGGACGTCATGCTCGGTGAAGGCTTCGCCTTGGTCCATACCGGTCCAATCGCGCACCTTCAAGAACGAAGGGGTGGTTCCGTAGATGGACGTAGGCACCCAGTTGCGGTTGCCGTACACGAGCTGAGCGCGGGCACGTACGATCGGCGCCACGTTCGCGATAGCGGGACACTCCTTTACGACCGCCTCCGCGTCCTGCGGCGTCAGCGTCATCATGCTCCCGACGCCCATGTTGATGCCGCCGATATTTTGGGCCCCAGGTATGATCACCAGCGTATTGGCGCCTATGCTCGTCATGGTTTTCTGGATGGCAATGGATGCGCCGTTGCCGATCTCCATCATGGTGATGACTGCGGCAACGCCGATGACAATGCCGAGCGTGGTGAGCAGCGTGCGCATGATGTTCCTGCGAAGGGCGCCCGCAGCCGTCTTCAGGATGCCATATAATCTCATGGGGCATCTCCTGAGTGTTCTACGAGGCCGTCCTTGATACGGATGATCCGGCCGGCGTATTGCGCCACGCCCGGATCATGGGTGACGAGGATGATCGTGATGCCGTCGTCTTTGTTGAGCTGCTGGAACATCCGGAGTAATTCCCCGCTCGTGTGCGAGTCGAGGTTGCCGGTCGGCTCGTCGGCAAGGAGCAGCTCGGGCCGGTTGATCAGCGCCCTGGCGATTGCTACGCGCTGCTGTTCCCCTCCTGAGAGTTGGGACGGCTGATGATCGCTCCGGTCTGCTAGGCCGACCTTGCGGAGCAGCTCCACGGCGCGCTCTTTCTTTTGGTGCTCGCTCAGGTTCTCCCTGGAATACGTGAGCGGCATCAGGACGTTCTCCAATGCACTGGTGCGCGGCAGCAGGTTGAAGTTTTGGAAAACGAAACCGATTATCCGATTGCGCAGCCGGGCCTGTTCCCTGTGGGTGAGGCCGGAGATCTCCCGGCCGTCCAGTAAGTAATCTCCTGAAGTCGGGTGATCGAGGCACCCGAGGATGTGCATAAGCGTGCTCTTTCCGGAGCCGCTGGCACCCATCAAGGCCGCGAGTTCGCCGCGGCTGATGCCGAGCGATACGCCCTTGAGCACCGGCAGGTCGACCTCGCCGAGATGGTAGGTCTTGCGAATGTCGTGCAGTTCGATTAAGTCCATGTGTTTCGCCGCTCCCTTACCGACATGTTTAGTGCTCACTGCCGGAAGCCGGGGCTCCCTGACTTTGGGCCGCAGACCTTCCACGGCCTATTTGCGGCGTGAAAGGATTGCGCTCGGCGCTCGGGGCCGCTTCGGCCTCCCGCTTCCCTTCGCCTACGACCACGCGCAGGCCCTCGGTCAAACCCCTGCCCTCGACCTCGGCGGATAGGCCATCTGTCAATCCTGTCTTCACGCGGATAGGCCTCACGAACTTGCCTTGCTCGACCCAGATGGTTCCACGCGCACTGGCAATGTCAGGGCCGTGGTCCCCATGCCCGGATCTCTTACGGGAGTCCGGCGCGATCTGATTGGGCCGAGGCAACCAACTAAGCGCCGCATTCGGGACCATAAGCACACCGTGCCGGCTGCCGACCTGGAATTGGGCGTTCGCGGTCTGATAAGGCAGGAGCTTGCCGTCTTCGTTGTCGGTGTTGACCGCGACGGTGTACGTGACGACATTTTGCGTCATCGTCGCGTTGAGCCGAACCTGGTCGACATGTCCGTGAAACACCCGGCCTGGATATGCATCCACGGTGAATGTCACCGGCTGTTTTCTGGAAATGCTGCCGATGTCGGCTTCGTTGACCGACAACCACACCTGAATATGTTTGAGGTCGCTCGCTATAAGGAATAGGCTCGGCGCGCTCAGGCTGGATACGACGGTCTGACCGATGTTAACCCTCCGGTCGATAACCACACCATCGACCGGCGACTTGATGGTACAGTAATCGAGATTGATGCGTGCGGTGTTGAGGTTGGCCTTTGCCGCGGCCACCGCCGCCTTCGCCTGCTTAACGGCGGCCAGCGCCGCCGCCAGGTTGGCCTTCGCAACCTCGTAACTGGCTTTGTACTGATCGTAGGCGCTCTGCGCCAACGCATCGGATGGCCCGAGCTTCTGTGCACGATCCCAGTTCGCCTGAGCCAGCAGCAAATTCGCCTTCATCTGGAGCACATTGGCATCGGCGCTGATCTTATTGGCCTCGTTCTGCTGGAGTTGGGCCTTGGCGGTTTCCAGTGCAGCGGCATAAAGCGAATCGTCGATTCTCGCCAGTACCGTTCCTTTATCCACGACCGAACCCCAGTCTATAGGTTTCCCGCGACTGTCCTTGCCAAAGGCGTTGATCACTCCAGCAACCTGTGCGCCTATGTCCACTGAGGCAATAGGCTCGATCGTGCCTGTTGCACCGATGGTAGTCACCAGATCCCCCCGTCTTACAGGAGCCGTATGGAACACCTGACCTTTATCTCTTCCGGACCGGTATGACCACACGCCGACAACGGCAAGTCCGACAACAACCAGAACCACGATTACTCCTGTTCGTCGCATAATTCTCTCCCGTTACGATTATGGGCGTATGGATAACCGCAAAACAATACTATGCCACCGAGCTGCGACGCGGAGCAAATAGCCGGCCGAGTGGTCAGGATATGGAGATGAGCTGTCCGATATCCAATATGTTCGCTGTCTGAGCACGTTTTCTTAAGGCTCATCCTCATAAAACCGTTTAACCATTTAAGACGATTGAGATATCCGAAATGTCTACAGAGAGAGAAATGGGAGATATGAGGGGCCGGGCTTCCCACCCTTACCGGCTCGACCCCATCGGGACCGATTACCGGCAGCAAATTCTTATACTGTCTGATCCACCTGAGTAGCTGATGCGGTCTGGGAGGCTGAATTTGCGGACCCTACGTATTGCTGAAGGATAGACAAAAGGGTATCGGGGCTCATGTTTTCAATATCCTGTATTGTCTGCGAATTGAGAGATTGACTCGTAGAAGAAGATGATCCGCTGTCCGAAGTTTGTGCCTGTTCCTCGGATATGACATCCTGGACCAAGCTGGGGTTTGACTGCATGAGCTGAGCGCTTTCTCCAGAAAGTAATATGTCATACAAGGAACTGTTTGAATCATTAGATCCCTGGCTGCTGCCTGACAAGATATTGTAGATAGAATCATCAGATCCATCCTGGTTACCAATGTTGAGAAGTGGATCGCCGCTCTGTATCTCCTGTGCATAGTTGCTAAGGCTGACAATATCTGTAGCATCGGTCCCCGAGGCCTGTGTCTGGGCATTCGACGCCTGAGTGGAGGTCGGACCGGTCTGCAGACTGTTGAGCAAACTTGAAAGGAGAGAGCTGTTGACATTATTGATGCTTGACATGGCTAACCTCCCATATTTTTTATGTCTCTTCAAACTGTCGTGCTGATGCTGTTGGTGGTGGTGCCATTGGTAGTACTCGTGCTCCCATCACTTCCCGTACTTGCCGTAGCGTTTTGAGGGTAATGGTGGTGATGGTGGTGATGATGTACTTGCCCAGCATTCTGCATATTCTGTACGTCCTGCTGCAGAGAAGAGAATGCCTGCTGGGCCGCTGTCAGATCACCCGAAGAGAGTGCACTCGCAAGGTTGTTGTAATCGGTTAGAATAGAATTATTCTGATTGGACAGCTGCCCAACACTGCCAACCTGGCTGACGCTTTGGGTATTAGAACCTTGGATTGGTGTTAAAGCCTGCTGGGCTCCTGTCAGATTACCCGACTGGAGGGCAGTTATCATATCCTGAAAATCCTGCTGCTGTTGTTTCCAGTTACTCTGCATAACGTTCTGATAAGAATTACTGCCTGATGAAATCCCACATACTGCTGACATAACGCCCTCCTTATGGGTTTTTATTGAGAGGCAAATTTTTCCTACCTCCCTGTATCAAAATGTACCTGTCTTCCCCATTCATTGGCTTATTCAGACAATTGTTGCTGCTTATATCCATTACCTATGCAGACTGCATTTTCTATTCCAGGTATCGCTCACATTATTATAGCGGGGGTTGGGTTTATTATAACAGAGTTCCGAGGTTTTATTCTCGTGGAGACCCAGGTCACTATTCATGCTTTAAGATACCGAGGATCTCTTCTAGTGCGTTGATACTCACAGAGAGTTCCTGAGCATGTTCAGCAAGCTTCACTGCAGAGTCGGCATTGTGCATGGCGATATTCCCGGTCCTTGATATTGCCTCCTTGATATATTCGATACCTGCACTGTGTTTCCTCCAGATTTCGGCAATGTGGGATATCTTCGCAACAATCTCGGGGCACTGCTCGATGATCATGCGGAAAAATTCTGATGCTTCGTTGACGTGATCCACACCCTTCCTGGTAGCATTGATGTCCTTATAAACGATCTGTCGGATGTCTTGGGATGATTTGATCGTCTTGCGGGCAAGATTTCGTACCTCTTCGACCACCACCCAAAAACCCACACCGGCCGCTCCGGCCCTTTCCGCTTCCACCGATGCGCTTAAAGAGAGCAGATTCGCCTGGAATGCAATCTCGTTTATGACAACGACGATCTTTTCGATCCGGGTGCCTGATGCACTGATATCCTCAATGGAATGCCTCAGAGAGTCGATGAGATTCATTCGGCCGAGGACCGCCTCATTGTACGCCTTGAGATAAGACTCTACGCCTGCAACTTCCTCGGTACTGCTAGTGATTATCAGGGCCAGGTCTTCAAGGGTCTTTGATGTCTCGCTGACGGCATCATTTTGATCCTGGGTGCGTGTTACCAGCTCGGCGTTCTCGGGAAGAAAGTTCTTTATTGTCTGAACAATTTTTTCTATGGAGGAGGTGAATCGCCTGAGAAAAATAATTGAGATGGTCATGGTGGATATGAAGAGGACTGCTCCTATCAGCAGCGATTCTATCAAGCCTTGGGCAAGCACCGCATGAATAAAGCGAATGTCAAGGTCTGCCACCATGATATAGACCTTCCCTGAAGGCATTATTACCGGGACGATGACTGAGCGGTAATCACCGTATTGATCGTGAGACTCCTCAAAAGAGACCCGCCTTTTGTTAAAGGCCTGTTTCAATTGGGCGGCAGCACCTTTGTAGACCGTAAAGAAGGGATTGAAAGTGCCTTTTTTAAGCTCCTCATCCGTAGCGCTCGTGGAGGTGAACACTATGTTCCCACCCGATTCCATCATGGTATACAGATAGGTTACATGAGCGTATTTTGCATACTGCGAAAGCTTGTGAACATTGATCAGATGTTCCTGGGGGGAAACGGAAGCATCTGAAGTGATCCTTGAGTGGTATCCTTCGGGGAGGATGTAACGGACCGCATGGGCACTTGCGAGGAGCCTGTTGTCGATATCCCTCATGGCCGAGATCTTCTGGTCTTGATAGAAATAGAGGGAGAAGACGCCTGTGGAGATGATGTTGAACAATACCACAAGGAGAAGCGCTTTTATCCGGCAGGACAGCCCCCTTTTTACCCGTGTTCGTTTGCTTTCACTATGCTCCTGAGGCATTGCAACGCGGATCCTTTCACATTCTTTTTTCATGACGCCATCTCTCATAGTATCGGACAATTACACCCATTCTCATGAGAGGAATTCCATCTGTATTTCCCTGAAAGACTCGATGCACTTAAGTCTTTGTTGGTCCGTGTCACAAATACGATATTAAGAATTTGACACATCCATACCTCTGTGGCACGGTGAACCGAGAAAGTACCCGCAGGTGAAATATGTCTGAACTCGTGAGATTCGGTGTATCACTCGAATACGGTTTGCTCACAAAATTCGACAGGCTCATCAAGAAGAGGGGCTATGCGACACGATCCGAGGCCCTTCGGGACCTTATCCGCCAGGAACTGGTCAAGAACGAGTGGGAGGAAGACCAGGAGGTTGCCGGCACCATCACCTTCATCTACGACCACCACAGGCGGGGCCTCTCCAGCCAGCTCACCGACCTGCAGCATGACCACCAGGACACCATCATCTCAACCCAGCACATCCACCTTGACCATCATAATTGCCTGGAGATAGTGGCCGTGAAGGGCAAGGCCAGTGAGGTTCAGGAACTCGCCGATGCCCTGAGATCGGTCAAGGGTGTACGGCATGGTGCCTTAAGCATGACCAGCACGGGCAAAGAGATCGCGTAGTATTCTCAGGATCTGCACGATAAAAATTAAGGTTCATCTTAACTAATGCATACTCGGATCAATGAGAAGCACGCAAAGGTATACCTTACCACGAAGAGCTTAGCGCAGCATAGCCGCAACCAAAACGAGCTTGGGATTTGAGCAGACATAGAAGTCCTTCGTGGTGAAAATAATGTGCATCCAAATACCCTTAGCGCCTCTTAGAAGCATACTTCGCAGAGAAGAACCAAAATTAAGATCATGCCTGGATACCAGGGCTGCCGCCCTTTACCCGTAATGACAAACAAGAGGTTATGCATGGGATTTCAGATGATGGACCGGCGGAGAGAATAGTTGCAATGCGTGTCACGAAATTTAATTTCATAATTTTAGTGGCACTTTTATTGTTATTGTGTTACTAGGATTATCGGCATCACCGGGTGATGAGTTTCCGGTCGTAGATTATTATGAGAGAGGATCTGGTCGAGCATGCATATCCCTGATGGCTACCTGTCTCCGCAAACCTATGTGCCCTTTTATGCCTTTATCATCCCCTACCTGGGCATTGCAGCCCGGAAGGTCAGTAAAGTTCTCCGATCCCGGCATGTACCTCTCCTTGCTTTGGGTGCGGCCTTCTCCTTCGTGATCATGATGTTCAACGTCCCCATCCCCGGCGGGACCACCGGTCACGCCGTGGGGGCGGTGATAGTCGCCGTCATCCTCGGTCCCTGGGCAGCGAGCATCGCCGTGTCCATCGCACTCATCGTCCAGGCGCTCCTGTTCGGAGACGGAGGGATCACGGCCATCGGAGCCAACTGCTTCAACATGGGCGTGGTCATACCCTTTGTGGGCTACTACATCTATAAGCTCATTTCCGGCAGCTCTGAAATAACCTCACCCCGCCGCTGGGTGGCGGGTGCCATAGGAGGGTATGTAGGGATTAACGTGGCTGCTGTTATTGCTGGTATCGAGTTCGGCATACAACCACTCATAGCTAAAGCCCCTGACGGCCATCCGCTGTATTCACCATACCCGCTCTCTGTCGCCGTTCCTGCCATGGCCATTGAACATCTCATGGTCTTCGGCATTGTCGAGGCCCTGGTCACCGCATTGATCATCATCTATCTCCAGAAATCGGACAAGACACTCCTCACCATCTACGGAGGTGCCAGATGAGTAACGGGAATTCAACCATGAAAAAGATGTTGCTCGGGCTTGTGGTGCTCGCCATTTTATCTCCTGTGGGCGTCATCCTTCCCGATATGTTCAAGGCAGGTTCCGCCTGGGGAGAATGGGACACAAATGAGATCCAGAAGATGGTGGGCTTTGTCCCCCAGGGGATGAAGAATCTCGCCGATCTCTGGCAGGCCCCCATGCCGGATTACTCCTTCAAGGGTTGGGAGGAAAAGGGGCTCGGCATGCAGAGCCTGGCCTATGTCATTTCAGCAGCAGTGGGCATGGGCATTATCGGAGGGATTGCCCTGCTCTTTGGAAAAATCGTGAAACAGAAGGAATAGATGATTCCAGACTGGCTTGCACGAGACGCATCTTCAGTACCGCTACCTGCCCCGCACCATCAGGGCAGGTCCGGTTTTGTGGAAAAGACCATAGGTAATGCCGCGCACTTTCTCAGGGATACTATGGTGTCCGAATCCGTTGCCAGGCGTAGCGGCCTCCTGCAGGCTATAGA
>Ga0326727_10025812_pt1 | contig 10977 bp, 9 predicted proteins | sample MB2enrmetagenome_FD_207643 | JGI IMG/M metagenome (GOLD analysis project Ga0326727, IMG submission 207643) | Lab enriched peat soil microbial communities from McLean, Ithaca, NY, United States - MB29MY | ecosystem: Environmental > Terrestrial > Soil > Wetlands > Peat | place: USA: New York... | reverse complement strand
AGAAGAGAAAATAGGAGAGAGGAAGAAGGAAGAATTATTTATGCAATTCTTTGGGAAGAAAACCCAGGTTTGAACAATACACTTTCAAATCGCCACGAATAATACGTTATCAGGATGGCGATGAGAAAAGCCCCGTTCCTTTCGTATTTATGCTCAACGCGCATGACAAAACCAGCTTTGGGTGGCAAGGTCTCAGCCTTTCTTTTCCTGGTTGGATGCTGGTCTTTTCGTCCGTAGAGATGACATAATCATTCGGTCCGAGAGGAAATCCTTGCCACATCTTCTGGTACAAGTCCAATATAGGCCCTGCCTTGGCGATAAACTGCGGGTCACGTGTGAATATCCAGCTGCGATATTGCCACGGTTTGATGGCATCTTTACTCAGCCATCTCCAAATAGTGATGCCACTGATACTGGCAACAATCCCTTGTTCCAGAACGTGCCTCTTCAGTTCTTTAAGGCTGAAACGCGACAGTGGAATGCCAAGTCGCGATGGGAGCTCGCATGCCAGCGCCTTAACCGCCACGACGATCCTGGGGGGAAAACCGGGCGGGCCGCCCGGATCTGGGTTGATCGTTCAGGCCAAGCATCCGTTCTTCAAAAAACCTTTTTCGCCATTTGCTCACAATTTGCCGGGGAACATCAAATTTGGCTGCAATTTTGTCGTTATCTAGCCCCTCTGCGGCTAAAAGGACAATTCTGGCACGTAAAACTGAAAAGTACGGTGCCGTATACTTCTGCGCCATTTGTTCGAGCTTCGCTTTTTCAGTTTCGGTCAAAACTATTGGGTATGGGCTTTTCCGCGGCATATCCTCTTCCTTTCGAAGGGAGATTGTGCCATACTTAATAAATAAATGCAAGATTTATATGTCATCGTAATTAAGTAATTGTGCTTAGTGTGTCTGTATAGCTTGTTTTATAGTTTTTATATGGTCGCTTATCATTTTTAGAGTTTGCATGAAATTATGGGGAGGTAGGTTTGTTTAAAGAAACAATATCAATATGTATTTTGACTTATAATCGAATTGAATGTTTAAAAAGACAGTTAATTCATTTAACAAATATAGATTATGATAACTTGGAATTAATTGTTGTAGATAATTGTTCATCAGATAACACTCAACAAATAATGGAGAACGATTTTAATGATATTGTATACATAAGAACTGCAACTAATTTAGGTGCTGCAGCAAGAAACATTGGAATAAAAAGGGCATCTGGTAACATCATTATTACATTAGATGATGATATAATTGGGTTAACTAAAGATTGTATATTAAGAATAGTCGATAAATTCAGCACTTCAGCTAAGCTGGGCATAATCAATTTTAAAATTATTAATCACATTAATTACGAAATATGTAATTGGGTGCATCATTGTAAACAAGAGTTGTTTTCTGAAGAGGAGTTCTTAACTTACGAAATCACCGAAGGTGCAGTGGCATTTCGGAAAGAAATATTTGATAAAGTCGGATATTATCCTGATCATTTTTTCATTAGCCATGAAGGTTTAGATCTTGCTTTAAGAACCATAGATATGGGGTATTGTATCATATATTTTCCTCATGTAACTGTAATTCACTTTCACTCTGATTTAGGACGAAAATCTTGGTATAATTATTACTACGATACAAGAAACTTGTTTCTGATAGCAGCAAGATATTTTCCAGTAAGCCATGCGTTAGCTTACCTGTCAAGAGGACTAATATCAATGTTCTTGTATTCTGTAAGAGATGGGTATTGTAAAAGTTGCCTTAAAGCCATAAAAGACGGGCTTGTATTTATACGTAGTGTAAAAGGGCAAAGAAAAGTGCTCAAGCCTGAAACAATGAAGTTTATTCATGAGATTGACAAAAGAAAACCTAGTTTATTTTATTTAATAAAAAAAAGATTGTTTGCAAAAAGTGCCCGCCTTTAAAGAAAATATATATGTCATATTGCCTTAATATGACAGTCTTCTCTTGCTATGTAGAACGCTTTTAAATTAGGGCTTTGGATTGTCTAGTACATACCTTCTCGGTCAGACATCCATAGAAGGCGTCAAGAACGGTCTTGCCGTGTTTGTCGTGGTTCCAGATAACGACGCGTTCATCGAGATCCACTACGTTGATGACGTAGGAATGTCCTTTCTTCCAGGCGACCTCGTCGACACTGATGGTTTTGGGAGCAGGTGGTGGCACAAGGAGATCATCAGCTTTTTCCTGGAGAATTGTCCGGTCGATTCGATAGACAACCTCGTCATCGAGTTCAAGAAAACAACCGGCCTCGGTGTTAGTGGTAATGGCGGTAAGCCTGTTCACATGCTCGGCGAAACGCCTGGTGAAGCGACCGTGCGGCCAGGGCAGATGTCCAACATGAATACCCCCGTCAGGGCAGCGGCACTTGCGTTTCTCAAGATAGAGAAACACCCGGCGGCCAAGAATATGTAGATCCTCAACACGCATTTGCCCTTTGCTGTGAATTGATGTGTGGACCGCTTCACAGTAGGAGCAAACTGGTGGCTCTGCATTGTCAGAGAACGCTACAACGAAATGCAGGTGGTCGTCGCAGCAATCAAGCGCTCCGACCACTATAACATTTGGTAGGTTGAGAAGCTTTGTGATAGTATCGAAATGCATTGGATTTGATCTCCTTTTCTGCGAAATTTATCGGGAAACAAAACTCTAACAGAAAATGTCAAATCCGATGTACTTTCTTCTATCTGCTCTCCTTCCCCTTGAATCTACGCTGCAACTAATTTACGAAAGAACCATAATCTAACGATTTTTGTGTGTTAAAGGAGGCTGGCGAAATGACTGCAAAAAGATTTATAACGTTTGTTGGCATCTGCAGTATTGTGGCAACGTTAATTGGTTGCAGTGGCGCTCTTTCCATCGCGAGTGGAACTGTTCCAGCCCCGTCGTCTGAGCTCACAACAGTTAATGGAACCGTCTCTAACGGAGGTCAATTCGATATTTACGGTACGGGCTTTGGGGCTAAGACCCAGGCGGCGCCGATCCGGTATGATGATTTTGAGACAGGGACAACAGTGGGAGACTTTGTGTCTGCCGATTTACCTTGGTGGGGAACTCATTTTAACTCTAGTGGCCAGGGGGCCGTCATAGCCAATGATAATCTTCGCACCACCAACAAAACAAAAGACGTAAAATGCATGCTCAGCACCAATGGTAATAATACCCCCTTGCGTTCCGACTCCATTTACAGGGATAATGTCGGGTTCAATATTACGGGTAAAGTTTATATCAACTTCTGGCAGTACATGAACTTGGTTGGAAATGCGAATGGCACAACTGACTCTTCTGCCAACTACCAGGTTAAGTGGATGGACTTACTAAGATCGCCTTGTAACGACTGCGGCGGTAATACGGACAACTTCGAGTGGCAGTTTAGTGATTGGGCGTACGATAGTCCTCCCAATCCAGGTTGGTACGAGCAAACACATATTGCAAATGAGGACGCCCGTATTACTTACTTCCTTAGTCATAATATATTCCAAGCATCAGCCTGGTACAATATTGCTGTACAGATAGACTTTGGTACTTTAGGCAGTTCCAATGGTTCTTTTTATATGTATGCGAGTCAGCCTTCCGGTGCATATTTTACATTGTCCAAAATAAATATAAAAACCATGTTTTCTGCCCCACCCCAAGGGAAAACTACATATCCCGATTTTTTGCGGCTTGGTTGGTATCATGGGAGTTGGTATCCTGTAGGCCCAATTAAAAATACCTTCACAACGTATGTTTATTATGACAATATCTATATCGACAACTCTTGGGCGCGCGTGGAAATAGGGGATCAACCAACATATGATGGCTGCACTCATCGTGAAATCCAGATCCCCGTCTCCTGGGACTCAAGACATATTGTCGTAAAATTAAACCTTGGTTCCTTCAATAGTGGTAATGTCTATCTGTATGTAATCGATGAAAATGGAGTAGTAAGCAACAATGGCAATGGCATGTTGCTAACTGTGGGGACTAATTATCACTGATTTTAGCAACGACATTTCCACTAACGTTAGGCTGCTCACTGGGACCAATTGGTTACTGCTGCTGAGGCCAAGGTTTTGGGACGAGGCGGAGTTACAGTCGTAGCTTCGTCGACCGGTGTTTCCCGTCGTGCGATACATGCCGGCTTGAAAGAACTTGAATCGCGTGATCTTGAAGAAAGATTGAGCGGTTCCCGGATCAGGCGTCCCGGTGCGGGCAGAAAGAGTGTTATCGAGACCGATACCACTCTTCAAAGCGACCTTGAGCTTTTACTTGAGCCGTTGACTCGTGGCGACCCCGAGTCTCCGCTTAGATGGACCTGTAAGAAGTCTGAGGACGTTGGCTGACAAACTTTGCAATATGGGGCATATAGTCAGCCATACCCAAGTTGGGAAGTTGCTCGTCAGTCTTGGATATAATTTGCAAGGGAACTAAAAATCCCTTGAAGGTGCGGGACATCCTGATCGCAACGCCCAGTTCGAGCACATCAATACGCAGGTGTCGGACCGGCTGGCCAGGGGGGAACCTGTCATTTCGGTTGACACCAAGAAAAAGGAATTGATTGGATGTTTCAAGAACAATGGAAAGACGTGGTGCCCCAAAGGAGAACCGACAGAAGTAAAGGTTCATGACTTTATTGAAGAAGGCGGGCGGGCTAATCCGTATGGCGTTTACGATATCGGTGCCGATAAAGGATGGGTGAGTGTCGGAACCGATCATGATACTGCCGCATTCGCCGTACAAACAATTCGACGCTGGTGGCATGTCGTTGGTAGCCAGGCATACCCAAACGCAGAAGGATTGCTTATCACCGCAGACGGTGGTGGGAGCAACGGTAGTCGAGTCAGATTGTGGGAACTGGAGTTGCAAGGGTTTGCAGATGAAATAGGCATTCCCATACGGGTTTGTCATTATCCTCCAGGAACCAGCAAATGGAACAAGATTGAACACCGGCTGTTTTCCTTTATTACCATGAACTGGCGTGGTGAACCCTTGATCAGTCATGAAGTTATACTCAATCTGCTCGCCAACACTAAAACTAGAAACGGGCTTTCGGTAAAGGCTGAAATGGACAAAAGGGAATACCCCAAGGGAATCAAGGTTCCCGACGACGAGTTTGCAGCCATCAATATGGTCAAAGATGATTTTCATGGAGATTGGAACTTCTCCATTCGACCTAGAGGTTATTTGTAACAGTTATATTTTTACAAACCCTAAGTATATTTCCAAGCAGCTTTGAATAGGTCTGGAAGAATGGATATACGATCATCGTGAAATTACAGCTGTGGGATGCGGGCCTTGATGTTGTAATTGACCGATGCGGGATCTATCCCGTGGCACTTAACTGAGGAGAGACATACGTAACTTGAATCACGCTTCATGTTGAGTGATGAGGATGACGGACATGAGCGAAGTGGTTATTTCCATAGGCGCGATAATTGCCTTGCTCGCCTTGGCAGGAGATGCTCTCCGACGGGAGCGCTCCCGCTCTGGTCCTTTGCTGGGTGCTGCCCTGGCGGTTACGGCCTTGCTTGAACTGTTCGACCTTTGCGCCCTTAAAGTAACCGGGGAGGGCGTAACTTGGAAAAGGTACGCCCTCATTGCCGAGTCCTTGCTCCCTCCGCTCTGGATTCTCTGCAGCCTGACCTTTGCCCGTAAGAAAGGCCCATGGAAGATCGGCGGGCTGCTCAAGGGAATGGTCGCCCTTTCTTTCCTGTTCTGTCTGCTGCAGGTAGTTTTACCCCTCGACGCTTTTTTTTATGCTCCCGATTTCCCAGCGGAACGGCTTCTTTTTCTCAGCACAACAGGGTTTTTTTATTACATAGGCATCATGGCCACTCTGGTCTTCGCCCTGGTTAATTTTGAAACCACCCTTGCCAATGCGACGCCCGATGCCCTTTCGAAGATCAAGTTTGATATCATCGGTTTCGGTGTTATCCTTGCGGTGCTGATTTTCTATTACAGCCAGGCCATATTATACCGCACCCTAAACATGAACTATCTGTTGCTCCGCTCCTTCCTCTACCTTACAGCGGCGTGCATAATCGCCTATTCGCGGGTATTCCGGCGCGGCAACGTCCGGATCCGGGTATCCCGCCAGGCCGCCTATAAATCGATCGTCCTTTTCACAGTGGGACTCTACCTAGTCCTGCTCGGTCTGCTGGGAGAGGGGATGCAATATGTAGGCACATCTTTTTCCCGTTCCGTCACCATCTCCCTCGCTTTTCTGATCGGCATCGCGCTCTTGACCCTGCTCCTATCCGAGAGGATGAGGCGGGAAGTCAAGGTCTTTCTGCACAAAAACTTTTATCAGCAGAAACATGACTACCGAACCCAGTGGCTCCGTTTCACCGAACAGCTTTCCACCTCACAATCGGGAGATGAGCTTCTGCGGCGCATCCTTTCCGCCTGCTGCGATATCTTCGGCTTCCACGGGGCCGCCCTGTTCCTCTATGAGGGTGGATGCTGCGGTTATTGCATGACGGCGTTCTATGAAATTGAGCCGATGGAGGATGTGATACCCCCGGGAAATTCCCTCATCAGCTTCATGAATACACGCGCCTGGGTTATTAACGTCCGAGACGATAATCCTGAAATCATCACGGAAGAGTTGAGCTTTTTCAGAAAGAACGGCATAACTTTAATCATCCCGCTATTTGCCGGGGAGATTCTCGAGGGTTTTGTCGCCCTGGGGCACCCGATCAAGGCAAACGAAGTCTACACCTACGAAGATTACGATCTGATGAAAACTATTGCCCGGCAGGCTTCCTTGGCTATCATGCATCAAAGGCTTTCAGAACAGGCCAGCCAGGCGCGCGAAATAGAAGCGGTCGGTAATGTCGCCGCATTTGTCATGCATGACCTGAAAAACCTCGTCTCCAACCTTTCGCTTATCGTCGAAAACGCGGCTCGTTACATACACAATCCCGATTTCCAGCAGGATATGCTTGCCTCACTGGCAAACACGGCCGATAAAATGCAAAAGCTGATAGGTAAGTTGAAGAACCTTCGGGAAGGGGATGTGACCGCGCCACGGCCGGTCAACCTCCTGGAGCTTCTGGAAAAGACGGCGCTGCTAGTTACCGGGTCACGGGTAACGGTCTCGGGCGCGCCTGTGACAGCCATTGTTGATGAGAACGAGATCCAAAAAGTTGTTCTCAATTTACTCATGAACGGGATCGAAGCGTCAGGGCCGGATGAGCCGGTCCTGGCTGAAGTCGGGTTTGCCAGCGCGCCATTTATCCGGGTTACTGACCGGGGTTGCGGCATGTCGGCACGCTTCATCCGTACCGAACTATTTAAACCATTTAGAACGACGAAGAAAAAGGGATTAGGGATCGGGCTGTACCAATGCCGCAAGATCGTTGAAGCGCATGGCGGCAGGATCGAGGTGAACAGCGCAGAAGGAAGCGGTTCTGTGTTCACCGTGTGCCTGGCCAACTGTGGCGATATGAGTACAGAGCCTCAACCTGATACCGTGTGAGGAGTTGACTTTGGAAAAAATATTAATAGTCGATGATAGTCCGGATATCCGCCAACAGTTGAAATGGGGGCTGGGGGAAGAGTATAAGGTCCATCTGGCCGGCGTAGTTGCCGAAGGGCTCGACATCTTCAAGAAAAATCAGCCGATGGTGGTCATTCTCGATCTGGGGCTTCCTCCACACGAAGACAGTTCAGATGAGGGGTTCCGTTGTCTGGCTAAAATGCTCGATCATAATCCACATGCCAAGATCATAATGCTGACTGGAAACAGTGAGCGGGATAATGCCATGAAGGCCATCCAGATGGGGGCCTATGATTTTTACCCGAAGCCGCCGGTCCTCAGCGACCTTAAGGTGATCATCAGCCGCGCTTTCAACCTGGTCAACATCGAGGAGCAGAACCGCTCCCTGCAACGCGCATTGGAACTGAAAACGAAGGGTTTTGAGGGAATCATCGGCCACTGCCCGGAGATGCAGGTGATATTTTCCACGATCAGGAAAGTAGCCTCATCCGATGTGCCGATCCTTATCACCGGTGAGAGCGGCACCGGAAAAGAGCTAGTGGCGCAGGCAATCCACGAGGCCGGCCTACGCAGGAATGGGCCGTTCATCCCGATCAACTGTGGGGCGATTCCGGACAATCTCCTGGAGTCAGAACTATTCGGACACGAAAAAGGGGCATTCACCGGCGCCCATGCCACTGTCCAAGGGAAGCTGCAGTACGCCCACAAGGGGACCCTCTTCCTCGACGAAATCGGCGAACTCCCAGTCAACCTCCAGGTGAAACTGCTCCGCTTTCTCCAGGAAGGCGCTATCCAGCGCGTGGGGGGGCGGGAGGAGATCGAAGTCGATAGCCGGACGGTTTGCGCCACCAACGTGGACATCGCCAGGGCGATCAGCGCGGGGAGGTTCCGGGAGGACCTCTACTACCGGATCAGCGTCATTTTGATTACCCTCCCCCCTCTTCGGGATAGAGGTGACGACATCCTCCTCCTTGCCAATTATTTCCTCCGAATGTTCAATGATCAGTACAAGAAAAAGGTGCGGCGTTTCAGCTTGTCCGCACTGACCTTTCTCAAGAGCTATGACTGGCCGGGAAATGTGCGGGAGATGCGGAACCGGGTGCAGCGGGCGGTCATTATGAGCGAAGGCTCAGTCATTGAGTTGACGGACTTGGGCTCCAACGAGGACGCGCCGGTCCAGGTCGGGCCGTCTAAGCCCGTAACCACGCTACGGGAGGCGAGGGAGAAGGTTGAGCGGGAACTGATAGCCGTAGCCATCGAACGCCAGAACGGCAATATGGTGAAGGTGGCCGAGGAACTGGGTGTGAGCAGGCCGACGCTCTATGACCTGATGAAAAAGCACGCGCTCACACCGTTGACTCCGACCGATAAGGTTCCTGAATCGGTTCCATAATGTTCAGCCGGCCTGTAAGGGCCGGTAGAAAGTAGCTGGCTCTGAAGTGCGTAAAGTTTCCCGACAAAAAGAAAAGGCGTTGCATATGCAACGCCTTTTCTAGTAAAACTCTGGATGGTATTATCAGGCTTCTTTGTTCATGCGGCGCTTGCCATAGATAGCCATTCCGAACATTCCGACGCCGAGCAGCATCATGGTGCCGGGCTCGGGAACGGCGCTAACGTTAAGGTAAGCATTTCCAGAGGCGGTGGCTGCTTTACTGTTCGTGATGGTTATTACTTCTTCTAGGTCAAAAGAACTACTTAGCGGTGTTACAGGAATCTTAGCGGAAGTAAAGGAGAAAGAGCCAGGCGCCGTTATTGCACCTGAACCATTAAACGTCTTTGAACCTAACAAGATGCCGTCGAGATAAATTTGGTACAGAACCGTTGAACCTGATGATGCAGAACCAGAAATGCTGAATGTGGCCGTACCCTTAGAAGGAATGAGCTTAAAGCCGTCATCAGTAAGAGTTATTTTAAGTGTTTGATTTTTATTGCTTGAAGTGCTCGTGGCAGAAAAATTTAACTGCATTTGTGCCAGAGTATGAGTATTCTGCAAAGCCGGCTTGGACAAACCTGTTTGAACATCATAGGGTTCCCACACGCCATTTCCACCAGCGTAAGTAATTGCTCCAGCTACGGGATTAGAATCAAGATATGGCGTACTCTCACCATCCGTAACTGTTACAGTATTAGTCGCGTCTGTCAAGGCGAGAGTCATGGGGATTGCATACGATGATGTAGAAAATGCCAACATCAGTGCAGTCCCTGCAAGTAATGCCGATAGTTTTTTCATTTTTCTTCCCTCCTGTTATTTTAATTATTAATTTGTATTAGCAAATAAGGAAATAATTTGTTTTTTTAAAGCAATAGTAGTGCCAATTTGTATCTTATTGATATTTAAGGATAGTATATTCCATTCTGCTTGCCTTTATTGAGTTGTAAGAAAATTCGACACTCACCAGAAGTCCCACTTACCCGTTAGGAGAAAATAGCCTTTAAGCGCCAGGTTGGTGATCGCATGGGCCAGAACACACTGGGCGAGGCTCCGGCTCCTATAGAGAATCAGGATGTACAGAACTCCAGCCATTATTCCTGCCGCGATACAATTATTGTGCTCCAGGCCGAATTAGACGACGGTCAGAAGGAATGAGGGCCAAGGGAACAGTCCTAGCGGAACCCTTTCTAAATCTCTTTCGATTATGTAGCGGATGGAAAAGGAGCGCCAGAAAAGCTCCTCCATGAGTGGAATGACCAGCACCGCCTCGCTAGCCCTGAACATGGTCATGATTATCCGGACTTCCCTTCAGGCAGGAACAACGTATTAAAAGCACAGTGCTCTTGCCGCGCCGCCAAGCGTCCAATCAAACCGAACCCAGAGAAAAAATACCAGCAGGCTCTTTCCGCTGCCGGCAAGAGTTACGGTAAGTTTTTCAGGTAGTTAAAATGTGTTTTCTTGATATTCTTTCCTGAATCTATAGATATAGGTAGGCCACAACCAGGGTTTTTACGGGTAGAGGTAATAAAGCGCAGTTTTTCAGGCATGATAAGCCCATGCTCTGTAAGGAAACGGATAGACCGATGAAGGTAATGAAGACAGCAAACGGTAGGTAGCGGTAAAAGCCAGAACTTATGTGACGCTGTTCAAGTATATCATATTGTATAATAACAACAATTAAGTTTCAAACTTCAGCCGGCAGTACGCCCCACTTTTTTTTGATTATCCCTGATTACCCATTTAAAAGGTAGGTTTTAAATCAAGCAGAAGATCAGCGCTTATCGGAATAATAAAGCAACGATTCGTAAAACAGGTGTAAAAAATTCCGACAAAGAAAAGAGAGAGAAGCGCCATGGTTGCGCCCCAAAAGTCGATACCGACTACTAAATGCTCATACTCAGATGTCAATCCTTTGTTTCGCTTTAACACCGATTTTCGCGGAATGATTTCGATATAACATTTACACTCGGTTGATATTTTGTAACATGCTGATTATGCAAAGATTTGTTCTTGCAACATATGTTTTAAAAAGGAAATATCGTTGTCGA
>Ga0326727_10025811_pt1 | contig 10978 bp, 7 predicted proteins | sample MB2enrmetagenome_FD_207643 | JGI IMG/M metagenome (GOLD analysis project Ga0326727, IMG submission 207643) | Lab enriched peat soil microbial communities from McLean, Ithaca, NY, United States - MB29MY | ecosystem: Environmental > Terrestrial > Soil > Wetlands > Peat | place: USA: New York... | reverse complement strand
CGGGCCTGCGGGTGGATTCGTTCATTCAGACGGGCGGAGGGAAGCGATGAAACGGCTCACTTTGATTTTGTTTGCGTGCGCGGCGCTGTTGGCGAGCGACTCGCTGCCTGGAAATATCGTTGCGCCACCGCGGGTCGGAGTTGGCGCAACCCAGCGGCGGCTTACCCTCGACGAAGCCGTGACGCTTGCCATGTCCGCCAATCTGGATGTCGCCATCGAGCGCACCAATGTGGACTTCGCCGGCCGGGAGACGCAGTCGGCGCTCGGCAGCTTCGATCCGGTGGTGCATTTCCAGCCGACGTTCGGCGATACCAACACGCCGGCCGTGTCGTCGCTCGACGGTGTGAACGGTGTGCTCACGCAGCACGCCGCCGGCCAGAGCCTCTCTTATCATCAGCAGACGCCGTGGAATGGACTGACGTTCGACACCAGCTTCGACAATAGTCGCGTGACTTCGGCGAATCCGTTCGTCTCGCTGAATCCGTTCTACACCACGCAGCTGTCATTCACCGTGACTCAACCGCTGATGCGCGGCCGCCGCATCGATGCGCAGCGCTCGCTCGTAACCATCCGGAGGCGCGATCGTGAGGCGTCGGCAGCAGTCCTGGAGGAGCGCGCGCTGGCGGTGGCGACGGAGGTAGAGCAGCAGTACTGGGACCTTGTGGCGGCGCGCCGCCAAGTGGACGTGGATGCCGAAGCCGCCAACCTGGCCCGCATACAGTTGGAGCAGGACAGGCGCATGATCGCCGCGGGAGCGCTGCCGCCAGTGGAGCTCTCGGCGGCGGAAGCGGAATTGGAGCGGCACATGGACGCGTTGTACCGGAGCACGGGCAATGTCACAGCCGTGGAAAATGCGTTGAAGACTCTGCTGGCCCGCGACCGCGGCGACGCGCTCTGGCAGGACGAAATCATCCCCGTGGACGCGGCAGCGGCAGCGCCCCCGAGCGTGGTGGCGATCCGCGACGTGGTGGACGAAGCGCTGCGCCACCGGCCGGAGCTGAAAGAGATCGCCGCCAACCTGGCGGCGAACGAAGTGCGCACCAGGCAGAATGCCGACATCCTGAAGCCGCAGGTAAATGTGGTCGCTAGCTACTCGCTCGCCGGGCTGGCGGGCAATGTGCGCACCAGCTTGGACCCGTTCACGGCGGTCGCGCTGCCGCTCTATGAACGCGTGAATGCGTTGTCGGAATCGGCGGGACTGCCGGCGCTCTCCTCGCCGATCGGCACTGCTCTGCCAGGTTCGATCGCGGGCGGACTCGGCTCGTCGTTCTCGAGCCTGTTTCGCGGGAACTACCAGACGGTGCAGGCGGGGCTCTCGCTGGATTTCACGGTTCACAATCGCACCGCCAGCGCCAATCTTGCGGAAGCGGCGATCGCGCGGACGCGGCTGGGACTGATGCGGGATCGGGCGGAACAGGCCATCGAAGTGCAGGTGCGGAACGCGCTCCAGGGGTTGGATACGGCGCGCCAGCGGGTGCGCGCGGCGGACGCAGGGGCGCTGGCGGCGAGGGAGAAGCTGGAGAGCGAAACGCGGCTGTTCGAATCGGGGGAATCGACGAATTTCCTGGTGCTGACGCGGCAGAACGAATACGCGGACTCACGCCGGTTGCAGGTGGAGGCGGAAGCCGCGTTCAACAAAGCAGTCGCGCAATACGAAGGAGCTCTCGGAACGTCGCTCGAACGGCGGCATATTCACGTGGAGTGAAAGTTCAGGCAGGACGGGCGAGCTGCGCTCGGAGGCGGCGCGAAACGAGTCTGGGTGCTCGGACGATTCGCGGCAAGATCGTCCTTCTCGATATACCGCCGCGGCTCCGCAAGAAAGGTGGTTCGACTAATCGGATCGTGTTTTCGGCAAGCGATTTCACCAAGATGAAACCTGCCCTAGTCAACGTTTCCTTGTATACACCTGCGTTTTGCCGACCTCGGCCTCGACGTTGAACTCACTTCTCAGCCGATCGACGATTCTCTCGAGCTGGGCTCGTCCATGCCACCGACCACCGTCCGGCCCGTTTGCAAGTCGCTGTCAATTCGAAAGGTCGGATCTTCGATGCCCTGGATTAATGGCGCCGCAACGTGCGCACCGGATCGATGATCAGCGCTCGTGGGCGCGCAGTAGCGGGGAGCCGGAGTCGAAGGTTGGCGAGTCAACCCCGTTGTAAGCGATCATGCTCCGTGATACGGTCAGATTCGGACGAAAGCGTCTGGAAAGCGAGGGCATGACGGATGAAGGGCAACGCACGCATTTTCTGTTTTCTCGCACTCACGATTGCGGCATTGAGCGGCTGCTCCGGCGGACCGCCGGCCAAAGAATCCAAGAAGGCAGCCGTGCTGGACAAAATCCAGGGAAAAGCCCAGGTTATGGCGGGATCGAACGGGGCGGCCGATGCCGCTCTGAACGCTGGTGGACCCTCCCTGTACCTTTGGGAAGGCACGCAGCGCTACCGCCTTTTCTTGAGGACGGCGGTTGAGCTGATCCAAGGGGAGCGTTATATTGCCGAGGGCATCTATGCGCAAAAAGCCATTGAAGAGATTGGCGATCCCGACCAGGGCAAGAATGGCTATCCGCTCCAATCAAGCTGCCAAAAAGTCGTCACCAAGGTCTGGCACAACCTGGCGATGGATGAACTCGAGGCGGATGCCACGGCTTTGCGCACCATGGTGCAACGTTATCCCGCCAGACCGGTATTTCTGGTTTCGCGGATACAGCTCGTTACATCGAAAGAGGGCAGCGGCGCTTCCGGAGAAGCGAAGAGTGGCGCCACGGCTGAGGAAAAAAACATTCCGGAAGTCTCGGTTGCGGAGGATAAACAGAAGGCTTCTCTGATTGAGGGTCCGACCGTGCAAACGGCGCCCCTTTGGCAGCCCGCCGGGGGAACGGTTCATTGCAAAGTCCTCATCGACCAGGAAGGGAAAGTCTCCGAGCTCGAAACCGGCATGCAGCTCTGTGAGAGTGTGCCGTGGTCTCAGTTTCGTTATCAGCCGCTAGTCCAGAAAGGCCACCCCGTCAAGGTGAGAACCGAGGTCGAAGTGCGCTTTGAACCGCGAAAGTGAGAGCCTCAGACCTCCTGACCTCGCGGGATCGGGATGAGTTCTGCTTCGGGGCGAGGCAAGACATGATGGGCCACGGATGAACACCGACAAAACCAAAGGGGGGAATCGGTGTTCATCTGTGGCTGCTTGTTTTTTTGCGAAGCTGGGCTCAGCCCGATTCCTCACGGTCCTCGAAATTGTGAGTGGCTTCAGGAGGTCAGAGCCTTGACGTCATGCGCGCCTGATATCGGCGGGCGAGCACTTCGAGTTCTTCGCCGCCTGCGCCGATCGCCCATTCTCCACGTGTCCGCGACACCGCCCCAGCTAACTGGTCAAGGCACGATATGCCTGCGTAGCGGGCGCAACCTCATCGGCGTCTGGCAAGGGAATGCTATCGCGGGAGTGGTGTCGGCATTCAGCATCGGCTCGTTCGTGCAAGGTAGAACGTGCGGCAGCCGGGAGCGATTAGCGGAGTCTTGCCATCCGTCCGCCGCGCATCGGCGATAGCCTTGAAGAAGGGAGCAGCATCCCATGCACGGAGCTGCTCATAGCCTGTTTCCCGGAAGATGAGATGGATTTCCTCAGAATTCCAGCAGACCTCTTCCACGCGTTCGTGATGTCTTCGCCAGCAGCGTCCGTCACGAACAAACCAGTCAAGGTCGCTCCACGCCCTGTCGGCCTGGCGGTTATGGCCATTCCGCATCACCAGCACAACGCCCGGCTTCTCAATCCAAACGGTGCCCGACCAGTAACGTTCAAATCCAAGGGAGTTGTTGACGTCAAAGAAGAAATGACCGCCGGGCCGAAGTGCCCGCGCCACCGCCTTTGCGGCCATCCGCAAGTCTGCCCTGCGGGGAAGATGATTCAGCGCATCGTATTCGCAAGTAATCAGATCGACGCATTCCGGAAGACGGAAGCTCCGCATGTCTTGCCGAAGTACGCGTACCGGCAACCCGGTGCGGCGAATCTTCTCACGAGCAAGCTTGCACATCGTTGGAGATACGTCGACGGCGTACGTCGTGATTCCCGTGCGTGCCAAGGTCACGGCTGTCGTTCCTGTGCCACAGGCTAGATCGCAAGCGCTTTCGACATGGGGTAATACGCGGCGAAGGATGTGCTCACGCGCCCCGTCAAACGGATCTCTGGACGAAGAAAACAGATCGTCGTAATACTGCGCAAGCCATCGATAGGATTCAACAACTGACTTTTTGGGCATTCCTGCTGGCGCCTCGCTACGGATTATACTTCGCTCTCCGTCGGGCGTCCCGGATCCCCCTGCTTCGTGTTAGTGTCGTCGTATGCTGGCCGGCGCACTGGAAGGCGCACTCCAAGTGTTTGTCGAGTTCGCGAAGACAGTTATCGTGTCTTTCTTCGAGTGTGTCGCCGACTGTTGGCGGATCCTTTTTGAGGACCGTTCACATCGCTCTTGTTCAGTGGCCGCCGAAAGAGCCAGGGCATCCCGACTAAAGAGTTGGAACGACAGAGTTCACCGCTCAATTGCCGCCCGGCATCGTTGATTCAGCTCTGCACCAGCCCAACCTGCCTGCCGAAAACAAAGCGTTTGAAGCGGCTCGGCGTACGAGGGCGCCGCCAGGGGCGGCTTGGGACGATGGGCGGCGTGCTGCTCCAGGCCTGACAGCCGCCGTCAAGTATGGTTATCCTACCCATAACAATCTTATGCCTAAGCTCGATATGCCTTCAGGCGCTCTCGTGCTGCTTTAATGCTTGTTCTGAAACGCCGCCACATTCGACTTATCGACTACCGTCACTCCCGTGTCCATGAATATAGGCACGGACGAGCGGTTGCCATCCAGGGAAGAGGGCTTGTTGTGATGCAGATCGTCGATCGCGCGCAGGCCATAATACGCCATGGTGTAAGGCTTCTGCGCAATGGTGGCGCGAATCATCCCCTTCTGGATCCAACTCAGCGTGTTGTCGATGGTATCCATGGCGACGATGGTCTTTCCACGCACGTTGGCGCGGTCCAGGGCGTCGGCAATTTCGGCGCAGGATTGCGACTCCAGGCACACGAAAGCATCCGGGGCATCCTTCTTAGCGGTAAGTTCGCGGGTCATGTCGAACACCTTTGCGGGCTCGCCGTGGACATCCACTACCTGTATGACTTTAATGCCCGGCTGCCGTGCGAAGGCTCGTTTGTAACCTTCCAGACGTTCGTCCTGGTTCGCCTGGGCAGGGAGGGAGAAGACCACCACGTTGCCTTTGCCGTTCAGTTCCTTGGCCACGATTTCCCCTCCCATCTGGCCGGCCTGGTAGTTGTTGGTGCCGATAAAGAACTGCCGCTTGCTCTTGGGCGAATCGGCGTCAATCGTGATGACCGGAATGCCTGCGGCCACGGCCTCGTCGATGGCGTCGCGCATCAAGTCCGGGTCGGCCGCCGAAACCAGAAATCCGGCCGGCTTGAGGTTCTGGTGAACTGCCTTCAGCAGAGCGTCCTTTTCCGCCTGTGGGTCGTACGTGTCCGGCCCGATCGTCTCGACCCGAACGCCGAGGTCTTTGGCAGCGGCAGCCAATCCGGCGGAAGCCTCCTCCCAATAAGCGATGTGGGTATTGGCCGTCACCAGGTCGTAAACCTCGGTGGACTCGTGGCGCGCCCCGCCAGAGCACGCGCATTGAAACAGCATCGTCCCCGCAGCGAGCGCGAGGCATCCGATTCTCGTGAGAGGGATGGTGGTAACGTTCATCTGTGATTCCTCCTGGCCCTTCCGCTTCAGAGTATACGCGCCGCCATCGACAAGAGGAAGCCGTAATCCGGCGGTATGCGCCAGGGGCGAGCTTGGCTCGCCTGGACAAGCTGAAGGTTATCCCACGTGGGGCATGCTTCAGCTTGCCACGCCGGGCGACAGCCGGCGACAGCCCGGCCTCCAACTATCCAGCGTTGGCGGCCCGCACGGAAGAAAGGTCGAAGCAGCCGGAGGCCGTAGAACCAGCTCGCAGCGAGGACGGCGGCGTTTCGTGGCAGCAATCCCGGACGGTGTTCGCCGCGCCGTGCTCGAGTTCAGGCGATCGGGCTACCGGACGGTTTCAGATCGCGGGCCAGGCGCTCCTAGGATGGCGGACGAACCCGGTCCCGTGAAGTCCGCCTCTCGCCGGCATCGGGATGAAAAGCCTTCTAGTGAGATAATTGTGCGCCCGGCATCCGCTCGCACAGCGCGTTGCGCGTAATTTGGGCGACGCGCTCAGAACAGACTGGCAGCGCGCTGGGACGGCCGCTGATCGTAATCGGATGCCATCCGCCTCATGCAGGCTTGCGGAGCACGTCGACCACAGCCTGGAACAGTCGGGCCTTCACAACATTGCGCTGCGGCGCGCGTGTGATGTAACGAACCACTACGTCGAGCCCGTTGACGCCGGGGCGGAGATTGACGGCCGGTCCGGCGGAGAACCCACGGGCCCCGTACTGATGAGTGACGTGCTGCCAGTCCTCGGCTGCCGCGGCGGCATCCGCCTGCGTTTCGCGTTCCACGATCTCGCGGATCTGCTCCGCCGTCTGGTAGGGATCGCCCGCCGGCGGGAGGGTAAACTGCAGCTCGTCCCAAAGCCACTGATTGGAGGTCGAGAAGTTGAAGTAGTGCCCCTCCATGGCGAAGCTGTTGGAGAAGGCCACGCGCCGCCCGGTGGGATGACCGGTCTCCGTCCAGTTTCCAAGTTCGAGCAGCACCGTCTTCAGCAATCCCACCTCGATCACTTCGCCCGAGACGCCTTCGATCTCCACCCAATCGCCCACGCTGATGCCGTTCTTGCCCATGAGGGTGAACCACCCGAAAAAGGCTACGATAAAATCCTTCATGACTACCGTCAGGCCCGCGGTGACGAGGCCGATCACGGTGGAGAGTTGCGTGGGCGGGCCGAACACGATCAGCAGTATCAGCAGAACCGCCGCTACTTGCAGGGTACTGCGGGCGATCACCCGCATCTGATGAACGCGGTGCCGGTCCACCTGGCGGAAGGCGCTGCGCATCGTGCCGTTCAGCAACACCGCCGCCAGCAGTATGCCGAAGATGGCCGCCAGCGAGCGCAGGATCAGATGCAGGACCGCGAGCTTGCGGTTCTCGACGAGTGCGCTCCAGCTCTCATAAACGGCAGCCAGCTGTTTGCTGTCCTGCACCCGCTGGTCGAGGCCGGTGAGCGTTTTGCGCTGCGCGGACAGTTGCCGCAGGCGAGCCACGGAGGCGTCCTTTTCGGGTTGGGTGGGCATTTGCTGTTCCAGCGAGTTGTGCTGAACGAGCAGATTCCCGGCGCGCGCGGAAGCCTGGCGCGCGGCCGCCTGCAACTGACGATGGTAATCGCGAAGAGCGAGCCAACTGCGAACCTGTTCGCTCATGGTGCCGGTGGCGGCGGGGACGCTGAACTTGATGGCCTGGTCGGCAGCCTTCTCGGAAGCTTCATGCTCCTGCAGCAGGCGCTGCAGCCTGGCCCGCTTGTCGCCGCCCTCGCGCGCCAGGTCCTGCTGCGCATCGTCCAACTCGTCCTGGTCGAGATCGAGCTGCGCCTGGGCAAGGTCCAGGGCATCGCTGTCGTCTTTGCCCAGTGCGTCTACGCGTTTCTTGTCCGCTGCGACGCGATCCTGAAGCTGGGCGATGTGGTCGCTCAGTTCCCGCAGGGGACCGCTGGAGGGCAGCGCGGCGGCAGCTTCCGCTTGGGCTTCGCGCAGAGCCGCGGCGAAGGCGAGGTCGAGCTCGTGGTCCGCCAAACGCCAAGCCTCATGAGCTTGCGCCTGCTCGTCGGATGTGGCCGCCAGGGGAGCCAGGTTCAATTCGGCGTCCAGCAGGCCCGTGTCCACCAGGGGCTGACCGGACCCGGCGGAATTTGTCTGTGGAGCGGCGGACTTGGCAGACTGGCGCGTCGAGTAAAACGTGAAAAGGCAAGCCGCCAGCAGGATTGCCAGAGCCACAACGGGCAGGTTCTTGGACAGTTTCATCGAGGTGCGTCTCCTTAAGAGTACACTCGATGAGAGCGAACTTAGGCGTGGCGGTTTGGCGACCTCAGGGGGCGCTGGTCAGCCGTTCGCTTGCCAGCGCTGCGCGGCCGCCCGCCACGGCGCGTCATCCCTTGTCACGGCACTTCACATACCCTATCCTGCGGTTCGGCGCACCCTTGAAATCGGCGTGCGGATGGCACTGGGGGCTCCGAACTACCGGGTGGTTCGACTGGTAGTTGTCCAGGGGCTCGGACTCGCGCTGATAGGTTTGGCCTTGGGACTCGCCGCCGCACTGGCATTCGGGCAATTGCTGGCCGGCCCGGTTTTCGACGTGAATCCACGCGACCCAATCATTCTCGCCGGCGTTTCAACGGTCCTCCCTTCGATCGCATTGGCTGCCAGCTATGTGCCGGCCGGACGAGCCGCCGGATTCGATCCGCTGTTCGCTCTACGGCATCGCTAGAGAGTAGACTAAGAATCCCGCAAACCGCTTGCTTGCGCGCGCGGCTCAATTATTCGGGCGGCCAGACAGCAACTCTCACTGAGCCGCGACCGCCAGGGAGCGGTGCTCTTCGCCGATCCAGTAGAATTTCGCAAAGGTCCATTCTCCCGGCCCTCGCCTCTCAGTCGCTCTTTTTCACCATCTCCATCCGCTGGATCATCACGTCGATCCAATCGGGCTCGCCGCCGTAGCCGATCTGCGTCCAGCGCCACACGCCTTTCGGGTCGATAATCCAGTTCTGAGGAATGGCAAAGCCATCCAGCAGCGTCGTCACAAAGCTGAAAGCCGGTATCGCCGGGAAAGTGTAGCCCTTCTCTTTCATGAACGGCTCCACCAGCCCGAGATCTTCATCGATGTTCAAGGTGAGAATCTGCAAGCCCGGCCGGTCCTTCACCGTCTCGTAGAGTTTCTGCAGGTGCGGCAGCTCGGCGTTGCACGGTCCGCACCAGGTGGCCCATATGTTGATCAGCACGCTCTTGCCTTCGAGCGTGGCCAGCTTCCACGTCTTGCCCGAGAGATCGGCCAGTTCGAAGGTGGGAAGCTGCCGCGTGGGCTTCTCCCAACGGCCTTCGGTGGCCTCCTGCGGTTTTGCCCCGGGCGGTTTTCTCCAAACGTCCCAAGCGACGTCCGTGCCACCCAACTCTTTGAAGACGGCGCGCGCTTCGTCGGATACCGGGTCTTCCAGGCGGCCATGCCAGGGCGTGGGCGGAGAGATGCGCGTCTGCAAGGCTAACTGATAATAGGTAAGCGCGTCGGCCTTGCGGTTCTCCAGCGCGGCCAGGCGGGCGCGATTGCGCCAATAATCCGACTGGCGCTTCGGGCTCTTGGGCGGCGCGCCTTCCACCGCGGCGTGCAGGCTCTGCGCCTCGGCCGGACGATTGGCCAGACGGGCTGCCTGCAGGATCAGGCCGGTCAGGTTTTGCTCATAATAGACTACGCTGCGCTCGTGTTCGTCCTGCTTGTCGGCGGTGAGGTCGTCCCTCTGCTGTTGCTTCAACTCGGCGGCCTGCATGGGCTGGGCCTTGTGCAGCAGATCCAGCGCCCGCTTGGGCTGCCACTTGTGCGCCACCAGGAAGTCCGCCGTCTCGGTGTAGGGCGACGAATCGGGCGACTCGTAATCGAGGGCAGACTTGAGATAGTGGTCCACGGCGGCGACGCCCTCTTTTTCCGACAGAGTCATATCGCTGGAAACGGCGTAGTACCACGCCGAGCGGCTCAAGAAGGTGTTGTCCGGATAGTCGTGGATCCAGCCCTTCAAGGCTTCGCGATAAGCCTGATCGTAGGCCGTCCAGGCGGCGGTGTCCTTCTGATCTTCAGGCTCTTTGTGCGCCTTCCGCCAGCGCTCGTGTACCACACCGTAAGCCGCATCGCTCGACGGGAACTCCTTCAGGATGCGGTCGTCGATGGCGGTGAGGGCAGCTTCGCCGGCGCCGCTCTGCTTGTATCCGCCCTTGAGGAACGCGAGCCACTCGCCATCGGGTTTGGGGTTGGCGGATTCCAGCCGCTTGACGTCTTCGGCCACCTGCTGGCGCAGCGCCGCGTGCTGCTGCGGCGGGCGCGAGCGAAATTCCAGGCCCCAGACCGTCTCGTAGCGCTTGAGGATTTCGGGATCGGACTCCTTCGCCAGGCGCTCGCGGAGTGCCGCCGCCACGCGCGCCTGCAGCACCGTGTCGCCGCCTTTTCCCAGAATCCACTGAGCGGACCTGTCGGTGGAACTGCTGCACACGCCGAAGAACGCGGTCAGATACGCATCGCTCTTCTTCCCATCGGTGAATTTCCCGGTCGAATAAATGTCGGCCAGTTGCAGAGCGGGCCAAGCGAACTCGGGCGCTTTGGTGTTGGCGGCCTCCAACAGGCGGATCGCCTCCGGCGTATCCGTGCCGTTCAAAACGTACCCGGCAAGAAAGAGCGCCAGCGGATCGTCGGGCTTCTGCGCTGCCTGCTCTTTGTAAAGGGCCTGCAGTGCCGGGTACCGGTCCGCCTCGGAATAGTGCACAAAATCGATAAGGCGGCGATACGGTTCCAGCTCGCGCGGGTACTTGGCCATGAGCCCTTCGAGGACTTCATGCAGCCGCGCGGACCGGTCGGCAAACTTCAACTTGTCGAGGGAGTTTTCGTTGAGTTGTTCCCGAAGCACTTGCTGCACTTCAGGCCGGGGTTCGCAGCCGGGTAATTGAGGCTGCGCGAAGCAGGTTCCCCCGAGAGAAAGAAAGGCGATCGAAAGGACCGAAATGCGCACCGGTAGACCTCCGTGCTGTGCCTAGTGTACCAGCGGGCGCCGGGCAGCGCGACGCTCCCGATGCACCTGTCCGCATGGTACCCGCGGGCGATGAGACTGCCCCGAAGGCTTGCCGGAATGGGCCAGGCTAAACGACTACCGGCTCACGCCGGCAGGTTGGGCTTGCGACTCAAGGTCGCCTGAAGTTCGCGGCAGCTTGCGTTGGGTGGGGCGGATCCCCTGGTCCGCGGCCGACGCCCCCGTCGGCCTGTTCGGTAATGGAGAATTC
>Ga0326727_10025809_pt1 | contig 10978 bp, 4 predicted proteins | sample MB2enrmetagenome_FD_207643 | JGI IMG/M metagenome (GOLD analysis project Ga0326727, IMG submission 207643) | Lab enriched peat soil microbial communities from McLean, Ithaca, NY, United States - MB29MY | ecosystem: Environmental > Terrestrial > Soil > Wetlands > Peat | place: USA: New York... | reverse complement strand
TCCCCAGGGGAGAGGGCTCTGATTTCGACTTCACTCCCTCCCCCCAGGGGAGAGGGCTATTGAATCACATCTACCCGCCGTGTCCAGCTAAAGATGTGGGACACGCTCAGCCCCAAGGGAGAGGGCTATCGAATCAGATCTCCTCCCGGTGTCCAGCCAAAGATGTGGGACACGCTCAGCGCCAGGGGAAAGCCAAAAATACGTTCGCATCAGGCCTTCACCCCCTTGCGGTTTGGCAGGTACTTGGCGAGGAACTTGCCGGTGAACGAGAGTGGGTGCTTCACCAGGCTTTCCGGAGGGCCGGCGACCACCACGTATCCGCCTGAGTCGCCGCCCTCGGGCCCCAGGTCGATGATCCAGTCAGCGGTCTTCAAAACGTCCATGTTGTGCTCGATGATGAGGATACTGGCGCCGGCGTCGTTGAGCTTGCGAAAAGCGGCCAGAAGTTTGCTGATGTCGTCGAAGTGCAGGCCCGTGGTGGGTTCGTCAAAGATGAACAGCATCTTTTCGCCGCCCTGATGGGCGAGATGCGCCGCCAGGCGCACGCGCTGGGCCTCGCCACCCGAGAGGGTGGTGGCGGATTGCCCCAGCCGCAAATAGCCGAGCCCGACCTCATCCAGAATCCGTATCTTATGGGTCACCTTCGGCAAGCCTGCAAAAAAGCCCAGGGCCTCCTTCACGGTCATCTGCAACACTTCATTAATATTCTTTCCCTTATAGCGTACTTCAAGAACACTTGGTTTATAACGGCGGCCGCCGCATTCCTCGCAGACCAGTTCGACGTCGGCCAGAAATTGCATCTCCATGGTAACGGTTCCGTCGCCCTGGCAGGTCTCACAGCGGCCGCCGGGGATATTGAAGGAGAAGTAGCCCGGCGAATACCCGCGCTTGCGGGCCTCGGGAGTCGCGGCAAAGACATCGCGAATGGCGTCGAAGGCCTTGATATAGGTGACGGGATTGGAACGAGGCGTGCGTCCGAGCGGCGACTGGTCCACGAGCACCACATCCGACAGTTCCTGATCGCCTTCGATTTTCTCGTACTGGGCGTGTGGGGCGCGCAAACCGCGGCGCGACATCAGGGCGTTATAAATAACGTCGTGCACCAAGGTCGACTTTCCCGAACCTGAAACGCCGCTCACGCAAACCATGAGTCCCAGCGGAATCTCGACGTCGATGGATTTCAGATTGTGTTCGCGCGCGCCGCGAACGCGCAGCCAGGACTTGCCGGGCTTGCGGCGTTCTGTGGGCACTGGAATCTCGAGCCCGCCGGAGAGGTAACGCCCGGTGAGCGATTGAGGATTGGCGCAGAGACCCGCCAAATCGCCTTCGTACACCAGGCGGCCGCCGTGCTCCCCTGCGCCCGGACCCAAGTCCAGGATTTTGTCCGACTCGCGCATCATCTCCGGATCGTGCTCGACCACCAGGACGGTGTTGCCAAGATCGCGCAGGGTCTTGAGAATTTCAATCAGCCTGCCCGTATCGCGGGGGTGCAGGCCGATGGAGGGCTCGTCGAGCACGTACAGCGCGCCCACTAAGTTCGAACCGAGCGCGGTTGCCAACTGAATTCTCTGCGACTCGCCGCCCGAGAGCGTGGAGGCCAGGCGATGGAGTGTCAGGTACTCAAGGCCGACCTTGTAAAGGAACTTCAAGCGCGAGCGGATTTCCTCGAGCACCTTGTCAGCCACCGCCTGCTGTTCCGCGGAGAGTCGCAGCTCGTTGAAGAAAGGGTAGGCTTCCTGGATCGACAAGCGACAGACTTCTGTAATGCTCTTTCCGGCCAGAAGGATGTGCAGAGCTTCGCGGCGCAGCCGGCCGCCCTGGCACTCCGGGCAAAGCGTGTACCCGCGGTAACGGCTGAGGAAAACGCGCACGTGCAGTTTGTATTTCTTCCTTTCCAGATAATTGAAGAAGCCGCGGATGCCCGGAAAAGTCTCGTCACCCTCGAGCAGCCAGGTGCGCTCCTCGGGCGCCAGCCGAAAGTAGGGAACATCCAGAGGAATTCCCTTGGCGCGGGCGGCGCGTTTCATGTCGTTGTAAAGCATCCGGTAACGCGGCTTGGTCCAGGGCTCGATGGCTCCCCCGGCAAGCGTTTTGTTCTTATCCGGAATAACCAGGTGCAGGTCGAAGTCAATGGTGTTGCCGAAACCCTGGCAGCGGGGGCAGGCGCCGTAAGGATTATTGAACGAAAAGAGGCTTGGCTCGGGCGTCTGAAATGTGATCTTGCACCGCTTGCACTCAAAGCGCTCGCTGAAGATCAAGCGCTCCGGCGGAGAGCCAGGCTCCTTAGAAACGAACTCCAAGAGCGCCTCTCCGGCCTCGCGGAAGCAGAGTTCAACGGAATCAATCAGCCGTTGGCGAATCTCCGGTCCCACCGCCAGACGATCCACGAGAACGTAAACGGGCGCGGCGAAATCGACTTCGAGCAGCGACTCAGGTGTTGAGAATTCGAAGATACGCCCGTCCTGGTATAGCCGGTTGAACCCATGCTGGCGAAGCGAGAACAGGCGTGGCTTCAGCGATGCATCCGGAGGCGCAGGTGAAGCCTGGCGATGGCCCATTGACGACGGTCGATTGACGATGGGTTTCAGAGGTTCGTCCGAAGGCACAGAAGAAGCCCCGGACGGCGATTTGGTAGCCCTACTCAATGGCGACGTGGAGTCGCGGCTACGCGGATTAACCTGGAAAAGGACGTAAAAGCGCCGTCCCACCGCCATGGCGGCGAGTTGGTCAGCAATGTCATCCACATGATCACGGCGCACTACCTGGCCGCATTGATAGCACGTGGTGACGCCGACGCGGGCAAATAATAAGCGAAGATAATCGTAGATTTCGGTGGCGGTAGCGACCGTCGAACGAGGATTACGGGTGGTGTTCTTTTGGCGGATCGCCACGGGAGGAGCAATCCCCACCACTTCGTCAACGTCCGGCTTCTCCATGCGTTCCAGGAACTGGCGGGCGTAAGCGGAGAGGGATTCGATGTAACGGCGCTGCCCCTCGGCGTAGAGCGTGTCGAAAGCCAGGCTGGACTTGCCTGAGCCGGAAACGCCGGTCACTACCGTCAATCGGTTGTGAGGTATGGAGCAATCGATGTTCTTCAAGTTGTGGACGCGCGCCCCACGGACGAGGATGGAGTCCATCTGTCCATTCTGTCCATTGGCGCCGACGGTGTCTGCCGCTCCGCCGGGATCTCGCAGGGCGTGCGCTACGCTCGAGGCGCCAAGCTTCGGGGACGGCAAGAGACTGTCGCCTGCCGGATTGTGGCTAGTAGCCATGTGTACTGTCCTACGTTGTACCGGTAGGGCATGCCCTACCACATCTGCCTTACTGGCCTCGCCAACCGAGGGCGACAAACCGTCCGCCTACAATTTGCGTCGTCTTGTCGGCCAGGGGCGGCAGGTGGTTCCCTACGAGCACCGAACCCACCACCCAAAATTACTATTGTAAATCAAATTCGCAGTTCGTCTAGCCCTTCCGGCACTCTGCCAGCTCGCGAATTCCGGTGAGATGCCGTGCAAAGGGCGGGTTTTTGGCGTGTTTTTTGAGTTCGTTTGGCGTTTTTTTGCACTCAAAATGAGTTCGTTTTAGCACGTCAAAAATGCTAAGTCCTTTCCTGTCAAGAGATAGTCGAGTTCGTTTCGTCAAAATAGTATCTTTTCCCGAGCCACCCCGCTTTTCCCGCTTGGCGAATGCCTTTCGCGCTCCCTTTCCGCCCTGGTTTGCCGGAGCGCCACCCTGACCACTCAGATAGGCTACCATAAATCGGCGGGCTTGTCAAGCGAAAAACGCAATAAAAGCGCGAAAGGAAAGGGGATAAAAAGGCAGGCGCTGGGTCTGTGTTACCTGACCTGTTTCCGCCTCTTGCCGGGGCGAATGAGCACTTGGGCAGGTAGCGTCTCCGTTCGACGTAGGGGCGGCTTTACGCCGCCCCGTGGCGAGGTAAACTCGCCGCTACTACTCCAAACTGAGACAGTACGCTTGGACAGAAGACATTGACAATGCAAGCACGCCTTGATACGGTTTGACCGCGAGCGTGAGTAAGGCAGTCTATTGGACTTCGGGAGGCGTTCCTTATGACATCTGGCGGGAAAATCACACGAAGGCAGTTCGTATCGACGGCTGCGGCCGTGGCGGGAGGGGCGTTACTTCCGAGCTCGGGACTGCGTGGCGCTCCTCGCGCCACCAGCACTGAAAACGCCGCAAGTGAAACGCGCATGCTGAGCCTGGAGAAAAGCGCCTGGAAGGTCAAACCCTTCCCAACCGCGCAAGTTCGGCTGCGGAACGGGCCGTTCAAAGAGGCCATGGAAGCTAATCGTCGCTACCTGATATCGCTGCCTTCGGACAGGCTTCTTCATACCTTCCGCCTGAATGCCGGTTTGCCCTCTTCGGCAACGCCTTTGGGAGGATGGGAAAAGCCGGATTGCGAGCTTCGGGGACACTTCGCGGGGGGTCACTACCTCTCGGCGTGCGCGCTGATGTACGCCAGTGCCGGCGACGAGGAACTAAGGGTCAAGGCAAACAACATGGTGGCGGAACTCGCGCGGTGCCAGCAGGCGCTTGGAGATGGTTACCTGAGCGCGTTTCCGAAGGAGTTTTTTGATCGCCTGCGCAATGGCAAGGACGTGTGGGCTCCCTTTTACACGCTGCACAAAATCATGGCGGGCCTTCTGGACATGTACGTCCATTGTGGAAGCGAACAAGCCCTGGAGGTCGTCGAAGGCATGGCCGGCTGGATGGGGCGCTGGGTGCAATCGCTCAGCGACGAACAGATGCAACAAGTGATGAAAACGGAGTTCGGCGGCACCATGGAAGCGCTCTACAACCTCTACGCCTTGACCGTCAACTCCCGCTACCTCGAACTGGGTGACCGTTTCTATCACAAGAAAGTGTTCGATCCACTGGCGGCACACCGGGATGAGCTGAAGGGCCTGCATGCGAACACCAACATCCCTAAAATGACAGGGGCCGCCCGCCGTTATGAACTCACCGACGAAGCGCGCTACCGCGAAATCGCTTCTTTCTTCTGGCAGGAAGTGACCGGCGCGCGCGCCTATTGCACCGGGGGGACGAGCAATGAAGAGCACTGGCGTACCGACCCCGGCCAGTTGGCTACCGAACTCGGCAAGACCGCGGAGGAGTGCTGTTGCAGTTATAACATGCTGAAATTGACCCGGCACATCTTTGGCTGGACCGCCGACCCTGGCGCCATGGACTACTACGAGCGCACCCTCTTCAACTGCCGCCTGGGGACGCAGGACGCGGACGGGCTGAAATGTTATTACTTGCCGCTGGGCGGCGGCTATTGGAAATCCTTTCACTCGCCCCTTGATTCTTTCTGGTGCTGTACGGGCACCGGCGTGGAAGAGTTCGCCAAGTTCGGTGATTCTATTTACTTTCACGATGAGCGGGGCTTGTTTGTCAACCTTTTCATAGCTTCCGAATTGAACTGGCCCGAAAAGGGCGTCCGCTGGGAGCAGGAGACGGAGTTCCCGGAGCAGGGAAAGACGCTACTTCGCATTCGCACGGATAAACCAGCGAGCATGAGCCTGAACATCCGCATCCCTTATTGGGCGACACTGGGCGGCAAGATCATCCTAAATGGCGAAGCTCAGCGGGTGTTTTCGAGTCCCAGCAGCTATCTGACTCTGGACCGCACCTGGAAAGATGGCGACCGCGTGGAACTCATCCTGCCTATGGGGCTGCACTTCGACCCGCTGCCAGGCGATCCCACGGTTCAGGCCGCGATGTACGGTCCGTTGGTTCTGGCGGGCCGGCTGGGGAACGAGAATCTGGCCAAGAGTGAGGTCTATCTGGGTTACGACCCCGTCCCCGCCGGCAAGCCGGTTCCTGTTCCTGGGGCCCAGTCCAGGTCGAAGGATTCGGTAAGCTGGGTTGAGCCAGGGAATCAGGGCTTGAATTTCCGCGCCTCGGCGGGAGATCGAAAGATTGCCCTAATTCCGTTCTATAAGTTGCTCGGTGAGAGGTATGTCGTCTATTGGAAGGTTCAGGGATGAGTCCATTTCCCCAGTGAATTGAGCGCTCGTGGGCGCGGAAGAGACCCCTCACCCGTCTCGCTCCGGCCGGTGAAAGCGCCGGAGCGAGACACACCCTCTCCCCAAGGGAGAGGGCGGGCGGATGTCTGCCACGGGAGAGGGCCGGCGGATGTCTCTGCCCTGGGGAGAGGGCTGTTGGATCTCCGGAGGGCTGGCGAGTCCATTTAAGATTTCAAATTTCAGATTTCAGATTCCTGATTCAGATTTCAGATTCCTGATTCCAAATTTCACATTCCAAATTCCAGATTTCAGAAAATCATCATTCCCAGTCCTAGTTGTTTCTGGCAAAATAGTAGTTGGCTTTAAGGTAAAGCTTCACACCGAAGGACGGAAGCCCGACACCGAAGCATGGTTGTCCGAGCTGGAGCTCGGCGCCACAGTCGGAGGGTCGTTCAACGAGAGCCATATTCTGGCGATCGCGCAGGCCATCTGTGATTATCGCCGGCAGCAGGTTATTAACGGGCCACTGTTCCTGGCCAAAGATACACGCGCGCTTTCGGAGCCCGCTTTTGCCGAGGCGTTCGCGTCTGCGGGGCGCGTGGCCCAAGCAAACAAGCGAGAGGAGTCTTGAACGCTTATGAGCTCAATCAGGGAGGAATCGTCTGCGGCATCCCGACAAGTCTCTTCTACCGGCGTGCTCGCTCCCGACGAACTGCGGAAGATGAATGCCTATTGGCGAGCGGCGAATTACCTTTCCGTGGGGCAGATTTATCTGTACGACAATCCCCTGCTGCGTGAGCCGCTGCAAGCGGAGCACATCAAACCCAGGCTGCTGGGGCACTGGGGCACGACGCCGGGACTCAATTTTATTTACGTCCACTTCAACCGGTTGATCAAGAAGTACGACTTGGAGGTGATCTACGTTACGGGGCCAGGTCATGGTGGGCCGGGCCTGGTGGCGAACACCTATCTCGAGGGAACGTACAGCGAAATCTATTCCAACATCCCGCAGAACGCCGACGGGATGAGACGACTCTTCAAGCAGTTTTCGTTCCCGGGCGGCATTCCCAGCCACGTGGCCCCGGAAACGCCGGGGTCTATTCACGAGGGCGGCGAGCTGGGCTACTCCATTTCGCACGCTTACGGGGCGGCGTTCGATAATCCCAATCTCCTGGTTTGTTGCGTGGTGGGCGACGGAGAGGCGGAAACCGGGCCTTTAGCGGCGAGCTGGCACTCGAACAAGTTTCTTAACCCCGCCCGGGACGGCGCGGTTCTGCCTATCCTCCATTTGAATGGTTACAAAATCAGCAATCCTACAGTTCTCGGGCGGATGAGCGACAAGGAATTGACCGACCTTTTCTCCGGCTACGGCCACAAGCCCTACTTCGTGGAAGGGGACCAACCTGAAGCGATACACCAGCTCATGGCTGTTACGCTGGATGGCATCGTGGATGAAATCCATGCCATTCAGAGGGAGGCGCGCTCGGGAGGCAAAACGAGCCGACCCACTTGGCCCGTGCTCATCCTGCGTACTTTGAAGGGTTGGACGGGGCCGAAGGTGGTGGACGGAGTTCCCGTGGAGGGAACGTACCGAGCACACCAGGTTCCGCTGGCTGAGACACGAACCAACCCCGAACACTTGAAACTGCTGGAACAGTGGATGAAGAGCTACAAGCCCGAAGAACTCTTCGATGAAGACGGCAAGCTGAGGACGGAATTGGCTGAACTGGCGCCCAAGGGAAATCGCCGCATGGGCGCCAATCCCCATGCTAATGGCGGGTTGTTGCTCAAGGACCTGGTGATGCCGGATTTCCGCGATTACGCCGTCGATGTTTCGAAGCCGGGAACGGTAACGGCAGAAGCAACTCGGGTGATGGGCAACCTGCTGCGGGACGTGATGAAGCTGAACGCGCCCTTTCAGAACTTCCGGGTGATGGGGCCGGATGAGACGGTGTCAAACCGATTAGGTGCGCTGTTAGAGGTTACGGATAAGGTCTTTATGGAAGAGTTGCGCCCCACCGACGATCACCTTTCTCCCAACGGGCGCGTGATGGAAGTGCTTAGCGAGCACTTGTGCCAGGGCTGGCTGGAGGGTTACCTGCTCACCGGGCGGCACGGCCTGTTTTCTTGCTACGAGGCTTTCATTCACATCGTGGATTCAATGTTCAATCAGCACGCTAAGTGGCTCAAGGTGACGCGACACATCCCCTGGCGCCGGCCCATCGCTTCGCTGAATTATCTGCTGACCTCGCACGTCTGGCGACAGGACCATAACGGCTTCAGCCACCAGGATCCAGGGTTTATCGACCACGTGGTGAATAAGAAGGCGGATATCGTCCGCGTCTATCTGCCGCCCGATGCGAACACCCTGCTCTCGGTTGCGGATCACTGCCTGCGCAGCCGCCATTACGTGAACGTGATCGTAGCGGGCAAGCAACCGGCCCTCCAATGGCTTGGCATGGACTCGGCGATCGAACACTGCACGACCGGGATCGGCATCTGGGAGTGGGCCAGCAACGACCAGGAGACAGAACCGGACGTGGTGATGGCATGCGCCGGAGATGTTCCCACGCTCGAGACTTTGGCCGCCGTCGCCTTGCTGCGGGAACACATTCCCGACTTGAAGATTCGAGTTGTCAACATCGTTGATTTAATGACGCTGCAACCCTCCAGCGAGCATCCTCACGGCCTTAGCGACCGGGAATTCGATTCGCTCTTTACGGCGGACAAACCGGTGGTCTTCGCGTTCCACGGCTACCCCTGGCTGATTCATCGCCTCACCTACCGGCGGACCAATCACGCCAATCTGCACGTGCGCGGCTATAAAGAAGAAGGAACCACAACCACCCCCTTCGACATGACGGTGCTCAATGAGCTGGACCGTTTCCACCTGGCCGGGGACGTGGTCGATCGCGTGCCGAGGCTGCAGCGCCGCGGCGCTCACTTCAAGCAGTCGCTGCGCAACAAGCTCCTCGAGCACAGGCAATACATCGCGCGTTACGGTGACGATATGCCGGAGATCCGCGAGTGGAAATGGCCTTACTGATGGCAGGCATACCCACAACCAAACCGGGCCGGCGAAATCGCCGCCGCGGCGAATCCAGGAAAAGAAACGGCGGCGCTTCGCCGGCGCCCCCGAGCGCGGCCGCGAACCCGCCGGAGAATCTTCTTTCCGGCGCGAGCGAGCGGCAGATTTTGGGACGCTTTTCGGACCGCGCACTGATGGCCTTCCTGGCGATTGCTGCGGCATTGCCCTATTTGAATACTCTGGGCAACGGTTTGGTTGCTGACGACGAGATGCAACTGCTGCACAATCCCTACATCCGCAATTTCCACTATCTGCCGAAGATCTTCACTACGTGGGCCGCAGGCTACTTTCCGGGGATGCCGGATTATTATCGGCCCTTGATGAATCTTGGGTACCTGCTCTGCTATCAAGTTTTTGATTCCCAAGCTTTCGGCTATCATCTGGCCAACCTGGCGCTTAACTCGGCGGTTGTGTGCGCTGCCTTTCTCCTCACCAAGCGCCTGTTCCGGAATCGTGATTTGGCGCTGGTGGCCGCCGCCCTGTTCGCTTTCCATCCCATCCACACCGAAGCCGTCGCCTGGGTTGCGGCCAGCCCGGATATGGAGCTGGGCTTTTTCTACCTGCTCACTTTCTGGTTTTTCTTGGGTGTAGCGCGGCCGGGAGGGAAATTCTCGTCCACCACCCTGCTCGCCATGTCAGGGAGCTTCCTGCTGGCTTTACTATCCAAAGAGCAGGCAGTGACGCTGCCCACGCTGGCCACGGTCTACGAACACTTCTACCGGCCCGACCGGCAGGAAACGAGCGCAACGCAAAAAGTGAAGCGTTACGCAGCGCTGTGGCTCCTGACCGGTGTGTATCTTCTTTTCCGTATTTTCGTTCTCGGGGCATTGAGCTCGGGCGCCAGCATCAACCACATCACCTGGTACCAGACCTTTCTGTCTACCATCCTGTTGCTGGGCCAACATCTTTGGACGCTTCTCTGGCCCGTGAGCCTGCACGCGTTCTGCGCTTTCCACCCACCTTCGAGCCTATTTGATCCGGCGGTGGTTGCCGGTCTGATTGCCTTAGCCGTGTGCGGTCTCCTCATCTATTTCTTATGGCGCCCCGCAAGGCTCCTGTCGTTCGGGGTAGTGTGGTTTCTGGTAATCCTTTCTCCGGTCCTCAACGCCCGGTGGATGGTGCAGGCTGCGTTCGAGGAACGGTATCTCTATCTGCCGTCTGTAGGAATTTGCTGGCTACTGGCCTGGGGATTCCTGCGGTTGCGGGCTCGAGCTTCCAGGCGCAACCCTGGGTGGAGACCGGAACTCGCCACCGCCTTCGGAGTACTGATGGCGCTTTGTTTGTTCCGCATCGTCACACGCAATCGAGACTGGCTGGACAGTCCCACGCTTTACGCGAACACATTGGCCGCTTGTCCTGACTCTTACTACATCAGAAGGGACTTGGGAGCAATCTATTGGGAAAGGGGGGACATCGACTCGGCCAAGCGTGAGTGGCTGGAAGCGTTCAAGACAAACCCAACCTACTCGTTGAATTCAAGCAGCCTCGGGCTGGTCTACTTGAGGGAGCAGAGCTACCCGCAAGCTCTCGAGTATTTCAAAAAGGCTCTCGAGCTCGATCCCAGCAGCGCGGACGCACACCTGAACGTAGGCGTCACTTACATGAATATGCAGTCGCTCGAACTCGCCGAGCCTGAATTGCGCACCGCCGTCCGCCTTAAACCGCTATCTTCCGCCGCTCGCAACGCTCTGGGAAAACTCTATCTGGACGAGGGGCGGATGGCGGAGGCGGAAGAACAGTTTCGCCAATCCGTCGAGATCGAGCCCAATATTGCCGCTTACGGCAACCTGGGACTGATCCATTGGCGGCGTGGAGAGGCAACGCTTGCCGAGCAGCAGTGGCGCCAGGCGCTCCGCCTGGCCCCCAACGACTCGTCGATCTTGAATAACCTAGGGCTGGT
>Ga0326727_10025808_pt1 | contig 10978 bp, 4 predicted proteins | sample MB2enrmetagenome_FD_207643 | JGI IMG/M metagenome (GOLD analysis project Ga0326727, IMG submission 207643) | Lab enriched peat soil microbial communities from McLean, Ithaca, NY, United States - MB29MY | ecosystem: Environmental > Terrestrial > Soil > Wetlands > Peat | place: USA: New York... | reverse complement strand
CGTGCCGCTCACACCGGATCATCGCGAGGGGCTGGTTCGCGCCGTCGAGCGCTGCCTTGTGCACAACACGCTGCTCTCGCCTCCGCAGATCAAAATCGAACTGATCACGGTCGGCGCGCAGTAGCTTTCTCTGCCGCGGGCGTTGGCTTGGGTGCGCCGTGAGGCGGGGCAGGAACTGCATTAGGAAATACGCACGCTCTTCCCGCGCGAAAGCACTGCGGCCTTGCGGCGGTCCCGCCCATCTTTTGACGCGTGGTCGATCTTCTTCCAGAAGCCAATGAAATAATCGACCGCCGAAATCACCGCGACCAGGGCCGCAAAGTAAATCGCGGCAATCGCGTACCACCTCACCGGAATCGAGAGGACGCCGATCTGCCAATGGTCCCAGCGGTGCGCCAGGATGGCCGAGACCACCGCGACAATCTGCACCACCGTCTTCAACTTACCCAGCTCGCTGGCCGTAATGGTGAACCCTTCAGACGACGCGATGGACCGCAATCCGGAGACGAGAAACTCGCGGCCGATGATCACCACCACGATCCAAACCTTCACCACGTCGGGATTGTAGGCCACCAGCGCGACAAATGCGGCCGTCACCATGATCTTGTCGGCGATCGGGTCGAGCAGCATGCCGATGGTCGTGATCTGGCCGCGCTTGCGGGCAAGGTAGCCGTCCAGGCCGTCGGTAATCGACGCCAGTACGAACAGCACCGACGCACTGATCTCCTGCGCCCCGCTCGGCCCCTGCCAGGGAAAGTGCGGCGAGAGAATCCAAAGGAAGAGCGGGATCATGATGATCCGGCTCATGGTGATGGAGTTGGGAAGGTTCATCCAGATCGCGCCGCACTTTCTGATCTCTGGCCGCGTGACACCATTATTGCACCGGCGGCCGTCGAGCGTGTGAATACCCCGTTCAGGCGAACCTTTCTCACCGAGAGCGCGTTCACCGGTCACACTCTGACTGCCATTCGCCCGGCATCCTGCCCTGTCATACATCCGTCCCACTCAGCTTGAGCGGCGAAGGTACCTTGAAATTCAAAAATGTGCGCGTTGCAGGCGGACCTCTTGGGACGGGATTGGTGAACGCGCAAATGGCAACTATACTGGATGGCAATTTCGTGTGCTCGTTGGCAAGTCAGGCGTTACCCCCGTCAATGGAGCCTCGGGGCTATAGGCCAAGCGGAGAATCATCGATGCCAGGTGCCTGGAAAACGGCGCGCGTTTTCATCTCTTCAACATTCCGCGACATGCACGCCGAGCGGGATCACCTGGTCACCGACGTATTGCCTCGCCTGCGCGAGAAATTGGAACAGCGCCGCATCTACCTCGACGACATCGATCTTCGCTGGGGCGTGACGCAGGAGCAGACCCGCAGCGGTCTGGCGCTGGAGGTTTGCCTGCAGGCGATTGACGAGTGCCGCCCGTTCTTCCTCGGAATCCTGGGCCAGCGATACGGTTATGTGGCAACGAATGTGCCCACGGACAGCTTCCTACGGCGTGCGTGGCTGAGAGACTATGACGGCCGCAGTCTGACTGAGCTGGAGATTATCCACGCTGTGCTGCGCGAGCCGCACATGAAGGTTCGTGCCTTTTTCTATTTTCGCGATCCGGATGCGCTCAACGACGTTCCCGAGGCGCGGCGCCAGAGCGATTTTGCTGAGACCAGCCCGGAGGCGATCGCGAAGCTGGCCGAACTGCAGGCGCGCATCCGGGCGAGCGGGTATCCGCTCTTCGAAAACTACCCGGCGAAGTGGGATGCGAATGCTTGGGATCGGTCGACGCGAACCATGGGGCGATTTACGGGGCTGCAGGAGTTCGGCGAGCGCGTGTACGAGGACCTGTGGAATGCCCTGCGCACGGAGTTCGATCTGCCCGACGAGCCGGCTGCTGCCCCGGCTGATCTGTTCGCCGAGGAACACGACGGGCACGAGCGCCTCATGGAGTCCCTGCTGCGCGTGTATATCCCCCGCGCATGGCCCAACGAGAAGTTGACGGCTTTTGCGCAGGAGAGCGATGGGAGTATTTGCGTGCTGGGCGGGCCGGAGGGGGCCGGCAAATCGGCGTCCCTGGCCGCGTTCATCTTCGATCTCCGCAAGCGCTTTCCCGGGATTGCGGTGATCGCTCACTTCGCGGGGGCGACCCCGTTGTCGACCAGTCTCGAGGGCATGAAGGAGCGGCTTTGCCGCGAAATCCTCGCCGCTGTGCTGGACGAGCAGAAGCAGGCGCGCATCGCGCGTGCGGCCGCGGGCGGTGAGATCGCCGCGTTGCGCCAGGCCGATATCGAGAAGGAGTACGCAGTTCCCGCCGACCCAGCCGAGCTCACCGCGACGCTACGCCGTTTCATCCTCAAAATCCCCATGGATCGCCGCGTGATGATCGTGCTCGATGCCTTGGACAAGGTCCAGACGGCCAGCGTCGACAACCTGCTGGACTGGCTGCCCGAGCCGATCCCCGAACATGTGCGGATCGTCGTCAGTTGCACACGATCGGAATGGGACACCCAGACCATTGCAGCGCATCGCGATTGCATCCGCTTGCGGATGGGGCCGTTGGACCGCGAATTCCAGGAAGAAATCGTCCGCAAGGTGCCGCTCCTCTGGGCAAAGGCCCTCGATGAGAGGCAAATTCAGCTTCTGCTCGATAATCCCGCCTGCTCCAATCCCCTGTTTCTGCGCGTCGCCCTGGAGGAGTTGCACGGCTACGGCTCGTTCCAGCAGCTCACCCGCCGTATCATGGCATTTCCCGGCCGCCCGCTGAAGCTCTGGGAAAGGCTCCGTCGCAGAATGGGCGTAAAGAGCAAAAAACTGCGCGGCCCTGACCCGCTCGTCAACCTCTTCGACCAGGTGCTGGAACGGCTGGAGGAGAGCTTCGATAAGAACGTGGTGCGCGTCACCGTCACGTACCTGGCAGCAGCAAGGCGCGGATTGCTGGAACGGGAACTCAGGGAGCTTGTAGCCGATCTGCCGGGAGCCGGAGATCTGTTCGCCATCCTGCGGCAGCTCAGGCCTCACCTGATGAGCTCCCGCGGGCTGCTGAACTTTCGCCACAAAGGTCTCTTTGTTGCGGTGGCTTTGCGCTATCTGTACGAGACACCCTCGGGACAACGCGACGTGTACGACAGACTGGCGGAGTATTTCCTGCGTCAGCCCTATATGGAACCTGACGGGGGAGCAAACCTCCGCAAACTGGACGAGCTTCCGTGGTTGCTTCTCCAGGCCGGACGACTGGACGAATCGGAATCGCTGCTGCTGACGCTGCAATTCTGCGAATCAAAGACGAAGGCTGGAATGGTGAGGGAGCTTGCGGAAGACTTCGCCGCCGCAACCAGGGCCAGGCTTCAAGGCGCTTCCAGGCCGGCGCCGCAAGGCGCGGAATACGCAGACGGGCGGCAGCCGATGCGGCCTCTCCTGACGTTGCTCGAGGAGGCGATACGACGCGAGATCGCCTTCCTGACCCGCAATCCAGACTCCTTCTTCCAATGCGTGTGGAATCAGGGCTGGTGGCACGATTGCGCCGATGCCGCGCGCTATTACGAGCCGCCGCGGAACGGCTGGGGGCCGGATGGACCGCCATGGAGCCCCGGAGATCCGGCTGCTACGCCCAGGTTCTCGGCCTTGCTGGAAGGATGGCGCATGGAAAAGGAGCGCGAAACGCCTGGTTTCCTTTGGCTCCGCTCGCTTTGTCCCCTGCCCCGGCGCCTGGGCACGGCTGAAAAGACCATTCTGCACGGCTCGCCGATTACCGCGCTGGCCTGCTCGCCTGACGGAACGTTGCTGGCGACCGCCGGCGAGTCCCAGGTTCGGGTTTGGGTCTTGGAGACGGGCGAGGAGTGGCGGACCTTCGCGGTGGGACGGGGGATTCCAGAGGTCGGCGATAGCATCGACAAGATCTTCGAGCGGGAGCACGGTACCGACGCCGAGAGCGAACAGGAACAGGCCTGGATTGACGAAGCACTGAAGGCCGGCGAGGAGAAGGCGGAATGCGTGGCGTGGTCGGCCGATGGCTCTCGCCTGCTGGCGGGAGCGGGACAGACCTTCTACGTCTTCGATCCCTACGCGGGTGTCCTGAAGCTGAAGTTCAGCGTGCCGGCGGGCGAGGATTACACGCTGGGTATTTGGCCCTGTGCGGCATTCTCGCCTGACGGCAGCCGCATCGCTCTGGCAGGCGCCAAATCGCAGAACGCGCGCGTGGTCGAGGCCCATTCGGGCAGAACCCTGCTGGAACTGGCAGGCCACAGCTCCGTGAGACGGGTGTCGTTTTCGCCGGACGGATTGCGGATTGTGACCATCGGCGCAGAGCCCGCGGTGCAGAAGGATCCGGACCGGCTGCCCGAGTTCCAATACAGCGCGTGTTTGTGGAACGCCTATACCTGCCGGGAGCTGAACCGCATCGTCGGCGCCAGCTTCATGCAGTATTCCGATACCGGTTCGCAGATCGTCGTCGCGACTGCCGCGGAACTTGTTGTCCTCGATGCCGCAACCAACCGGGAGATTGTTCGCCATAGCGATCCATGGGGCGAGGTGGAGCGTGAGCAGGGTCAAATGTTTTCTGGCGCCGGCCCGTTTGGTTTGATGCGCGCTCAGGAGCGCGTGAGCAAAATGACGATGAGCGACGATGGCCTCCTGCTTGCCATACCGGGTAAAGAAGGCGGAGTGGAGGTGCGCGACGTTATGACGAATGCGCTGATCGCCTGGCACTGCGCTGACTTGGGCGAGCCCTCGGCGATCGCATTCGGGTGGTCCCTGCCGGTGTACTCTGTTGGGGACAGCAGCGAGGAGCCGCGGGAGATCCATCCTTTCTCGCATCGCCTTATGTGCGGTTTTTCGGATGGGACCGTGCGGATATGGAAACCTGCGGAACCGGCGCGCGTTCCGCGGCTGGTGCGGGAGAGCAGGGAGATTCTGGACCTGAAATTTTCGCCGACCGGCGATGTGCTTGCCACCGTGGCAAGCGATCTGTGCCTGCGCGATGCAGCAACGGGGCTCGAACTGCGGCGCCTGTCTGGCTGCCGGTTTGTTGCCTTCGATGGCGATGGACGCCGGATTGCGTCGGCGAACTGGCAGCTGGCAGACAGGCGTAGCCAGGTCTGCATCTGGGAGGTTGGCAGCGGCCAGTTGCTGCAGGCATTCCCTGGCGCAAGCGACGCCAACTGCGCGGCGTTTTCTCCGAATGGAAGATGGTTGGTGACAGCAGGCGGCGGCCTTCACATCTGGGACTCTGAAACCGGCAGCGAGATCCTTTCCATTACGTTAACGGCGGGCGCAGCGGAGAGCGTGGCCATTTCTCCCGACGGGAGAACGCTGGCGACAGGCGGTTCCGATGACAGGACCATCCGGCTGTGGGATGCGTTCAGCGGTGAACTTCTGGCCGTGTATGAGTTTCCCAGCCGATGGATCGGCATCCACGTGCACGACTTGGCGTATTCGACGGACGGCCGCTCCCTGTTCTTCAGCTCGGGTGGCGGACTATGGGTCGTCGACGCTCAGAGCGGGAACCTCAAAGAGGAAAATCTGCGGTCAGTGGGAGACACCGCAGCCTTTGCGGCCGATACGCGTTTCCCCTGGTGCGCTCTCAGACCGCTCCTGGGTGATGGCGATACCTTCGTTCATTCCGGCCTGACGGGCGCCCGAGTCGCGGCGTTTCCTGCGCCGTTTACCAAAATTGCCACCCATCCCGGAGGCAGGATTTTCGCTGGAGCCGTAGCGAACGATCTTTTCCTCTTTGCTCTCGAGGGTGAGCAGACATCGTAACCACGATGAAACACCGCGCTACGCGTAAATGCCGCGCTGCTTGATGGTGAAGGCTACGCGGTCGATCGCCAGCATATACGCCGCGATGCGGTTGTTCACGCCATGGGCCTCGGCATAGCGCACCACATCGTCGAAGCTGTTGCGCAGAATCTCCTCCAGCTGCTCGTTGACCGCGGCTTCTTTCCAGAAATACCCCTGGCGATCCTGCACCCACTCAAAGTAGCTGGCTGTCACGCCGCCTGAATTGGCCAGAATGTCAGGCACGATGAAGATGCGCTTCTCGGCCAGAATCTCGTCGGCCACGGCGGTGGTAGGCCCATTGGCGCCCTCCACCACGATGCGCGCCCTGATCTTGTCGGCGTTGCGGCTGGTAATCACGTTCTCCGTCGCCGCCGGGATCAGAATCTCGCAATCGGAAACCAGCAGCTCCTCGCTGGGCGTGGCTTCGGCGCCGCGGAAGCCGAGAATGGTGTTGTTGCGGTACCTGTACTCGAGCAACTGGTGAATATCGATGCCGGCAGGATTATAGAGGCCGCCCTCGCGCTCCGCGATGCCCACGATCGAGTAACCGCGCTCCTGCATCAGCCGCGCGGCGTTCGATCCCACATTGCCGAAGCCTTGAATCACCACGCGGCAGCCTTCGACCGGCATGTTCAGATAGCGCAGGCTCTCGTCGCATACCACCTTCACGCCACGGCCCGTGGCCTCAATGCGCCCCTGCGAGCCTCCCATATTGACCGGCTTGCCCGTCACGACTGCGGTCACGGTCTGCCGCATGTGCATGGAGTAGGTGTCCATGATCCACGCCATGGTTTGCTCGTTGGTATTCACGTCGGGCGCAGGCACATCCTTCTCCGGCCCGATGAACTCGATGATCTCGGAGGTGTAGCGGCGCGTCATGCGCTCCAACTCGCCGCGGCTCATGGTCTTGGGATCGCAAATGACGCCGCCTTTGGCGCCGCCGAAGGGAATGTTCACCACCGCGCACTTCCAGGTCATCCAACTGGCCAGGGCGCGCACTTCGTCCAGCGTCACATCCGGCGCGTAGCGGATGCCGCCCTTGCACGGCCCGCGAGCGATATTGTGCTGCACGCGAAAGCCCGTGAACACGTCGATCATGCCGTTATCGAGCGTCACCGGAAAGTGCACGATGATCTCTCGCGACGGCGAGCGCAGCACCTTCCACAGTCCATCGTCCAGGTTCAACTTGCGCGCGGCAAAATCGAAGCGCGCGTTTTGCGCCTCCCAGGGATTGATCTCCTGATCGAGCGTCACATGGGGGGATCCAGTTGCCATAAAGTTCTCCATCTCCTGCCGCACTTCGGGTTTTTCCGGAGCGGGAATGCTGCCCCGTTCCTCAAGCTTATCGGTGCGGCGGCCAATCTGCCAGGGTTTCCGCGTCCGCGGCCGCTTCCCGCACAGTTCCGCCGTTCTCTTCAGCGGAACGTTGGGGGCTGCCAAAACCGCCCGTAAACCCAAACCTCAGTGAGTCTAGGCTTGATTGCCGCCTCCGTCAAGGTACGCCGATCACACTTGAATCACCTTTTCTGGCCAGGTTCCTGCGGCCCGGCTCATTGCCTGAAACGGAAGCGCCTTCGCGGCGGCGGAATCCTGCGAACAGTTACACTGAAGCTGTGAAAGCCTCTTCCCTTTCAGCCCACCCCTCGCGCAAGGAGTTCCTGGCTCTGGCCCGGACGCACACCCTCGTCCCCGTTTGCCGCACGCTCATGGCCGACCTGGAAACCCCGGTTTCGGCCTTCCTGCGCGCCGCGTGGCCTGAGCGCGAGTGCTTTCTCCTTGAATCCGTCGAGGGCGGCGAGCAGGTGGGCCGTTACACCTTCATCGGCTTTACGCCCTTCAAGCGCATTGTGGCGCGCGGCCGCGAAATCGCGATCACCGAGGGCCGCAAAACCACCCGCCTGCAGGGTGACGTCTTCGCCGTGCTGCGCGATGCGCTCGGCGGCCACAAGCCCGCGCGGCTGCCGGGCCTGCCGCCCTTCACCGCCGGCGCCGTCGGCTTCTTCGCCTACGACGCCGTTCGCCAGATCGAGCGCCTGCCCGCACGCGCCAAGGACGAGCTCGGCGTTCCCGACGCCTGCCTGCTCTTTTTCGACGAGGTACTGGCTTTCGACCACGTGCGCAAGGAGATCTGGCTCATCGTGACGGCCGATGTCTCGCGCGGCAACGCCTGGGCCGCCTACGATCGTGCCGTCAAGCGCCTCAACAAGCTGGAAAAATCCCTCGCCTTACCTTTGCCTCGTCCAAGGCCAAGAAAAAACGGCAAGCTCAAGGTCAAATATCGCACCGCAAAGAGCGATTTTCTGGCTGGAGTCGCCCGCACCAAGGAGTACATCCGCGCCGGCGATGCCTTCCAAGTGGTACTTTCGCAGCGCTTCGACGTCGAACCCGGCGTCGACAGCTTCCAGGTCTATCGCGCGCTGCGCACCGTCAATCCCAGCCCCTACATGTTCTTCCTGCGCTTCGATCCGGAGGGACCGCTGGGCACAATTGCACGCCCCTCGTCCAAAGGGTCAAAAAAACTGGAGCTGGCCGGCTCCTCGCCCGAGCTGCTCGTGCGCGTTCACCAGGGCAACGTCGAGTACCGGCCCATCGCGGGCACTCGGCCTCGCGGCGCAACGGAGGCTGAGGACAACGCGCTCGCCGAAGAGATGCTGCACGATGAAAAGGAACGCGCCGAGCACGTAATGCTGGTCGACCTGGGCCGCAACGATGTGGGCCGCGTGAGCCGCTTCGGCAGCGTCAAGGTCGACAAACTGATGTTCGTCGAGCGCTACTCGCACGTGATGCACATCGTGAGCTCCATCGAAGGCAAACTGCGGCCCGACCTCACCGCCGTCGACGCGCTCCGCGCCTGCTTCCCTGCCGGCACGCTCTCCGGCGCACCCAAAGTTCGCGCCATGGAGATCATTGAGGAGCTCGAGCCCGCGCGCCGCGGCACGTACGGAGGCGCGGTCCTCTACGCCGACTTCTCCGGAAATCTCGACTCCTGCATCGCCATTCGCTCCATGCTTTCCATCGGCGGCAAAGGCTTCGTGCAAGCCGGCGCCGGCATCGTCGCCGACTCCGTGCCCGAACTGGAGCACCTGGAGTCCATCAACAAGGCCCAGGCCGTCATCCGCGCCATTGAGCGCGCGAGAGAGATGTGAGAAGCAGAGATGGAACGGCATCGCGCCGTTCTCACTGCAGCGACTTCAACTTCTCGCGCACGTCGGGAGCGCTCTTGCCATTCGGAGCCAGCGCCAGGTACTTTTCATACGCCTCGCGAGCCTCTGCATTCTTTTTCAGATTGACGTAGGCATCGCCCAAATTCAGCCATGCAACGGCCCGCTTGGGATCGAGAGCAAGCGTCTGCTTGAACCACTTCACGGCATCGTCGTACTGTGCCATGCGAAAGAACACAAAGCCGGCGTTGTTGGCATACAGCGCCATATTCGGCTGCAGATTAGAAGCCTGCATGAACTTCGCGGCCGCATCCGCATAGCGCTTTTCCTGGTAGAGGCGCATGCCTTCGTCGTTGGCGGCGGCGGCAATTTCGGAGGGCTGCTTGACGGGCTCCGGTTTTGGCGCCTCTGCGGGGACGGGTGTAGGCGCTGATCCGCCTGGGGAAGCCGAAGCAGTTGCGGGCGGAGCGCCGGACGCCGCAGCAGGCGTCGGAGCCGCATTTGCACCTGGTCCCCCCTGCTTCAACTTCGCCTCGGCGCTAGCCAGTTGCTTGCGAAGCTCCTCGTTCGCCCGCTCTTCCTCGCGCATCTGGCTGCGCAGCTTTTCCAGTTCCGCGTTGACCTTGATGGCTTGATCGTCCAACTGGGCCGAGTCTTCATTCAGGAACTCAGTATCGTGCTTGAGGTTGAAGATAAAGTCGCCGCCTTCTGTGCCGGGAAGGTTGCCAAATTCCGGTGTTTGATGCGACAGGGCAGAGACGGCAGGAGCGACATAAGCCGCCAGCTCCGTCGCTGTGATCACGCCATCGCCATTCAAATCGGCGCGGCCATCGAGCCCCTGCAGCAACGTCCAGGTAAAGACGGAGTGCCCGTTCGGCCCGTTGTCTGCCACCTGCTGGTCCGCTCCGCCGGCGGTAAACATCTGGCGGGCTTCGCGGCGCGAAATTTCATTGAGGTAATTCTGCGAGAAAGCAGGCATGCCGCCACGCGTGAGCGCCAGGCCGCTGTAGCAGGAGTCCATGACGAACAGCACGTGCTTGGCCGGGATAGCCTCCGAAATGTCCTGAAAATTCGTCATGGAGATGGCGCTGCCCTCTAAGTCCGTGAGGTCGGCATCCACCGGGATGATGTAGCCCAGCTCCCGCCCGGACGCGAGCTTGCGCGTAGCTCCATGACCCGCAAAAAACACCAAGACGCGATCTTCGTGCTGCACCATGGCGCCGCCCAGCTTGTCGCCGAGCAGCGAAAGAATGTTCTGCCGCGTGGCCTGCGCATCCAGAAGCGTAAACACGTGATCCGGCTTGAAGCCGTATTTCTGGATCAGCAGATCTTTCACGCCCATCGCATCGTGAACCGCATATTGCAGCTTCTGCCAGTTGGCGTAGTCGTCGATGCCGATAATCGCCGCCCAGCTTTCGCGATATGGTTGCACCGTGGGCGGAGGGGATGCCGTCTCCGGCTGTTGGCCGCGAGTTTCGGGCGCGCCAAAAGACGTGCCGTTCCACGTAACGAAGTTGTACCCATCGGCCTCCAGCGTCTCAATCACAACCGGAAGGGCGTCGAGAGCGACCTTGTGAATGTCATGGAAGAGAATGATTCCGCGTTGCTGCTTCTCGACCTCGGCAATCACCCGCTGCGCCACCGAATTCGGCACCGGATCGGCCCAATCTTCCGAGTCCACGTTCCAGATCACCGTCTTCATCTTGTCGGATTGAACTTCGGAGAGGATGCCGGCATTCGCCGCGCCGTAAGGAGGCCGAAAGAGAACCGGCGGCGCTTTGAGAATGTTGGTCAGGAGCAGACTGGTGGAATCGATCTCTTTCGTCTGATCCGCCTCGTCCAGCTTGGGCAGGACGGGATGGCTGTAGGTGTGATTGCCGATGAATGAGCCCGATGCCAGAATGCGATCACTGACGGCGGCGTTGGGACCGAGCTTTACCTCGTCGCCGTTGACCGTTCCCAGATTCTTGCCGATCTCAAAGAAGACCGCGTGCAGGTCGTACTTCTTGAGGATGGCGAGCACCTGATCGGTGTAGCGGGGATGCG
>Ga0326727_10025807_pt1 | contig 10979 bp, 2 predicted proteins | sample MB2enrmetagenome_FD_207643 | JGI IMG/M metagenome (GOLD analysis project Ga0326727, IMG submission 207643) | Lab enriched peat soil microbial communities from McLean, Ithaca, NY, United States - MB29MY | ecosystem: Environmental > Terrestrial > Soil > Wetlands > Peat | place: USA: New York... | reverse complement strand
CCGTTCTATGAAGCCTGCCCGGCCATCGTCCAGGAAGAGATGGATAAATTCGCGCGCCTCGTGGGGCGTTCCTATCACCTCTTCGACTACGTCGGCGCGCCGGATGCCGAGCGGGTCGTCATCCTGATGGGATCGGGAGCCGAAGCCGCTCAGGAAACCGTCGAACACCTCACCGCGCGCGGGGAGAAGGTGGGTGTCTTGAAAGTGCGGCTGTATCGTCCTTTCTCGATCGAGCACTTCATCAACTCACTCCCCGCGACCGTGAAAGCCCTGGCCACCCTGGACCGCACAAAGGAACCCGGCAGCCCCGGTGAACCACTCTATGTTGACATCGCGACGGCAGTAAGCGAAGGAATCGCCACTGGCAAGACACCCTTCAAGGCCTATCCGCGAATCATTGGCGGACGCTATGGGCTCTCCTCGAAGGAGTTCACGCCGGCGATGGTCAAGGCCGTTTTCGACGAGATGCTCAAGGAGAAGCCTCGCAACCACTTCACCGTGGGCATCGAGGACGACGTTACCCACACCAGCCTCGAATACGACCCGGCTTTTTCGACCGAAGATCCAAAGACGGTTCGCGCGATGTTCTACGGCCTCGGTGCGGATGGTACGGTCGGCGCCAATAAGAACTCGATCAAGATCATTGGCGAGGATACGGACAACTACGCTCAAGGTTACTTCGTATATGACTCGAAGAAAGCCGGCGCTGTCACCATCTCTCACCTGCGCTTTGGTCCCAAACCGATTCATTCCACCTACCTGATTTCCAAAGCCAACTTCGTGGCCTGTCACCAGTTCAGCTTCCTCGAGCGTCTCGATATGTTAAAGGCCGCACAACCTGGGGCCACGTTCTTGCTCAATAGCCCCTTTGGCCCGGAGGAAGTCTGGGACCACCTGCCCCGGACAACTCAAGAGGAGATCATCACGAAGAAACTCCGCTTCTTTGTGATCGACGCCGTCAAGGTGGCTCGTGACGCCGGTATGGGCGGCCGCATCAATACCGTGATGCAAACATGTTTCTTCGCCATCAGCGGCATCCTTCCGCGCGACGAGGCTATTCAGGCCATCAAGCACGCCATCGAGAAAACTTACGGAAAGCGCGGTGAAGCCATCGTACAGAAGAATTTTGCCGCTGTGGACCACGCCGTCAACCACTTGCACGAGGTCAAGGTTCCGGATCGAGTGTCCAGCGCTTTTGACTTGAGGCGTGCGGTGCCGGAAGAAGCTCCGGAGTTTGTACAGAAAGTGCTTGCCAAGATCATCGCCGGCGAAGGCGACGACCTGCCGGTGAGCGCCATGCCAATCGATGGCACCTTCCCCAGCGCGACTGCCCAGTGGGAGAAACGGAACATCGCGCTCGAGATTCCCGTATGGGATGAAGAAATCTGCATCCAGTGCGGCAAGTGCATCCTGGTCTGCCCCCATGCCGTCATTCGCGCCAAGGTTTACGATCCCACGCTTCTGACAAACGCGCCCCCGACCTTCAAGTCCTCTGCGGCGCGCTGGAAGGAATTCAAAGAATTGAAGTACACGCTCCAGGTGGCGCCGGAAGATTGCACCGGCTGTGCCCTGTGCGTTCAAGTCTGCCCGGTGAAGAGCAAGAGCGAGGTCAAGTACAAAGCCATTAACATGACCCCCCAACCGCCGCTCCGCGAAGCCGAACGCGCCAACTGGAACTTCTTCCTCCGCCTGCCGGAAGCTGACCGGCGCACCCTCAGCCTGGGGCAGGTCAAGGACGTGCAGTTGTTGCAACCGCTGTTTGAATTCTCCGGCGCCTGCGCCGGATGTGGCGAGACGCCCTACGTCAAGTTGATGAGCCAACTCTTCGGCGACCGTGCCCTCATCACCAACGCCACCGGCTGCTCGTCCATTTACGGCGGCAACCTGCCCACTACGCCCTACGCACAGAACCCTGAGGGACGTGGGCCGGCGTGGACGAACTCCCTGTTTGAAGACAATGCCGAGTTCGGCCTGGGCTTGCGGCTGGCGCTGGACAAGCAAACCGAGTACGCGCGCGAGTTGCTCACTCGACTCTCCTCCAACCTCGGGGACGAGCTCGTCAAGTCAATCCTGAGCGCCGACCAGACGACGCAGTCCGGCATCCAGGAGCAACGCGAGCGCGTGAAGGCGCTCAAGGCCAAACTGGCCGGCCTCGAGACCGCGGAAGCGCGCGACCTCGCGAGCTTGGCGGACGCCCTGGTTAAGAAGAGCGTATGGATAGTGGGCGGGGACGGCTGGGCCTATGACATCGGCTACGGGGGGCTCGATCACGTCCTGGCTTCCGGCCGCAACGTGAACGCCTTGGTTCTCGACACCGAGGTCTACTCGAACACGGGCGGACAAATGTCCAAGGCCACCCCGCGCGGCGCCGTGGCCAAGTTCGCGGCAGGCGGTAAGCCCCGACCCAAGAAAGACCTGGGCATGATGGCCATGGCCTATGGTAACGTTTACGTCGCGGCAGTCGCAATGGGCTCGAGTGACATGCACACGCTCAAAGCCTTCCTCGAGGCGGAAGCCTATGATGGCCCCTCACTGCTCATCGCTTACAGTCATTGCATCGCTCACGGCTACGACCTTATCCACGGCCTCGACCAGCAGAAGGCCGCCGTGCTGTCGGGTTACTGGCCTCTCTACCGATACAATCCGGACTTGGCCAAGCTGGGCAAGAACCCCTTCCAGCTCGATTCCAAGCCCCCGGCATTGCCGCTGGAGAAATACATCTATAACGAGACGCGCTACACCATGTTGACACTCAGCGATCCCCAGGCTGCCAAGCTATTGCTGCAAGAAGCTGAGGAAGACGTTCGGAACCGCTGGCGAGTTTACCAAAACATGGCCGCTATGCCGATGAACGGCGCGGCGAAGGAGGCGAAACAATGATTGACCTTTCCACTACCTATCTCGGGCTCAACTTGAAGAATCCCCTGGTCGTCTCTGCTTGTCCGCTCTCCGAAGAGCTCGGGAATCTCCGGCGCATGGAGGATAACGGCGCGGCGGCAGTCGTCCTGCTCTCGCTCTTCGAGGAACAGATCAATGTCGAAAGCTCCGAACTCAACCTGTTTCTCCAGCAAGGCACGGAGAGCTTTGCCGAATCACTCACCTATTTCCCTGACATGACAGGATACAACCTTGGCCCGGAGGGTTATTGCGAGCACGTCCGGCGCGCCAAGGCGGCGGTCGGAATCCCCATCATCGCCAGCCTCAACGGCTCTTCCATCGGCGGCTGGACTCAATATGCCAAGAAGATTCAGGATGCCGGCGCGGATGCCCTCGAGTTGAACATCTACTACATTCCCACCAGCACCGAGCAGACCGATGAAGAAGTCGAGAAGCTCTATTGCGACCTCGTCTCCACAGTGAAATCCAGCCTGCACATTCCGGTGGCCGTGAAGATCAGCGCCTACTTCAGCTCGCTTCCCAATATGGCCAAGCGCCTGGAGCAGGCCGGCGCCGACGCGCTGGTTCTCTTCAACCGCTTTTATCAGCCGGACTTCGACCTGGAGAACCTCGAGGTGGTGCCCAACCTCCTGCTCAGCACCTCGCACGAACTGCTACTGCGATTGAATTGGGTCGCCATCCTGTTCGGGCACGTCAAGGCCGATCTCGCCATCACCGGCGGCGTGCATACCGCTGCGGATGTTTTGAAAGCGATGATGGCTGGGGCGCGCGTGGTGGCAATGGCCTCCGCACTACTTCGAAACGGCATCGGCCACCTCGCCACTCTGCGCAAAGACATGCTTGCCTGGATGGAAGAGCACGAATACGAATCCATCCGTCAAATGCAGGGCAGCATGAGTCAACGCGCCGTGGCCGACCCGGCCGCCTTTCAGCGGGCTAACTACGTGCGCGTTCTCAGCTCCTATTCCATGAAAGGTGTTCCCTTGTAACCTACACTGAAAAGCCAAGGCGCCACCTGCTGAGACATTATGCAGAAAACAGCAGGTGGCGCCTTTGTTCTAATCGCTTGACCTGCACCACTGGCTTGAAGGCAGGCAGTAAGCAGTAGGCAGTACGCATAAAGGTGAAAACGGGAGGCAGATGGCCTTGATTCCGACTCCTGGCTTCTGACTCCTGATTCCTGAATCCTAGTTTAGCCCCTGACACCTGGAACCTGAGACCTGAATCCTGGTCTTCCCCACCTACGCCCTACCACGTACTAACTACCTTTATTTTCAACGACATTCCCCGTTTCACCGCGTAACTACCTTTGTTTTCTGCAATATTCCCGCTTTCTCGCGAGCTGCTGAGACCCGGTCCTTTGTTTTCATAGACATTCCCGCGTTGTTCGTTCACTTTTTTGAAGTTACTAGTTCCTTCTTTCCCTGTCGGCGGTGACATCTTGTCGTAGACTGCGGTAAGGGTCAAGAGTCCCGCCAACTCGAACTCCCCTCCAGTAGGCAGAAAGCAGAAGGCGGGAATCAGATGGTCTTCATTCCCACTCCTGATACCTGATAACACGACACCTGTCACATGACACCTGAATCCTGAATCCTGTTTTTTCCACAACCTCACTTACTACGCTAGCCTATCTGCTGTCGCTTGTCAAGAGACACAGAGTCCGTTTCGGCCCTGCAAGGGAGGCACGCGCGCCTCCCCCCAGTAGTCAGTTGTCAGTAGTCAGCGGTAGGGACAGGGGGCTGGGGATGGCTGGTTCTGAATTCGCGATTCTGGATTCAAGGGCAGAATGGGGTAGGCGGTATGTAGTAGGTGGTATGTGGTGATGGATGCTTTTCTCCACCTACCATCTACCCCCTACTACATACGTTCCCCATACCCTATGGCTTCTGGCTCGCGTCGCGACGCCGCTTCACTCCACAGTCACTGTGATGTTCGTACTACGTGAGAGGCTGCCGCTGACGCCGGTCACCGTAACTGTGTAGGTGCCCACGGGCGTGCCGTTGTTGGGAGGGGGGCCGGTGCTGCTGCTGCCACCACCGCAGGCGACCAAGGCTGCGGCCAGCAGAACAAGGAACAGCGACCCGAAGGCCAGCTTCAATCGGCGTCTCTTTGTCGGGATGAGCAGCAGGAAGAAAGCAGCAAGAATAGCTCCCCCGAGAGGCGCCAACCAACGCGGACCGTTAAATAGACCGATCACCGTCGATGGAGCGGCTGTGTTCACCGTGAGCGTGGTAGAAGTGGTCGGCGTTATTGAGCTAGAAAGCAGTGCGCAAGTGGCTTCTGTCATCGCCGTTGGGACCGCGCAAGTTAAGGTGACTGTGCCGGTGAAGCTGTTGAGGGGACTTATGCCGATCGAGGTACTCCCGGATGAGCCCGGGGACGCAATGGCGATTGAGTTTGGACTTGATACTACGCTGAAGTCGGGTGTGCCGCTGTTGACGGTGATAGGGAGGGGCGAAGACGTCGAAGCCGAATAGTTTAGATCGGCGACGTAATTGGCCGTGATACTCGCATTGGCGGTAAAAGATGTGGTGAGGGTCACCGTCAACGACGCGAAACCACTGGCCGAAGCGTTGGCCGGCACGGTCGTCAAGGTGCACGGCGAGCCGCATGAAGAACCAGTCATCGGAACGTTCGAGTTCAGGAACTGCACAGCCCCGGTCGGCGCGAAGCCTACGCTCGTGGTGACCACGGTCGCCGTCAGGGTTACGGATTGGCCGGATGTCACGGTCGTGTTGCTCGCTGTGACAGCGATGCTCGTGGGGGCTTGATTGACGGTAATCGCTGCCGCCGTGCCTGTGCCCGAGCCGTAGCTATTGTCGCCGGCGTAGCGGGCGGCCAGGGCGAGGTGTGTTCCGCCAGTAAGCTGGATGAACTGATCCTCCGCATGACCTTGGCTGTTCAAGGTGTAGGTGCCAGGAGTGGTCGTAGAGGGCTGCCCCAAGTCAGGTGGCGGTTGCCCGTTATCAGTCACCGTCACCCTTCCGGTAGGACATGGATAGGTGGGAATGCCAGTGGAACTGTTATAGCACCCGTTAGCGACGCCTCCGGGATCGGAAGCGTTAAGGCTGCCCGAACTGCTTGTCACATCCACGCGCAACCAGTATCCAAGATAGAAAGCACCGGAGCAGTTGAGGATTTCTCCGTATGTGACCGTTGTTTGGCCGTAATAGAAATTCCCATTGCAATCCTCGGTAACCAACTGCACAAGCGTGTTGCTGGTTTCCGGGTTCACCGTAACCGTGACCGAGTTCGAGTTGCTCGACCCATCGGTCCCGTTACCCGCATAATGCGCCGTCACGCCATACGTCCCGCCGGGGAGCATGTTGGTCGAGCCGGAAAAGGCGCCGCTGCTCAGAGTAAAGGGGCCAATGCCGGTGCTATTGCTCGGACTGCTGCCCACTGGCGCGACCAGTGAGACATCGCCCGAGGCAGCAGGAGTGACGTTGACGGTGAAGTTGACCTGCGTGCCATGCGTGATGGTGATCGTGGTTGTGGCACATGGGGTTCCCATGCAGAGTGTGGTCCCCGTCGGCGTGAAGTTCGACGTCCATTTCTGCACCAAGTTATTGGCGTTGACCGAGCCGAGGCCGGTGGCATAGTCATATCCGGCAGTCGTGGGCCAAGCTGGTGTGGTACTGCCGCTGGGATAAACCAGGATGCCATAGTCGTTCGCCCCACTATTGCAATTGGCAGACGAGCCCGCCACGCACGCCACCGAGTTATTACCGCTGTTACCCACTTGCACGTCGTAGAAGATGCAGGAAGAAGCGTTGGCAGTGGGAGCCATACTCGAGGTCGAGGCACAGTTCGCGCCTGTCTGCGCCGCCATCGGGTACAGGACATAATTCGCATTGCCCTGGCGGCCGTACTTCTGGTTGACCATCGCCATGATGCCGGCGAAGGCTGGCGTTGCCGCGGACGTTCCCCCGAGGCCCAGGAAATCCAGATAAGGTTGGTTCAAATCGCAAGAGGCGCTGCCTCCTGATTGCGAGGTATAATCCGTTTCGCAGATTACGTAGAAGCTCCCATGGTAGCCGTTGCTGGCAAAAAGAGAAACATCCGGCACGTCGCGCACCCCGTCACTGGGCACGCCGCTTCCAGTCTGCCAGGAAGGTTTGGGAATCCCTGCATTGCAGGTTATCTCTGTGCCTGACGACGTAGTTACCCATGTCGAGTTAGCGCAGTTGCTGGGGCCACCGCCGCCAGCGGCAAGATCTGAACCGTCGCTTGCTACGCCAGCCGCGCAGCCCGCCACATTTCCGGTATTCGCGCAGGAGTCGTTCCAAGTCGTTTCGGGAATATACGATAGGGCGGAAGATTGCGTGGTGGAATTGTTGGTCGTGGACCAGTAGGTGGACGCGTTGCTGGCATCGTTAAAATCCGTCCCACCAACCACCACGTTAAACGGCGTTGAGGCCACCCCGCTGATCGCCAGGCCATATTGTGCTGCGGTTTCGCCATATAAAATGTAGCTGTCACATGCGGCGGAGCCGGTGTCGCCCGCAGCGATAAGTATGGTGATGCCCTGAGCGGCGCCCTGCTCCCAAAGAGTGTTGTAAAAGGCAATTGAGGAGTTGCCGAGGAAAGCCTCGCAACCCCCGTAGCTGTAACTCATGATTGGCGCGAGGTTGTTATCAATGATGTAAAGCGCCGAGAGATCAATCCCCTGGGTAACCTCAGTTTCTTCTGAGACCACAAGGTCAATGGTGGCGCCTTTCGCGACCGCACCTGCCCACTGGACATCCAGATCGGCTTCAGTCTCGTCTCCCGTGTACAAGAGAATCCCGGGGTCGGGGCCGTTGTTGATAGTTGTGAAGTAGGTTCCGGTCGTCGGCAGGCCGAACAGGGTGCGGAAATCCAACACGTCCTGGGGGTCGATGTCCGACTGCTGGGAGATAGCGATGGTCTGCCCGGTGCCGTCCGTGCCCGCAGTCCAGAGCGGGCTAACGTTGTAAATGGTGGCAAAATCCGTGGGGCCAACGGCGTAGCAGGTACCACTAGGACAAGTATCAGAAGGATAGGTGAACAGCGGCTGCACCTTGCCGGTCGCCTTTGACCGCGAAAAGGCGCCAAGGACGTGGTGCGATGGCTTCCTGGGGAAGTTGTTCAGGGAGGCAAAGCCGGCCACCACCGGCGCCAGGGCGGCAGGAATCTGCGGATCGCTCGCGTTGGCCCAGTGCTCCTCGCCCTTGACCACGTATTTGTGGATCGCGGTGTGAAACGCCTTGCGCACCTGTCCCGCTGTGCCGGAAAACTCGATGACCGTGCGGCCCGTGGCCACATGCTTGACTTGAAAACCTTGGGACGTAAGCCAACCGGTCACCGCCTGAATGTCCGCATCGGCGGGGCCGAATTGCTGCCCGAACTGCTCCGGGGTGAGCCACATGTGAAAATTGGGCGAGGACTTGATCTGCTGCTCATCCAGAAGGTTCCGCAAGGCGGCTTCCTGCTCCGTCGAGCGCTGCAATACCAGCAGCATCCGTTCCGTGGGCAGGCTATCAGGCGCGGCGCCCTGGTCATATTCGGGACGCGCCAGCGGGTGGGTGTTCCCTCGCAGTGTGACCAGGTTCTCCATGTTCACAGGCTGCGTGACGCGCGCAGGCACAGTTGCTGCTTGTTGCCCCGCCGCCATCAGAGAGAAAAATAGGAAGAATGCGAATGACAAAGCCGTTCTTGCCAACAGTGACCGTGCGTGTCTCATGCCGCCTCCAATGGCCAAGCTGATTCCTTTTGATTATAGAGCGTTTCTGCCGGATACACTAACCTTTGTGGAGCTCCCCTGTGGTCCGCTACCACCCTCAAATATTCCCTTCGGAGCTTCGGAAAGTTCCACATATTGTTTCGATTTCGGGAATCCCACCCTTCCCATTGATGCATAATGTCTCGACCGGGATTTCCCCGCAAGTTGGGCATGAAATGCCCCTGCCAGGAGATGCCAAGAACCTTACCCGCCGGTGAGACGTATTCCCTGGCCCCGCCGGCTCATCAAGAAGCTCGCATGCTGCCGGCGACGAAACTTTGCAATTTGACGCCTCGGTCACGACCGTGGTTGTAAAGGGTAAGTTGCGAAGAGCCTGAAGGTCCGTAGGGGCGCAGGGCCGATCTGTGAAGTCGATCGGCTTGCGCCCCTACGGGGAATGTAGACTAAAACGCCCAATAGCCGTTTGGGTACTGCGCGCCCCCCGAAATACCTACGAAAATCGGCCGGTCAAAGAAGAACGGCAGCCCCAGGTCGATAGAGTCGTCCGACGTCGGCTCACCACTGCTAATGCTGGTGCCAGCCAGATCGGAGTAGGCCGCATAGTCGTAAGAAAACAACGTATCGGCGTTGGCGATGCTGAGTGAGACGGTCCCCGACGTCCCATTGTCTCCGTAGAGGGTCAGGCCCAAATTAGGAGGGCTCAGGTCGAGAGTGGATGCAGGACAATACCAGTCGGCATCGTCCGAGCAATTGACAGTGGACACGCCTGTAGCGGAAGTTAACGTAGTGGGATCCAAGAAGAAGAGGCCGTTTGAGCCGCTGTCGATAAAGCTCGAGTTTTCGGGCGAACAATCAGTCTGATTGTCGACATCGTTATAGTTGACGCCATTGAAGGTGGCCTGTAGGAAGTCGCCATCGCAGTCGACCTCATATACCGTCTGAGTGGTTATCGCGTTATTGGTCTCGGTGCCGATCCCGAACGTAAGGGTGCCGGTGGCCGTGGCTTGCCCATTCGCAGGTATAGACGGTAGCGAGAGCACCTCGCCGTTATTATCTACAGGAAACGCCGCAACGGGATTCCATGCCTGATCCGTCAGGGCAGTGGGTTCTACATAGGCGTCGCCGGTGCTGGCCTGGTAGGCCAAATACTGGCCGGTGGTGGTGTCTAACGATGTGCAGTAGTTGGTCGTGTCAAGCGTACAATCCTGGGGGAAGAGGCCAATCCCCAGGATGCCGTTGGCCGAGAGATTTGCGACGGTATCACGATCGAGTCCGCCGGTGGGTGAGGATTCCGTGGTTTCATAGTTAGTACATGGATTATAATACTCTTCACCCTCATACGAAATGATATTCGGAACAGTTCCAGTACTGATGACCTGAATGGGAATCCCCGCATTCGCGGTTCCGCCCGCCGACGCCGGGACTTGCGAAGCCGTTTCCCCGCCAACCTGAACGGTGGCCATCTGCATCGCCCCCCAGTTATAAGACAAATCGCCGTACTGGACGCACTCATAGAGGGGATAGCCAGTCGCAGGATCCGTGACCTGGGGCAGGTTTAGATTGCCAACCTGGGTAGTCACACCAACAGCCCCGGTCGAGAGCACACGCAGGCCTACGGACCCGGTATCCACCAGGACATCGGGGATAGTCGTGCAATTCGTGGTGCCGGGCACACATACCGTAACAGTGGTGTAAACTGCATCGGAGAAGTTGTTGTTGGGCCCTAAGTTGACGCTGACCTGCGCCGTGTTTGAAACGCTGGTCGTTCCGGTCAAGGCCACGGTCTGGGTCCCGGCCGCATCAACGATGGTTACAGTCCCGGTCCACGGCCCGCTCCCCTGAGGAGTAAAGGTAACACTGATCGTGCAACTCCCGCCCGCTGCGACGCTGGAGCCACAAGTGTTGTTGCTTATGGAGAAGTCGCCACTTATTGTGGCGCTGGAAATGGCAAGTGCGGCGGTGCCGGCGTTAGTGAGCGTGACTGATTGAGGCGCGCTGGTAGTGCCAACCGCGACACCCGAAAATGTAAGGCTGTTGGTGGAGACAGAAACGCTGTTGCCCGTTCCGCTCAAGGTCACCGTCTGGGGGCTGTTGCTGGCGTTGTCGGCAATGGTCAGCGTGCCGCTGACCGTGCCGGTGGCCGTGGGAGTGAACGTCACGCTGACCGTGCAAGCCCCATCCTCGCCTATGCCGGTGCCACAGGTATTGGTTTGGGTGAAACCACTACTCACCGCGAAGCCAGAGAAGGTGAGTGAGGCGGTTCCGGAGTTCGTGACCGTCACCGACTGAGGAGCGCTTGCAACGCCCACGCCGCTTGAAAACGTAAGGGTGGTGGCGGAGAGGGTCACCGCCGGGGTGCCGGTGCTGACGCTACTAG
>Ga0326727_10025806_pt1 | contig 10979 bp, 10 predicted proteins | sample MB2enrmetagenome_FD_207643 | JGI IMG/M metagenome (GOLD analysis project Ga0326727, IMG submission 207643) | Lab enriched peat soil microbial communities from McLean, Ithaca, NY, United States - MB29MY | ecosystem: Environmental > Terrestrial > Soil > Wetlands > Peat | place: USA: New York... | reverse complement strand
GGCTTGCCATTTCTGGACCAGGATTTCCAAGACTGTGCTCTTTTGGGCGGCCTTTATCCTGACGCGGCCGCTGGGCGCTGTGGTGGGCGATCTTCTCGACAAGCCTCTGGCGCATGGGGGATTCGACTTGAGCCGCTACGCCGCCTCCGCCACGCTGGTGGCGCTGGTGATTGCCTGCATCTTGATCTTCCCGCAGCGGGCAGGGCAGCACCCTGAGGACTGAAGGCGGTTCTCCATTCACTGCCGAGGGGAAACCCAACCGCTGAGTGGCTTTTCCTTAAGAAAAAGCCACCTTCCACGCCCCAGTGACGCTACATGAACTGGAGAACCGCTATAGCCGCAAAAGTTGCAAGAAGCAGGTTCCCTTCGACTACGCTCAGGGCAGGCTTTCGACTTCGCTGCGCTTCGCTCAGAATGACAGCGGCGGGAGCCTGCCCTGAGCGAAGTCGAAGGGGTGGGGCATCCAAGAAACCAACGAAGCGGCGCGCCCAGGCCAGAACGCAACAGGGAGCAACGGCGTAATCGCAACCGATGAGGTGAGGCGCAAGTGAATGCACGCAATCAAGTTTTCCTGGTTCTGGGCCTGCTGACCGTGGGTTCGCTCATCTGGTACCTGGCGACGGTGCGGCCCTCGGCCGACCTGCAACTGATCGGCACGGTGGACGCCAATGAGGTGCTGGTGAGCAGCAAGATTCCGGGGCGCATCCAGAGGCTGATGGTCGATGAGGGCCAGGACGTGAAGGCCGGCCAACTGATCGCCATCATCGAGAGCGCCGATTTGCAGGCCGTGCGCCAGGCCACCGAGGCCACCGCGGCCAGCCAAAAGTGGAAGCTGGGCGAGACAGTCGTGACCGAGCGCCAGACCCGCGGCGAGACCGGCAGCGCCGCCGTCAACGCCGCAGCGCAGGTGCAAGCCGCAAAGGCCGCGCTGGCCCAGGCCAAGGCCAACTACGAACACCAGCAGGCCGACACCAGCCGGACCGTGGAGCTGGCAAAACAAGGCGTGATGAGCCAGCAGGCCAGGGACGAGGCGGTGACCAGCCTGCAGGCGGACAAGGCGGCCATCGATGCGGCCAGGGAAAACCTGGCTGCCGCCGAGGCCTCGCTGCGCCAGGCCCGAGCCCACGAGCTGCTGGCCACCGTCGCGGGGCACACCGTGAACGAAACCCGCTATCAAGTCGAAAACGCCCGCGCCCTGGCCGAACAGGCCAACGTCCAGCTGGGTTACGCGCAGGTTTTTGCCCCGGTCACGGGCAAGGTCAACGTCCGCGCCGCCCGCCAGGGTGAGGTGGTGGCCGCCGGCTCACCGATTGTGACCATCATGGACCTGAGCCAGACCTGGATTTACGCCCCGCTGCCAGAGACCCAGGCCGACGCCGTGCAGCTCGGCGACTGGCTGCGGGTGGTGATGCCCTCGGGTGCAACCCTGCGGGGCCAGGTCATCAACAAATCCGCCCAGGCCGACTTCGCCACCCAGCGCGACGTCAGCGCCCGCAAGCGCGACATCAAAACCGTCCAGTTGAAGCTGCTCATCGACAATCCCGGCGAGCGTTTTGTCCCTGGCATGACCGCCGAAGTCTACGTTCCGAAGAACAAGCTGGTGAAGCAATGACCTCACGGCACCCTGCTCAGCCAAAACGCAATGCGGCCCCCGGCCGCATTCCCAAACGCAAGCTGGTGAAGCCATGACGGCTCCCGTCGAAAATTCGGCCGAAACGCCCCCCGTGGGCTCGCCGCCCACGGCCATCGAAGTTGTCCACGCCGTCAAGCGTTACGGCGACTTCGAGGCCGTCAGCGACGTCAGCTTTGCAGTCGCCGAGGGCGAAATCTTCGGTCTTCTCGGCCCCAATGGCGCGGGCAAAAGCACTCTGATCCGCATGATGACCACGCTGATTCCGCTCACCGGCGGAAAGGCCCTCGTCGGCGGCCACGATGTGACCCGGGAGCCCGACGCGGTCCGCCGCATGATCGGCGTCATTCCCCAAGCCCTGACCAGCGACCCCGACCTGACCGTCGAAGAGAACCTCAGCATCTACGCCAAGCTCTACTCGGTCCCCAAGGCCCAGCGCCTGAAGAACATCGCCACGGTCCTGGAGGCCGTCGATCTGGTCAAATGGCGCGGCGCTCAGGTCAAGACCCTCTCGGGCGGAATGCGCCGCCGGGTTGAAATCGCCCGCGGCCTGGTCCACAATCCACGCATCTTCTTCCTCGACGAGCCCACCACCGGCCTCGATCCGGTCTCCCGCATCGCCGTCTGGGAGATGCTCGACCACCTGAGGAAGACCCGCAACCTCACCATGCTCATTACCACCCACTACATGGAAGAGGCCGACAAGCTCTGCGACCGCATCGCCATCGTCGATCACGGCAAGCTGGTTGCCCTGGGCACGCCCATCGAGCTGAAGCACAGCGTCCCCGGCGCGAACGTCGTCGAGGTGCACTTTGATCGCGAAACCGCCGAGTGGAAGGGCCGCCTGGAAAAACTCGACGGCGTCACCGCCGTACAGGCCGAGAGCGCCGGCTATTACCGCGTCCTGACTTCATCGGGTTCCCGGACCACCATGCAGTTGGTCGAGTTGGCCGCGCAACTGGGCGAGACTCTTACCTCTCTGAGCGTTCAGAACACGACCCTCGACGACGTCTTCGTCCACTACACCGGCCGCCAGTTGCGCGACGAGCAGGTCAAGGCCGTCTACACGATGCCGCCCAGGCCGGGGATGATCTAGCCATGAACCGAATGTTTGCCATCATCGAGCGCGAAATGCGCAAGTTCTTTCGCTCCCCGGTGCTCATGGTCATGTCGCTGGTGCTGCCGCTGGTGCAGTTGGTCATACTGGGCAACGCCTTCGGCGGCAAGATCGTGAACGCCCGTGTCGCCGTGGTGGACCACGACCACGGCCCGCAGGCAGTCAGGGTCCGCGAGGCCTTCGACTCGATCGCCGTCAACATCAAGACCTTCACCACCGTCAACTACGCCGACGAGGTCCAGGCCCGCGAAGACGTCCGCACCGGCAAAATCGACGCCGCCGTCGTCATTCCCGCCCAATTTTCCCGCCGCGTCTACGCGCAGGACGCGCCCCGGCTCGGGCTGGTCGTCGATAACTCCGACCAGTTCACCTCCGGCGCGCTGGAATCCGAGATGCAAGCGCTCGTTGACGCCCTCAACGCCCCGCTCGTCCAGCCCAGCATCGTCAACAACATTGCGCTGGAGGTCGTCGAACTCTACCCCTACGTCGCCTACATGAAGTTTTTGCTCGCCGGCTCCATTTCGCTGGCCATGTACATCTCGGTGATGATCGGCGGCGGAATGCTCTACATCGACGACAAGGCCCGCGGCGTCCACGAGGGCTATCTTGTCACGCCCATCACCAAGCTGGAGCTGGTCTTCGGCCTGAACATCGCCGGCGCCATCAAGGCGGTTCTGGCCGGCATTTCGCTCACGGTGATCGGCTCGCTGATGGCCGGCCTGGGCGTCATCTTCCACCCGGTGGCTGATCTGGAACTGCTGGCGATGATCCTGGTCACCTCCATTGCCTTCAACGGCATGATGTTCCTGATGATGGTTCGCGTTGACGACCCACTTGTGCCCCGCGCCATCTTCGGCGTGCTCAACACACTGCTGTTTTTCCCCTCGGGCGCCATCTACCCCATCGCCGCTTTTCCGCCCTGGCTGCGCGCCATCGCCATCGTCGATCCGTTCACTTACTGCATTCACGGCTTCAAGGCCATTCTGCTCAAGGACGGAGGCTTTGTTGCCATCCAGTACGACCTGCTCTTCCTCTTTGTCTTCGGCATTGGAACGCTGCTGATTGCCACGCCGCTCTTCAAGCGCACTTTGTAAGAACCTGTCCAAAGCCTGTTTGGAGTGGAGGGTACGGGCTTTAGTGGAGGGTACGGGCTTTAGCCCGTACATCATCAAAGTCTGAAGTAGATGGGGCTTTAGCCCCTGAGGGAGGTTTTTCGCGGCTATCTGCATTCCCTCAGCGTCTAAAGCCGGCAATTTACCTTGCTCTCGACGGACGGGCTGAAGCCCGCCCCCTTCAAAACACATAGTTTTTAGATAGTTTCCAAGAACCTGCCCGCTGACCGCCTCTCAGACGCGGTCGGCGGGAAAGCTGCCGACCAGCGCTCCGGCGGCGACATTCTTGCCGGCCAGCACGATGGCGTAGCTGGCAATGCGCGCAGCGGCGCCGATGACAGTGGGCGCCAGCTTGATGGTGCCGAAGTCGTTGGCGGCGTGGCTGTGCGAGTAGATGCGGGCGAAGGAGCCGATCACCGCGCCCTTGCCAATGGTGATGCCGCCGCGGTCGTTCAACTGGACGCGCTGGCGGATGGTGGCGCCCTCCTCGATGGTCAGGTTGTAGCCGAAGGTAAGGTCCACGCCGTGGTGGATCTTGACGCCCGCGCCGATGCGGGCAAAAAGGTGGCGGCCCAGCATCGCGCGGAAGCGCAGGCCCAGCCAGTGGTTGGTGCCCACCGGCGAGCGGTCGAACATCTGCCAGAACCAGAGCAGCGGCTTGCGCGGAACAAAGCGTTCCGGGTCGGCGTCGGGAAAGTGCTCGGCCTCCAGGGTCACATTCGCCGGGTCCAGCGAGAGGCTGACGACGTTGCCGGGCAGCTCGGAGCTGAGCGTCAGGTTGAGCTTGCCGCCGTGCGGACGGCCCAGGTAGAGCTGGTGAAGCTGGTCGCGCACAATCTCGGCGCGGCGCTCCGGGTCCTGGTGACGGGTGAACTCCTCATCGAGAAACTGAATCCAACGGCGGTAGACCTCTTCGGCCTCGGCAGCGGGGTGGGGGCATCTCTGCGTCTGTTCCATACGGATTGGACAATACACCACCAGGGTGGGTTGCCGCGAGTGGTGTAGCAGCGAAACAGAAAATAGCGGAGCGGCGACCCTAAAAGGAACTCGTGGGGGCACGGTCGGCCCGGTCCACTCGATTCCGTCGCGGGTACGGCCCGCTGGAAGTGGACGCCGCTGGCCTGGCCGAGATTGACCGCATCGCGAAGGAGTGCATTCCCGTCCTAATCGGCCCCGAGTACCTGGCGCCCAGGGCGCGGGAAAGCTGAAGGATTTAGCCAGCAATTCCCCTCAAATCCACCCCTGCGGCACTCCATTCTGCGATACTGGTTTGTTATGCCCATCGACAACCTGCAAGAAGCTGCCCAGAAGATCGCCGCATTTCTCGCCTCGCTGAACAAGCTGGGCGGTATGCGCCTGAAGTACCGCATCAGCGCTCCGGAAGGCGCGCCCGCCTCCAGCAACCTGGAGGATCAGGCGCCCGCCCTCTCGGTCGAGCTGGCCGGGCTCGACGCGCCCCTGCTCGTACAGCACAACGGCGAACTGCTGCTGGCTCTGGAGACCATCGCCACGCAGATTCTTCGCCTTGACCAGCGTGAAAGCGGCCTGGTCAGCTTCGACGCGGCCAACTTCAAGGCACTTCGCGCTGCGGAACTGCGTTTGACTGCGGAGACGACGGCAGAAAAAGTCCGCCAGTCCGGCATTCCTTACGCCTTTCCGCCGATGAACAGTCGCGAACGCCGCCAACTGCATATGGCCTTCCGCGGCATCGAAGGCGTGGAGACAGCCAGCAATGGCGAAGGCCATGACCGCTTCCTCGCCGTCTTCCCCGAGGGCAAAACCGACCTGCCCGTAATGCCGCCGGCCAAGCCTAGGAGCTTCGGCGATCGCGGGCGCCCACGGCGTTAGAACAGATTGAGCTGTTGAGTCCCAGGTCCGAGAAGCCGGACCTGGGGCACCCGGCGATCCGGCAGGTCAGTGAGCCGGCGAATAAACGAGCAGCATCAGCCAAAGTAAAAGCCCACATCTCGAAGGAGATGTGGGCTTTTTTGAGTTTCCGCGGGCTTGCTGACTGGGCGGCGAGTGGCGCAGGTCCCTATAAGTAAATCTGGGTGCCCCGGGTCCGGATTTTCGGACCTGGGATTGATTCACGGTTTACGGGCGCGGAGCCCAGCCGAAGGCCGCCAGCCCCACCGCAGGTGGTGGTTAGCCGTTCAACTGCTCCTGCAACTTATTCAGGGTGCGGTGCAAGTCCTTGTCGGCGCGGCGCAGATCGTCGATTTTGGCGATCGAATGCATCACCGTGGTGTGGTGCTTGTTGCCAAACTGGCGGCCGATCTCCGGCAAACTGGCCTCGGTCATCTGCTTGGCCAGGTACATGGCGATCTGGCGGGGCACCACCACGTTGCGTGAGTTGTTCTTCTGCTTCAGGTCAGCGACCCTCATGCCGAAGTTCTCGGCCACGGCGCGCTGAATGGCCTCGATGGTGATCTTGCGCACCTGCATGTCGATGAATTGCTTGAGGCACTGCTGGGTTGAGGCCAGCGTGATCTCCATGCGGTTCATCTGGCACCAGGCGATCAGCCGCGTCATGGCGCCCTCGAGCTCACGCACGTTGGTGCGCACATTCGAGGCCACGAACAGCGCCACGTCGGTGGGCAGCTGCACCTGCTCGCTCTCGGCCTTCTTCTGCAGGATGGCGACCTTGGTCTCCAGGTCGGGCGGCTGAATGTCGGCGATCAGGCCCCACTCGAAGCGCGAACGCAACCGGTCTTCGATCTCCGCCAGTTCCTTGGGCGGACGATCCGAGGCGATGACGATCTGCTTCATGCTCTCATGCAGCGCGTTGAAGGTGTGGAAGAACTCCTCCTGGGTGCGCTCCTTCTGGGCAATAAACTGAATGTCGTCGATCAGCAGCACGTCCACCGTACGGAAACGGTCGCGGAAGCTGGTCATGCGGTCGTTGCGCAACGAGGTGATCATCTCGTTGGTGAACTTCTCCGCCGAGACGTAGCAGATTGAGGCGGCTGGCTGGCGGCGCTTCACCTCATGGCCGATGGCGTGCATCAGGTGGGTCTTGCCCATGCCCACGCCGCCATATAGAAACAGAGGGTTATAAGCCTTCGAGGGCCGCTCGGCCACGGCCAGCGAGGCGGCACGGGCAAACTGGTTACCGTTGCCGATTACGAAAGCGTCAAAAGTGTAGCACGGGTTGAGTTGCGCCGCAGTGGACCAGTCGAAACGCGCCTGCTCGGGCGTACGCGAAGGCGCGGCCGGGGCCGTGGGCGCATGGGCGGGAACCGGCCCGAAGCCGCCATCGGCGCGCAGCGGCGGAATCGAGGGATCCTGTTCGGAGGTGACGAAACAGACGTCGTCCAGCTCCAGATCTAACTGCTCGATGGCCTCCTGAATCAGGTCGCTATACTTGTCGCCGAGGTGCTGAAACTCCGGCGAGGGGACGCGGACGTACAGCGTGCGCCCCACTATGTGGCTGTATCGAGTGGGTTTGAGCCAAGTCTCAAAAGACTGGCGGATTACCTTCTTCTCTAGAGCTGCAAGTATCTGAAGCCAAGAGTTTATAGCCGTCGCTGGTGAAATCGCAAATGCCATCGCGCTGATCCTTATCTGCGTCTCCTGTAGACTTCCGTTCCAGTTCATCCGCCGAGTCTGGGCGAGGGCTTCCTCTGGCGTAAAGCTCGGGGCTTTACGTCTGAATGAGTGCCTGCCGACGCCTGATCGCTGCTGTTCGGCCCCTGATTTTAACCTCGGGGCCCGGTATGAAACTGGTTCCGTGGGGCGCTGGGAAACTTTCTTGAACGGTCCCAAGATTAGCACATTTCGAGAGCGTTGCAATCACTCTTTCACATAACTTTCAGGCCATCTTTATGAGTTGCACCAATGGTGGTGAAACTCGCTGCGCGGGGGCGCGAAACTCATCCCATGAAGTTACTGAGGTAACCTTATGGCTCGCCAAACTCGCCTCCGCATGGGCCTTCAGACCCTCATGGTAACCCTTCAGGTTCTCGCCCTGGCCTTTCAGGCCCTGGACGTGGCCGGTCCGCTCCCGGCTGGCGAAGAGCCAATCCGCCTCCCGGCGCACTTCAGGCTGGATTCCTGGCCCAACCTGCGATACACTTAAAACTTGCCGTCAAGGCACAGATTTTATTCAAGGAACAGGAGGGCATTTTTATGCCCAAGCGCACATTTCAACCGAATCGCCGCAAGCGCGTGAAGACTCACGGCTTCCGTGCGCGCATGAAGACCAAGGCCGGCGCAGCCGTCCTGAACCGCCGTCGCGCCATCGGCCGTAAACGCGTGGCTGTCAGCGCCGGCTTCCGCGACTAATTCTCGCCCGCCGGTCAATGCCGCCGTTTACACCGCGTTCTTTGGCCGTTCACACTGCCTTTCAGCCGTTTGCACCGCCTCTTGTTGGAACCGGAACAGGCTTAGGCAATTGCCGTTCCGGCCAACGCCTCCCGCGGCATTGCCATGACCGGCCTTTCTCAGCATGACCAGCCTTCCCCACACTGACCAGCGCCAGCCTCTGCGGCAATCGCTGACGGGCGCGCGCCTGTCGAAGCACGCCGACTATCAGCGCGCCTACGCGGCCAGCCGCAAGCGCCAGTCCTCGTCGATGAGCTGGTTTCTGGCTCCGCAGCCCACCAGCGGTTATGCCGCCGAGTCCCTGGCCGGACCGCGCGTCGGCCTGACGGTCGGCAAGGTGCTGGGTAAGGCCCATGAGCGCAACCGCATCAAGCGGCGCATGAGAGAGGCTCTGCGCCGCCACGTGGAGTTACTGCCCGCGGGCTGCGATCTGATCCTCCACCCCCGCCGTACGGTGCTGACCCTGGAATTCAAGAAACTTGAGGCGGAGATTGTGCGTATTCTTCAGCAGGCGAAGGTTGAAGCCGCGCGCATGACGCCGCCAGCTTCCGCGCCGAGGCCGGCCCCGCCGCAGCAGGTGGCTTCATGACGCACAGTCCATCTGAGTGCAGTGCAACGCCTAGCCAGCGCACGCAACCCAACGCTGGCCCCACCGCAGGTGGCATTCCATCCGATGCAATGCAACAGAACGCCAGCGCACACGGCCCAACGCTGGCCCCACCGCAGGTGGTGACCCGTATTCTGCTCGCCTCACTCGACTTCTATCGCAAATGGCTCTCTCCGGCGATTCATTCGCTGCGTCCCGGGGGCTGCCGTTATCTGCCCACCTGCTCGGAGTACGCCTCGATCGCCATCGCTACCCACGGGCCCCTTCGGGGCGTGGCCCTGGCCATTTGGAGGCTGCTGCGCTGCCACCCTTTCGCCCGCGGCGGCCTGGATCCCGTGCCTCCGGCTTCAACTTCACGCCATTTTCTTCGTAAACCATTACCATAGGTAGAGCGGCGGCCTGACGGCACGCCCCAAAGGCCTGCGAACAGGCCCCACGAATAGGAAGTTTCCATTGGCAGAATTTCGCAATCCCAACCTTCAGACAGAGGGGGGCAACGGCGGCGGCAGCGGCGGCGATATGCGCGGCACCATCGCCTTCACCGTCCTGGCCCTCGTCGCTTTCTTCGCCTTCCAGCACTTTGCCAAGCCCAAGCAGCCGGTCACGCCGGCGCCCGCCGCCCAGAGCCAGTCGCAACAGCCCGGCCAGGCCGCCATTTCCGGCCAGCCACAGTTGGCCTCCGGCGCGGCGCAGGCTTCTGCGCCCACGCCGTCGATCGCCGCCTCCATGGTGACGCAGACCACGGTGGAGAACGAGAACCTGAAGGTCGTCTTCACCAACCAGGGCGCGCAGGTGGAGCACTGGATTCTGCTGGGCAAGCAGTACAAGGACCACCCCGACCCCGGCGGCCAGCAGCTTGACCTGGTCAACTCCCGGACCACCGCCTTTGGCCTGCCGCTCAGCCTGTACACCTACGAGCCAGACCTGACCAAGGCGCTGAATTCGGCCCTTTACCAGGTCAACGTCTCCGGCGCCACCTCGCCCACGGGCATTCTTCAGGCTCCCTGCTCGGTCAGCTTCCGCTATGCGGGCAACGGCCTCGACGTGGTGAAGACCTTCCGCTTTGACGCGAGCTACGTGATGACGGCCGAGGTCGAGGTGAAGCGCAACGGCCTTCCGGTGCGCGCCCTGCTGGCCTGGCCGGGCGGACTCGGCGACCAGACCGAGGCGATGCACTTTTCCTACGGCAAGTTTGCCTGGTCGCTGGACGGCAAGGACGACTCGGTCGACGCCAAGAAGATCAGCGACGGTGCCTCGCTCAGCCAGCCTTACGACTACGCGGCGGTCACCGACCTCTACTTTGCCGCGGCCTTTCTGCCCGACTCGCCCGAGCGCACGACCGTGGTCACGCTGCACCACGCCATCGATCTGCCCAGCGATCCCGCCGACCCCAACAGCCAGAAGAAGCCGGCCAATGTGCTCGGCCTGGCCATGGGCGACACCAGCGGCGTAACCCGCCTGCGCCTCTTCGCCGGCCCCAAGCAGACGGCCGTGCTCAAGGCCATTCACGCGACCGGAGCCGACGGCAAGCCCACCGGGCCCACCCTCGAACCGCTCATCCAGTTCGGCTGGTGGACCGTCATCGCCAAGCCGCTTTACCTGGCCCTGCGCTTCCTGCACGACCAGCTTGGTTCCGGCATCGACAACTGGGGCTGGGCCATCATCATCGCCACCGCCATCTTCAACCTGCTGATGCTGCCCACACGCTTCATGGCGATGAAGTCCTCGCTGAAGATGATGCGCATTCAGCCCAAGGTCGAAGCCCTCAAGAAGCGTTACGCCCACCTCAAGGCGACCGACCCCAAACGGGCCGAGATGAACGCCGAGATGATGACCCTCTACAAGACCGAAGGGGTGAATATGTACGGCAGCTGCCTGCCCATGCTGCCGCAGATTCCACTGTTTTTCGCCTACTTCCGCGTCTTACAGAATGCCGTCGAACTGCGCCAGGCCCACTGGCTCTGGCTCAGCGACCTCTCGGCGCCAGACCCCCGCTACATTCTGCCCATTCTCATCATCCTCACCATGTTCCTGACGCAGTACATCACGCCTTCGCCGGGCATGGACCCAGCCCAGCGGCGCATGATGGCCTTCATCATGCCGGTATTCTTCGGCTTCATGCTGCTGCACTACGCCTCGGGACTGGCTCTTTACTGGGGCACCAGCAACATTATCCAGTTGTCCATGCAG
>Ga0326727_10025805_pt1 | contig 10980 bp, 5 predicted proteins | sample MB2enrmetagenome_FD_207643 | JGI IMG/M metagenome (GOLD analysis project Ga0326727, IMG submission 207643) | Lab enriched peat soil microbial communities from McLean, Ithaca, NY, United States - MB29MY | ecosystem: Environmental > Terrestrial > Soil > Wetlands > Peat | place: USA: New York... | reverse complement strand
GACGATCATGCCTGAGCCGGTCCACATCGCCGCCATCGACGCCGGCTCCAATGCGGTCCGCCTCTCCGTGGCGCGCGCCTATTCCGCGCTGGACATCGAGCCCCTGACCACGGAGCGCTATCCGCTGCGGTTGGGCGAAGGCGTTTTTGTGCGCCATCGCTTCAGCGAAGAGCTTTTGAGTAAGGGCGTCCAGGCCTTCCGTCGCCTCCGCGAAATCATGGATGAGTTTGGCGTGACCAAGTATCGCGCCGTCGCCACCAGCGCCACCCGTGAAGCGCAGAACCGGCACACCTTCGTGCATCGCGTCAAGCAAGCCACCGGCATTCGCCTGGAAGTGGTCAGCGCCAAGGAAGAATCCCGCCTCGGGCGCGTCGCCGCCTTGGCCGCCATGGGCCCTGGAGCGCAACCGCGGTGCATCGTCGATCTTGGCGGCGGCAGCCTGGAACTCAGCATCCTTCGCGACCACAGCGTCGCGCAGGGCGCGCAACTTCCCATGGGCACCGTCCGGCTGATGACTACGCTCAACATTCCCGGCGTAATTCTCCCGATGCAGGCCGAACAGGTCCGCCGCTACGTCCGTGCGCTGCTGGAATCGCGTTTGCCGAACCGCTTGAATCTGGCCGACGAAATGGCCGTCGCGCTTGGCGGCAATGCCGAAACGCTGGCGAACGTGGCGCCGGGCCCGCGCCAGGATGGACTTCCCTCCATAGAAGTTGCGCTGCTTCGCGAACGCCTGCCGGACATTCTGCAGCGCGACCTGCGCGACCGTATGAAGGCGTATGGCGTGCGCCGCGATCGCGCCGATGTCATGGCCATCGCCGCTATCATTTTTCTGACCGTCGCGCGCTACCTTAATGTCCGCCGCTTCATCATTCCCAGCGTGGGCATCCGCGAAGGCCTGCTGCAGGAAACCGCGCACGAGGCTTTTTCGCGCAAGGAGCCGCATCGTTACAACGCGGAAGCCCGCCAAATGCTGCTCTCCACGCGAAATTTCGGCCGCCGCCTGGAGTACGACCAGCAACACGCCGAACACGTGCGCGAACTCAGCCTCATGCTGTTCGACCAGCTTCAGGCGGTGCACCACCTGCCGCAGCAAGCGCGCGTGCAACTGGAATCCGGCGCGCTCTTGCACGATGTGGGGCATCGCGTCAGCCATCGCGGCCACCACAAGCACGGCGAATACCTGGCGCTGAATGGCGACATTCCGGGCTTGGAGGGCCGCGACCGCAGCATGGTCGGCGCACTGGTCCGCTACCACAATCGCAAGTCGGAGCCGGCCAGCCACCATCCCGCTTATGCCGCGCTCAACAACAATGACAAGCGCATCGCGCGGCGCCTCGCCGCCATTTTGCGCATCGCCGAAGGCCTGGACCACTCGCATCGCCAGCGCGTCGAGAATATTCGCACGTCGTTCCAACGCGGCGGCGTCACTTTGCAGGTCCACGCCCGCGGCGATGCCACCGAAGATCTGCGCGATGCGCAACGGAGCGCCGACCTGTTTGAAAAGGAATTCCACGTCCAGGTCTATTTCCGCCGCCCCGAATCCGTCTGACCTCGGCCCGAATCCCGGGAACGCCATTCTCCTGAATGGCGCTCTTAGTGACCTTTGAACCGCCAATCGGGAGATTGGCGTTCCCAACGGGAAAAGATGAACGACCCGCAAAGGGTAGGCCACCCGGGATTGGCGGGTGGAGCACCCTTTGAACCCCGGCAAGACGTGGGCGCGGCACGCTTCACATTCTTTGTGAAGGGTGCGTGCCTTTTGCGCCCGCCGCCTTCTGGAGGCTGGCTTTTGACCATTTCGGCCAACCGCGACGCCTACTTATCTCGCCTTACTTAAAACTTACAACTTAAAACTGACAACTGACAACTGACAACTGCTTCTTCCCCCTTACTCATAGACACCATCGCGCCCATTGTTACATCCTATATATATTGCGTTTTGTAAGATGAACGTCGGGAGGTAATCCCCGGATGCAGTTGTACATCGTTCGCCACGGCATCGCCATTGACCGCGAGGATCCCAATTGTCCGCCCGATCCGGAGCGTTTCTTGACCGACGAAGGCATGGAAAAAACAAAGCAGGTGGCCAAAGGCGTTGCGGAGATTGGCGCGGTGCCGGACCTGATGCTTTCCAGCCCCTATCTGCGCGCGGTGCAGACCGCGGAGATTTTCGCAAGCGCCCTCGAGCAGAACAAACAGAAAATACGCAAAAGCGATCTGCTGCTGCCGGGAGCGGACCCCATGCAACTCTTTCGGGAGCTGGCCAAGGAAAAGGAGGCTTCCGCAGTCTTCATATTTGGCCACGCGCCTCATTTGGATGACCTGATCGCCACGGCGATCGGCTCAAAACATCACGTCACGGCGCTGAAGAAGGCGGGCGTGGCGCTGGTGGAATTGCGGCGGATGGTGCCGCCGAGCGGGGAACTCGTCTGGATAGCAACGCCAAAGATGTTGCGCAAAGCAGGGAAGTAGCGGCGGGTCGGCTTACTCCCGATTCGTTCTGATCAGGATTTCACAGACCGAACGCTCAATTTGTTTTTCAAGTTCAACAAGGGATTGTCATCCTGAGACGACCCGATGAGGGTCGTCGAAGGACCTCAACAACAGAATTGTGCGAGGTATATCCGTTGAGATCCTTCGCCGCGCAGACGACGCGCGCCTCAGGATGACAGTGGGGTGCGTTATTTGTATGACGGGCAAAACTGCATCTTGCAAGAAAGTTCGGCTAATCGGACGCGGCGGCGGCGGAGGCCGGGGGCTCTTCGTTCCGGGGGATTTCCACGACACGCGAAACAACGGTGGCGGATTGCACGATCAATGGGCGCTGCAAAACGCGCTCCAGCAGATATTTTCCCGCGGCCAATCGCGCTGCCGCTTCCTCGGACTCCTGCAATCCTGGCACGCGCACAATCAGCGCATCCACCGACTTCTCCACGCGCAATCCAACGGGCGTCTCGCAGCCACACTTGCGCAAAGCGCGTGCCAGGCGCAACACCCCCGCCATCGCGCAGATCGCCTGCTGGTCTTCTTCGCGGAGCCGCGCAAAGGCTTTATGCTGCGTGTCGGGCTGCTCGCCGCGATAGTAGCGCACCACGTTGATCAGCAAGACCCATTCCTCTTCGCTCCAGCCCGCGGGCACCGGCAACTTGCGCAGAAAATTGCGCGCCGCTTCTTGCGGTGCGTCGGAGTCCAGGCCTGCGCCGATACCGTGCAGGCGAGCCGCCGCGCGCAGCACCTTGCGCAGAGAGCTTTCGGCGAAAATAGGAGCGGCTTCCGCCCTTTTCAAGCCGTCATAGAGCCGCATCGCCAAGCGCGAAACCTGCCCCGTCCGCCGCAAATTGGCGTCCAGCGCCCGCGCCGTGGCGCGCAGCCGGGCCAGCGCCGCCGCCTCCAGCGTTTCGCCGTGCGGCAGGCCCATGCGCCACTCGACCCACAGGCTGGTTTTCCCCAAGGTCAGTTGGCGGTAGGTCTCGATGCGTGCGTGGCGTTCGCTGGCAATGCGTTCGGCCCAGCGCGTGCGCGTCTCCTCCGATTCTTCCGCGGCAGTATGGGTAATCGTTTCCGCCAACACGTCCAGGTCGTGCACTTCTCCCAGCAAATCCTGCACGCGCTTCAACTGTTCGCCCCACAGTTCGTATTTTTCCGGCAGCAGGCTCTCCACCGTGTAGCGGAAGCGCTTCACGCCAATGCGCAGTTCGTGCCACGGCCGCGGCTTCTCCGCTCGTAGCGCGCGGGTGTGCAGTTCCTTCGCCGCATCCAACCGCTCCAGCGCCAGGCATTGCGCCGCCAGGCCGTCCGGCGGAACAACCCGCGCGCGGCGTTGCAACCCGCTCTCCAGCTTCTTCCACGCCTTCTGGTCGAATTTCCCGGCCACCCACATAGCCGATTCGCGAAGTTCGGTTTCCTGCTTCTCAAAAAGCGCCAGCAGTTGCAAGCGCACCGGATCGCTTTCCGCGCCCAGCTTCTTCGTCCAGTCTTCCCGGACCTGGACGTCCCGCAATTCGCCCAATTGGCGGAAGAGTTTTCGCCCCAGCTTGTTCATTTCCCGCCACGAGCGGTCGGGGTCTACCTCTTCCATCACTGCCGCCACCGAGCGGCACCGCCGCAGCGCCACGCGCAGGTCATGCACTGCGTCCGGATCAGGGGATGTGCGCACCTTCTCCAGTTCCTTCAGGGCGCGTTCCATCCAGTACTTCAAGCCCCGGTGCTCGGGATGCGAGCCCGCTAGCGTGCTGCCTGTTCCCATACTTTTCCACGCTGGCCCAAACCGCGGTGGCCCGCGGCCCCTGGGGCCAGGTTCTATAGACTAGCCCTCTGCCGCAGCCGCGTCCAGTGGAGGGTGCTGGGCCACAGCTCCGGCAACATGCGGGCCAGGACGAAGAACATCGCGATGCACGCGGCGGCCGAAATCAGGAAAACGCGGCCTGGATCGGGATGCCCCAGGCGCAGCATCGCGTACTGCGCCAACGGCTGCAGCGCGATGCCCCCGAAGGAGAGCAGGTTGGCTGCGCCAATGACGCGCCCTTTCACTTCCGGCCGCGGACGATTTTGAATCAGCGCGTTCACCGGCACCACAAAGAATCCCGCGCACACGCCCAGCGCGGCCAGCAGCCACATCATCATTTGATAGGTCAATCCCGGGGTAGAAAGAACCCCGGTCATCAGTACGATTCCCGTAAGACCCGGGAGGATCATGCCCATCTCGATTTTGCGTCCCGAAGCGTAGCCCGCCAGGAAGCTGCCCACGCCGATGCCCAGGCTCAAGGCCGCCAGCAGGTAGCTGCTGTGCGCTTCGTCCACATGCAAGATGTCCGTGGCATAGAGCACGATGTTCAGCAGCAGCAGCGCGCCCAGAAACCAGAAGAAGGTGTTGGCGATGACTGCGACCCATAACACCGCGTCTTTGCGCATGCGCGCGATTTCGTCGAATAACTCTTTCGCCCAATTCCAACGGAAAGAGCGCTGCGGGTCCGCGGCACGCAGGCGCGTGATGCCCAGGCTGGTGAACAGACCCACAAGCGACAGTCCCATGAGGAAGAAGCCCGACCATTCCTGCCGGCCGCGAAAATTGTGCGCCAGGAAGCCGCCCGTGAGCGTCCCGGCAATCGCCGCCAGCAGCGTGGTGAGTTCAATCACGCCATTGCCCCAGCTCAGTTTGCTGGTGGGAAGCAATTCCGGGAGGAGGCCGTATTTCGAGGGGCCGAAGATCGCTCCCTGCAGGCAAACGAAAAACAGCGCCACGGCGGCGAGCCCCAGGCGGTTCTGCCAGAGTGCGTAGGTTGCGGCGCCCATGGTGAGCAGCTCCAGGAGCTTCGTCCAGATGGTGACGCGGCGCTTGCTGAAGCGGTCCGCAAAATAGCCCCCGGGAATGGAAAAGACGAGGAAGGGAACCGCGAACAGCAGCGGCACCACCAGAACAAAAAGGAAATCGCGCTGCTCGCGGGAGATGCTGGAGTCCAATACCAGAAAACTGACCAGCCACTTCAAGGCGTTGTCGCTGAAAGCCCCTTGGAACTGCGTGGCCATCAGAGCCCAAAATCCGAGCAGGCCCGCGCGCGGATCTTCCACCGCCACCGGTCTTTCCGTCGTGATCGCTGCAGCATCCATGAATTTTCGCAGTCTATCCTGTCAGGCAGGAAGCGGCAAGGCCGGGTGCCCCAGGCACGGAGTATGTGCCTGGGTCTTGGGTTTGGGTGCCCCAGGTTCGATTTTCTACCTGGGTCTTGGGTTTCTCTTTTTGGAGTGCGGCTCGCCCTGAGCTTCAAAGAGCGGCTTGCTTCCTTCACAACCGCAACCCACCCGGCAAACTGCCATTTATTCCAACCCTGCCCCAACGCTTGAATCAAGCGCCGGAGGCGCGCCACAAGTTAGCTCAGCCCGCAAGGGCTGGGTTAACTGCGCGCACGACGAAGAGCGCCGGTAGTGCGCGGCACATCTTCCCCACCCCTTCCCTCCCAGAATTGTCCTCCCGCCTGCCCTGAGCGGAGCCGAAGGGACCGGAGTCCCGCGTTTTATGTAATCTCCCCCGATTGTCCTCCCGCCTGCCCTGAGCGGGGCCGAAGGGACCGGAGTGCCGCGCTTTTTGCGATCCCCCTAAATTGTCATCCCGACCGGAGCGGCCCGACTGTTTCTCCCGCGCCGCTATTTGGCGCGTCGGGCCGCGCAGTGGAGGGATCCCGGCACCACTTCCAACAGCTCGCCGTCACGGAGAACCACGCTGCTCCTTTACCCCACACCCTGCTCATGCTATTTTCAGTACAGTTCTCCCGGAGTGGCGGAACTGGCAGACGCAGCAGACTCAAAATCTGCCGGGGATCACTCCCCGTGTGGGTTCGACTCCCTCCTCCGGGACCATCAAATCCCCGATGTTTATGCGGCTATTTGCAATCGTAATTCTTGGTGTGCCCTATGGTTGGATCGACGGCCTCAGAGGCCGTGGGGATTCTTTCCCCTTCTAACACTAATACGGTGGAGGTGCGGAATTACTACCCCCTCGGGCTCCCACACGCGGGTGTCGGCGCTTTTCGTATTTCGGGTTGTCTTGGTGACCTGCATCACAAGGGCTAGCGGCGGCAACGGCGTACATTGCCAGCACGGGTCAATCGTGCTCGATTTTACGAACGCGCCGCCGGGGATCAAAGAGTATGCCGTTTTGGTCAGCAACTTAACGAACGAGCAACTTTTCGAGCGGATCGCTGGGTGGCCGGATAGGAGCGAAGCGAAGCTCGGCCCAGGTGATGTTATAGATATATTTCAGTGGTCGATGCGCGTTGAGATCGAGGAACTTCGGCACCGACTTGGAGCATGGCTCGCCATAGAGAACGCCGTTCTCCCCAAGTATTCGGGTCCGAACCCGGTCTGCCCGAAGTGCGGTGCAAACGGAAAAGGCGATATTAAGACGGGATACCACAAGGGGCCGGAACCCGGACAGGGGGCTGACACGGGGTCAATCTGTTGGGGAAGGCTCGAAGAGGGCCGCGAGCACCTCCATAGAATGTGCAAGAAGTGTGGCTACGAGTGGTTGGAGGACTGTGCTCAGAACAGCCTTGCCTGAAAACCTCGTGGGGTCGGGGCTGTCTTCGGAGTTCCGGCGCTTTTCCTTTTCGGATTGCTCAGATGGTGCCTCCGTTGGCTTTTATCAGCTTTTCCCAGTCTGAGAGTGCACGTCTTGCCAAATCCAGCGCATCAGTTACCTTGCCGCTGGCTTCCACAATTACGTACCTAAATGCGACGGTGGCATCAGAATTCGTAGCATCAGCAAGGGAGTCCATCACTTTCACCATGATTTCAGCCTGTGCCTTGCCCCCGCGCCGATCAAATTGGGGCTTGATTTTAAGATGCTTGCTCCCATTCGCGATGTCGGCTGACAACATCAGTGAGTCTAGTTTGCGCTCTTTTTCAACCTGTCTCACCGCGCTTCGCAACTTATGCGGCGCTGTATCGTCGTTCCTTATCCAGTCTTTCAAGTGCCAACAGTTCTGGAAGACCGCATACAAGACATCCTCATATTCATCCTGCTTCTTGGACGGCAAAGTGATATCTGTGCTTGCCGTGAGGGCGCTGGCATTTTCAAACTTTTCCAACCAGCGCCGTGTCCTCTTTAACTGATCTAAGTAGCCCATAACCGCTTCACCTCGTCATGTCCGTCTCAAGCAAAACAGAGCGTACTCTGCGCCACGGCGGTCCCGCTGTGATGACAAACACCCCAGAAGGGCGAGATAATGACGGACTACAAGATATCAACGCCCCTTGAAAGTGGTGTGCCCCCAGCGTGCCCACTTCGGCTGATTCTATGAATTTTGCTGGTTCTATAGCCACCCATTTTCAATAAGTTGCTTGCCATCAATACCCGGTCGAAGTTCGACTCCCTCCTCCGGGACCATCCTTTGTCCGCGCGCAACTTGGTACTCTTGACGCGCGCACCCCCGCCCGCCATAACTAAACCAGCGTGACGGAACTTATGTCCTCGCTTTCTTCCAATCTTGCGCCCATGAGCAATCGCCGCCGCAGCCAGCGTGTGCTGCTGCGCATTCCCGTCCAGGTGATTGGGCGCGGGCCGGACAAGAAGCCCGTCTCCGAGTTGACGCAAACCGCCGTGGTGAACGCGCACGGGGCCTTGATCTACCTGTCCCTGAAAGTGACGGTCGGACAGGTGATCATCCTGAAAAACCCGGAGACCAACGAAGAGCAGCTTTGCCGCGTGGCACGCGCGGATCCCGCGCCAGATGGAAGAACTGAGGTGGGCATCGAATTCGCCAAGCCTGCACCAAACTTCTGGCGCGTGGCCTTCCCACCCTCGGACTGGCAGCCGCACACTCCCGAAATCACCGGCGACACCTTCTAGTGTTGTGTCCCGAAAATACCGTGCAAAAGTTCAGAGTCTTCAGGGGCGCTTCGCGCCCTGGGCTGAAGCCCAGGGTCTACCGAGCCAAATTCATTCTACGGGCTTTGCGCCGGGGCTGAAGCCCCGGCCTCCTAAAGAGAAATGCAAGGAACTTCCGGGACGGGACACTAGGAGCCGTGATTCCCGGCTCGTTTGTTGCCGGTTTCTGCGTTGCTACAGAATTTAGTGGAACTCAGTATTGAATCGGTTTAATATGATGCCTGCGGTTCTCTCGAGGTGCATATGGCTTCCTTTCGCGACTTGCTCTCCCGTGCTCTTGCGGCATTTTTCCTGTTGTCCTTGATCGCATTTTTCCCTGCTGTTCTTTCCGCCACGGAAAGCCCATCCGATTTCCCGAAATTCGATCTCCACGGCATGTGGCAAATGCAGTCGTCCTGCGTGGACCATTCCGCCGGCGAAGCGATTTCCACTCCGGGATTCGCGGCCAAGGGCTGGCACTCCGCTGAGGTACCCGGCACGGTTGTTGGCGCACTGGTGGCGGACAAGACGCTGCCCGATCCAAACTACGCCATGAACCTGAAAACATTTCCCGGCGTCGTGCTGGGTGGAAAGCAGCCGTTCTCCAATCGCGATATGCCTGCGGATAGTCCGTTCCGTTGCTCGCACTGGTTCCGCATGGAGTTCGCCACGCCGCGCGAATACGTCAACAAACAGGCCTGGCTGCATTTCCTGGGCATCAACTACCGCGCCAACATCTGGGTGAATGGACAGAAGATCGCCGACCGCACCGATGTCGCCGGGGCGTACCGCGCCTACGAATTCAACATCAAAAGTCTGCTGCGAGCCACGGAGAACGCCATTGCGGTGGAAGTGTTTGCCCCGGAGAAGAACGATCTCGGCCTTGCCTGGGTGGATTGGTGTCCCACGCCTCCCGACAAGGACATGGGCATCTGGCGCGAAGTGTATTTGACGGGCAGCGGCGATATCTCTTTGCGGCATCCGTTCGTTCAGTCCAAGCTTGGTTCGGACTACAAAACCGCGGCGCTGACGCTGAGCGCTGAACTACGCAATGCTTCCGATCATCCCGTGACCGCGCTCGTGCATGCCGAAGTGGCGGGAGAAAAGCTGCAGCAATCCGTGGAGCTAGCGGCCAACGAATCGAAGATCGTGCGTTTCTCGCCGGAGCAGTTTGCCCAGCTCAAGCTGGCCCACCCGCGCCTCTGGTGGCCTTACCAGATGGGCGAGCCTTACCTCTACACGGCGAAATTCCGCGTGGAAAGCGGCGAGGAGATTTCCGATAGCGCCAGCCTCGATTTCGGAATCCGCGAAGTCACTTCGGAGCTTACCGACAAGGGCCACCGCTTGTTCAAAGTGAACGGCAAGCGAGTGCTGATCCGCGGCGCGGCGTGGGCGCCGGACATGCTTCTGCGCTGGTCGTCCAAGAAAGTGGATGCCGACCTCGAGTACACCAAGCACATGGGGCTGAACGCCATTCGCCTGGAAGGGAAGATTGACCGCAAGGAATTTTTCGACAAAACGGACCGCCTGGGCATTCTGGTGATGCCCGGCTGGATCTGCTGCGACGTATGGGAGAAGTGGAACCGATGGACGCCTGAAAGCAAAAAAATCGCCGCTGCTTCGCTCGTGGATCAGATCAAAAGCCTGCGCACGCATCCCAGTGTTTTCGTGTGGCTCTATGGCAGCGACAATCCTCCGCCGCCGGAAATCGAGAAGATGTACCTGGGCATCCTCCAGGAACTTGAGTGGCCCAATCCCTCGGTCTCCTCAGCCTCCGCGAAGCGGACGAAGGTCACTGGAAAATCCGGCGTGAAGATGACCGGGCCCTACGAGTACGAGCCGCCGATGTACTGGCTTGTGGATAAGAAAGCCGGGGGCGCGTACGGCTATAACACGGAAACGAGCCCCGGCCCCGCAATTCCCACAAAGGAGAGCCTGGCGAAATTCATTCCCAAAGACCACCTGTGGCCTATCGACGAGTATTGGAACTTCCACGCGGGCCTCGAACGTTTTGAGACGGTAAATGTTTTCACCGAAGCGCTCAATAAGCGCTACGGCGCGGCCACCTCGCTGGACGACTACGAGCGCAAAGCCCAGGCGCAGGCCTATGACAATCAGCGCTCCATGTTCGAAGCCTATGGCCGGAACAAATACGTTTCCACCGGCGTAATCCAGTGGATGCTCAACAATGCCTGGCCTTCGCTGATCTGGCACCTCTACGATTACTATCTGGTGCCCGGCGGCGGCTATTTCGGCACCAAAAAGGCGCTGGAGGTCGTGCACGTGCAGTACAGCTACGACGACAACTCTGTTGCCGTCGTGAACGGCACGTATGAAGCGCTCAAAGGGCTGAAAGTTATCGCGAAGCTTTACAACATGGATGCAAAGGAAGTGGCCGCGAAGGAGGCCACACTGGATGTTCCGGCCGATGCAAGCGTCAAGGCATTGGACCTGCCGAAGCCGGAAGCCCTCTTGACAACATATTTTTTGAAGCTGCAGTTGCACGATGCCTCCGGAAAATTGCTCAGCGACAATTTCTACTGGCTCTCGACCAAACCGGACACCATGAATTGGGCTGCGCGCAAGGGCTCGGCCTACACGCCGCAAAAGGATTT
>Ga0326727_10025804_pt1 | contig 10980 bp, 17 predicted proteins | sample MB2enrmetagenome_FD_207643 | JGI IMG/M metagenome (GOLD analysis project Ga0326727, IMG submission 207643) | Lab enriched peat soil microbial communities from McLean, Ithaca, NY, United States - MB29MY | ecosystem: Environmental > Terrestrial > Soil > Wetlands > Peat | place: USA: New York... | reverse complement strand
CGGCTATCGTCGCCACCAGTAAGCTTGATCCGGAGCGGCGGGCAAACTACGTGAAGAACATCGAGGCCAGCTTAAAGAAGCTCTAAGCCGCTATGGCCATCCCATTGAAATGGCTGAAACTCAGCAATGAAAGGTCTGGCAAGTCTTTTTATCGCCTAGTGGGGTCGTCCTTCTCGTCGCAGAAAAGACCAGCGCCACCACGGGGGCCATGAGTTAAGGTGATGCAAGCTTATTTGGCGCCTCTGGAAGCCTTCTTTCTTCTCTCGGCCCACCGCTTCTTCATCATATCCGAAATACGCTTTCTGCCTTCCGCGGTGAGGCGGTAACGCTTCTTGGCTGGTGGTGCAGGCACATTGGATGCTTTCCGGGGAGTTGGGGGTAAGTCTGTTCCTTCTAAAGCTACGATTGCTGTGTTCAGCCGGTCGCGTTCACGTTTCAACTCTTTCACGATAGCCTGAATATCCAAAGGTTCCTCCGTAGTTATCTTATTTCATGCTTAAGCCGTAGGTCAGAGTAGCATTGTCTGGGATAGGTGTCGAGGAATGGATATCTCAACTTTCATTTCACGTTCCTCATATCGGACGAACCGAGCCTCACGGCCAGCATCGAGATCGACCCTCCATCCATGCCTTCGATCGGGAACGTAATGACGTCTCCCTGCTGCCGGGTCGCAAGCACGTAGAGAAGTGGCAGGTAGTGGTCCGGTGTCGGGATGGAAAGCATGGCGTCCCGGCCAAGGCCCTCATAGTCAATGAGCGGCTTGAATTCGCCGGCAAGCATCATCTGCTTCGCCTCCTCTTCGAAGCGCGCTGCCCAATCGTAGGGTTCGGGCATGTGGCGGCCCCAGGCGTAGGCGTGGAGATTGTGGACCAAGTTGCCGCTGCCCACGATCAGGATATTCTCGTCGCGCAATGGCGCGAGCCTCCTTCCGATCTCGAAATGGAACGGCGCAGGCTGAGTTTCGTCGATGCTCAACTGTACCACGGGAACATCGGCACCCGGGTAAACGTGACAGAGTACGGACCAGGTTCCGTGATCAAGACCCCAGGAGTTGTCCAGTTGCACCGGCAACGGGGCCAACAACTGTTGAACACGGCGTGCCAGATCGGGATCTCCCGGAGCTGGGTATTGCACTTGGTACAGTTCCCGGGGAAAACCGCCGAAATCGTGAATCGTCTTTGGCGCCGTACTGATCGTGACCCCGGTTCCTGGTACAAACCAGTGAGCCGAAATCGACAGGATGGCCTTGGGCTTTCTTATCTGTTTCCCAATGCCGCGCCATCCTTCGGTGTAGCGGTTGTTCTGCACGGCATTCATGGGGTTGCCGTGGCCAAAGAAGATCACTGGCAACACTTCAGACATCCCGAAGCTCCTCTCCGCCGTTCGTATTACGCTGTCATTCTAGCCGGAACTTCCACTATCGACTTTCGGCCCGACCGTCAACATCCACTCGGCTGTCCCCAACCGCATCGACAGCCGTGATTTCAACGAGCAGAGCTTCCGGCGCAGCGGGGAACGGCCGGTCTCGCCACTTCTGAGAATGACGAGCCATTGACGCGGAGCGTTGCCGCTGACCCTGCTGCCTAATGTGTTTGTTGACTCTCCGGATTCGTTCCCAGCATTGCCGGTCAATCGTCAGCACGGAATTCGTGCCGGTTGCCAGATTGATGAAACCGCCATGATAGCTGATCTCCCCGTAGCGAAACAACCTTGCCAGCAAAGCCAGACCATGCTGGGCGAGGGTTGAGTTGATAAATGGTTCCTGTCTTTCCAGGGCAGCCGCGGCGCTACAGCTTGGCTCGCCATCATCGTCGAGAGTCGGGTCCAGTATCTCAGGAAATAACTCCCCCGAAGTTCGGAGTCGTAGCCTTGACCTGTGATTCCGCTCATTGAGTGGTTCTCCCAGGATGAACTGCCCGCTATCTGAATTGTTGCCCAGGTCTAGCCAGTAGGAAACGGTGCTCCAGTTGCTGAGCGCGGCTCGGATTGTCGCCCTTGCCGCCCGCGTATCGACGCACCCGATTACAATGTGGGCACGAAGGTCATCGCCAGAGTAACTCCGCGAGATGAAGGTTCCTTCCCGCAAGTGTGCTGGGACCGCCTCCCACTTCAATCCCCAGAACATGTTGAGTCGGTTGACCAATACGATCGCCTTCTTGAGGCCGATCTCCGACCGAGCGAAAGGCTGGCGGACACAGTTGGAAGGGGAGATCGTATCGCCATCCATAGCCGTGACATGCAGTCCTCCGGGATGACCGCGGGCTACCAGGGAAGCAGATACGGAAGGCCAGCAACAACCGCGCTGCCTGTTCCTCCGCAACCTACCACCAGCATACGCACCTGTCGCTCAAGCAGCTCCGGGTGGATGCGGTGAGTTTCCATGGTCAGCTCCTCAGCGGTCATCTCCGTGTGTGACGAAATCTTGTAGCGTCTCGCCGGCGTCGGTCAAGCAGCGGACGGGGAACCGCTTCCCACCGGCAAGACTTTCCCTCAACCCGATGAAACGTCCACGATAACTGGTGAGCCGGACTGCTCCGGCTGCATGCGTGAATGCTGATTGAAAGTAAGCACTCGCGAAAGCAGGTATCGAGGCAATATCGGAAGATTCGGGCACGCGCATGCTGCCGGTACAGACCAAGCCGCGACTGTCTGTGTTCCAGTAGGGAGTAGCTTTCAGCGGTGCCCCTGGTCCCGGCCGTGAGCTTGTCGCCATCGCCCGCACGAAAAGGTCCTTGCCCACGACTTCGAACACCAGCGCCGGATGCGGGAAGACGAGGCCGTTCAGTTTGCGTGCTTCCTGGTCAGTTCCGCCGAAGAACATCACCCTCCATTCCGGCCGTGACCACCAAACTAACAGATCGGGAGTACGTGCCAGGATGTTCTCTGGGAATATCTCCGGTTTCACCTGTGCTCCGAGCCCCTGGGCAAGTGTGCGCACGAAGGCCGTAGTTAGGGGTTCACCCGGCGCCCGAAAGGGAGCTTCATCGTCAGCCTGCTTTACGCGATGCAGGCGGGCAAAGGCTCCTCCACCTCCAGCCCGGTAGACAAGCACGGCTTCACTGAGTTTGAATTCGCAGTTGGCCCGGATGGCGACATAGGCTTGCATGGTTTCACCCTCACATCACCCACTTGTCGTTGCCGGGCATGAGATCAATCAGCTTCGTTGCCGCCGCAATGGTGTCGCAGGCCACTCCGAGCGCACGGAAGGCGACACGAACGTTATCAACATCCGTGGGATCGAATGGAATGATCAGATTGGGCTGTGGAGTCACCTCTAACATTCCGTCGGCCTCTTCATCGAAGGCTGCCCCAACGGAATCGCCCTCAGCAAACACGGCCAGCAGACAGGGCAAAGGTGGGTTGCAATCAGAGAGTTGTTGACCGATGTTGTCGCTAAGCTCGGGGCGATTTGCTTGGGCAGACACGCGGTCGAGATTGACGGCAGCTTCGACCAGCGTAGCTGCCAGCGGATCTTTGATTCTGGCCTTGAGGCAGGCAAGCTCAACCTCATTCAATGCTGTCTGGCGCATGCACGCTGGAATCGACCCTTGCACATCTGGGATTTCGCACTGGTCAGCATCATCTTCCTGCGCGGCCCATTCCCACAGCGTCTCGGCTCGTTCCTCAGCATCACGGTGATCGTAGGTCCTGATGTACCTGTTGGGCGCCCCGACGAAGAGGTTGAAGAACGTCACTGGCAGTTGTGGGTGGGCTTTTTCCAGCAGCTCCAGCATCGGGTCAAAGGTCACGCAACCACAGCTTGCCTCGGAAGGCTCGACAATGAGGAATAACCTGTTGGACTTTCTTTCATCGCGGTCTGCCCATTCGGAGGGACTGTCGCTGAGGCTGGCTACCAGCAGGAAGCGACGGCGGATGGCTAGTCCTCCGTGCGCCTTAATCCAGCGCTCAAGAGTTAGCCTGGTGAACGATGTTGGGTCGCCTTCTGCCCTTGTCCAATCTCCAGGGATGGCAATGTCCAGCTCGACAAGAGACTTGGCCAGCATCACAGCCAGGCGGTCATCGGCAACGACCCGATGGATTGGCGGGACGCCAGCCAGTCGCGGCAGCAGCCCAGCGCCTTGTGCCATCGACTCACCGGCGGCAGCCAGCCTGGCGGGGCAGCGATTGGCACGCGATTGTAGGTGCGAGCACTTGCGTCGACGGCGGCGGCGAACAATGCGGCCGTGACTTGCAGTTGTCGGCATCTGGCGAACCTCCCGACGAGTGTCCGGTAACGCGCATGGCGGCCCTGGCGAAGGCTTTCAAGCTCCGCCAGGACCTCCTGCTTCGTCACCTCCTTTCTATGAGTGTTTCGGCTCATTGGTCATCCCTTTGTGCCGATGGCTCGCGTGAAGCGATAGACCAGATTGTCTCCGACTGCCTCCGGCCCCGTGATCGACGCCGTGGCAATGTCGGGGTACTGGCGGGAGTAGAGGGTGCGTATTTCCTCTGGCGAGAGCTTCTCGTCAATGTCGGGAAGTCGAACCCCATTAAACTCGAAATGGCGGGACAGCGGGCGGCTTTCCCTCAGAGTGCCAAACCTCCTTTGGATTGAGTTGTGGCGGGTTCAGGCGTTGTAGTTGGAAACAACCCGAGTGTGCCGGTCCATGCTGAAGCAGGCACAGTCTCAGCACGAGCTGAGGATGCAGGCGTGGCGGTTGCGAGTGCTTTCTGAGTCGCCTTCTTGCGCTCCTCAGCTTTGCGTTTTGCCTCCTCCTGGGCTGCTTTGGCCGCAGCTTCCAGGGTGGCCTTGGCCTCAGCCAGAGTGCTGGTGGTTTGCTGGTGGGTTTGGACATAGCCGGCCAGATGTTTGCCGAGTTCAGCATCGAGTTCCTCGGGCAGGCCGGTAAAGGTGAGTGGTGTGGTGAGAGCCGGGTTCTCGTCGGCCTTCGCCTGGGTGGGGATGACATTGACACGAAGCGTCTTGTCATCCACCTTGGCCACTGTGATGAGCACAGTGCGGCCGGCAAGAAGCGGCATGAGTTCAACAAACACACGACCTCCTTTTCGTGGCACAGGCGCCACGCGTATTGTTAATTAGGGAAAAGATTGGGTAATGGGGATGTGCAACGCGGGTGGGAGCGATGACTGATGAATCTGCTCGCCGCTACGTGCTGGTTGTCACGCGAAGCAACGGAAGGTACAGAGACAAGATCCAATCGTGTGCGGCGAGTAAGAGGCGGTGAAGAACTCACTGGGCGCAAAGCCGACTTATCATTCCCAATCCATTCTGTGTCCATTCAGCACCCATGATGCGCACAGGAGCCCTTGGGGAAATCTTGGTCTGCTGCCGGGACCACTTCGCGGTCGATCCAGCACGGAGAGATGTTGCCGCAGACAGCACTCCTGGGAACTGTTCCGCTACTCCAACTGTTCGGGATAGTCCTATTGCGTTGACTTGTCCGCAAGCACCGCCTAACATAGTACGCAAGGGCGGGTTCCCCACATGACTGGCAAGAGTGTTTCCCACTACCGCGTACTCCAAAAGCTCGGCAGTGGAGGTATGGGCGTAGTCTACAAGGCCGAGGACTCCAAGCTCGGCGGGCCCGTGGCCCTCAAGTTCCGTGAAAACAACCTTCACGTCTCTGGTCGCTTTCCAAGAAGCCCACACCCCGTCCAGGTAGTTGGCTGAACCTAAGGGCTGTTTTGGTTCAGCCGGAATGCGGTCGTGAAATGAGGTTCGTTTGGCAAAGGCCTCTGCCCCAGCCCAATCATCAACCCGCGTCAGACTGCATTAGCCTCCCATTGCGACAAAATGTTGATGGCGGATTCATCATTATTTTTGTCATTATTTTTCTCATCGCTTTCCTGTTGACAGAGACCTTCGAGGCGAACACAATTTGCTCATCTAGCCAAGCATTTAAGCGAGGCCAAGAGGGAGAGCGCGAGGGTCGTGATATTGTCGCCCTATCACGCTGTGAGCGATTAAGTCACGCCGCCTGTGAAGGCGGAGAAGGAGAAGACTACCTTGAAAACCAATCTATGTCGTGCCGGCGGTATGCTGGCGGTGGTATTTCTCGCAACCGCATTGGCGGTTGCAGGCGAGCAAGGACGCAGCGCGTTCGTGCTCACGAGCACGAATAACGTAAGCGGCAACGTTGTCGTCGTGTTCGAGCTGAATACAGTGGGAACGCCTTCACTATCCGTCGTGGACATGCTGCCGACGGGTGGTAATGGAGGCGCGAGCGGCAACGCTGGAATTCTACAGTTCAAGGACGATCTCGGAGCTGTGGCCAACTACGGATCAAATACCGTCAGCCAATTGGTGCGAGATGACAACATCTTCAGCGTTGGGCAAACAATAAATCTGGCGGCTGGCTGTGTGAACCCTGATTCTGTTTCGCTAACCGGGGCACATCTCTTCGTGGTGGGCACGAATTGCGCCGAGAGTCATGCGTGGCCTTGGGGCAAGGTTGACGGAACGGTTGTTAGTCTGAGCGACTCTACGGCTGCACAGATAGCGGTCGGATGGAGTTGGGCGGCGGTCACCCTGAAGTCAGGATCCGTCCTCCAACTGCCGCTCACGCAACGTGGGACGCTCAGCGGGGCGAGTACTCCCATAACGCTCCCCAGCGTGGCGAACAATACCCCGCTCGGGGAGGCGTTCTGGGGAGACATTCTGGGATTCACCCCGGCCCACAGTGCCGATAGCTTTGCCATCGTGAACAAGCAGGGGGATGTTTTCCCGATAGTCGGGCCAGCGCCCCCGGCTCCCACCAATGCCCCTTGCTGGGTGGCGAAAGGGCCGGGAAGCGTGTGGTACACAGGTAATTCCCCCGGGGACGCCATCACCATATTCTTCAGCGACGGCCAAGGCGGGCTGCTCTACAAGTCGATAGGCTTGCCGGGGTCGCCGACAGACGTAACAATGTCCAGCGATGGCAAATGGCTCGCCGTCATTTACACTGCTGGCGGCGAGGGTTATGTCGCTGTCTTCTCCGTCGATGCCTACGGAGACCTCTCACCTTCACCTGTGGCAACTTCAAGCTCGATCGGCGTGGCCGCCTTTAACGGGGTGGCATTCAGCCAATAGCTTTTTCACTCTCAATCTCGTGCTACCCGACGGGCATTGCTCGCCGGGTTTGTTTTTGGACTGGCCCGCGCCTTGCCCAAGCTATCCATCCAACCCAAGTTACGGGGGAAATTCGGGGTAAGAGGAAGTTCTTCTTAACTCCATCCCTGAACATCATGGTAGAAGCGGAGAAGAAGCGTGTGGGTCCCATTTTGCACAGGTGCCTGCACAATTGCCACCAACCCTCGCATCTAGCTTGGGCCTTCGCGATAAGAGGGACGATAATGCCGCACGATTGCGCTCAGCGGCGGTCAGGTGTATGGTATCAGTCGGGCTGGACGTCGATAATGGAAATCCCGGTTACTACATAGGAGGTCGCGAATGGTAAGCATTCCTAAGCATGTGCAGGAGTTTTTTCCAGGCAAGATGGCTTGGGTGGCCACCGCTACAAAAGAGGGAGTGCCGAACGTCACTCCCAAGGGAACGGCCCGGGTAATGGACGACGAGCACGTTATTTTCGCCGATCTCTTTTCCCTGAAGACGCGACAGAACCTCGAGCTGAATCCTCGCGTGGCTGTAACGGTAATCGATCCCGCGACTCACAAGGGTTACCAGATCAAGGGGACGGCGGAACTGGTCACGTCGGGCCCACTTTATGACCAGATGGCGGCGCAACTAAAGGCATCATCGCCATCACTGCCCTCGCCGAAGTACGTGGTAAAGATCGCGGTAGATTCTGTTTACGATCAATCCGTGGGACCAGATGCCGGCAAACAAATTGCCTAAGCGAGTAACAAGTTCCCTGGTTGGCGCATAGACGGCGCTGTGGGCCAGGTGTACGAACACGGCAAACGATACATCGCAAGCGCAGAGTGGTTCCTCAAACTCTCCGGCCCACCATTTTGCCGATAAGGTTCGGAGGTGAGTAATCATGCCATCTTCTGAGAAGGTCGTCTACACATCGCATGTTCGCATCGAGCGTCAACGCGGTCCGATACGACTCGCTTACCTTCCCGTTGAAAAGGTCCCTGTCACCTTCGGGGTGCACTCAGATGTTGCGAAGCATTATAAGGTCTCGTCGGATGCCTACCCGCCGCACGCCACGACGCTCGATTACCTAGTCGCCGCTGCTGCAGGCTGACTCACTGGAACCTTCGGTGGCGCGCTGGAAGCGCGTCAGATTGACGCATCGGATGGCAAGCTGACCTCGGAAGCGGTGGGCGAAATCGAACTGGACGGAAACGTCCTCGTCATCCGCCGGATCTCCGTCCACTATAAGCTCCGCGCTCCTCAAGAAATGCAAGAAACCATCGAGCGCGTTCATGCCATCCATGCGGATCGTTGTCCCGTTGCTCGCTCGATTCGAGCTGCCATCGAGATTCGAACATCTTTCGAGACCTTGGCTTCGTAGAAGGGGTGCTGGTTTGGATGTCTCGGCCACTTGGTTTAGAGATGGGAGTGAGCTCTTACTGAACTTCGGGAGAGGTTCCAGTTTCAAACCTCTTAAGCGGGGCTGTCCGCTCACAAAGGAGGGATCTGAAATGAAGCGAGAGCACGGTGGTGGTTTCCTGGTGTCTCGACTGTTAGTGATTCTTCTGCCAGTCGCGGTGGTGCTACTCGGCTCACCATCCTCTGCGGCGCAGGATCAGATTTTGCCGCTCAAGATCAAGGTTGGCGAAAAAGCCCCCGATTTCGCCCTCCCCTCCGCCGACGGCAGAACCGTGAGGCTTTCGGATTACGCCGGCCACAATGTGCTCATTGATTTCTACCGTGGCTACTGGTGACCTTACTGCATGAGCGAACTCGGCGAGTTCGTCAAGCACAATGAAGACTTGAGGGCGATGGACGTTCAGGTGCTGGCCGTTAGCGTTGACCCTCCCGACAAGAGCCATGGGGCGCAGGAAAAGTCGAATGCGACCTTTCCCTTCCTTTCCGACTCGAAGGGCGAGGTGATGGAACTCTACGGGACCCGCTCGCCTGAGCACCACAACCGCGAGGGCATTAGCATCAATACGCCGACCCTGGTGTTGATCGATAGGACCGGTACGATTCGCTGGATTCATCAGGCAACGAATTTCCGGGTTCGCGAGTCGATTGAGGAAGATTTGGCCCAGGCACGGAAGTTAAAATAAGCAGAGACCTTGGACGTTGTTAAAGGGCGTAAGAGTGATACCAAGAAGCCTGCAATGAATCAGCGGACCAGTAGACCTGATGGTGATAGATATCCTGACATGAGGGACTCGCCATGGCCTTGCGCCCAAGCTGGATGCGCTACAATGTCTAGGCTGGGACTTGAAGGCCGTGTATCGAATCTGGCTTGTCTGCTGTTTTCTTCGACAGCGTGTCGCATTCCTCATTTTGCTCACGAGGAATCCAGCAGAAGTTGATCTGCCATCCCAGCCCACGCAGTTGATCAAGCAATTCTCTGGTCTCGACGGCGATTGCGAGGTAGAATCCTTTGCGGACACGCCATTTGCCGTTGAGTTGATTGATGACCAGGTTGGAATCTCCATGGATCGTCACTCGTCCTGGCGGGCGGGAACTCAGGTATTTCAGGATGCATCGGACACCGGCATATTCCGCCACGTTGTTGGACATTGCCTTGCCCCTGCCCACCACGCCATGCTCTCTCAGGAGGACGGTACCATCTTCACCCCTGATCACGACTCCGAAGCTGGCAGTTCCTCCGGGATTGACAGGTTCGCAGGCGCCATCGAACCAGGCAAGATAGTCATTCAATCTTATCTTTCTTTTCCCCTCAGCTCGCGGAGCTCGATAGGCAGGATGGGTGAATTGCAGGACATGAATCAATCATTCCTGCAGGCACACGTCTGGCCGAAGTGACTGTGGCAAGAGCGCCATCCAATGCCCTGAAGATAGCCTCCGAACCTGCCCGAGGATCGTCTAGCCCCAGTCGGGTCTATTGTTGTCTTTGTTGAGTAGCCAGCTCAACATACCCCCCATTAGCCCTCTAATTCAGTCGGTTCTTTGGAGCCGCGCGGCACCAACGAGTGCTCGCGGCGACTACATCAGGTTGATTGAAGAACCTTGGACTTCATGATCGCTTCGCATTAACTCTCGAACACACTTGTGACTTTATAGGTCCTTCAACGTGTTCATTAAAGGTCCGCAACCCACGCCAGCAAGCTCTGCTTGCCAGCCCCTTGCCCCAGGAACCCATCCTTCACTTTTCATATCCAGGCACAGCTTACGAGCCGCTTATCTTGCCTGGAAACAGACGGGGGTATAAGCCTTCACAGCCTATCCTACGGTGTCACTGCATCCCGCAGCAGCGTTCTTCTGACTGCCGGGCGGTACGATCGAGTCACCAACGCCGAATGAGTTGTTTTCCTTTAACTGCTTGTTCCTCGTTAATTCTTCGTGGTAAAGCCTTGCAGCTTCACCGTGCCAGCACTTACAACGCTTGGCCATGGCACGACGGACGCTCCTGGCTTTCTGTTTGGCTTTCCGTCGCTGTGCGGCAGACTGGGTAGGGACTAACATGCATCCGCCCCGTGTCTGTTTAAACACAAGACCCATGACTAAGCTCCTGCCTGCTCGAGGACTTGTGAGCCAGAGGCAATGGGCTCCCCTGAGATAACTTGCGTATTACTAACACAACTAATATTGTACCAGATCAGGCAATGCCAAAACTATCCCCTGAAATGGCACTCCGGGAGGCCGTGATGGCGTCAGTTGTCGATGGAATGTAATTGGCGTGCGCATTCAACCTTCCTGCGTTTCCCAGTCTCTTTGCCCTCGGTAAAGCGGAGGCCGGCAGCTACCGAACTACCGGCCCTGAAGCTGGGAAAGCTGAACTTCTGTCTTACCCCCCTGGTTAGTACCTAAATCCGGCGCATTCGGGGCCTCTCGAATGCCAGAGAAGCCTCTGTTGACGCGCATTTGACCTATTTTCTTTGCCCTTGAGGAATTCCTAACGTTTCGGTAGGATTTCCTCAGCATGCGAT
>Ga0326727_10025803_pt1 | contig 10980 bp, 9 predicted proteins | sample MB2enrmetagenome_FD_207643 | JGI IMG/M metagenome (GOLD analysis project Ga0326727, IMG submission 207643) | Lab enriched peat soil microbial communities from McLean, Ithaca, NY, United States - MB29MY | ecosystem: Environmental > Terrestrial > Soil > Wetlands > Peat | place: USA: New York... | reverse complement strand
AGTATCGTTTGTCAACAAGCCCGCGAACTGCGGAGGAGGGGTCTGTGCGATCAAATGCACGGCGATAAGCAAAAGAGCAAATAAGATCAGTTTCCGCATTTCAATTCACCAACTGGTTCCTTCTTCATCGGCTTTTTCCGCAGGCGGCTTGAAGCCGGTACTGTGATAACTGAGTACTGTTATTCATTCACTATGAACTACAGTAACGCATAATGTGTTACGTAAAATCGCTGCCACGAGTTACTTTGGTACGACTGATGGGGCACAAATCCACAGGATTTGCCTGGAGGTCCGCAATGGACCGTAATGGGTGTGAGCAGTTATTAGCAGAATGTTGATCTATTATAATCAATGTTAATCAATGATAATCAATCGCACAGAAGTATCAGCTTCGCATCAATACCTCGAGGCGGACGTAGAAGTCGTGATCACTCATTATTATAGAGCACAATCGATTGAGCATGAAGCGCGATGAGCTATTTGTCGGTAACCATAATAAAATAAATAGTTTAAATTCACGCTGGCGATCGCGGAAATGCGGCACGGGGGGAAGAAAGCAGGGCGCTTTCATAAGCCTGCACGGTCTTCTTCGCAATCGAGATCCAGGATTGCTCGCCAAAGTCCATCGCTCGCACCCGGCTGGCTAGACGCTCCCGAAGGCCGGCATCCTGTGCCAACTCAATCAGGGCATCAGCAAATTTGACTGAATCCTCGGGATCGACAAGCAACGCGTTTTCCCGGTGCGTCAGCAACTCGCGAAACACGGGTAGATCGCTGGCCACAATCGTCTTTCCCAACGCCAGTCCAGTTGCCAGCGCGCCGCTGGTGGTAATCGCACGATAGGGATAAACGACCACGTCCGCAGCTCGATACAGCGCCACCAGTTCCCGGGCAGAGATGAAGCGAAGCTGCAGTTCGACGCGCTTAAGCCCCAGGCTCTTCACCTGCTCGTGAATCTGCTCCAGCAACTCGGGTGTGCCGGTACCGGCAATCGCCAGCCGGCAATCGCCGCCATGGGCTTCAACCCGCTGCCACGCGCGCAGCAGGAGATCGACCCCCTTGTACGGAAAAATAATCCCCTGCCACAGCACCAGCACCCTGCCCGGTTCCTCCTCGAAACCCGTCGGCGTCTGCTCGGAGCCTGCTACAGGCAGGTCATAAAGAAGCGGCCCATGCGGAATCACGGATACCTTTTCCTCAGGTACTGAAAACTCCGCCACCAGCCGCGCCCTGATGTGATCCGAGTGGCAGATGAGCCGATCGGCCATTCGGTAAAGCTCAAGAAAAGTCTCCTTGAGGGCCTCGCCCGTATCGTGGGGAAGCAGATCGTGGACCGTTAGAACAATCTTTGAGCCCCGTTTGCGGCAGAACTCCAGGAACCAGAAATCCAGCGGAAGGCGCCACTTCAACATGGGCAGGTACTGGACATGAATCACTTCGGGGGGCGACACCAGAAAGCGCACCGTCAGCGCAGACAGATTTACCAGTGCCTCCAGCGGTTTCAATACCCTGCGCGGCACACGTGGCAATGGGAACCTCCCCACCACATCGAGAAGCCCCGGATCGACCTTAATGCCACGGTTTGAGAAGCAATCGGGATCTAGGTAGTAGGAGATCGACCCCACCGTCAAGTCGACGCCCTCCGCAAGCAGAGCTCTGGAGAGACATGCCGTGTAATAGGGCACGGTCGCCCACAGATCCATCATAAAAACGCGAATTCGGCGGTCGCTCATCTTTTCCTTCTTTGCGGAATGACAGAGAATTCTAACTGTTGTCGTCAGCCCTCAGCCACTGCCACCTCTGGAGCTGGGTGACGCCATTTTAGCGCCCACTCTTGGCATTCACGATGCTGGGTAAATTCACAATCCGTTAGGCACGATTTTCTCATCATGGCGAATGCGCAGAGTGCATTGAGGAATGACGGTTGACCCGCGTGCCCCAATATTCGGACACAAGAGTACAATCCGATATACAAGTGAGGGCCCAACGTTTGGCGCGCTTGACATTGGAGATGGGAACTGCTATTTCAGTGGCCGATGACATTAAAAGCGATCGCTTACATCTTGGTTTCTAACGTATCCTCCGCAGGACGATTTGCCGCACATCCTGCCCGTCGCCGATCAGTCAGGGAAGGTATATGAATGCACAGCGAAGCGTCAGACACTTACCGGCGTTGGACGGCGTTCGAGGGTTGGCTGCCCTGGGCATTTTCATCTACCACTATGGCGGCATGCATTCCTCTTATAGCTTTATTCGCTTTGCGGGAGAATTGATTAGTTTCGGTTGGGCAGCAGTGTCGCTATTCTTTGTGCTGTCCGGTTTTCTGATCAGCGGGATTCTTTGGGAATCGTTTGGCACGGCGAATTGGTGGCGGAGATTCTATTGGCGGCGTTCGTTGAGAATCTTTCCTCTGTATTACTTTGCGTTGGCACTCATTTTCACTTCCACTATTTGGTTTAACGGACATGGATGGCCGCTTGGATCGCTATGGCCGTTTCTAGTTTACTTACAGAATACCCCGCCCCTGTATTCCGTCTGGAATAAATTCCCAAACGCTTTTGCGCTAAGCCACTTCTGGAGTCTGGCGGTCGAAGAGCAATTCTATCTCATCTGGCCGTTTCTGCTGATCTGGAGGCGCGGAAGCAATATCACGGCAAGACGCATGTGTCTTTTGATTTGGACTTTGTCATTCGGCTTTCGAGTGGTGATTTACTGCGCGGGAATGAGGGATCTCTGGGCAATCGCCTTTTTGGCAGCACGTGCGGGCGAGTTGGCGATGGGAGCCTACCTGGCGTTGGCCATCCGAGATGCAAAAATGAAAGCGGCCGTATTTAAGAATGCCCGCCTCTTATTCGCAGGTTCGCTGCTGGCAATAGTCGGGGTAATCATTTGGGCAAAAAGCGCCGATGTCCAGACGTTTCCAATGGCTACAGTGGGGATCGCGGTCAATGGAATTCTGTTCGCTTCGTTGATTGCACTCTGCCTGCAACCTGGAGCCGTTGCCTCTTTCTTCAGTATGCGATGGCTTCGTTGGCTCGGGAAGATCAGCTATGGGATCTACGTGTATCACATTCTGCTCAATCCGCTATTTGTATGGATTGTAACCCGTGCCTTTCCCGGTCTCGAACACGATGCTTATTTTCTGGCTATAGCAGGAGTTGCGACTATTGGAACCCTAACGATTGCTACCTTGTCTTTTTATGGATTCGAGGCGCCAATCATGAGATTGAAAGAGGTTTCAAGAAGGCAGCCAGAGCACCCGTTGGAGCCAGCTAAAGCTGAATTATGATTGGTGTCGGACTAAGTTCAGATTCGAAATCGGAGACCTCACCGTGTCGAGGTCAACATTCCGGTTGACGACAGTAACAATCACCGCCAGAACGGATGAAAGGACGCCATCCACCGTTGACAATTCCGGGATGCGAGCTTAACTCGATCGAGATTTTGCTTCTCTAATCACTGGATCACTAACCTCAATCGGAGAAGCCTCCCCCACGATCGTGTTGGAAGCGTTTTGATCCGTCGGCAGCCTTTGTAGACGCTCTACGAACACCTGCAAACTGCTTCTTCATATACGCGGAGATATTCAGCCGTCATCCGCTCAGCGGAGAACTCATCTTCCACCAACTGTCGCGCCGCGGAACCAAGCTGCTCGCGTTTTGCGGGATTCAGCAGCAGCTCTATGATTGCTGCGGCCAGCGATTCCGGATCTTCCGCAGGCACCAGCACTCCGGTGCGGCCATCCTGAACGATGGTTGGAACCTCACCCACTGCCGTGGCTACCAACGGGAGGCGGCTGGCCATGCCTTCCAAAAGAGCAATCGGTAGCCCCTCCCGTCGCGATGCGGAAACCATGATGTCCAGAGAGGCATACAGGGCGGGCATATCGTCACAGCGGCCTAACATGCGCACATGGTCACGAATGCAAAGTTTATCAAGCAGCGCGTCCAGCTCGGCACGATCCGGCCCATCCCCGGCTACGACAAACTTTGCATTCGGACAATGAGCGAATACACGCGCCGCGGCGTGCAGGAAAATGTCTACACCCTTCTCTACAGAAAGACGGCCCACAAGGCCGACGATCCGATACGCATCCCAGCCCAGCTCATGTCTCACAACTGTCGGCGCGCGGTCGAACGGCCGCAAATCGATTCCGTTCCTGATCATGCTCACCTGGTTCGCCTTGACACCCGATTTGAGGAGTCTCTGCCGCACATCATCAGACACAGCCACGACCCGCACATAGCCGCGCAGAATCAACCGGTCCAGGACTCCGTAGAAGAAAGTCTTCCGGTCATTATCAAGCCAGTTGTGGCAGGTTGAGATGAGCGAGGCTCGCGATGCTCGCAACGCAAAGTATGCGTAGATGTCTGCTTTGTAGCCGTGAGCATGGACAACATCGGCGCCTGTCCGTTGAACCAGTTCTCGAATACTCGTGATTGCTTTCCGGTCAATCTGCCCGTTGCACGGAATCAGATACGACTCGATGCCTTCCTTTGTGGCGTTTTCATGAAGCTGCAGATTTGGATTCGAAGAGTTCGAAAACACGCCCAGCATGCTGCGATGCGGTCCCTTATTCAGTGTGCGCGACAGGTTGAGGATCACGGCTTCCGCCCCGTACATCCCGCCGCTACTGATCATGTGCAGAATCTTCATTCCGCGTAGTCTCCACCGTCATCGCCGTCCGGCTCTTTTCGATTCAGAAGCGCCCAAAGCTTTTGGTACAACCGGTCTCCCACCACCGTTTTCGCAACCGCTTTGATCCGGTATTGACGCTCCAGGTTCGATAACGCACGGCTTCCAGGTTGAAGCACATTCCGAATCCACTCCAGCGACCAATCGCCGCGGACATTGAGCCGGCCAACCGTAAATCCCGACGGCTCGTATTCCGGCCTGGGCACGGACGTGAAAATCTGCGTAAATCCCGCTTCCCGGCAGGCCGCAAGAACCCTCCTGCTGTAGCGACCGCCAGGCAAGGACATGGTGGCAATCGGTGTTCCGAGATTGTCCTCCAGGACCGACTTGGCTTTGCACAGTTCCACATCAAGATCTCTGGGAGCGCAGCGAGTGAGAAAGACATGCGACCATCCGTGCGCACCAATCAGCTGGCCAGATTCATGCAGTGACCGCAACTCTCGCCATCCCATGTAGCCCGGCTTGTTACCCGTCCAGCCCACGGTGATGAAAAACCGCGCGGTGAGACCTCGCGACAGTAAAACAGGCAACGCATAGTCAAAATTTGAAATATGCCCATCGTCGAAGGTCACCTCCGGCCACAAGCCGGGACTTCCAGCTTTCCGCATCTCCAAGAACAGATCCATGTGCTTATTAAACTCATTGGTTTCAATTGCATATGAGTAATCGCACCCGTGCGTCCTCAACTGATGGTAAAGAAAATAAAGTTTCTGCACGGGCTCCGTGGCTCGTTCCTCAGAGATTGATTCAAGTTGCAAGCTTCAATCCTCACTCAGAGATTTGCTGTTACCACGGTCGTAGTCTAGCAGTCCGTGTAGCACGCAGCTGAATTCCTAAAGCCGCAAGCTCAATAAGCAAACCTGTAGATATCTGCATTCTGGCCTTCTTCATAGCAATTCAAATGCCCAACAGCGGAATGACTTGGTCCCTGTCAAGTCTCCGAGAATTCCCTGCGGCAGGAAACAGTTTTCCCTTGCGTGGGGAATAGTCTTTCCACTTTTCCAGGGAATCAATACCAGGATTCTTCCTTGTTGGAAGGGAAGAAGCTTCCTTTATTCAGACCGCCCGGCCCGAAACGCTCCGAATGGCGAACCTGCGTTAGCAAAAGCGCATTTTCTGTCCTGACCTCAGGTTTGGAACCTGCATTGCAACTGGAAAAGCGCGGACGCAGAGCTCTTCATAACGGGCTGAGCGGAGATAACTTGTGTGAATCGGCAGTGAGACGGTTTGGAGCCATTGCAGTGCTTGAAAGAATCTGCCGCCTTGGGCATTCGGGATTCACTTGGCTCTCACGATAGGACTCGAGCGGCTCGTATCAATCGCCATACCGGCTGCTTCGACCGTCCCAAACTCAGGCGGTCGGTCTGCAATTCATGGCGCTTTCGCGAAAAGGCTGTTCCATGCCACTGGTTTCGATCGTAACTCCGGTCTATAACGCCGCCAAATGGTTGCCGGAGACCCTCGCCTCTGTTCGCGCGCAGACTCTCACTGACTGGGAGCAGATCCTGGTCGATGACGGCTCGACGGACGGCTCGCTAGCCATCATTGAGGCTGTGGCGGCTGAAGATCCGCGCTTCCGTGGGCTACGCACATCTGGCCGGAAAGGTCCCGCAGTAGCGCGCAATATGGCGCTGGACGCCGCGCGCGGCCGGTTCATCGCCTTTCTCGACGCAGACGACCTCTGGCACCCGGAAAAACTGGCCCGCTCCGTGGACTGGATGACGACGCACGGTTACGGCTTTATTTATCACGACTACCGGCACATGTCCCACGATGGCGCTCTGGTGGGTCCCCTGATCACTGGGCCTGAGGTGCTGGACTTCCGCACCTTGCATACGCGCCGCGGTCACGGTGGTTGCCTGAGCATCGTCATCGATCGAGAACGGGTTCCTGGGTTCCGCTTTCCCATCGAGCATCGCTACATCAACGAGGATTTCATCGGCTGGATGAGCATCATTCGGCAGGGCGAAAATGGGCACCGGCTGCCGGCCGATCTGGGCCGTTACCGCCTGTCGGCGCACAGCCGTTCAGCCAACAAACGAAGGGCGGTGGTCGACACATGGAGAATCTACCGCGAATTCTCCAAGCTACCTCTCATGCACGCGGCGCTGTGGTGGACGATATACATCTGGAACTCATTCTGGCTTTATCGGTATGCGCGGCCGCGCTAATAGAGTATCTGTAGATTGTTTGGGCGCATTGGTAGCCCCTACGAGCTCACGTGTGCGAGGCATAGAATGAGGCTACGGACTCTATGATTTCGTCGCAAAGAGATGGTTCGGACGCTGCAAAATTCTGGCCGACCGTGCGCGCTGACCTTTATCGTTACCTTGGTCGGACAGACCTGCGCGCGTTCTTATCCACCTACGTGCGTCAACCGGGATTCCGGTTTACGTATTATCTGCGGAAGGTTGCTTTCTACAGCCGTAGAAAGCGCACATGGGGGATCTTCGGCTACATCTACAATAGAATCCTGTTGAACCACTACCGTTTCAGGTATGGCATCGACATCTCACCGACGACGATTATAGGCCGCGGATTGCATATTGGTCATTTCGGCGGAATTGTCATCAGCCCTTACGCAATCCTCGGCTCCAACATCAACATCGCACAGGGCGTTACCATCGGCGCCGAGAGCAGAGGGCGGCGCAAAGGCGCACCCACGCTTGAAGATCGCGTCTGGGTGGGAGCGCACGCCATTATTGTCGGCAAAGTCACTATTGGAACGGAAGCCCTGATTGCGCCAGGTGCATTTGTCAACTTCGACGTTCCCGCCAAAGCAGTCGTTCTTGGAAATCCCGGGAAAGTAGTTTCAAACGTCGGCTCCGCTGGCTATGTCAATAGAGTCATGAACGTCTCGGAGACGGCCGAATAGTGCCTCAATAGCCGCTCGCACGCACAACGAATCGCCAACGTCGACAAGAGACAGAGCTATCTGCACTTCTATGGAGGAGCTGAAACCCTCCAATGTCGCTCGGCCAGTTTGCAGGACATTCAGGCCTGTCGAAACCTTCAGTGAACCTTGCAAAGGTGACTCCAGAGCCATACCGACCGCCGATGCTTGTACACCTCCGGACGTGCTCCATGTGCACCGGCTGCCATCAAGCCCTCGTCGTTGTCTAGCCCAGGCCTTGCAGCGCCGTTCTCGCGTCCTTTCCTGTTGGCGACTCGGGGGCAAGAGACATCGCCTTTTTCAGGTGAGTCACTGCGTTGCTCTTGTCCCCTAGTTTGCTGTAAACCATTCCCAGGTGATATTGCATTGCAGCGCTGTTCGGTTCGGTCTTGATCGCATTCTCCAGCAGGTCGCGGGCAAATCCGTAGGCGCCTTTGTAGTAGTAGGCCCAAGCCAACGTGTCCGCTGTGTCGGGTGAGTTCGGCAAAGCCTGCCGAGCTGTTTGTGCGAGGGTTAGAGCTACATCCACGTTTTCGCCATTCAACAGCATCCGATACGCCAGATTGTTCGCCGCGACGGGCTGTTGCGGCTGGATTTGCAGCGCTTTTCTGTAGTAAGCCTCGGCCTTAACCATGTCTCCACGCGATTCCTCGAGAGTTCCCAGAACCGCGAGGGCCGCGGCATCGTTGGGATGCGCAGCCGACCACTTTTCCCAAAGGCTGATGGCATCGGCCGTCTGACCGCGCTGCACTTCAATCTGCGAGTACAGCGTCGCCGCCTCGCCGTCGTTGGAATTGAGTTGCATGGCTTTCTGGGCCGTAGCTGCCGCCTGGTCCAAGTTCTTGTTTTGAATTTGCAGCTCCCCCAGAAGATCGTAGAAAGCGCTGTTTTTCGGGCGCTTCTCTATCTGCGCATTCACGCGGGCCAGGGCTTTGTCCGGTTGTTTTTGGTAGAGATCGTAGCTGACCACCAGGCTCAGGGCTTCGGCAGAATCAGGTTCATACTGCAAAGCCTGTTCCAACAGCGCCACGCCTTCTGGAAAACGCTTCTGTGCGAATCGGATCTTGCCCAGTTGGAGATAGGCCTGCGGGCTTTGCGGAGCAATGGCCATGGCCGTCTTAAGATCTGCTTCGGCCTTGTCTGCCGAGTTATGGCTCATCTCCGCCATGGCACGCCACACATAGCCGCCAGGGAAGCGCGGCATCGCAGCGATCGTCTGGTCAGCCACTTCGGCTAGCAGATTCATGTCCCCGCGTTGACTTGCGATTCGCGCCAGTTCTTCCTCTGCGTCCAACCTGGACGGGCTAAGACTTGCCGCCTGGCGAAGGCTGGTCTCCGCCAGGTTAATATCGCCCTTAGCCAACGCAGCCCTGCCCAGCCAGTACTGCAGAAAGGCATCCTTCGGGGAATCCTTGACGGCATTTTGTAGAGCATTTACGGCGTCGCTCGCCTTACCGCTATTGAGCAGCACGATTCCGTTCAATCCCGCAACTTCCGGATCCTTGGGGTGCGTCTTCAACAGTCCGGTAACCACGGTTTGCGCGGTTCCGTAATCTTTAACCTCGAGAAGCACGCGGACGTATCCCTTCTGCACAGAAATGTTCTTGGGATACTTGGCGGCAAGACTTGAGTACTCTGCCTTTGCCTTGTCCAACTGTCCGGAATTCACGTAGTAGTCTGCCAGGATGCGGACACCCTGCGGATCGTTGGGAAAGTCTTTCGATGCCTGTCGAAGCACTTCCTCGGCTCTCGCCTGATCCCCCTCCTTGAGAATGACATCAGCGACATTTGCCCTGGCGGCAAGGTTCTTGGGGTCCGTGGCGACGGCATCCCAACTGACCTTCTCCGCATCGGCCAGGCGGTTGATCCTGACATAGAATGCCGCGAGAATGAGCTTGGCCTTCACTGATTTCGGATCGAGAGCGACAGCCTTCTTCAGCTCATCTTCGACAGAAGAAGCCTTGCTTGCATCAGCCGATTGAAGGAATGCGAGATCCTCGTGGAAGGCCGCACGCCGCGGATCGAGTTCGATAGCACGCTGCATCTCGGTCAGAGCCTGATCCTTCTGGCCCCGCCGGACCTCTATGCCGGAGAGCAACGCGTGAACATCTGGATTGTCTGGTTGTACGGCCAGCACAGCATTGGCCTGCACTTGCGCGTCGTCGAGTTTACCGGCCGCGATCAACAGGTCGCCGAGATCGATCCGCGCCTTATAATTTGTGGGCTCTAAATCCACGGTGCGGACGAGTTCCCTGTACGCCTGGCTGAACTGCCCCAAATGCTCGTATGCCTGGGCCAATGCATAATGGGCGTCGGCAAAGTTCTTGTCCACCTTGAGGGCGTTCAGATATTGGATGGCAGCTTCCCGGTATTTGCCTTGGGCGCTATATCGCTCTCCGCTCTCCAGATACTTCTGCTTTCGCACGTTTGGATCGCCATGGCACCCGGCTAACATCGCGGCCACCGCAATGAGCGCGATCACGCAAAAAGCTCCTCGCCGATTCATGTGTCCCCACCTCTCATCGCATTTCACTTGAGCTGCCTTAAACAAGCTTTTCACTGTTTTCCATCCTTGCTGGCTGCCATTCGCACGAACACAGCCTGAAATTCCCTGCTGAAGCGCGTTGCCTTTCCCTGCTCCTTCCCATTTGCTCAGTTCGGGATAAAGCGAGGGAGCATGGGAATAAGCTGCGCAGTAAATGCCTCGGCCCTGGCCCTTGCCGCCGACCTGCCTTCGTTGGCGTCGAACGGCGTAGTCACCCTGATCAGCGCCCCATCCGTGCGATTCAATCGTATCGCGTCAGTGACCAGATAGATTTTGGCCAGGTATTCATTGGCGATACTACGTCCGTGCGCCTGATACCAATAGATAACGAACTGCCTATTCTCTCCGTCGGCAATGATGTATTCACCCACACGGTGCGCCTTGCCGTTTGCATCGTTCAGATTGACATACTGCGACGATTCGAAAGCCCAGCCGGAACCTGGCAGGCAGTTTTTCGGCGAATGAACGGTAACGCCCGTCCTTTGCGTTGGAAAATACCCGATAAAGAGGCCGATCGGCGGCTCCTCTCTGCCGTGGATGTAAACGCGCGACAGGAAGTCTCCGGCGCCGAGAACATCGAGCGTTTCCTGGTCGATCTGCATATCGTTTCCCGACCATCCGGCAATGGTGCGCGGGATCTGCGACAAGGGCTCGCTCACGGGAATCAGATCGGAATTGCCACGGGCATACAGCAGCAGTGCTGTTCCGGCCAGCAGGGCAACAACGGTCCAGAAGCGAGCGCTCTTCATACTTGCCTCCTTCGGGCCGGGAACAAATACATGACGCGATGCACGATGAACAGGCACCCCAGGGACACGAGAAATATGACCCAACCGGAAAACTCATG
>Ga0326727_10025802_pt1 | contig 10981 bp, 8 predicted proteins | sample MB2enrmetagenome_FD_207643 | JGI IMG/M metagenome (GOLD analysis project Ga0326727, IMG submission 207643) | Lab enriched peat soil microbial communities from McLean, Ithaca, NY, United States - MB29MY | ecosystem: Environmental > Terrestrial > Soil > Wetlands > Peat | place: USA: New York... | reverse complement strand
TGCCCCCCGCCGGCGCCTACTCCGTGACACAGAGCGTAACCATCACCTCTGCAACAACGGGCGCAACCATCTACTACACCACCGACGGAACCACGCCGACCACCTCGTCCACCAAGTACACCGGGGCCATCTCCGTCTCCGCCACGGAGACCATCAAGGCCTTCGCTGTAGCCGCCGGCTATCCCAACAGCGCAGTCGCCTCGGCTGCATACACCATCCAGCCGAAGACAACCCCCAAAGTCACCGTGACGCCCGGTTCATCGAGCATCACCACCACCCAAGTTCTGTTAGTCACGGTTGCCGTGGCAGGTACGCCGGCCCCGACGGGCACAGTGATCCTGAGCAGCGGGACTTACGCCTCCGCGGCGACATCTTTGAGCAGCGGAAGCACTCAAATCAATATTCCCGCCGGTTCGCTTGCAGTGGGCAATGACACGCTGACTGCAACCTATACCCCTGACTCCAACAGTTCTTCTATTTACAGCACCGCTACAGGAACGTCGCCGCTGACCGTTACCAAGACAACGCCGACAGTGACGGTGACGCCGGCCTCATCAAGCATTACCGCGACGGAAGCCCTGTCAGTGACGGTTGCCGTAAGCGGTACGCCAGCCCCGACGGGCACAGTGATCCTGAGCAGCGGGACTTACGCCTCCGCGGCGACATCTTTGAGCAGCGGAAGCACTCAAATCAATATCCCCGCCGGATCGCTTGCGGTGGGCAATGACATGCTGACAGCCAACTACTCAGGAGACAACAACTACAACACAGCCGCCGGCACCGCCCCAGTCACAGTCACTACCGCGGTAAACCCCAGTTTCGCGATCACCGGGACATCGGTTACAGTCTCCCCCGGCGCAACGACAGGGAACACCTCCACCATCAGCTTGACGCCGGCTGGAGGCTTCACCGGGAGCGTAGCGTTGACGGCGGCTATTACTTCCAGCCCGTCTGGCGCCCAGTATTTGCCCACCTTGAGCTTCGGCTCAACCAGCCCGGTCAGCATTGCCGGCACAACAGCCGGAACGGCCACCCTCACCATCAACACCACGGCGCCGACCAGCGCAACTCTTGTCCATCCCAAAGTCCCCGGAGTGCCATGGTATGCCGTGGGAGGTGCGACACTGGCTTGCATCCTATGGCTTGGTATTCCGGCAACGCGGCGTAGATGGCAAACAATGCTTGGAATGCTGGCAATCGTTGTGGCCCTCGCGGGCGGTTTCATCGCATGTAGCAGTGGCGGGGGAGGAGGTACCGGGGGAGGAGGTGGCGGGGGTGGCACCAGTAACCCCGGCACCACCGCGGGCTCTTACACCATTACCGTAACCGGCACGTCAGGCGCGGTCACGGAGACGGGTACGGTGACCCTTTCGGTGCAGTAGCTGACCCCTGAGTCAACGGCTCCTCAGCCGCGAAAACTCTCTCTGCAAATAGAGCCCCGGCCGCGGAGGCTGCTGAAATCTCTATCTACAGATAGAGAAAAACCGTATCGCGCGCGCAAAATGCGACGATTTCACGCAAAAGTGACGACCTGTAGGTCATGTTTTCGCCCGATTCGTCTACCTGTAGATCGTCACTTTCGCCTCTGCCAGAATGCGACGATTTCAACCCCCGAAATTCGACTTGCAGGTAGACGGTTTTCACTCGATCCATCGACCTGCAGGTGGTCACTTCGTTCGCTCGCTGACCTGCCGGCGGACTGGCTCGAAACTGCGCTCCAATTTCCTCCACCCGCGCCTCAGCCCTCCGGCCCTTGATCCCCAAGTCCCGGAGCCTGTCCTGAGCGAAGTCGAAGGATCCCTGCTTCTCGTCTCCTACTCCCTATTCCCTACTCCCTATTCCCCGTTTTTCGCCTTTTATTCCCCTACCACAGTCCGGCGCAGGCGTCCAGTGGGGGAATCACAGCAGTAAACCCCATATCTTGTGGTGGCCTGATTTTTCTCTTCTATTAGTCGGCGTTCCCGCGGAGAGCCTGATTTTCCTGCACTTACCCCCGATTTTTTGCTTGGCGGAAGGAGAGATCGGGGGTACTATCGGTCGAGGTGGAAAATTCTGGAGTTTGGTGGTCTTTTCTGGAACCACTCAACGGCATTCGGTTTTCATTTCAAGTGTACTCCGGTTTCCACCCTGGCAACGCTTTTCCGGGCGCCAATCCCGCTGGGGAACCAGCCTGGCTAACCCGGCTAAGGCCAACCCGCTGAGCAGCTTTCGTGTGCGGGGCGTGATTGAGGCAAGCAGATGTTTCGCGGCAACCATCCGGCGAAGATCGACGACAAGGGACGACTGAAGCTGCCCGCTGCCTTCAAGCAGCTCTGGGACGCCCAGCACGTCACCGAGGTCTACATCACCTCAGCCAATGGCAAAAGCGCGGAGATCTGGGCCCTGCCCGAGTGGGAGAAGCAGGAGGCCCATCTGGCCGCCTCCAGCACCATGGACGAGGCCGTGGACAAGTACCTGGACATGACCAGCTACTACGGCCAGCAGGTGGAGATCGACAGCCAGGGTCGGGTTGTGTTGCCGCAGATTCTGCGCGGCGCGGCAAAGCTGGATGCCGAGGTGGCTGTGATGGGCAAAATCAACCACCTGGAAGTGCACAATCTGGCGCTCTTCGAGGAATCACTGCCCGCCAAGGCTCTGACCCCCGACGATCGCAAGGCAGTGGCGGCGCTGTTGAGCCGCCGGGGTGAATCGTAAGCCCCTCAGGGGGGCGCGCATGACGCAGCCGCAAGCACGCCATGTGCCGGTTCTTTTCGAGGAAGTGATGGATTTTCTCCGGGTGCGGCGAGGCGGAAGGTACGTCGACTGCACGCTGGGCCTGGCGGGACATGCCGAAGGCATCGTCAGGCAGTTGGGATCGGCGGGGAAGTTGATCGGATTTGACCGCGATCCCGAGGCGCTGGATTTGGCAAGAGCCCGGTTGGCGAGTGTTTGCCAGGAGCTGGGCAGCCAGGCGCCGCAAGTGACTTTGATCGGCGAGGCTTTCAGCCGCATCGCCGAGCACGTTCGGCCGGGGTCGATTGACGGATTGCTGAGCGACTTTGGCGTAAGCAGTCTGCAGTTCGACGAGGCGCGCAGAGGGTTTAGTTTTCAGGCGGACGGGCCGCTGGATATGCGCATGGATACGCGATCCGGCCCAACCGCCGAACAAGTGGTGAATGAGACGAGCGAGCGCGAGCTGGCAAATCTCATTTACGAATACGGTGAGGAAAGGAGGTCGCGGACAGTCGCCAGAGCCATTGTGCGGGGGCGGCCGGTTACATCCACGGCGCAGTTAGCCCGGATGGTAGCCTCAGCCGTCCCGCCAATGAAACATCTTCACCCGGCTACCAGGACCTTTCAGGCGCTGCGTATCTTCGTTAATCAGGAATTGAACGAAATCCGGGCATTGCTTGAGGCCGCACCAAGTTTGCTTAAGCCCTCCGCACGGCTCGTTGTTATCAGCTTTCATTCATTGGAAGATCGCATCGCAAAGGACAGTTTCAGGGAAGGCGCGCAGCAGGGAGTCTGGAAAGTATTGACCAGAAAACCCGTGACTGCCAGTGAAGAAGAGATCCACCGCAACCCGCGATCGCGCAGCGCCAAGCTGAGAGCAGCGGAACGGCAATAGGCAGAGGGGCAGGGAGAAAGAACATGGCGGCATGTGCAACAACGTATTTCGAGTCGGGCCTCGGTTGGGGCGCAAGAGCAGCCGAGCGCAACGCTGAGTTGATGGCGCAGCAGGTGCAGCGCCGCCGTCGCGTGCGCACTCCGGAGTTCTACTACGTCAAGCATTTCGATAACTCCCGGCTGGTCAAGGCCTCTGACCCCGTGCGGGTGCGCGAGATGCGCGTTTTTTCGGCCGCGGTCGCGGTACTCTTTTCGCTGATCATGGTCTACGGCCTGCAGCACTTCTCCGCCATCGAGAGCAGCTACCGCGTGGAGAGCGAAAAGCAAACGCTCGATCAGTTGCGCGAGCAGAATCGCCAGTTGCGACTGAGCGAAGCCGAGCTCACGCAGCCCGGCCGCATCGATCAGATGGCCCACCAGCTCGGGCTTGCCGAACCGCAGGCCGGCCAAGTGGTTTACTCCGACGCCCGCCCTGCCTCCGGCGCTCCTACGCTTGCCCAAACTACGCCTGCAGCGCCAGCGGCACAGTAATCACAGGCGGCGGACCCAATCGACATGCCGGCAGCCGTCCAACCCATCCGCAGCCGCTCCCATCAGCCCAAAGCCGTGCCCCTCAAGCGGGCGCGCTTCTTCTTCATTTGCTTCTTCTTTCTGGCCTGGGCCTGCGCGATCGGGACCCGGCTTTTCTGGCTGCAGATTGTACGCCACCAGGATTTCGTCGAGCGCGCCGCAAAACAGCAGCAGCGTACCTTTGAAGTGGCTCCGCGCCGCGGCATCCTCTATGACCGCAACCTGCACGAGCTGGCCATGACCGTCATGGCCGATTCCATCTACGCCGATCCCTCCCAGGTTTCCGACAAGCAGGCCGCTGCACACACGCTCGCCGCGCTGGTTCACGCCGATCCCGCCGACGCGCTTACCACCGAGGCGCAGATCGCCGCCCGGCTTAATGATGGCCGCAGCTTTGCCTGGATCGCGCGCCGCGTCACGCCGCAGGTCGCCGCCGCCGTCAAGGCCCTCGACATGAAGGGGATTTACTTCCAGAAGGAGTTTGAGCGTTTCTACCCCGACAATCGGCTCGCCGCGCAGGTTCTCGGCTACGTGGGTGTCGATGACGACGGGCTTGGCGGCCTGGAGGAGAAATTCGATAGCGAGCTGCACGGCCAGCCCGGCCTTATGTACACCGCCATCGACGCTCGCCGCAAGGTCCTCGGCTCGACCGAGCACGATCCCGAACCCGGCCGCAACCTCGTCCTCACCATCGACGAGAACATTCAGTTCATGGCCGAGCGCGCACTCGATCATGCCATTGAGAAAACGCAGGCGCTGAACGGCACTGTTGTGGTCCAGGACGCGCACACAGGTCAGATTCTCGCGCTCGCCATCCGTCCCACCTTCGATCCCAACCAGTTTCGCCACACCACGCCTGACCTGCTGCGCGACCATGCTGTGAGCGATGTGTATGAGCCGGGCTCCGTGTTCAAGCTCGTTACCTACTCCGCCGCGCTCGATGAGCAGGTGGCCAAGCCCGACGACATGATCGACTGCCAGGGCGGCAAGATCACGCTCGCCGGCCGCGTGATTCACGACAATCAAGGCGAACACTATGGAGTGATTCCAGTCCACCAAGCGCTCGAGGTATCGAGCGACGTGGCCGCAATCAAGCTCGCGCTCAAGGTCGGCTCCGACCACTTCTATCAATACATTCGCAGCTTCGGCTTTGGCGCGCGTTCGAGCGTCGAGCTGCCCGGCGAGACGCGCGGCCTGTTGCGTCCTCCTGCCAAGTGGAACGGTTCCTCCATCGGCTCCATCGCCATCGGCCAGGAAGTCGCCGTCACGCCTCTGCAGCTTGTCACCATGGTCTCCACCATCGCCAACGGCGGTGTCTATCTGCCGCCTCACATTCTCATGTCCGATCAGCCCTCCCCAACCGCAACATCCGTGCAACAAGCTGCCGCACCGCAGGGGCCGCAGTCCCAACTGAGGGCGAGCCCCTTCCGCGCCGGCGAAGATCTGCCCGATCCCCTACCGCCCGGCGCGCATCGCGTCATTGGCACGCTCGCCGCTGCTGAAATGCGCAAGATGATGGAGGGCGTCGTCCTTTTCGGTACCGGCAAGGAGGCACAGCTCGACGGATACTCCTCTGGCGGCAAAACCGGCACCGCGCAGAAGATCGATCCGGTCACGCACACCTACTCGAAGACCATGCACATCGCTTCGTTCGCGGGCTTCGCTCCGGTCAACAATCCCGCCATCTCCGTGGCCGTCGTTCTCGATTCGCCAAAAGGCGCCTACTACGGCGCTGACGTCTCAGCGCCAGTCTTCGCCGAAGTGGCGCAGCAGGTGCTCGAATATCTCGGCGTTCCCCACGACATCGATCTGCGCCCGGTCGACCTGGCTGCGAAGAAGAACGCGCCCATCACCGAAGACGATGCCCCGGCGCAAGACGAAAACTTGCAGGCCCTTTACGACGCCGCCAACGATCTGCCCAACGACGACCCGCTGCGCGCCGCGTCTACTCCGCCCGCCAGCGCGGCTTCCGCGCCATCGCCCCAAGCCGCCACACCTCCCGCAGATTCCAAATCCGCCGCTCCGCCGAACAAACCGTCAGGCGCACCCGCGCAACTGGCGACGCTACAACCCAACGCCGCTGCTCAAGCACCCGCCGAACGAGTCGTCATCTCTGAAGCTGGCCAACTGCGTGTCCCTTCGTTCATCGGTCTCTCGGTGCGCCAGGTCATTGAAGAAGCCGGTACCGGCGGACTTGAAGCAGAGATTGTTGGCAACGGAACAGCGCGCGAGCAGGCCCCTGTTCCCGGCGCCATGGTCCCGCCCGGAACCAAAATCGTTGTCCGATGCGAACGGTGATGCGTTAACCCGCATTTCTCACAAATGCGCGACTACACGGAATTCGGGGTCTGGCGAGGTCTCTGAGGGCCAGGAGGCCCTCAGTACAGCCGGTCAGGAGACCGGCGGTACGAATTTCGCCGGCCCTTGGGAAGTCCGGGTTAAACTCGCAGCGTGGCGGATTTTTCCTGGCAGGCTTTCGAAAACGGCGGCACGCTGGGCCAGACTGGCTCCGAGCAGGGCGTCACACTGCGCGACGAGGAACACGCCCTCGGCGCCCGCATCACCCTCGAGCGCGCCGCCCAAACCGCTCCCTTCGCCATCACCTGCGGCATTTACGGCTGGATGCTGCACACGCGTTTCTTCGCCACGGAGGACGAAGCCAATTCGCAGTACGAGCAAATGAAGGACGCTCTTTCCGCGCTTCTTGAAGCAGCCGAACAAAACGCTGAAATCGACGGCGGGCGCCAGGTTCTCATGACCGGCATCGACGAATTCATCGGGAACTATCCCTAAACACTGGGCCGGACCCCTCAATCGACGGCTTCCGCCTCCTCCGCAATCTACAATCAACCACGGGATGATCTGGAACGATCTCATCGCGGAAGTCGCATCCATCGGCTCGACCGGCAGCTCGGCCGCGCCCATCACCGGCGTCGAGTACGACTCGAGGCGCGTGCGACCCGGCGCGGTTTTCGTCGCCATGAAGGGCGGCTCGACCGACGGCAATCGTTATGTCGAGAAAGCTCTCGCGGCGGGCGCGCTCGGGATCATCACTGACTCCGCCGAGACCTTCGACCATCTCACCGTCTATCAGCCCGGCCTGCCCGTCCTTCACGCCGAGCACGGCCGCCGCGCGCTCGCTCAGGCTTCCGCAGCCTTCTTCGGCCATCCCGAGCGCTCGCTCGCCGCCACCGGCATCACCGGCACCAACGGCAAGACCACCACTGCCTTTCTCACCGAAGCGCTTTTGAACGCCGCCGCCCGCTCCACCATCCTCATCGGCACCGTCGAGTACCATATCGCCGGCGAAACTCGGCCCTCGATTCACACCACGCCCGAGTCCCGCGATCTCTTCGAGCTCATGGCAGAAGGCGCTGCGCGCGGCGCAGAGGAGCTCGTCACCGAAGTTTCGAGCCACGCGCTCGACCAGGGCCGCATGATCGGAATTCCGTTTGACGTGGCTATTTTCACCAACCTCACGCGCGACCATCTGGATTACCACCAGACGATGGAGAACTACTTCGCCGCCAAGCGCCTGCTCTTCGACGGCACCGTCTATTCGCCTCCGCGCGTCGCCGTCATCAACGCGCATGATCCTCGCGCGGAAGAGCTCGCTGAGGCCGCCCGCGCAGCCGGCGCGGAGATTCGGACCTATGGAATTGGCGGCATCGGCATGGGCGATTGGCGCGCCTCGAGCTTCGTGCTCACGCCCTCCGGCGCGACCATCGATCTCCAAACTCCTGCCGGCGCGGCCTGTCTCACCTCGCGCCTCGCCGGTGAAGTCAATGTCCTCAACCTCCTCGCCGCCTTCACCGCCGCTCACGCGCGCGGCGTCTCGTTCTCTCATCTCGCCGGCGCCGTTCCCACGCTCAAACCCGTTCCCGGCCGCTTCCAGCCTGTCGATGCGGGCCAGCCCTTCACCGTGATCGTGGACTACGCCCACACCGACGATGCGTTGCGCAACCTCACCACGCTCGCCCGCCAGATGACCGCCAAATCCGGCGGCCGCGTCATCACACTTTTCGGCTGCGGCGGTGACCGCGATCGCACCAAGCGCCCCAAGATGGGTCAGGCTGCCGGCGAAGGCAGCGACTTCGTTGTAGCCACAAGCGACAACCCACGCACTGAAGATCCCGCCGCCATCCTTGCCGAAATCGAGCCCGGCCTTCAGTCATCCGGCGTCGCCTACACCGTTGAAGTCGATCGCGCCGCAGCCATTCGCCTCGCGCTTGAGGCCGCCAAACCAGGCGATGTCGTTCTTCTTGCCGGCAAGGGCCACGAGAGAGAACAGATCCTCGCCGGCCGCACCATCCCCTTCGATGATGCCGAGGTTGCGCTTTCCATCCTGGCCCAATTGGGCTATGGTGAAGGGCAATGAACCTCACGCTCGCAGAAGCGGCGATGGGCGCCGGAGCGGTGCTCGAGGCGCCGGCCAGCGTGTCCAATGCCGGCGCGCGCGTGGCCTCCGGCTACTCCATCGACTCGCGTACCGTCGCTCCCGGCGAGCTCTTTTTCGCCGTTCGCGGTGAGCGCCACGACGGCCATGATTTTGTCGCTGCCGCTCTGGAGCGTGGAGCCGTGGCTGCAGTCGTCTCGCGTGCGCGTGCCGCTTCCCTGCCCGATGCCGCGCTCGCCCATCCGCTTCTCATCGCCGAAGATCCGCTCCTTGCTCTGCAAACGCTGGCTACGCAGGTTCGCCGCCAGTGGGGCCGCCGCGTGGTTGCCATCACCGGCTCAGCCGGCAAGACCACCACCAAGGAAGCCGTTGCGGCGGCCCTGGGCGCAAAGTTCAGCGTCCTCAGGTCCGAAGGCAATCTAAATAATAACTTCGGTCTGCCGCTGCAGCTCCTCCGCCTCATGCCGGAGCACGAATTCGCCGTGGTTGAGATGGGCATGAATCACGCGGGCGAAATTGCCGCCTTGGCCCGTATCGCCGCGCCCGATTGGGGCGTCATCACCAACGTCGGTTCGGCGCACATTGAGTTCTTCCCCGAGGGCCAGGCGGGCATCGCCCGCGCCAAGTTTGAGCTCGTCGCCGCGCTTCCCGCGAACGGTGTTGCCTTCCTCAACTGTGACGATGCCTACGCCGCGCAATTTGGCCGCGACTTTCCCGGCCGCGTTGTCTACTTCGGCAGCGGGCCCTGCGCCGACCCGCAAATCCTCTCCGCCGTCGAAGATCTCGACGGCTTGCACGTCCGCTGCCGGTACGGCGAGCGCGAAGGCAGTTTCACTCTCCAACTGCTCGGCGCGCACAATGCGGTCAACGCCATCGCCGGATTGGCCGTCGCTCTTGAAGCTGGCGTGGATTTGGACGCAGCCATGGCAGCAATCGCTTCACTCAGCGCCGGCGACAAGCGCGGCCAGGTCATCGAAATCGCCGGCGCAACCATTCTCAACGACAGCTACAACTCCAACCCCGAAGCATTGCGCTCCATGATTCGCACGCTGGCTGCGCGTCCCGCCAAAGGCCGCCGCATTCTGGTCGCCGGCGAAATGCTCGAAATGGGCGAGCACGGCCCCGCGCTTCATATCGCATGCGGCCGCGCCGCTGCCGAAGCCGGCCTCGATCTCGTCGTCGCCGTTCAGGGCAACGCCGAACACCTGGCCACGGCCGCTTGCGCCGGCGGAGTCCCAGCGGTGTTTCTCCATGACGCCGAAACCGCCGGCCAGTGGCTCGTGGAGAATCTCCGCCCCGGCGATGTCGTTCTCGTCAAAGGCTCCCGCGGCGTTCATCTCGAGCGCGCTATCGAAACGCTGACCAATCGGACCGACAATCGCGAATCCCAATGAAGACTGCAAAATCCACTCTTCGCCTTGCGCTTTTCGCGTTGCTCGCGTTCGCTGCCCCGCTCGCTGCTCAATCCAATCCTGCATGGACCACTCCGTTTCCTGCCTTCCGCATCGCCGGAAACCTCTACTACGTTGGAAGCCGGGACCTCGGCTCCTATCTCATCACCACGCCGCGCGGCCTCATCCTCATCAACTCGAGCTTCGAAGTCTCAGTGCCGTTGATCCGCAAGAGCGTCGAGTCTCTCGGTTTTCGCTTCAGCGATATCAAAATTCTGCTTATCAGCCACGCGCATAGCGACCATTGCGCAGGCAGCGCGCAAATCATTCATCTCACCGGCGCCAAATACTACGTGATGGACGCCGATGTGCCGGTCGTCGAGTCGGGCGGCAGGACAGACTTCCAATACGGCGCCCAAAGGTCCATGCGCTATCCGTCCGCGCATGTCGATCGCGTTCTCCACGACGGCGACACGGTCAGCCTCGGCGGCACGGTGCTGACAGCGCATCTCACGCCCGGCCATACGAAGGGAACCACCACCTGGACCCTCGACGAAACCGCGAATGGCCGTGCCCTGCACGTGGTCATCGTCGGCAGCCCAAATGTGAACCCGGGCTACAAGCTGGTCGGCAACAAGGCCTATCCGCAAATCGCTGCTGACTACAAGCGCGGCTTTCGAGTGCTGGAGGAACTGCCATGCGACATCTTTCTCGGGGCGCACGGCTCCTACTTCGATCTCATCGGGAAATATGCGCGTTGGAAGAACGGCGACAAGAGCGCCTTCATCGACCCCGCCGGATACAAGGCTTATATCGCCGATCGCGAGCGGGCTTTCGCGGCCGAACTGCGCCGTCAGTCCGCGGCAAAGCAATAGGTCAGACGTCGATCCTCTGCGCCAACAGAGCCGTCGCCCGCGCCATCGTCACTCCCCGCAACAAAAACACTTTGCTCCGCGACAACTCCCCCGACGCGAGCTCCACCGCGCTCTTTGTCAATCCAAATATGCCGGCGAGGAAC
>Ga0326727_10025801_pt1 | contig 10981 bp, 8 predicted proteins | sample MB2enrmetagenome_FD_207643 | JGI IMG/M metagenome (GOLD analysis project Ga0326727, IMG submission 207643) | Lab enriched peat soil microbial communities from McLean, Ithaca, NY, United States - MB29MY | ecosystem: Environmental > Terrestrial > Soil > Wetlands > Peat | place: USA: New York... | reverse complement strand
CGGAAGGCATCCTTCGCAAAGTCTACTACGAGAACGCAGAGCGAGTGCTGGGGGTAAAAGGTTAAGCTTTCAGCTCTCAGCCCTCAGCTCTCAGCAAAAACGGCCTGTTAGGTGACGTAGGCCTGTCTGGTTCTCCGTGCAACTGACCCCTCACCCGGCCCGCGTCCCGATGAAGTGCATCGGGATCGCGGACCACCCGCTCCCCAAGGGAGAGGGCAAAACCCAATTGTCGTGTCACCCGATGGGTGCCCTGTTTGCTGAGAGCTGACGGCTGAGAGCTGATAGCTTGGGTCGCGAGCTGACAGCTTCTTACCGTGCTTTGATTTCCGTCCAGTACTGATCGTAAAGCTGCACGGCGGAGCCGACGTCGCGCATGAACTCGCAATGGACGAGGGAGGCTGGGTTGGGAAAGACGGCGGGGTTGCGCAGTAGCCAGGGTTCGATATCTTTTTGATCGTAACGATTGGGTGTGTTAAAGCCGGAGTCGTTCACAAAGAGAGCGGCTACCTCCGGGCGGTGGAAATAGTCGATGAATGCTTCCGCCAGCTCCTTGTGGGGAGCGGCTCGCGGGATGCAAGCGCAATCGACCGAAATCGTGCAACCTTCCTTGGGAATAATGTAGCGGATATTCGGTTCATCGCGCATCACGAAGGTCATGTTGCCGTTGTAAGCCTGCGCGATCCAGGCATCGCCGGCGGCGAGGTCCTCCTGGAAATTGGAGCTGTTATACCCCTTCACCAGAGGTTTCTCCGCCAGGAGCAGGTTGCGCGCCTGGCGGATTTCATCGGGGTTGGTGGAATTGAGCGAATAGCCAAGCTTCTTAAGAGCCATGCCGAAGACTTCGCGCGTGTCGTCGAGCAGAAGGATGTGGCCGGCGTAACGAGAATCGAACAGCACCGACCAACTGTCAACGTTCTCCTTGACCAGGTCGGCGCGGTAGGCGAGGCCCGTCGTCCCCCAAGCGTAGGGCACCGCATAGTTGTTGTGGGGGTCAAAGGGAAGGCCCAGGAAGCGCGGGTCGATGTTGGCCCAGGCGTTGGGCAGCTTTGATTTGTCAAGGGGAGCCAGCAAGCCCTGCCGGATGAGAACCTCGACCATGTAATCGCTGGGGACCACCAGGTCATAGCTGACGTTGCCCCCCTGGAGCTTGGCCAGCAAGGCTTCGTTCGAGTCGTAGAGGTCGTAGTTGACCTTGCAGTGGAACTCGCGTTCAAACCCTTGAACCAGCCGCGGGGAGACGTACGAGGACCAAGTGTAAATGTTCAGTTGGCGGAGGTTTTCGCCGGCGGGCCAGGTGCGGGCGACGACCGGAGCCAGCATGAGCAGGAAAACTGCCGTGGCGCTCAACACGGCAGCGCGGACTTTCATGGCCCCGCGCTCGAGCCGTTGCGCGATGTAGACCAGGGGAATGGTCGCCGCCAGGATCACCGTGGAAATGGCGTTGATCTCCGGCGTGACACCGCGCTTGAGCCGCGAATAGATTTCCAGCGGCAAGGTCGTGGAGCGAACCCCCGCCACAAAGGAAGTGATCAGGTAGTCGTCGAACGAAGTGGTAAAGACCAGCAAGGCCGCCGAGAGGATAGCCGGGGCCGCAATGGGCAGCGTGATGCGGAAGAACGTGGTCCATTCGTTTGCTCCCAGGTCGAGCGCGGCCTCTTCAATCGAGCGGTCCATGCCCGCCAGACGCGCCCCCACTACAATGATCACGTAGGAAATGCAAAAGGTGATGTGCGCAATGATGACGGTGGAGAGGCTCAACTGCATTCGCAGCAGGCTGAGGAAGATGACAATCGCCACCGCCATGACGATTTCGGGAATGACGAGAGGAAGATAGACGATTCCATCCAGGATAGTCTTGGCGCGCAGGCGAAGGCGGGGGAAGACCAGCGCCCCCATGGTCCCGAACACTACGCACGCCAGGGTGGCAGCGGCGGCAACCAGGAGGCTGTTGAGCAGCGACTGGATGATTTGTTCGTCGCGCCAGAGCAGCGTGTACCATTCACCGGTGAAGCCCATCCAATGCGCGGAAAGGCGCGAGCGGTTGAATGAAAAGATCATCAGGACGATGACCGGGGCATAGAGAAAGAGGTAAACCAGTGTGGTTGCCGAAGCCAGCCCCAAACCCTGGCGCCGTGGACGGGGCATTAGAGTATCTCCCGCGTGACGCGCTCCGCGCGGCGCGCGCCCACCCAGAGCAGTACCAGGACAACAAAGGTCAGCAGAAAGGCCACGGCCGAGCCAAAAGGCTGGTCGCGCACGGTGGCGAACTGGTTCTGAATAAGGTTGCCCACCATGATGGTCCGCGCGCCGCCCAGCAGGTCCGGAGTGATGAAGGCTCCGATCGAGGCTATGAAGACCAGCACCCCTCCCGCGCTGAGTCCCGGCAGAGAGATGGGCAGTGTGATCCTGAGGAAAGTATGCCATCGGTCGGCGCCTAAATCCTGCGCGGCTTCGAGGAGGACGGGATCGAGTTTTTGAAGCACCGCGTACAGAGGCAGGATCATGAAAGGAAGCTCGCCGTAAACCAAGCCAATAAAAACCGCCAGCGGCGTGTAGAGCAACCGCAGGGGATCGTGCACGAGGTGAAGGCCCAGGAGAGCTGTGTTCACCACGCCTTCCGTGCGCAGGATGACCATCCAGGCGTAGGTCCGTATGAGGAAGCTCGTCCAGAACGGGATCACCACCAGCATCAACAGTGCGGATTTCCACCGCCCGGAGACTTTAAGGGCCAGGGTGTATGCGACAGGATAGCCGAGCAGCATGCAAAGCGCCGTGGTGAGCAGCGCCATCCAGAACGAGCGCCAGTAAACTCCAAGATAGAGAGGCTGGAAAGCGCGCCAGTAATTCGAAAATCCCAGGGCCCATTCAATAGTGCCGTAAGGCGAGCGCCGGGCGAAGCTGACCGCCAGAAGATAGGCCAGCGGGAGAAGGAAAAAGCCAACCAGCCAAACCAAGCTGCCTGAGAGGAGGGTGGCGACGCGGATGGTGGGGCGTTGGCGGAAGAAACGAACAAAGGGTTCGGTTCGGGAGACTGCTGGCGACTTAATTTGCTGGCTCATGTCTTGGCAGGGGAGAATAACGGAAGGACTCGGGTCATGTCAAACCTGAGTAAGGCCTCTGTAGGGCGCGAGCTCTTGAGTTGGGTGTATCCTAGTATTGCGAATGAACAATCTCATTGGTCAGTCGACGGACCAAGACGCAAAGACTCGCAAAGAAGAACGGCCTTGTTTTCTTTGCGCCTTCAACAACTTTGTCCCGCGTTCGCGGGATGAACTGCTTGGGCTCTTGTGTGCCTTGCTTTTGGCCGGCTCATGCCTCTTTGCAGGCGGTGGACGCCCCGGAGAAGGAAGCGGAGGCGCGCAGCAAGCTGGAAGCGCACATGCCGGCAGTTCCCCAAACCAGGAACAGGCTGCGCCCGCCACTGCCGAGGACTTCCTGAAAAAGGGCAACGAATATGCCCGGCTCAATAAGTGGAAGGAAGCTGAGGAGGCGTACCGCAAAGCCATCAGCTTAAAACCCGATTACGCCCAGGCGCACTACAACCTGGGCAATGCCTACTTGGCTCAACAGCGAACCGCCGACGCCATCCGGGAATATCAGGCGACGCTACGGCTGAGGCCGGACTTCCCGGGCGTTCATATGAATCTAGGCGCGGTGGAGGAATCGCAGGGACACATTTCGGAGGCCGTGGCAGAGTACCGTTCCGAACTCCGCCTGCACCCCTCGAACCCGGATGCCCACGTCAGCCTGGCGAACGCGCTGGCGGCCAGCCGGGAGTTCAACGAAGCGGTGGCCGAGTACCGCAAGGCGCTGGAGCGCGAGCCGCAGGACAGCGAGATCCACTTGGCGTTTGCGAACTCGCTGCTGCAATCGGGGGACGTGGCGGGCGCCAGCGCTGAATATCAGAAAGTGCTCAAGCTGACTCCCGATAACGCCGACGCCCACGCTGGGCTTGCCATGGCGCTCACACAGGCCGGCAGATTCGACGAGGGTGTGGCCGAGTTCCGGGCAGCGGCCCGCCTGCGCCCCAACGACCCTGACCTTCACTTGACCCTGGCCAACGCCCTGCGGGCCAGCGAGGACCTGATTCACGCCATCCAAGAATATCGCCAGGCGGTTCAATTGCGTCCCGACCAAGTCGACTACAGGTATGCGTTGGCGCTGGCCTTGCGCGAGGCTGGCGACTACGGCGACGCCATCACCGAACTCCGCCGGGTGATTCGCCAGCAACCGGGAAACGCGAATGCCCATACGGAATTGGCAGCCTCATACCTTTCCGTCGCCGATCATCCCGCCGCTGAGGCCGAATACCGCGAGGCCCTCCGCCTGAAGCCCCAGGACCCCTCGCTCCACGAAAACCTCGGATTGGTGCTGCGCAAAACCGGGGACCTGGCGGACGCCCTCCGGGAGCTTCAGAGAGCTGTGGATCTGGCCAAGGATAACGCCGATTACCATCGCAACCTTGGGGAGGCCTATCAGTCGGCGGGAGACGTCGCCGGGTTCGTCCAGGAATACCGCGAGGAAGTTCGCCTGCGGCCCGACGATCCCGATGCCCATCTGCACTTGGCCAACGCTTATCAGGCAGCAAGCGACTGGGAGAACTCTCTCAGCGAATACCGCGTGGCTCTGGAGATGCGGCCGAACAGTCCCGAATTGCACTACACCTACGCCATGGCGCTGAAGGCTGCCGGGCGCCTGAACGACGCGAAGGCGGAACTCGACCGCGCGGTGGAGTTGCGGGCCGATTATCCCGAGGCCCTGGAAGCGCTCGGCGATATGCTCGCGCTCGAGAAGAACTACGAGCTGGCAATTCCCACTTACCGCGACGCCCTCCGCCTGAGGCCCGATGATCCCACGCTGCACTCCCGGCTCGCGGGCGCCCTGCGCGAAAGAGGGGACCTGGCAGGCGCGGCGACGGAGAGCCAGGAGGCGGCGCGGCTCGATCCCAGTTTCGCCGGCTATCAGCGTGATTTGGGTAACGCCCTCTACAACAAAGGGGATTACAAGGGTGCGGTGGAGGCTTACCGGGCCAGCTTGGCGCGCCGCAACGATCCCCAGACCCAGGAGAACCTGGGGCTGGCCCTGGAGCAACTGGCGGACTGGCGGGGCGCTTCGGACGCCTTCCGTGAAGCGCTCAAGGTGCGGCCCAACTCGTCGGAGGCGCACCTGAACCTTTCCATCGCTCTCAGCCAAATGAACGACACGGCTGGCGCCGCGGCGGAAGCGCAAGCGGCCCTGCAACTCACCCCCAATCTCCCGGAGGCCCACTTCGCTCTCGGTAGCACTTTGGTGGTAACTGGCAAGATGGATGACGCGGTCAAGGAATTTCAAGAAGCCCTGCGCGCCAAGCCCGAATATGCGGATGCGCGGCTGGCGCTCGCGGATGCGCTGCGGCAGTCAGGCCACCTCGAGGATGCCATCGGCAATTACCGCGATTACCTGCGGCTACGTCCCCAGGACGCAGTGGCGCGAGTCAGCCTCGCCAACAGCTTGTTGAGAACACGGAACTTTGACGCTGCCATCCGAGAGTACGAGCAAGCCATCCACCAGCAGCCGAGCGAGCCCATCACCCATTACAACCTCGCCGTGGCCCTCGAAGCCACCGGCGAGAAGGCCCGCGCCCGGCAAGAGTATGAAGCCTACTTGCAGCTCGATCCCACTGCGCCTGACGCAGGCGAGGTCCGCAAACACCTGCGCCAGTTGCCGTCTCCGAACAAGTGATCAGCCGCAATGCCCTGCGCCGGGGCAGCGCACAGCGCGGGTGAGGGCGTCGCTGAATTCGTGACCGTGTCTATGAAGCGCCCCACTTGGGAGAACCGGTAGGCAGTGGGCAGTAGGCGGTCGAAGGCTCCTCTTCTGAGTTGACCCATTGAAGGGCCCTTGCCTCGTCTTTTTCAATGAAGCAATGAATCAATGGTTCAATGGGTCAATCGCTGAAATCCCTTAGCTTTAGGAGTGCACTATTAAAGTTCACCAGTAAACCGAGCCGATGACCGGAAAGTTCAATGCACCGCATGAATCGTCTCATTTCAGGGTGTGGAGGTACTTCACCAGGTCATCGACATCCTCTTTACTCAAGCGTTGGTCAAAAGCGGGCATGGTGCCTCGGCCTTCGATGATGGTCTTGCGGACTTGCGCATCTGTTGCCGGGGCCCCGCTGGGTAACGATTTCGACTGGAAAAGTCCCTCCAACTTGGGAGGCTGTTTTCGCAGCTCGGGGTGGGTGTCTTGATGGCAGGGCGCGCAGTGATCCTCAAAAAGCGCCCGACCTTGCATCTCATCCTCACTAAGGCAAGCCCCTCCTTGACGCGAGCAAGCCATCGGCATCGCCAGGGCCGCGAGCCAGAAAGCGATACAAGCGATTCTCGGAAGGCGGGTCATGGAGTTCGCCCCCGACTCGCTCTTGCAGGAGCTGCTGCCGCCGCAGTCCCCGCCTGCCGGCGCAAGGCGTCCTCCAGTTCTGAGGTTGTCCACTCCTGAGACCAGTACTTGGCCACGGTACCGTCGGGCGCGATCAGCACGATATTCATCGTGTGCGAGATTTGGTTATCCTGTTCGAAGTACATCAGGCCGAATGCGTCAGCGAGCTTGCGCAAGTCGCCGGGCGTGGTGAACGCGAAGTCCCAATACCCAAAGCCTGAGGGGTCGTCGTCGAGATAAGCCAGCCCGTATTTACGAAGGACGGGAGCCGTGTCGTATTTGGGATCAAAAGTGATCGTCAATAAATGCGTCTTTCGGTAGTCGTCCGGTGTCTTCGCAAGGTCATCATGAATCTTCGCGAACTGACTGCTTAAGCGTGGACAAAAGTTGGGGAGGGGACACCGGGTGTAAATAAAGGTCACGAGCACGGCCTTACCCTTGAAGTCGTCCAAGTGGATTGTCTTTCCGTCCTGATTTACGAGCGGAAGATTGGGCACATGCTCACCTACATTGAGCCGATGGACCGCTGGCGCTGCGCTTGCGCTTTTCCGACCGCTCTGCTCCGTGATTCGGACATCTTCGAGCCAGTAATCGCTTCCGCCGTTTACGACGACAACTTCCGCCGTGATTTTGTCACCCGGTTCTACTTCCCGTACGGTGGCTGGGTCTTTAACTTTGTAGGGCATGGTCATTGCCGCCATGAAACCTGGGATTTCGTCGTGCTGAACGGTGATCTCATTCGCGGCTACATCCTTCGCGACTACTTGACCCCGCAAGTTGTACCGTTTGTTCTCCTGTTTCTCGAGTGCCTGGCGCTGTACGTTGCCGGGGTTGCTCTCATTCCTGCAGCCAGTGACCGCCAGACCGGACATGAGGACAATGACCATTGCGAGCCCAACCTTCAACTTGCTGCCTATCACGAGTTCCTCCTCCAAAACGCAGACTCAAAACCGTGGCCTGGGACGAGTTCAGCGCCAGTTCACCACCAAGACACCAAGGCACCAGGAGATCATAGGGCAATTCGGTGCGAATCTTTGTCCATTGGCGTCTCCCTTTGTGGTTGGCGGCTCTGGTAGTATCGCATGCAGAAGTTCCGGACCGTGCCGTCGTATATGCACCGAACAACACCGGGAGCGCAGAGCGCTCCCCTACCCAATTTCCACGCTTCCTGTCCATGGCCAATCGTCCGGATGCCTTGCCAGCCCGGCACGGACGGGATTCATGCGAATGTACTCGTATTGTTCCGCCAGGCTCTCATTCGATCTCAAACGGTGATCAAAGAAGCTGCGCTGCCAGAGGTCCTCGATGCGGCGCGTTTCGCGCGCCAAATCCCCAGTTTCTTTCTTGAACTCTGCGATGACGTCGATAAGCGACCTTACGCCCGGATTAATCAACATGTGCAGGTGCGTCGGCATCAGACAGTAGATTTTGATAGGGGTCCGGTACATCACAGCCAAGCGGCGCAGGATTGCGACCACCTCGTCGTTGAAGGTTCGCACGGCGAAATATCTGCGTCGTTCCAATGCGTCAATCGTGATGTTGAAGGCGCTGGCGGGATTGGCATACGCCTCGCGCGGAAGACGAATGCATTTCCGCTTTGGTAGGGGAGCCCTCTGGGCTCCCGTTTTGGTATCGTACATCGAGCCCCCTGACCATCTGATCGTACACTACCCGGACGCCGCTTTGGTAGGGGAAGCCCTCCGGGCTCCCGCTTTGCCATCGTGCGTGGGGGCACCAGGCCGTCCCTTGGTACGTCCACGCACCGACTGCGGGAGCGCAGAGCGCTCCCCTACCAAAAACGTGCCCGCCGGGTTCCTGTCGTGGTGTGCTGGGAAGCGGCGGGAGCAGGCCCCACTCGCCCCGCGGGGAGGGATGCCGCGGGAGAAGCGCGGCAGAAAAGGGGAAAGACGTGACCGAGGAAATCCCGATCCGGCAGACGACAACGGAAGCGACAGGCACAAAGGGTCGTCCGTCATTAAGATCGGCGGACTTCCAGCCGCGGCGGCACCGTGGCTATCCAATTTCATACTTACTTCTCGGAATTATGGTCCAGCAAGCTCTCGCGCAAGAACTCCAGCACTTTGGGAATGGCGTCGAGTGAGGATTGAGCGTCCCCTTGTGGCTTCCCACCCAAGTTTTCCTCTCTTCCCGAGGTGGGATTCCTGACGCTGCCGTGCCACGTGGGAACGATTTCGGGCCGGCCGGCCCGGTGCCCGGCATGAGGGTATTTCACTTGATCTGCGGAAACATGGACCCCAACTGTAGCGCCAGTTCGCCGCCGCGAGAGGTTCCCACCACGGCGATGCGATCGGCGAGGATTTCCGGCCGCTGCATCATCCAGCCGAGCGCACTGCCGAAGTACTCCAGCGGGATGCCTTCCAGCAGAGGCGGCAGGTCGTCGTAGCGGAAGTAGGCGAGCGCCAACGCCGCATAGCCCCGAGAAGCCAACCATGCAGCTTTGCCGGGTAGCAAGCCTCCTTCGGATCCTCCCACCACCAGCACGCCCGGGCGGCGCTCTTTCGTGTTGGGCAGGAAAAGCACGCCGTGAAGTTGCCCTTCAACTTTGATCCGCTGCACCCCCTCGGCGACCCCGAGTTGTTCCATCTGGGCGCTCGCCACCTGCTGTCCATTTCTCATCAACTGAAATTTGATAATCTGCGCGCCCAGGTCCCGCGGAGGCCGATACGACGCCACGTGTTTTGCCACCGGCTTCATGGACCAGATGAGGCCCATCGCCGAAAGTCCCTCGTAAGAGCCTTTCACGGGGGCTTGCTGGGAGGTATCAACGGCGCCTTGTGCGTCCGCGATGAACTCCGCCTGCGAGGACCAGGGCTCGTCCGCTCCATCGACCAATTCAGCCTGGATGGAAATGCGCTCGTTGGGCTCGAGCCCCCTGGCGCGGATCACGGCGGATTCATCCACCAGCACTCGATTGGGAATAAGCTCCAGAGTTTGGGCGGAAGCAATGCCGAGTCCGCCCGTCCAAAGGCAGGCGGCGAGAATAAACCTTTGCATCTTCATGCCGCGGCTCCGGTCGAACATAGATCCTTGAAGTGCTTCTTACTGATCTTTTGTTCTTCCTTGTATTGGTTTAGCCGGGATTCCTCACCGCGTTTGGACGCTCTTAGGGGGCTGCCGGAAGGGCGGGGCTGAAGCCCCGCCCTTCCAGACCTGTGGTGAGAAATGCGGTTTAGGGTTACCGAGGGAAAAAGCCACCACTACCGTCGTCATCCCTCCACCTCAGGATGACAGACGACTCCAAGTTCGAAATTCGGGATTAAGGCGCCACCTGTGAATCCGGCGCTTTCTTGGAAGCTTGCCCGACCTCTTTGGGCCTTTTTATCCTCTCGGTGGCCTCCACATTGAAGAGCTTGTATTCCGTGTAGTGATGCTCGTTGAGGAAGTGTTTGCCGTTCCAATCCACGGCGACGCTGACTTGCTGGGGAAGCCAGAATCCCTCAGCCATGCCTTTAAAGTGGACTTCGCCGAAAGCTATTTCGGTTGTTTCCTTTTCCAAATTGATTTCATTCAAGGGCCTCAGCAAGTCGGTGTGGAGGCGGGTGATTTGGTAGTTCTGGGAATCAATCCAGGCCAAACCCTGGGAAAAAGTCGTCATGCTGATTTCGCCAGATTTAAAGGTCCCGTTCAATCGCGCCTTCGCCGGTTGCTGGGCAAAGGCAATCACATAGGCATACCGGCCGTTGATTTTCTGCCGTCCGAGGTAACGAAAGGCGGATTGCGACTGGTACCTGGGATGGAAAACGAGTGGAGCTGAGGCGAATCCCGAAGTGAGCATGAACCCATCTCCCAGGCCCTGCGGTAAGGCTTCCTTTCCCAACAAGTCAGAACGGTACTCATCAAAGCCCGGCCCCCAAGCCTCGGCTGGGGTGAAGCACAGATAGCGAAACCTCTGATCGAGCGTGGCGACCACCTTCTGCTTGCGGCGCAACTTTTCCTGGTGAATCTTCTCCAGCGAACTCGTGCTGGGGAAATTCCCGAAAAACTCCGCCACGGTCTTGCCCACCGCGCTGAGGATGGAATCCAATTGTCCCTGGTCGGTGGCGGGCTCGAGCCCCTCGAGGAGGGGCGGAGGGTTGTGGAGATAGTCGAGCGCGCGATCGCCCTTTGGTTTCGCCTTTACGTAGGCTGCGTCAACCTTCTTGCGATTCTCAATCTGCGCCCAAAGCTGGCGGACCTGAATTGGCATCTTCTTCACGTCGCGCCCATCCAGGTAATGGGTCATCTCTGTGTTCGCTTCCTGGATTTGATCTTCGCCCAGCAAAGCCTGGACGCGCAAGAGCCGCGTCTCAGGTTTCGCGCCGGCAGCTATGGCCTTGGCCAGGTATTCATCGGCAGGCCCCCAATTCTCAATCAGCAACTGCGAGCGGCCCAGTTCCTGAAGGGCGAGGGGGTCTTTAGGCGCGTATTTGAGCGCCTCAGCAAAAAAGCCTGCCGCGTTCTTGGGCTCGTGCTTCCAGCTCTCCATCACTCCCAAAGCCACATAGGGTTCCGGGCGTCCCAGGCTATGGTCCGCCTGGATCTTGTTGAAGACCTCGGCGAG
>Ga0326727_10025799_pt1 | contig 10981 bp, 12 predicted proteins | sample MB2enrmetagenome_FD_207643 | JGI IMG/M metagenome (GOLD analysis project Ga0326727, IMG submission 207643) | Lab enriched peat soil microbial communities from McLean, Ithaca, NY, United States - MB29MY | ecosystem: Environmental > Terrestrial > Soil > Wetlands > Peat | place: USA: New York... | reverse complement strand
CCCCGCCGAATTTTTGATTGACCAACATATCGTCAATGGCCGCGGACGCCTCCGCCATGCCGTGGCAAATCAACACCCCTTTGCCCAGGGCCAATCCTTCCGCTTTCACGGCGCATTTGCCGCGCAGCGCGGCTGCGAAATCCCGGGCCGCTTCGGCCTCGACGAAATCCGCCGCCCGCGCTGTGGGAATGCCATGTTTGGCCATGAAGTTTTGCGAAAACACCTTGGACGATTCGAACCGGGCGGCCTTCTGATTCGGCCCCCAGATGCGCAAGCCGTTGTTCTGAAAAAGATCAACGATGCCGAGATCGAGCGGATTGTCCGGCCCCACCACGGTGAGATCGGGCTTCTTTTCATTGGCGAAGGCCAGAAGGCCCGGAAGATTGTCCGCCGCAATGTCCAGGCATTGGACCGTCTGCGGAGGGCCGGCCAGCGGCTCCCCGGCGATGCCGGCGTTGCCCGGCGCGCACCAGAGTTGGGTCACGCGCGGCGACTGCGCGAGTTTCCAAACCAGCGCGTGTTCGCGACCGCCGGAACCGATGACGAGGACTTTCATGCCGCCCGGATTCAAGCAGGAAGCGGGCGGAATGGCCAGTTAGAGTTTCTCTTAATATGCGCTTGCCGCCAACGGGCGCGCGTTGCATAAAGAACGCGCCATGCCCGGAACGACATCGCCCAGTCAAAGCGCGGAGGATTATTTGGAGCGGATTCATGCGCTGATTCAGGAGAAGGGGTACGCCCGGGTGGTGGACATCGCTTCGTCGTTGAAAGTCAAACAAGCCTCCGTTACCAGCATGGTGCAGAAGCTGGCTGAACTCGGCTACCTCAACTACGAAAAATACCGCGGCCTGATCCTGACAGAAAAGGGGCGGGCGGTCGCCTGCCGCATCAAGAAACGGCACCAGACGTTGTCGCGCTTTTTCTCCCTGTTCGGCCTCGATGAACAAACCCAGCAGCAAGACATCGAAGGCATAGAACATCACTTGAGCGCTGAAACGGTGGAGGTGCTTTCCAACCTGGCGAAATTCTTCGAAGACCATCCGGAGATGCTCAAAGCCTTTCGCAAATCCCGCAAAGCCCGCGGGAGGAATTGACAATTGATAATGGATAAAAACCTGATTTACACCGGAGATTACCGCGTCTTGCCTTTAATCCGGTCCTGAACCGTAGCCAGCACTTTTGTTATCGTTTCGAGTTGCCGGTTTAGCAATGGCCAATCAGGATCATCGAGGTCAAATCCGGGGTAGCGGTCTGAAAAATATGCATCTGCGAGCAAACCGCAAAGGGTCTCAAGTTCTGGAACCAGATCAGAGCGCCGTCCGACCAGTTCGTCCAATAAGCGTTCCAAGTCGTGAATCCGCTCCAAAGTCCAGCCCAGCCGGATAAGCTCCGCCTTCATGGTTTTCTCGACGACTTCGGCCAGCTTGCTGCGGCAGGCGGTGAAGCCCACCTCTTGTGCGGCCGCCGAACGGATCATCTCCAAATCGGCATTGGCCATCCAGACCCAATCCGCTGGATTGTTCGCATCAGTTTTCCGCGGCAAGCAGAACCCCCTCTCGAAACACGGTGGCGAAGAAGAAATCCCCGTTCGCCCTCTTTTCCTCCAACCGACGGGCGGCAATCGGAACCAGAGTGAAAGCGGGTTTGGGTCTGATCAAGCGCATGGCTTGCCGGAAAGCCTGGGCGGTTTTGAGTTGTTCCGTGGCGCCATCGGCGACGATGCACAAGTCCACATCGCTATCGGCGCGCGCTTCTCCACGCGCGTGCGAGCCAAAGAGATAAACCGCCCGTAGCGGCATGACAGAATTCATGGCCTCCAGGCAACTGGCCAGACAATCGCGCTGCCCGCCCAGGGATGCCGGCAGATTATCCAACAGCAGTTTCATGCCAGCAATATAACAAACTGTTTGCTTTCGGGCAAGAAATGTCAGGATTAGAACGTCAAAAACTTCCACGCCTGCACTTCGTTGCCAAAGCGCAGGACGAACCAATTCTGCTGAAAGGCCTCCTCCTCCGGCGCTTCCTCGCGGTAAAAATCCCACATCAATTCCCCGCTCGCCGGGTCCAGTCTGTAAATATGAAAATAGACCGGCGCGTCCGGGCGCGGCGCGTTGACCGCTTCGGCCAGCCCGATGGCCATCGCTATACCGCCCTGATTCGCGCTCACTGTATAAACATATTTCCCGGACAGATAACACCGCTGCCCAAGCTTCTGCACCTGCCAGAGAATTTTCCCCGAGCGCGGGGCCACCTTCAAGATCACCGGCGCCGTCGCTTCGAACTTGATCTGCTCGGAGTATTGAATCTCTTCCGGACTCGCCGCCGTCGAGTCAACATAGAGCATTCCATCATCGTCGAATTGCACCCGGCTGATGCCGATGCTGGTCAGGCGCCATTGCACCTCCCCGCCCGGCAGGGCCAGGGCCGTCAATACGCCCTGATCAAAAAAATAAAGGACGCCCGCCCGTTCCACCGCGGGAACAGGATGCCCTGCATTTTGCGCGGCAAATCGCGCGCTGATCGGGTAACTCAATTGCGTCTCGAAAAGCTTGTTGTTCTGTTTGTCGAAGACTGTCAAACCTTTGCCCGCCGCCAGCAGATCAACGGTCTGGAGCGCGAAAAACGCGGGCAGGCCCGTAACGTCGCCCTTCCATTCCACCGGTTTGTCGCCCAGCCAGCGCCGCAGCCTGACTTCATAAAGGCTCTCATCAACCGCTTTGACGCCGCCGGTTTTATCGCGTTTGATATCATTGAAAACTTCCTCCTCCACCGCGGCCGCGCTGGTGGACACGCTGGTCTTGTCATTGATAAGCGACGGGCCGCGCGGCTTGATCGCCTGCACCCAGGCGACTCTCGGCTCCAGCAGTTTGACACGCAACTCGACGAGATTTTGCCCCGCCGAAAAGAATTCGCTGCTCACCGCGTCCAGCGGTTTGTTGAACTTCTGCTCCTCTGTTGCCTGGGCCAGCAAAACTCCCGCCGTCGGTTGCACATTGGGCGGCAATTCATCCGGCATGGCGTGTTTTTGCGCGCGCGGAACCTCAATGTTCCGGCTCGAAACCTCGCCCGATGAAAGGTCAATTCGCATGGCGACCCGCCGGGTTTCGTCCGTCGCCGAAACCACCAGGAGGCTCGATTCCGTCGGCGTGAAACTGGCCAATTGTCCAACGATGGGAACGGTCAGTTTCACTTCGCCCGTCTGCTGATCCAAACGAACAACCTGATCGCCGGCGCATACCCAAATACTCTGTTTGTCCGCCAGGACTTGCGGCGGACGCATCTTATCCGCCGCCTCGCCTGGCAGAGCCGTGGACCATAAGTCTTTTTGCGCGCGAAGATCGTGGAGGATAACGCGGTCCGCGCCAGCCATCAGAATTCTTCCGCCCTCCAAAAACTGCGTATGCCAACCGGACACCGGCCCGGCCAGTTTCATCGAAAAGGCCAGGCGCGGCTTCGAGCCGGCAAAGCTGTACCAACCCCAAGCACCCAGCAACCCGAGGATCAACAGCAAAACAGCCGCGATCATCCAGCCCATCAGGCGCGCTTGCCGCGCTTCGGCCTGGAGTCTCCGGATCGATCCGCTGACGGCGGGTTCGGGTATCGGGAGCCTCGGCACACTGACGGCTGGAGCCGCCGTTGCCTGCACGCGCAAGCGCGGCTGCGTTTTCTGTTCCGCTTCCGGTGTCTGCGCGATGATCGCGTTCGCCGCTTCAGTGCCGTCGGCGTTGCAAGCGGGGCAATTCACCCTGGACGGCATGAGTCCATCCCGCGGTTCGACCTCGAAGGAGTAGCGCGCCCCGCAACCGCATTGGATCTTGATCGTCATTGGGGATTGAGCAGGCGCACGCCTGGCGGATAACGCACATCGCGCGAGGCCTTGGGCTTGCTGCCTGTCACTTCGCCGCCGCGCGAAAGAAGGTTGCCGCCTTCTTTGCCGTGATTGTTCCCCGGTTTGCGCCCGTCCTCCGAGAAAATCTGTTGTCCCTTGTTTTTCGGAGCCGCATCGACCTGCGCGTCTGAAACGATCATCGCGCCCGCGTCGTCATTGGTCGTTCGTCCCATGTAATAGGCGTAGCTGATTTTTCGGCCGGCAAAGGACTCCGCTTCGGGGAGCGGCGGGTCCTTGCTGCCGGGACAGATGAATATCTCTGTCACCGTCGTGCTTTTCGGCACCAGCAAACTCAAAGGCTCCGCGGGCGTCCGGGCGCCTTTCAAAAAGGGAAAAGCCCCGTTGTTGTCATTTTCGTAAATGCTCAAAGCGAGATAAATCGTTTGCAAATTTTTCCGGCAACCGGCCAGGGCGCGGTTCCGGCTTGCGACGCTAAACTGGCTGTCCATCATCACCGTCAGGACAATGAGCAGCGCCAAGACGATCAGCAATTCAAGCAGTGAAAAGCCGCCCGCGGCGCGGCCCCCCGGCGCCAACTGCTTTCTGGAAGCGATCACTGCGGGACCACAGTCACTTTGCCTTGCACCGCGTCATAATTCAGTTTCATGCCGGCGGGGGCGTTGGGCAATTTGCCCAGGTAATGCATCGTGACCAGTTCATTCAAGTCCTTGGGCAGACGGCCCTCCTGCACGTTAAAAAGCTGGACCTCTTGATTTAACGCGGCGGTATCAATGCCTTTGACCGCGACTTGCTGGCCTCTGACCAGCGTTCCCAGATAGCCATCACGGCTGGCCGGACTGGCGCTCTGCGCGGGAGCGGCCGGAGCGGGGGGTGTTTTTTCCTTGCCGCAGCCGCCGACGACCAAGGCTCCGGCCAAAAAGATTAAGCTGCGGAAATTATGCATATCTGGATATTAAACCGCCGCCGCCAAAAATCAATCGCATATCCGCCGTCGCCACAATACGGGTGCATTTCACTTATTTGGGTAAGTTCTGTCGGCGAAGCAACACTTTAAGATTTCGAACTTTTCGATTGAGAATTGGTCATTGAAAATCTGTTATTGGTCATCGGAAGACGTTTGTCCGGTTCGTTGCCTGCCCTTGGTTTTCTGGCGGCTTTGGCTGTCGCAATGGACTTTCCCAAGATGCGGCAAAGACAGTTTACAAATTTTCAATGACCAATTTTCAATCGTTTCAATCGCTGGACCCTTCCCCAAGGCAGAGAAGGGCCAAAAAAAGCGAAATGCGCCCCGCAATACGGGGAACGCAAGGTTGTCCACTGGGACGGAACCCCAAACTCGATGAGGGTAATGCGTCAGTGACGACAGGAGCGCGGAAAACTGTTAAAACAGTTATCCGATGTTTTCCAGTTGGAGGTTCACCTGGCTGAAGCCAGGTGTTAATGAAAATCCGCCGTGACTGACCGATTACCGGTGAGGTTGCATCTCAGCCGGGTTGAGGTAGGATGCGGCCATGATTCGATACCTTTTGTCCATTATCGCCGTCGTGGCCGCCCTGAATGCCTTCGCGGATGACACGGCTAAAACATCGCCTTCATCTCCTTCATCGCCGTCATTGGCCAAAGACTCGCGCTTTTTCGAAATGCGCATCTATCATGCCGCTCCGGGCAAATTGGAGGCCCTCCACGCGCGCTTCCGCGATTTCACCAACAAACTCTTTGTCAAACACGGCATGCAGACGGTCGGCTTCTGGGTTCCAACGAATGTAGAGGGGCCATACGCAAACACACTCGTTTACATCCTCGCTTTTCCCAGCCGCGAGGCGCGCGACAAGGCATGGAAAGACTTTACCGACGATCTGGAGTGGCACGCGGTCAAGACAGAGACCGAAAAGAACGGCCCCCTCCTCGCCGGGAAGCCCGAATCCATTTTTATGACCGCGACCGATTATTCGCCGATCAAGTAGGCTTAAATAACCAAATAGTCCGTCAAGATTCCCGTCCCTATCGGCGCGATGTGGGCGGCTTCGATCCATCTCTCCCGGTCGGCCTGCAAATGCGCGATCAGGATTTGTGACATGCCTTTGATCAATTCGTAGCCAAACTCATGGTTGCGGTCGCATTGCTGGCTCAATCGGGAGCCATAGAAAAAAATAGTCCGGGTCGGTTCCCGGGCCAGGGCGTTGAAGTGCCAATAATACGGCGGAAAGAGCCAGGACCAGCCCAGAATGTCTCCTTCGCCGATCGTTTGCACTCGCGCCGGCATTTGCAATTCTGGAGTTTCCAAATCAATCGAGCCACGGATGACCAGATAAATGCAACTGGCGGGTTGCCCCGCCTCGACCACCCTGTCCCCCGGTTCAAAATCCGCCCGCATCGCGCATTCGGCCAGGATTTGCCTGAACTGGATCGCCAAGCCGGCGAAAAGCGGGTGCTCCGGCAATGTTTCCGCCGTAAAATCAAATCGTGTCTTTTTCGTCAAGGTCGCACATTCACTCATTTTCTTATCACACTTCCGCTCATTCTGGTCTCTCCACAATGAGAACGTAGCTAGTCCGATGCCATCTTTTTACTGGATATTGGCGCCCAGGGTGCGGCTGGCTCATGAAGGACAGGATGAGAGGGAGAACACGCGGGAGGCAATGGCGCACAAAGCGGAGTGTCCGCCCTGCCAGAAATAAAGCACAAGCACCCGCCAATCGGCGGGCGCTTGCTCTTTGGTTTTAAGGACACATATTGTAGAGAAAGTTTCGTGCCAGTTTTTTCAATTTTGGCAACAATCGACGCAAGTTGTTGTCATCCAACTGATTAGCCCTTCATCGTTTGCTTCCGGCACCCGGCGTCAGCAGATGCCAAATGGAAAGTAATCCGACACATTTTTCGAGTTGGAATGGCCTCATCAAGCCCCGGCGGGAATGAATCATTGCATAAGCCATTCATAATGAATCGTTAACGCAAAGTGGAAATTTCATCAGAAATTCCCTGATGGAACTGTAAGGCAGTCCGACATAATTCCACAGTTTGACGAGTTTAAACCATATTGCGATTTAGCTGGTGTAACCAAAAGATAAAGCGCAGGATGGGCCATGACAAAAATCAAGTCTCCCCGCCGCGTTCGCCAACAACACTTGGAAGCCGGTCAACTCTGGCGCATGGCGGAAGCAGAACTTAAAGTGGGAATGGTTGGCAAATTGCTGGTGCATTACAAATTGGGCAGGCACAACGCCGTCCGCGTCCCCAATTCCTGCAATTGCATAAAAACCATTGAGAAATATCTGAAAGCCAAGAAGGCCGTCCTGGCTGAGTGCTCCGCGGAATAAGTTCGGTGACGTGTTTTCAGGGTCAAGCGGCCAGGCGCGTCTTCGGCAATCTTGCGCCATTCATCTGCCTTGTCCGTTTCCGTTTGTGAAAACGGATGGGAATCGAGGGGCTGAAGAAGGTGTTCCCCTTTTGGACTTCCCGAATCGCGTGGCACACACTGTCAGCGGCGGTTTGTTTGATCAGGTAGCCCATCGCGCCGGAGTTGATCGCCTCCACGATATAGGCTTCATCACCGTGCGCCGAGAGCATGAGCACTTTGGTGGCGGGGCCGGCTTTGAGAATCAGGCGGGCGGCTTGCAAACCATTGAGCAGCGGCATGGCAACGTCCATCAGAACCAACGCGGGACGAAGTTTCCCGGCCATGTCAACCGCCTGGCGGCCGTTTTTCGCTTCGCCGACCACTTCGAGATCGTCTTCCAGTTCCAGTATCTTTCTAAATTCCCCGCGAACGAGGTTGTTGTCGTCCGCCAGGAGGATGGTGGTTTTTTTCATGTAAACTGTTGCGTTACAAACATTGGCGCTCAATTAATGTCAATCAATATATGCCGGTTGCCTCAGTCCGTCTATGGGGTGAACACCGCATTTTAGAAAATTAAGAAGTAAGAATTATGAATTAAGATACATGAAAAACTGCCAACAGCCGGACGAAGATGCCTTTTGACTACTTAATTCCGCCTTGTTCCTTCTGTCTTTCTCTTGACGTTCCGGCCCGGCGCGGCGAAGTTTCATGACTTGGCCAAAAGCCGGTCAGAGTTGGCGGCCGGTGATCTCTTTTCGGTCGTTGCGTCGGTTCCCGTCGTGCAGTCCCTGCGCGAACGCGCGGAACGGGGGGATGCAGGAAAGTGGGCAATTCCTCACTTTACATTTCAGCAAAGTCTGGTTTATTTCAAACATGTCAACGACAGCGATCAAATCGCGAGCGGAACCCCCGGTGGATGCCCGACAAGCCACCGAGTCCGCCTTCCGCTACTTTCGCGCTCTCTATTCCGATGACATACGGAAAAATTACGATCCGAGTCTGGAGGAGATCGAAATATCCAAGGATGGTCGATACTGGCTCGTCACCCTCGGATTCAATGATTATCGTGTGCAAACCTACAATTTGCCGAAATTTTTGCAAGTGCCGCTGCGCAAGCTCAAGAGTTTCAAGGTGGATGCTGTCACCGGGCGGGTGTTGTCCATGAAGATACCCAGGGAAGAATGAAGACGGATGCTGTTCCGCACCCCCTGGCAAAATTCCACGGGAAAAAGCTGCTGCTGGATACCAACCTGCTCCTCCCGTATTTCATCGGGTGTTTCTATCGGAGTCATGGCCAATCGCCCAAGCATGGCGCATTCAAGGAGGAAGAATTCGTATTGCTGGCCCAAATCATCGAACATTTTAAGAAGGCGGGCAGAATATTGACGACGCCGCACCTTCTCACGGAAGTCTCGAACCTGTCGAGGAAGGCGCTGGGACAGAACCGAATTGCCTTCCTCAGTTTTATCCGGCTTCTGATCAAGGACTTTGATGAAAAGTTTGATGCAAGGAGAATTGGAGCCGAGCGGTTGTCCAGCCACGATTGCTTTCCGAGGTTTGGGCTGGCTGATGCAGCCATTATTGATCTTTCCTACGATTCTCTGGTTGTTCTTACGAATGACAAAGAGATGGTTCGTTATCTACGGGAGGAAAAAAAGAGGCGGAATGTCTTCTCCTTCGACGAGATCAAGGTTCGATGCCTTTTGACTTCTTAATTCCGCCTTCTTCCTTCTGCCTTTCTCTTGACGTTCCGGCCCGGTGAGGCAAGCTCTCATGACTTGGCCAAAAGCCGGTCAGAGTTGGCGGCCGGTGATCTCTTTTCGGCCGTTGCGTCGGTTCCCGTCGTGCAGTCCCTGCGCGAACGCGTGGAACGGGGGGAATCGTTGTCTTTTTCCTCGGTCAGCCCGGCGGCCCAGCCGTTCTTCGCAGTCTTGCTGGCCCATCTCTTTCCCACCAAGCCGGTCGTTGTCGTGACGGAAAGTCTCAGGACACAGGAATTGTTTCAGCAGGACATTGAGACGTGGGTCGCGGAGTCGCGCCCCGGCAACGCCGCGCCATTGGGCCGGCCTCTTTTCTTTCCTGCGTGGGAGGTGTTGCCTCACGAACCGCGCCTGCCGCATGTGGATGTCGTGAGCGAACGCCTGGAAACTTTGGTCGGCCTTTCCAACCGGTCCGCCACGGAGCCGGCGCCGATCATCGTGGCTGGCGTGACGGCCTTGCTGCAAAAAACATTTCAGGCCGGCGAAATCGCGCGCCGCACACGGTCGTTGCAGCGCGGCGATTCACTGGATCCATTGGAGCTGGTCGAATGGCTGGAGAACCAAGGCTACGAGCCGGAGGCGCAAGTCACGCAGAAAGGCGATATCTCGATGCGCGGCGGCATTCTGGACCTGTGGCCGTTGACCAGCCCCTGGCCGGTCCGTCTCGAGTTCTTTGGCAATGAATTGGAATCTTTGCGCCACTTCGATCCGCTGACACAAATTTCCCGCAGCGAAATTCCGGCGCTGGTCATTCCACCCGGCGGCGAATTGGGATTGTTGAAGGCTGACGCGCGGCTGCCGGTTGCCAGTTTGCTGGAGTATCTTCCGGCCGGGGCCATTTTTGTCCTGTGCGAGCCGGAACTTCTGCGCGAACAGGCCGGCCGCTACGAGGCGCAAGTTCAGGAGGAGGACCGATTTTTCATTTCGTGGGAACAATTCCAGGAAGAGATGACCCGGCGCGGCCTTGTCTCCGTCGCCGTGAGCGAAATTGAAAATGTCTTCATCGAGAACGTCCTCCCCGGCGCGCCGGACTTCGCAGGCAAAGACGGGATGACATGGCAAAGCCTGGAGGTTTTCCGTCCGATTGGCGACCGCCGGCCCGAGGGGCACATCGCCGAAGCGCAACGGAAGGAATTCTTCAGCCAGCTTCATCGCTGGCTGCGGCAGGATTATGCGGCGCATCTTTTTTGCAACAATGACGGCGAGCGGCGGCGTTTCCAGGAAATCTGGCGGGAATACGGCCTGGGCAACCCCGGGGCCTTGCGCCTGCACATCGGCCCCCTGGCGCGCGGTTTTCTCTTTGAGCCGGCGAAATTGGCGGTGGTGACCGACGCGGAAATTTTCGGGCGCTATAAAGTGCAGCGGCCCCGGCGCCTCAAATCGCCTCAAGCCCAATTGGGCAAATCATTGTTGGACATCAATTTTTCCGAATTGGCGGAGGGCGACTACGTGGTCCACCTCCAGCATGGCATCGGGCGGTATTTGGGCTTGCGGAGTCTGCCCGCGGCGCTGGGCCAAAAACCCGTGGCGGGCAACACGCAGGTTGCGGCCGCGGGCGAAGAATGCCTGGTCATCGAATACGCGGCCGGGGATCCGCTCCAGCCCGCGCCAAAACTTTACGTGCCCGTGAGCCAATCGCACTTGGTCAGCAAATATGTCGGCGCGGGCAGGGCGCGGCCGCCGTTGAACGCGCTGGGAGGGACGCGCTGGGCCAAAACCAAGGCGCTGGCGCAGGAAGCGGTGCGCGATTTGGCGGGTGAAATGCTTTCCATCCAGGCGGTTCGTTCGACCCAGGAAGGGCACGCCTTCCCGCCCGACGCGGCCTGGCAACAGGAATTTGAAGACAGTTTTATCTACGAAGAAACGCCCGATCAATGGAGCGCCATTGCCGCCACGAAAAAAGACATGGAAACCCCAAAGCCCATGGACCGCCTGATTTGCGGCGACGTCGGCTATGGAAAAACGGAGGTCGCCATCCGGGCCGCCTTCAAATCGGCCCTCGCCGGCAAACAGGCCGCCGTGCTCGTCCCCACC
>Ga0326727_10025797_pt1 | contig 10981 bp, 11 predicted proteins | sample MB2enrmetagenome_FD_207643 | JGI IMG/M metagenome (GOLD analysis project Ga0326727, IMG submission 207643) | Lab enriched peat soil microbial communities from McLean, Ithaca, NY, United States - MB29MY | ecosystem: Environmental > Terrestrial > Soil > Wetlands > Peat | place: USA: New York... | reverse complement strand
CCGTCGCCACCCAGATCGTCGAGGGCATCGCGCTCGGCTGCCGCCAGGCCCGCTGCTCCCTCATCGGCGGCGAAACCGCCGAAATGCCGGGGGTCTATCAGCCTGGCGACTACGACCTGGCCGGTTTTGTGGTGGGCGTGGTGGAGCGGGACCAGATCATCGACGGTTCCGACATCGCGGTGGGCCATAAGCTCATCGGCCTTGCCTCCAGCGGCCTCCATGCCAACGGCTACTCCCTGGTGCGCCGGGTTTTCCTGGAACGCCACGGCTTCCAGCTCGACCAAGATTTTCCGGAATTGGGCCGCAGCCTGGGTGACGAACTCCTCAAGCCCACCCGGATTTACGTGGACACGGTCCTCAACCTGCGGCGGGATTTTCCCTTGAGCGGCGTCTGCCACATCACCGGCGGCGGCCTCACCGATAATCTGCCCCGCATCCTCCCCAAGACCTGCCGGGCCGTCATCCACCGCCAGTCCTGGCCCGTGCCCCCCATCTTTGACCTGCTGCGCACCCTGGGCAACATCCCGGAAGGGGAAATGCTGCGCACCTTCAATAACGGCATCGGCCTGGCCCTGGTGGTGGCCGAAGACCAGGTCTCCGACATCCTCCTCCGGCTCCAGGCCCTTAACGAACAGGCCTTTGTCATCGGGGAAATCGTCGCCCGCAAAGAGGGCGAGGCGCCCCTGGTGTATGTGTGAATGATTTGGGGGAGGGGGCTAAGGGCCAATGGCCCTTAGCCCATCCCCTCATACTCCCCTCCCAGCCCCCGGGCGCAGGTGCGACCCGCCGGGTCGCCCCTTAAAACTCCTTAGAAAAATTTAGGGCAGGCACTACCCGCCATCTTCTTTCTTGGTGGCACCGGCGTTCCGCCGGTGCCGCGGGGTCAGCCCGTAGCATGTAAGACTGGAAAACGGAGCGCATCCCGCCTTGCGTGGCCTTTGGGGAAAAGGTCTTTCGCGATGAGGGTTACTATTGGAGTCAGGTAGATTACCGCCACGATAATCTGGCATTATTTCTCTTTGAATATTCCAATGGCGGCCCTACCATACAATATTTCATTATCCAGATCATGAACTAAACGCTTCGCGTGGTGGGTAGGCCGTCCGACTCCAGGATTTTAATCCAGTCTTTATCGTAGTCCTTTCTGAAGCAAAATCCCCCTTTTTTCTCGTATCCCCAGATTAGTTCATGATAACGATTATGAGAAGGCGCGACGCGATTCTCACAATCGCCTATTACATACCTGGATTTTTCGCTTTTCGGTGATAACTACTGATCCTGTCAAGATATAAGCTAATCCAAAAAACTCATCCTGTCAGCTCCGCCCCCTATTTCCGCACCGAAAGAGGCTGGACACAACGCACCTCTTTATGCGGATTGCGTCTGGCCTCATCTTCGGCTCGGGTACCGGCCACCACGTAAACGGGCTCAGGTCTCTCTTTGAGGGGCTTCACTATCTGATAATAATAAGCCTTCTTATTGCCCAGATAATCACCCTTCACCTCATCTCCGGCTGGACAGACGGCCATGCAGTATCCACACCGGTCGATGCGGAACATGAGGGACTGCCACATGGCAGCCGTCTCGCGGTCCTGGAAGCGGCCGCGGTAGGTTCCCAGGTCGGGGGATGAGATGATCGCGTCGATCCAGTCCTGGAAACCCACCATGTTATAACGGTAACTGTGAGTGCTGCAGGCTATGAAATCAAAGGGTCCATCTTTGCTGATGGCAGCCACTGGGCAGACCTTCGCGCAGAGGCCGCACTCGAGGCAAGGGTTGTGAATCAAAGGTTGATCATATTGATCAACTTCTGCATTTATCAAAATAGAGTTTAATTGGAGATAGTTCCCATGCCTCGGGTGAATGACCAGTCGGTTGATCCCCATCTGCCCCAGGCCCGCCGCCACCGCTATGGTTTTGTGGCTTACATCCCAGATTTTCCCAGGCCAACGGCTCATATCCATGGGGAAAGCCTTGGTGAGCACAACCCCCCGGATGCCCTGTTTATTTAAGCGACGGAGAATTTCCCGGCAGATCACGGAGAACTCATCTCCGGCGCAGTGGTATTCATCATTGGCGGGGTAACGAGATGGACTTTGCACGTTTTCTCTGTTCACTACCCGGGCCAGGGCGATGATGCTCCGAGTAGCCGGATAGACCCGCAGGATGCCTTCTCGGTCGCAGGCCAGACTTTCTCGGGCGATTTCCACAAAGCCGGCGTCATCCGCGCCGGCGGTCAAGCAAAGTTGCCTCAGCATGTCTCGGGAGAACTTGCCATTCTTACCCCCCGTAGCCCCTAAGGCCTTGGCGCATTTTAGTTTTGCTGCCTCATGATTCATATGAATTTTCTCCTTACCAGGGTTTGACCCATTTCGGAATTGCGCGGATTACTCTTATCCTTGTTAGCCGTTCCGGCGCTTCTCCAGAAAAGCCTCCAAACCACGGATGACATCCGGACTCGTGCAGCAGATGGCGTAGCATTTGGCCTCCAAATCCAGGCCCTGTTCCAGGGTCAGGTACCCTGCCTGCCGGATGCAGTCTATGATGAATCTAACGGCCAATGGGGGTTTGGCAGCCAATCGGGTCGCCACCTTTCTAACCCGTTCCATTAAGGTCGAGGCCGGCACCACCTCGTTGATTATCCCCAGCCGCAAGGCCTCGGCGGCATCGAACATCTCCCCGAGCAGGAGGATCTCCATGGCTCTTTTCCTGCCCACCAGCAAAGGTAACTGCTGGGTTGCTCCGGCCAGGGGGTTGAAGCCGAGATTGACTTCCGGTTGGCCGAATCTGGCCCCTTCTGCCGCAAAAGCGAGGGTGCAGGCGTACAAGATCTCCATCCCCCCGCCCAGACAATAGCCATTGACCGCGGCAATGACCGGCTTACCCAAATTCAGCAAGGGTTCGATGAGAGAGCTTCGGAAGCTCACGGGACTCGCGGACAATGAAGCGGTTTTAACTCCAGCAAGCATTTCTTTTACGTCCGCCCCGCCAATGAATGCCTTCTCCCCGGCCCCGGTAAGGATAACCACACGGACCCCGGAGTCTCCTCCTGCTTCCTTGAGAGCACTGGTCAACTCCTCGATGGTCGCCCGGCTAAGTGAGTTTAAGACTTGAGGGCGGTTTATGGTAATGGTGGCGACCCCTCCCACAGTTTCATACACCAAATTTTCGTATCTCATGGTGGCCTCCTATGAAGGTGTATATACACCTGTAAATTGAAAAAAATTTAGACCTTGCAGATCAGGGCTACGGTTTCTGCCAGGTCACATAGTAAATTTTCCAGCCTCTCCTTCCCCAACCCTTCTTGGATTTGGGCCTGGGCCTGGGCCCATAAAGATACTGCTTTCTGCAGAATCTCATGTCCTTGCGTGGTCAGGGAAACTTCCCGTTCCCGCCGGTCTTCCCCCGACTGAATCGTGATAAATCCTTTCCTTTCCAACACGACAAGATTGCGAGTCAGGGTGGTCCGGTCCATAACAGTGATCTTTGCCATCCGAGTCAAGGTTACCGGCCCATTTATTCTGACGGCCATCAGCAAGGCAAATTGGGTAGCCCGGAGGCCAGCCGGTCGCAAAAACTTATCATAAAGATGGGTGATGGCCCTGGCGGCTTTCCGAATATTGAAGCAGACGCAAGTACGCCCCATCTCCAGGCATTTATCTTTATCCAGATATTTTGGGGTCTTGGTGGTCATCGAAATCGCTTTCATAAATGAGTATATACACGTAATTATTCCTGTCAACGCTTTTTTAATCCTTGCGAACTGCTTATCAGGGGGGCAGGAGTCCCTTCCCGCGGGTTTTGGGTTTAGGGGGCCGCACCGTCGGATAATGGTGCGCCAGCGGAAAAGCCGAACCCACATGGACATCTCCAGGAAGATTTTTTCATCTAAAATTTTTGGGCCGGCCTCATACCAGCGGGGCCTTATCGCAATGCCCCTCTCATCTCCGTTCACCTTTGACCGGCACCATACCTCTCATGCTAACCTCTGAAAACCACTGCTTGAAAGGCCAGGACTACCGCAACGTATTGATCTCAATGAGATTATGCGGCAACCTTGGCCAGCGCAGTTGAAAAAGGGTTTGGGGAATATCTCTCTCCTGGTGACAAAACCGCTATATATTTATCGGCATGATGATTTGTATCATGATAGTTTCTTCAGGACTGCATTTGCCCCCGATCATCGAGGCGTGGAGTCATGAGAGCCCTGTAGCGGAGCGATTTGCGCCCAGGCAAGGTTATATAGGGGGTAGGGGGTCATTTCCCCTCTTTTGGCAGTTCAGGCCGGGATCCGGGCATCACACCAACCTAATCAGATCCAGTACCCCGATGAAAATTAAATATGTCGTCCGGGGCAGGCATTCAAAGACATAAGGGCGCAGTCCTATAATCACCGGATTTGGGTTCCGGGGCCGGAAAATCTATGGGGTGCCGACCGGGGACGGTGGGACCTGGCTGCCGCCTGGCGGAAAGGGGCTCCTGGCTTTGATTAGCTCGGCTGATGTGCTGATAAATTCAGGGAAAATTATGCTATAATCATGATCTCAAGACCTTCTCGAGGTTAAATACGGGGAGAGAGGGCTCCCCAAAACCGTTTTTGATCGTGGTGCCCAAGATTGCCGCATAATTTCAGTTTAATGGGTTTAGTGCATGGGAGAGGGTAGCATATGAACCGGCTAGCATCTTTCCTGGTCCTAGCATCGTGGGTTTTAATAACCCTAAATCCGAGTGTGGCTCAGGATGATAATATCTTCCAGGCGCCTCCGGGGTCGATGACTCTTGGCCTTGGCCCTGTTGGGCAAACAGCCAACCCATTTCTTCCAGCCAATGGATCAATTACTTCTGCCCCTACCGCGACATACAATCCCGGCCAAGCGTCTAAAGGAGCGACGACTTTTGGCCCCGGATGCCGGACCTACAACACTTTTCGCACGCCCATTGGGTCAATTACTTTTGGCCTTAGGACTTCCCCGCCTCCAGATACTGGGCCTTGACTCCTGATGTGGTACGCAAATCAACCATATAAGTAAAAACTCTTGCAGAGGTGAAAAACCATGAAAACAATCAATCTCTTCGAAGCCAACGATTTTTCCGACAAGGGCATGAAAAGGCTTCTGGTTCACGATTCGCCTTACTTTAAGATTCTTAATTTTAATTTTAAGGCAGGCCAGGAACTGCCCGTGCACTCCCACGACATTGAGGGGCAGGTAAGCCTGACTATTTTGGAAGGGACCGGGGAATTCCTGGGAAAAGACGGCGCTTCGTTCCCCGGCAAGCCGGGAGATGTGGTTATCTCAGAGATCGCTGAGCCCCACGGCTTCCGGGCCATGACCAACGTGCGGTTGCTGGTCACCATCGCACCACCTATTTGATCCCCCTTGGAGATAAAAAAATGAGCAAGGGGGTGTACTTCGACGAGGACGAATGCATCGGTTGCGCTTCCTGCGTGGAAATCTGCCCCGAGGTCTTTCAGATGAAGGAAGGCGAGAGAAGGCCGAGGTCATTAAACCTGAAGGGGGGCCCGAAGGCCTGATCCAGGAAGCCATGGATACTTGCCCGGGCTCCCGGCAGTTCGCGCCGCCAGGACCGGAGGAAAAGGACATCCGCGCCAAGCTGGCCAAGATCGGCGTCGGGCCGGGAAAGAGCTTCAATTTCAAGGACCTCAGCCTGAAACATAAACTGGAAATCGGGTTGGGCATGAAAGAGGGCGAGAAAAAGGTGGAGGAGAAAGTCGCCGGCATGGGCAAAAGGATCAACGGATGGCTGGTGGCCTCGGCCTGTGGGAACCGGGATTTTTACCACGGCGACTGGCTGCGGCGCGCCGCCGCGGCCAAGGCCGGCATTTACGGCAACGATGCGGTAGGGGCCACATATCCCCTGACTACAACTGCTGGGGGCAGGTCAAGGGTGAAGACTCATTAAAAAATTTAGGGGAAAAAGCTCCCCGTAAAATGAGTGTTGACACTGACAAACGGTTGTGTTAAAAGTGGGCGCAAAAAAGGATAGTTGCAGGACCAGCCAGTTCCAACCCCGAGTACCTTTAACAGAGGAGCTCAAACCCCATGACTCAGAATTCTTTCAGCCGTCCTCTGCCCCAGGTCGCTAAAGCCGAGGCATCCCCGGCCTCAGGCGAACCGGTTGCCGGCAAGCCGTGGCAGCGGCCAAGGGTCCGTCCTCTCGACTTATTAGACAATACTAACTCGTTCCCTGCGCCAGGGCCTGACGGGGGATCATTTGGCTTAACCCATTCATAGCCTCCACCCTTCTGCAACTAGATTCCTTACTATCGATAGAAAAGAGTCTAACAGCGGCATAGAGGCAGGGGCGCTCTAGATACCCGATGTCAGAGGGAGCAGTCCTCGTCTAAGGGGGGCGAGCCCATTGATAATGGGGGCGAAAAGAACACTCCTGCCCCGCCTTCCTGTTTAAGGCTCGATATTTCTATCAGGCCTTAGCCAAATCCCCTGGTTATCCTCGGCAAGATCAGGCATAACGCTGCAAAAAGCAAAGCAAGTATACGCCCCGGGGCACAGCATGCATGGTGGCGAAATCCTCCGGGGTGCCACAGCGGTTGGTTTGCATGGTCAATTGGAGCATGCGTCCTAATCTATCCAGATCGACGATTTCCCGGACCGCCGGATGTTTTTCCGCCTGGGCGAGCAGGACGGAGGCTCTAGATTTCTGCCGGTTGTAGCGGTCGTGGAAATCGGGCGAGAAGGGCTCCTTGCTGGTGCGAAAGCGCAGCGCCTCGGGCAGAATACCCTTCATACCGGCCCGTATCAGGGAGCGCTTATACCCTTGGTTGACCTTCAGATCGCCGGGCAGCGCCAAACAGAACTCCAGGAGCCGCCGGTCCAAAAAGGGACAAGCCAGGGAAACCCGCTCATAGCCTACGAAGCTGCCGTTTTGCCGGCCGCGGCGTATATGCAGCAGTAATTGGTACTGGTTGCGCCGATGGCTGGGCGAGACGGCGCCCAAAGACCGGGACAGCCGTTGATATCTTGCGGCCTCCCGACCGAGCTGGCGCTGGACGAAATCCTGCCGCAGGGGCATGGATTGCTGCATCTGGGCGATATCAAACCGGGGCCTCAGACGGGTCATGAGAAAATTTGGCATGAAGGGGGCGATGACCTGTGATTTGATCAGATTCAGAAGGGAGCAGCGATCATTCCTGGCCCGGGCCTGTAGCTCCTTCACTAGCCTGGGCCAGCGGCCCCGCCAGCAGAGTTCGGCATAGTAGCCGTCGCCATGAAAACTGGGGCCGAATTCCCCTCCTACGCCATCCAAGAGGACCCGGCCCTGGCATTGGGCCGCGGCCGCCGCGAAGGCGGTGTAGAGGTAGTGCCGGGAAGTATGAAGTGGGCTGTCGCTGCCCCACACCAGCCGGTCCGGATCATCGAAAGGCCCCCGCCAGGGGTCGGTGATATAAGCGATCTCCAGGTTTTCGGTTCCCCGGAGCAGATCGATATAGGCTCTCTCATCCGTGCCGCTGCCCTGGTAATCGGGAGGCAACACCGCGGCAAGGGCGGTCAGCCGCCGCCCCTCCTGTCCCAGGAGGCGAGCGGCCATCCCGGTAACTGCCGAAGAGTCCAGACCGCCGCTATACAGGGAAAAAACCGGAAAGGCGTTGCGCAGGCGAGCCGCCACCGCCTGGGAAAATAGGTCCTGGAAGGCCTCTACATAGGCCATCTCGTCTTTAAATTGGATTCGCCTGGATAGATCCGGCCGCCAGTACTCCTGTTTCGCTATTCCCTTACCGCTTAACGTCAGGACAGACGATCCCGGCATCCGGGTTATCCGCTCAAAAAAAGTGCGTCCCGGCTCCATAAAAACCATGGTCGGCATCACCATGAGGGCAATGGTTTTTTGGTTAAGCACTCTGGGGACCCCCGGCACGGCGTGGATGCCTTTGATTTCCGAGGCGAAGATAAATTCGTTGGGCGTATGGTAGTAGTAGAGGGGACGCATGCCGAAAGGATCGGTGGCGCAGATGAGCTCCTGCCGGTCGCCGTCCCAGATGACAAAGGCAAAATCGCCCAGGAGATACCGGGGACACCCTTTGCCCCATTTCTTATAGGCTGCCAGGATTAGCTCGCTGTCCGTTATCCCTGCCTGGCGGGCAGAAGAAATCTCTAGCTGCCGAAACAGCTCCTTCCGATTGTCCAAGCGGGCGTCGGCGGTAATGGCCAGATTTGACTGCGGCACAAAGACGGGCAGTTCCTCGTGAAGGGACTCCGGGGTGAGGTGCAACATTTGGTGACCCAGGGCAATCGGTCCCTGCCGCCAGGTGCCGCGGCCGTCAATCCCTAAATGGGCCAAGGCATCCATCATGGCCTCCAGGGCCTCGGGGGCCACCGGTTTCCCATCGAAATTGATTATGCCGCAGATGCCGCTCATGACTCGTCCTCGGCGAAGCTGGCGATGACGGTGAATCCAGCCATCCCCTGCCGCCCGATGAGAATCCCTTCCCCACAGGGAAGCCAGGCGTGCGCCTGAAGCTGGGATTCGCCGTCCTTGGCCAGGCCCAGATAAAGGGTGCTGGGCACCCCCCGGCGCTGGAGCATGGCCTTGGCGGCCAGGGCCTGGGCCAGGCAGAAGCAATCCCAGGGGAGGTGGCGGCTGACGGTGGCCACCGCCCAGGCGAGGCGATTCAGCAGGTCGACGGGCGCCGCCGGCGATTGGGCCATCTGCCTCCCCAGATAAGGAGCGACCCGACGGAAGGGCAGGAGCAGGAGGGCCAGCCGGGCCAGCCCCAGCCAGCCGGCGGCTTCCAGCAGGCAGCAGCGGTCGGCGGGGGGCAGGGCCAAAAATTCACGCAGGCGGCTCATCTACTACCTTGATCAGGTTGTCCTGGGCCAAGTCGTGCAAAAAGGCGAGGACATCCTGCTGGCACCGGGCCGGCTCCACTTCGAATTCCGCCAGCAGCAGGGCGCACAAATCCACGACCGGCCGGGCCTCTTCCAGGAGGGCCCAGATGCGGCTGCCGATGGGGTCCAGACCGTAGTATTTGCCCTGGTCCACGCTCATCAGGGCGGTTTCCCCGTCCAGATCGCAGGATACCAGGTTATCCATCCGTTTAATGGTGCTGTTTAAGTTGATGGCTGGTTTCATGTTGCTTGTTACTCCTTGGCGGGAGCCGTTGCCCCTTTAAAAGGCCGGCTCCCCCTCTGCCGTTAAGTAGCCGAACCGCTGCATAACTTCCCGATGCGCCAGGATGAGACGGGCCGCCTGCGCCAGGGTCAACTCCCGGCGCCATGTTCCACAGCCACCTTCCCGAAAGAACTTTTCGGCTTTTGGCGGTCTCTCTCTAAAGCCGCGCTCCTGTTCCTGGCGCTGTAGTTCCTTAAAGTCGCTGAAGGCCACGGCCTGCCGCACCCGGGCCGGCTCATCCGGCAGCCCGGCAAACCGCGCCGCCTGGCTAAAGGTTTTCAGGGGCTGCTGCATTATGTCCTCATAGCGCAGCACCAATACCGGCAGCGGAGCCGCCAGCCAACTGAGGACATGCCTGCTCCAGGAAAGGAGGCGCTGGCGTAATTGCCCATGCAGCTTGCCGCTGGCCGCCGCCAAGGCGTATTCTGCATCGGCCATATTATCGATGATGGTATCGAGATCTTGACCCAAGTGGTGGGCAAACGACACGGCCACATCCAAGGGATTGCGGATGAGATAAATTGCCCTGCTATCTGTGGCTGATAACAGAGGACGACCGTCCGCGCCATAAGTGTAGGCGTCATGGACCTTTACAAAGAGGGGTTCCTTGGCCTCTCCGGCTAAGCGTTCGTACACTTCAGGACGCAGCCGGTCAATCTCCTCGGGGCTGAGGTCCGAGGCCTCGAGGCCCGTCAACTTGTCGAACAGCCTCCGGTCGCTGGCAATGGGGCTCCTATCCAGTTCATTGATCTTCACCGGCTCCTGGCCGTCCCGCTGCAAGTTGGCGAGAAAGACCCGCAGCCAGGTGTTGCCTGATTTGGGGTAGGAAGCCAGCCAGATAATGCCGCCCATCAGGCCCAATCCTTCTCCAAAAACTCCACCAGTTCTGCCAACTCAAAGGGCCAGCCGGGCCGGACCAGGCGGCTCACCCGGCAATGGCGGGCGGCCTGGCCGCATTGGGCAAAATGGCGTTTATGCGAGGCGGCCCCGGCCAAAAACTGCAGGCGGTAAGTATGCTGCATGAGGACGGTAAGCTTATCCGTGCCTTGCAAGGAGGTCAGTTCAACGTCGGGAGAGTTGCTGACCGTAAGCTCGTAAACCAGTTGGAGAGGGGCGGGATGCCTGGCGAAACCTTCCCCCAGAGGCAGGGCGTATTTTTCCAATTCAGCCCTAACCCGCGGTAAATCCTCCGGGTTTTGCCCCACCAGCTTCATGGCATCAGCCCAGAGCTTGAGTTGCGGATAAGCCGATATTACTAAGGGTATCCCTGCCGATGAAAAAGAAATAACGCTGACATCATCGGCCATAACCCGGTAGCCCCGCTGGTGCAAGGCCGCCGCCAGGGTGGACTTGCCGCAGCCGGAGGGACCCACGATGACTGCCGCCCCATCCTTGACTTCCACGGCGCAGCCGTGCAGCGCCAACAAGCCGCGCTGCTGAAGCAGCGCCGCAAAGGAGGAGCCCAGTAGAAAGAGACGCACCTTTCCATGTTCCACCCCGGGAACCGGCTCGATGATGATCCGCTCACCCGCGGTCACCAAATACTTGGCGATGCCCTTTAGCTTGAGGAGAAATGCCTTGGCATTTACCTGGTAGCAGACCCCTTGTTGCTGGATGTCCTCCAGAGCATCAGGAACCGCCCCATAATGTATGGTGACCTCGGCTGGCCCCTCCCCCGGCAATAGTTCGGGGCAGAGCAAGGCGCTGGCGATACTCAGGCCGAAGGCCTGGTAATAATAGATGGGGGAGGAGTTATCCGGGGAATGGCTCAAACTGGTGGCTTCCATGGCAATTCGAACGGATGGAGAAATTATCTAATTAGGAGCCTTGA